>Ga0209231_1000914_pt1 | contig 13214 bp, 14 predicted proteins | sample Deesub45470m_DNA_FD_188086 | JGI IMG/M metagenome (GOLD analysis project Ga0209231, IMG submission 188086) | Deep subsurface microbial communities from North Pacific Ocean - 450_OLKR46/470m Metagenome (SPAdes) (version 2) | ecosystem: Environmental > Terrestrial > Deep subsurface > Unclassified ... | reverse complement strand
AACAACTTGGCGTAGTAGATGGTGTTGCTCATCACCTTCTGCACATAGTCGCGCGTCTCGTCGAAAGGGATGGTCTCTGCATAGATCGCCCCTTCCAGCGGCACGGTACCGCGCCAGCGATTGGCGCGCGTGGGGCCGGCGTTGTAGGCAGCGGAAGCCAGCACCGGGTTGTCCTCGAAGCGGCTATACACGCTTTTCATGTAATAAGTGCCGAGGCGCAGGTTCACATCCAGCTGATGGATGAGGCCTTTGCGGTAACCCTTGATGCCGATACGCCGTGCCGCCCAACGCGCGGTATCTGGCATGATCTGCATCAGGCCGGCTGCGCCGACAGTCGATTTCGCATGTGTGACGAATCGACTCTCCTGGCGCATCAGGCCATAAACCCATGCTTCTTCCACATTGTGCTCATCCAGCGAGACGCGCAACGCATCGCGGTAAGGCGCGGGATAGCGCAGATTGAAATCGTGCAGCGAAACAGTGCGGATGGCGGCGTTGATGGAGCGGTCGTACATCTCGTTGCGGCGCGCAACTTCGGCCGCCACCAGCAGCTCGCGGTCGTCCAGTCCGCGCATCGCCCAATCCCACTCCTTCATCGCCTCGGTGCGCAGCCCCATCTGGTACAACAGCACGGTGCGCTGTATCTCTGGACGCGCTTGCATAGCCGTCACTTCCTGCTCCTCGGGCACGAACCTCGCCGTCACGATGCCAGCCGCAGGTGAGGCACCCAGCGCTTCCGCCGCCAGCTGTCCGTAGAAACGATGCTCACGACTCAACGGCGTCAGGATCGCCTCGGCATCGCGCTCGTGTCCCAGCGCGATCAAAGCCCGCGCCTTCCAGTAGCGCCAACTGCGTTCGTTCTGCTGCTCCAGCGACATCGAACTGATGCTTTCCCACACCGCATGCCAATCCTGCTCGCGCAACGCGGCGCGCACACGCCAGGCGCGCTGCTGTGGATTCAGTTCGATCTCTCCGGCAGCGGCATACCATTCCAGCGCACGCGAATCATGCTGACGGGCGGCTTCATAGCCCAGCCATGAGTAGAAATATTGCTGCTCTTCCGGTGGGAAATATTCGCCTAGGCGCTGCCATTGCACATAAGCCGGCTTCACAGCCTGACGTGCCAACCGCTGCAGCGCGAACATCGCCACCTTGCGCCGCCCGACACCGGCCTTGTCCAGCTTCACGTGCCCCAGATAGCGTTGCGGATTGCCGCGTGCCTCATCCAGCTCCGTCAGCGGCAGTTGCTCAGCCTTGGGCAAGTAACGAACAAATTTCTTCGCATCATTCACCTCGCCGGTCTCAAGCAAGGTGCGGATACGTTGCGCGACATCCTGCTCGGTGATCACCCCGCGATGGATGGCGACATCGAACACCGGCCCGCAACTGTCGGCCTTCGCACCCGCGAACCACTGTTTGCGCGCGGCGCGCAACGCCAGCGCCTCGTCCTGCATGCGCTGCCAGGCGATGGCATGGCAGGTCAGCTCGTCATCAGTGTTGATGAGATAAGGGTATTCGGCGGCGAATTCGTCCCAGCGCTGCTTCTTCGCCATCTGCTTCAGCCATTCGCCGCGGAACTGATCGATCACTGGCGTATCTTCCTCGCGCGCCAGATATTCGTGAACGGCACGGGTATTGGGCTCGTCCCAGTGCAGGCGCAGACGGTAATACGTGGCGTAAGGTTCCAGTGGTGTGTCCTGCAGGCGCTTGGCCGCCGCTTCCAGCGCAGGCACTTTGCCGGCGGCGAACGCCGCGCGCGCGTCCATGAAATCCTGCGCCTGGTCGGCACGGGAGATCAGTGGCAGCAACAGCAAAATGAGGTAAAGAAAGCGCATGGAAAAAGTCCGAGTGGATCGCGGTAAAGCATAGCACAGCCCGCCCTTCCTTCCCTGCCAGCCGCTGTCCGGATGACGGGGAAAACCACAAAAAAAACGCCCCCATTCGGGAGCGTCATCGACGGGGCACAACAACCGTCTTAACGCTGGTTCGCGTACATCTTGTGCAGGAAGGCTTCGATGTCGGCTTCTGCCAGAGAGGGCGGGAAAGCCGGATGCGCCGGAGCGATGTGCGTGACCTCGGTCTGTGCCAGTTGCGGGTTCCAGCCTGCGTACATCACCTCATCGCCGTAAGACTCGACGACCTGCTCCACGCGCTCGATCTCGTAACTGCCCATATTCATCACGATAGTCATTTCACACCTCCTTCACTGCGGAGCGACATCGCGCCCCTGTGAACAATGTATCGGCAACTTCCGCAAAAAGCTGAGACCCTAATTCACTTGGCTTTTTCCTGATGACCACCGAACTCATAACGCAATGCAGACAACAACTTATCACCATAGTCCGCCTCGCCGCGCGACGAGAAACGATTGAACAGTGCGGCAGTCAGCACCGGTGCAGGCGTGCCGGATTCGATCGCCGCGATACTGGTCCAACGCCCTTCGCCCGAATCCGAAACCCGACCGCTGAACTTGTCCAGATCGGCATCGCCCTGCAAAGCATGCGCGGTAAGGTCCAGCAACCATGAACCGACCACGCTGCCGCGCCGCCAAAGCTCAGCCACCTCGGCCACATCGATGTCGTAACGGAACGCTTCCGGCTCGCGCAATGGTGTGGTCTCGGCATCCACCTGATGCGCAGCACCGCCAACATTGGCATGACGCAACAGATTGAAGCCCTCCGCATAGGCAGCCATCATGCCGTACTCGATGCCGTTATGGACCATCTTCACGAAGTGGCCCGCGCCTTCCGGCCCGCAATGCAGCCAGCCGTTCTCGGCTGTCGAAGGCTGTCCGCTGCGACCGTCGGTACGCGGCGCAGCCTCGACACCGGGAGCAAGGTCGGCGAATATCGGTTGCAGATGCGCAACGGTATCTTTCTGTCCGCCCACCATCAGGCAATAACCGCGCTCCAAGCCCCAAGTGCCGCCGCTGACACCGACGTCCGCATAGCGTAGGCCATTGGCCGACAGACGTTTGGCACGGGCGATATCGTCTTTGTAATACGAGTTACCACCGTCGATGATGATGTCACCCGGGCTCAACAACAGCGCGACCTCCTCGATGCTGGCATCCACCACGGCAGCCGGCAACATCAGCCAGACGGCACGCGGCACGCTCAACTTGCTGATCATATCCTGCACGCTCGCGGCAGGTGTCATGCCCTCTTTTGCCAAGGCCTGCACTGTCTCACTGCTGCGGTCATAGACCACGCAATCGTGTCCAGCTTTCTGCAAACGACGCACCATGTTCGCGCCCATACGTCCCAGTCCGATCATTCCTATTTGCATCTTCTTCTCCTGTTAGATTCTGTTCGGTAAAGCTGCTTCATCCATAAACCATTCCGCATCCAGCACCTGTGCAGCAGGCAACCGCTCCCCCTGCGCGATGCGGAGCAGTGCAGCACGCTTGCCGCTGCCCGCCACCAGAAACAGCTTGTGGTTCGCGGCGTTCAATGTCGCCATGCCGAGGCTGACGCGCTGCGGTGGCGGCTTGGGTGCATCATCCACGGCCACGGCAAGAGCCGTACTCTCCAGTGCCGGATCATTCGGGAACAGGCTTGCGGTGTGCCCGTCTTCGCCCATGCCCAGCAATACGATGTCCAGCGCGCCAGCTTGCGCCAATTCTTGTGCGTAGCGCAGTGCTGCCTCCACTGCACCCAGTTCGACCGGCATCGGATGCACCTGCCCGGCGGGGATCGGGACATGTTGCAGCAAAGCACGCCGCGCCATGTCATCGTTGCGTTGCGCATCACCTGCCGGCAAGCAACGCTCGTCCCCGAAGTAGATATGGACATGCGCCCAAGGCAGCGGCAGGCCGCGCAACTTCTCATAACACTGCTGCGGTGTGCTGCCGCCCGCCAAGGCGATACGGCACACACCCTGCTGCGCGACACTTGCCTGCACCAGCTCTGCAATGCGCTGTGCCACAGCATCGGCCAGCGCTGCTGTATCGGAAAACACATGCACCTGTCCGGCACCCGGCAAGACAAACTGACCGCGTAATGTCATATCAATACGCTTCTGTCTTGGCACCATCCAGATTCAGGGAATGCCGCCAGAACTGGTCCTCCCGATCGAACAAACGATAGGTACCGCGCGGCCCCCAAGTGCCTGCTGGGTAGGTATTGATCAGGTCCCGTTCCATCGCCCACACCTTCAAGATGGGATCGACCACGCGCCATGCCGCTTCCACCTCATCGATACGCAGGAACAGTGAATGGTCGCCGCCCATCACATCCAGCAGCAGCCCTTCATAAGCATCGAAATCTTCCTCGCCATGTTTGCGATAGGTCGCATCCAGACTGATGGTGCGTGTCTGCACATCCAGCCCCGGCACCTTCACCTGCAACTCCATCTTCAGGCAATCATCGGGCTGTATGCCGAGCATGATCCAGTTCGGCGGCGGCGGCCCCTGGCGGGTGTGGCGCAACAAGTCCTTGGGGGGTGCTTTGAAGCGAATGCAGATCGCGGAACTGTTCTCCGGCATGCGTTTACCGGTACGCAGATAGAACGGCACACCCGCCCAGCGCCAGTTGTCGACGAACAACTTCATCGCGGCATAGGTCTCTGTGACGCTGTCCTGGGCAACGTTCTTTTCTTCCAGATAACCGGGCACCGACTTGCCGTCGATCGTGCCGCTGGCATATTGGCCGCGGAAAGCATGCGCGTGCACGGCGTTCTGCGTGATGGGACGGATGGATTTCAGCACTTTCACTTTCTCGTCGCGCAGATGCTCTGCCGCCATGCTCACGGGCGGCTCCATCGCCACCAAGGCCATCAATTGCAGCAGATGGCTCTGGATCATGTCGCGCAAAGCGCCCGCTCCCTCGTAATAATCGGCGCGATTCTCGACACCCATCGTTTCGGAATGCGTGATCTGCACATGGTCGATGTAGTGGTTGTTCCACAGCGGCTCCAGCAACAGATTGGCGAAGCGGAACACCATGATGTTCTGCACCGTCCCTTTGCCCAGATAGTGATCGATACGGTAGATCTGCGGCTCGTCCAGATGACGATAGAGACTGGCTTGCAGGGTCTGGGCAGAAAGCAGGTCATAGCCGAACGGCTTCTCGATCACCACACGACGCCATCCATTCTGCTGCTTCAACAGACCTGCCTCGCCCAGTTTGGCGACGATGCCCGGATAGTCCGCCGGGCGCACCGCCATATAGAACACCGCATTGGGCGGGAATGTAGGATCCTTGTTCAGCAATACACCGAGACGGCCATATGCGTCATCGTCGCCGATAGGCACCGCAAAATAGTGCAGGCGCGCGCAGAAGCGCTCCAGCGCTATCTCGTCGATCTTAGTACCGTGTTTTTCGCGCAGGATGTCGCGCACCACATTCAACCAGGCATCGCGCTCGTATTGGCCGATATCGCAACCCAGGATCACCAGATGATCCGGTAATCGCTTCAATGTCTCCAGATGGTAGAGGGCAGGGATCAGTTTCTTGCGGCTCAGATTTCCGCCCGCCCCAAAAAAGATCAGCGTACAAGGATCCATCTTCTTCATTTACATCTCCCCCATTCGAACCATCAATTGGACACTCGCGCCTGTATCCGTTCACGCCGTGCGACTACGTCGTCTGCCGCCAGTCTGGCACAGATTGCCGATGCCGTCCTCAATCCGCAAGCCGCGACCTGACCAACCCGATGTGAGTGCGCAATTCATATAGATGGCTGGAGAAGGCGACCGGCAGCCGCAAGTGATTGACTTTATTTTCGATAGCATCCAGTTCACGACGAAAACGCGCAAGGTCGACCGGCTTTGTAGCGGTGCGCAATTGCAACTCCAGGAAACGCAGTTCTCCATACAGCTTGTGCACGCGCGACTTCACCAGCCAATTGTAGATAGCAGGCGCCGCCCTGCTCAGCGGGATGGCCAAGGCCAACAACGGCAACAGAATGATCAGCACGCGGCTGACGAAGGTGGCCGCCCAATACGGCAAGTAACGGTCGAGGAAGGGCGGGCCGGACTTGTAGAAATACTCGGCCTGACTGCTCAGTTCGAAATCCGAATCCTTGTCAGCCGGGAACTCGTGCTCCTCCTGCAACATGCCCGCGTTGCCGTGCACGCGCGTCAGCACCTTGAGCAGCAGATAGGTCAGCGCCGGATGCAGCGTGTCGCGCGCCACCAGTGTGACAGTGGGCGCCAGCAGATGCACGCTGCGCGGCGGGATATTGGCCTGCAGACTCAGCGCGCTCTCCGGCAACACCAGGTGATGCAGGAAGCTGTACTGGCGCGCGATGGCCTCGGCGTCGTTCAGGTCGGCCAGCGACACGCCGGGCATGTTCGCCACTTCGGCGACCAGCGGCGAATTTGGCACGCCGGTCAGGAAGATCACATCCACGATGTTATGCCGCAGTGCTTCCATGGAATCGTCCAGACCGATCTCGTACAGCGTGGCGTTCTGCTCGGTCACACCGGCCGCTTCCAGCAACACTTTCGTGATCAGACGGGTGCTGCTATCCGGCCGCCCCACCCCGACGCGCAAACCCTTGAGCTGCGACAGATGTTCGATCTTCTGCTTGCCCCGGTGGAAGATCCACAGCGGTTCGTAGTACAGACTGCCCAGCGATTCCAATCCCACCGTGGATTGCCCGCCCGCCATCCCCCCCGGCACAAAAGCCAGATCGACGCCGGAATCCTCCTTGCGCAATTCCTCCAGGCTCTGCATCGGCCCTTCCGTCTCGCGGATCTCCAGCGTGATGCCGTCCTGCTGCAACAACGCCGCGTACAAGCTGGCATACGCCTGATAGTTGCCGTCTTCCTTGCTGATGGAGATCACCATCTTCTTAGGCGGCGCGGGATCGATCAGCCAGTATCCCAATCCGGCGATCACCAGCAGCGCCACCAGATATGGCAGTGCCGCCTTGAACGCCTCCATAGGCAAAGAGACGTGCAATTCCTCGCGCGCCTCTTCGGTATTCATCTCACGGTTCTCTTCAGACATGATGCCCACCTTCCAGCACTGCGGCACAGATGCCGCGAACGGTGCGCATCATAGCCGTTCGCCAAACTTTCGTGGCGCGCCGGCTTACAGGGCGGGGATCAGCGTCGCTTCGCTGCTGATGTGATCGGCATTGCCCCAGGCGGCGACCATCTCCACGAACCAGCGCTCGTCGCGCGGATGCGGACAGAAGATGTCGTATTCGGCATAGAAACTGCCGTCGCTGTTGAAAGTGATGCTGCCGCAACGCTCCTTGCGCGCGTTGCGCCAGACGCCTTCGTATCCCGGCAACTGGTTGGCGGGATCGACCACGCGCGTGAACTGCGCCGCGGCCAGATCGATATATGGCACGGCACCGGTCGCGGTGAAACGCTCTGCCTCCAACTGCAAGGCGATGACGATGCGTTTCGCCACCGCCTCCAACGCGGCAGGCAAGATGCGAGATTCAATCGACTCAATCATGCCGCCTCCTCCACGTCATTCCCGCGAAAGAACCGAGAATCACCAGATGTCAGCCGGTGCCTGCAAGCGTTCCACCACTTTGCCGCCCAGCAGATGCTCGTCGAATATCGCGCTCACATCTTCCTTGCTGACGTTGCAGTACATCACGCCTTCCGGATACACCAGCACGTTCGGCCCCATGCCGCACGGGCCGATACAACCGGTCGGTGTCACGGCCACTTCGGCGAAACACTGGCGCTGCTGCCACTGCTGCATGAACTCATCCACCACGGCGGCACATCCTTTCGCGCCGCACGATCCGCGCGGATGACCGGCGGGACGATTCTGCGAGCACACGAACACATGTCTTGTCGGTTTTGGCATATCAGGCTCCCGCGGGCATCGGCTGATGCGTATGGCATTGCTTGGGACAGACACGTGCGCACGATCCGCAGCCGATGCAATCCAGCGCATTCGCGATGGACATCACCATCATGTTGTCCTCGTCCTCGTCGTAGTTCTCGTCATCCTCGTCGCGTTCCAGCAACTCGAACACACTGCGCGGGCAGACCTTGAAACAGCGGCCGCAGCCGATGCAGTTGGCCGGATTCAGTTCGGTGACGAAAGTCGGTTCGTAGGGCGTGCCGCCCCGGGTGGTTCCAGTGATGTTAGCCATGATCAAGCTTCCTTCTGTGCTTCGGATAATCTTGCGCTCGCCTCAGCCCATGCCTGGCAAGCCTCGTAAGTGGATTGCGCGATGCCCGGCAGCTCCTTGTAGCCAGCCGGCAGCTTGTCCTCGACCAGGTCATGCAACTGCCCCGCCCATTCGGTGGAGATACGCTTGAGCTTCTTCACTTCCTTGTCGAGTGCCTTCAGTTCGTCTTCGGTCATGCTGCCCTCCTTACATCCCGGCGACGTCGGGGTGTTTGCCGATGATCTCCAGTGCGACGGAGAGCAGCTTGTCGCCCTCGTCCTTCATCTTCGACAGGCTCTCGTAGCCATAGCGGTGCACGTCGCGCAACGTCTTGTCCATCACCACCAATTTGCCGACGGTGATCACCGCGCGGCCGAAGCCTTCGTGTGTGATGTTGATCATCGGCACCGCCATCTGGCCGCATTCCTTCTCGATCAGCGAAGCGATGGCGTTGTAGAAACACTTGATGCGCGACAGCAGGATCTCGTCCGGATCGCCGATGATCGGGATCTCGCGTTTCTGTTCCTTGGTCAGAACATAAGGCGCCAGCACGCGCTCGGCAGGCCAGCCGTCGTAGGTGCCGTAGCTGTCGACGGCGCGCATCTGCTTCACCATCTCCTTGATGAAATCGGTGGACAACAACGGATCTGCTGCGACTGCCTGATTCATGGTGTTTCTCCTTTGATTGAACTTGTTGCTACGACCACACGCGGCGCCCAGTTGGACACACGCGCCAAAACGAAACCACCTGCCGCGCCGACCGCCGCGCCCAGTGCCGAACCGACGTCGCCGTAGCCGGACGCAAGCGCCGCACCCGTCACCGCCGCCACGCAGGGCAACAGATAAGCCAGCAGCCCGGCCTTGAGCAGATCGCCCTCGCTCAGCGACAACTGCAACTCGTCGCCTGCGCGCACTTGCGCCGAACACGCCACATCGATGGTCTTGCGCCGCGACGAGAAATACTTGCCCAGCCCGGACACGCCACAAGCCTCGCGCGAAGCGCAGCCGCCGCAGCCGGACTTCTCGGTCGGCACCACCTGCGCCACCCTGTTCTGCACCGCGATCACGCGTACCGGCGCGCTGATCATTCCTGCCACGCCTCGTCATCGGCGAAGCTCGTGCCCGCCTGCTTCTTCAAATGTTTCGTCAGCCACACCGGCGGCTCGCTCACCATGCTCTGCTGCAAACCGCTCAGCAGACCATCGATGCACATCCCTTCGTCCACGCGCATCGGCTGGATGCCGCCCGCCAATAATTGCTGGATCGCCGATGCACCCGCCGCGTTGCAATACACCGCCGCGCAGTCGCCCAGCAGTTCCACCTTCGCGGCCAGCTTGCCTTCGTGCCCATCCATCGCCGTCTCGATGAACTCGGCCACCTCGATCAGCTTCGCGTCGTGCTCGCTCACCTCGTAGATGGCGAATGCCTCCGCCGCACCGAAGTGCTGGTTCACCGCCTTGCGGTCGCTGGTGGCGAATGCGATCTTCACTGTCATGTCAGCCTCCTCAGTGTGTTTGACCAGACGCAGGTGTCGCACGACTCTCTCCTGTCCGCTGTGCATAGATGGAGACATAGGGCTCCGGCTCGTGATGCCCGTGTTCCACCAGCAGGTTCGCCAGATCGAACAACGCCTGGCGCGTGCCGCGATAACCCACCCACAGGCGCTGATAACCGCCGAGCAGGTCGTATTGCGGGAAGCCCGCACGCAGCAGCGGCACGCCAAGACGGCGCGCGGTCTCCACCGCATGCGAGTTGCTGATCACCAGTTGTGCGCCTTTGCGGCGCGCGTTGTTCTCCAGATCTTCCAGATCACCGATGCCCACCTGCTCCGCCACCACACTTTCCAGAATGTGCGCGCGTGCCGGTGCAACGGCCGCCACCACTTCGCAACCCATCTCCGTCACCAGACGCGAGAAGTTGTAGAGCAGATCGCCATCCGCCGCGATCGCGACGCGTGCGAAGCCCAGCATGAAATGTGCATCCACCATCGCATCCTGCAACTGCGCGCGCTGGCGTTCGATCTTTTCGGGAACAGGCTTGCCGCTGATATCGGACAAAGCCAATACAAAACTGTCCACCGCCTCCAGCCCCATCAGGCAATCGAAGCGATAGTCCGGCACGCCGGTCTGTGTCTTGAGCACATCCGCTGCATCGAACATGGAATTGCCCAGCACCAGCGTGGCGATGGATTCGCCCATGCTGGCGATGTCGCTGACCGGCGTGCCGCCCACGGTGAGCGGCGAGCTCTCCATCTCGGTGAGGTGGCCGTCCAGCGAATCGCCGATGTCCGGCAACACCAGCGGACGCAGACCGAAGGCTTCGATCAATTCCTTGATGTGTTCGATGTCGCCTGGCGTGAGGAAGGAACCGGCCAGCACGTTGACCTGCTTCTTGCGCTTGCCCACGTTGTCCGTCTTCTCCGGCAGCATCACTTCCAGCGTCGCCTTCACCGCCAGCGCGTAACCGCTTTCCAGACAGCCGGTAAAGTCCGGCGTGTTCACCGGCACCACCGGCACGTGCGCGTACTCGGGATGCTTGGTGTAGAAATCTTTCACCAGACGTTTGATGTCCGTGCCCTGCGTTTCTGAAAGGCCGGTGGTCGGCAGGCCGATCAGCGCGGGCTTGCTCTTTTCGCACACCGCACGCAGACCTTCGATCACGTTCTCGTCCGCATTCATCACCGTGGACACCTGATCCATCGCCGTGGTCTGCAAAGGGATGGGCTCGCGGAAGTGGCGCACGAAATACACCTTGCCGAACGCGGTGCAACCCTGCGAACCGTGCAGCATGGGAATGGCTTTGTTGATACCCAGGAAAGCGAGCGACGCGCCCACCGGCTGGCTGGCCTTGAGCGGATTCACCGCGAGTGCTTTGTTGCGTTTCAGTATCTCGGCCATGTCACATCCCCTCCGCCGTCATTCCCGCGCAGGCGGGAATCCAGTCGATCAAATGACTTCTCGCGAAGCGAGACAAAACCAGCCTTGTCCGCTGCGCTGGCAGTTTGTTATTGCTGGATTCCCGCCTGCGCGGGAATGACGGGAGGCATCGCGCTGCGTCACGGAAATTCATCATCACGCCCCCAACTCCACACCCGGCACAGATTTCGCCCACGGCGCAGGCTTGCGCACGCCCGGCCACACCGGGCTTTGGATGGTCAGCGCGAGCTGGCGCGCAAGTTCGACCATGCCGCTGTAACCCTCGTAACCGAATTCGCGTTCCTGGTTGATGTCGAGGAAAGGGATGCGCGCCTTGAGCGCGGTGTACATGTTGCGACCACCCGCGATGAGGATGTCGGCCTGATATTCCTTCACCACACCGAGCAGCGCCTTGGGGCTGCCGTCGGTGATCATTTTGGTCTTGTCGCCCATGATCTCGCGGATGCGCGCCTTGTCTTCCTCGGTGGATTTGCTGGTGCCGGTTGCGACCACATCCATGCCCAAGTCTTGCAGCGCGGAAACGATGGACCACGACTTCACGCCGCCGGTGTAGAGCAGCACGCGCTTGCCGCGCAGCTTCTCGCGCCACGGGTCGAGCTCGGCGTTGATCTTGGCTTCTTCGCGCGCGATCATCGCTTCGGTGCGTTCGGTCAGCGAGGGGTCATTCAGCAGCTTGGCAAAATCGCGGAAGGCATTCGAGGTATCGGTCACGCCGTAGAAGCTGCCTTCGAAGAACGGCACCTTGTAGTCGGTCTGCAGTTTGCGTGCGATGTTGAGCAGCGCCTTGGCGCACACCACCATGCTGGCTTCTGCGCGGTGCATGGTCTGCACTTCATGGAAGCGCGCATCGCCGGACAAGGTGCACAGGATGCGCAACCCCAGTTCGTCGAACAGCGGTGCCACGTTCCAGAACTCGCCCGCGATGTTGTATTCGCCGATCAGGTTCACGTCGTGCACGGTGATGCCGGGGCGCTGCAATTCGTCAGGCACCGGCAAAGGTTCGCCCGTGCCCACTACATACTTGAACATCGCCTCACCGGCGATGCGGTTGCCCAGATTCTTGGTGCCGTAGAAACCGGCACAGTCCACCGGCACCACCGGCACGCCGGTCTTCTCGGCGGCGGCCTTGCACACCGCGCTGATGTCGTCGCCCGTCAGCGCGGGCACGCAAGTGTTGTAGACGAACACGGCCTTGGGGGAATAGGAATCGACCGCCTGCTTGATGGCATGGAACAACCGCTTCTCGCCGCGCCCCATGATCACGTCCTGCTCGGTCAGGTCGGTGGTCATGCCGATGCGGTACAAGGTCGGGCCGGATGAACGCGTGCCCCGGTTATCCCAGGAACTGCCCGCACAAGCGATCGGCCCGTGCACGATATGTGCAACGTCCGCGATAGGCAGCAAAGCGATCTGCGCCCCGTCGAACGAGCAGCCGCCCGCCGTCGCACCCGGCTTGGGACGCGCACAACCGGATTTCTCCTTCTTGTTATGCGTACAGGCCGGTTCGTTCAGCAGTTCGGCGATGTCCTTGGCTTGCATGGCAGTAGCTCACGAGTATTGACGCCCTCCTACTCGCAGGAAACATGCCAACCGACACAGGGTTGATTTATTGGGGATTTATGGGGAGGGGGATTGTAGGGAAGCTAACAATGAGAAGGGAGGCGACAATGCGGGCGGGGCTGAAGGCAGTTTGCTGGATTGCAGAAACAGCTGTGATGCTGTCCCTGTTTCACCGCAAATTATCATTTCACTTATCTAGCAGGTTGAATATTCAACACTGTAAGTAGGACTAGAAAACTCTAATTCGAGGAAGAAGTTCTTTAATTGCAGTTACTGAAACAATATGTTCAGCATCAACTTTCGCTAACACCCCTGTAATTGCGCTAATTTTTGTCGACTGCAATTCACCACCATACTTTATAACGCTTGTTAATTCTTTCTTTATTTTCTCTAAGTGATAAGGGACTCTCCATCGCTCATTCATTTCTATCGACTTTTCTATCAAATCGATAGAAACAGTTATGGCAGTTGCCTGAATATTCGCATTGGAAAGATTCTCATATTGAATCGCCCCCGATTCACTAGACACTTTCCAGTCTCATAAAATGCCGTCTCTCGAACTCGACTGGAGACAGGCGATCATTGTATCCATGACGCCGTTTCGGGTTGTAGAACATCTCGATGTAATCG
>Ga0209231_1000913_pt1 | contig 13242 bp, 16 predicted proteins | sample Deesub45470m_DNA_FD_188086 | JGI IMG/M metagenome (GOLD analysis project Ga0209231, IMG submission 188086) | Deep subsurface microbial communities from North Pacific Ocean - 450_OLKR46/470m Metagenome (SPAdes) (version 2) | ecosystem: Environmental > Terrestrial > Deep subsurface > Unclassified ... | reverse complement strand
AGTCGTGGCCGTCGCAGTAGGGCCAGGGTCCGCCTCGTCCTCGACCGGCTGCATCGCCACGCGGTAGCGACCGCTGGGAATGGTCAGGCGCAGGCCGCTGGAGGGCGCGTTCGTCCGATAATGCGTGTCCAGCATTCGGCGCAGGCGGCCGACCTGAACGCGCGGATAGCTGTCGGCGCGGGCATCATAGTCGGGCGCGCGGCCCAGGCCATCGACCGCCACCGAATAAGCTTTGAGATGATCACCACGTCCGGCCGCGGTTTCCTCGACCAGGAAGCAGATCAGGCGTTTCATGATCGGCGCGCGTGCGAAATCGGGCGATGCGGTTACCGCTGCCAGCTCTTCGCGCATCAGATCGGCATCGGAGATGATGGTGGAGCTGGCGCGTGGCGAACGCCGTGCTTTGCCGGCGTCGATCGCTGCCTCGCTCGTTTCGTCCATCTCGTCCGAACAGATAGCGTGAACCGAAAGGGGTGTCACGATCGATTCGTGTGCGGCGCGCTCCAGCGCTGTAACGGTTACAGAGACGGCGAAACACTGTCCTGCCGACACGATCGGTATTTCAATGTCCGCGCAGCGTAACGCTGTGCCGGCGATTGGGGCGACATGTCGTTCCGCCGCTTGGCGCGGTCAGGCGATGCGGGCATTCCACCCCAACGGCATGTCCGTATCAATTTGCCGCAACGAACTGGCCGACCGTCCCTCTGGCCCCCACCAGTGGGCGGTCGACCTTTCCAGCAAGCCGGTACCGCGATTCCACGTCAGTGGAACCAACTCTAAGGCTTGTGGGGATTTAGGATTCCTATTTGCGCGAAGATGTGATTCACGCTTTGGATGGATCGCTTCGTATTGACCGACGCCCAATGGGCGAAGATGGAGCCGCACTGTTTGGGTAAGCCGACGGACCCTGGGCGTAGCGGTGGGAACAATCGGCTATTTTTGGAGGCTGTGCTTTGGATTGTGCGGACGGGCAGTCCATGGCGCGATCTGCCTGCCGTGTTCGGGAACTGGAGCACCGCATTTCGGCGGTTCCGTGATTGGCGCGAAGCCGATGTTTTCAAGCGGATTTTCGATGCCATGTCGGATGAGCCTGACATGGAGTACGCCATGGTCGATGCCACTATCGTCAAGGTTCACCGGCATGGCCAGGGCGCAAAAGGGGGACTCAAAGCCAGGCCATCGGTCGCTCCAAAGGAGGCATGACGACCAAGATTCTGGCGCTGACCGACGCCTTCGGCAATCTGGTGCGCTTCGAACTTCTGCCGGGAAACCGCTACGATACCATCGGCGTTGCGCCACTGATTGACGGTATCAATTTCGGCGCCCTGCTCGGCGACAAGGCTTTTGACTCCAACTGGATCGTCGCTGAACTCGATCAGCGCGGAGCGAAAGTCGTCATATCGCAGCATCCGGGCCGCGCCCAGAAACTCAAGATCGACACCGAAATGTACAAATGGCGTCACCTGATCGAAAATTTCTTCTGCAAACTCAAAGAGTTCAAACGCATCGCAATGCGCGCATGCAAGACTGATCAGAGCTTCTCCGCCATGATCTACCTCGCCGCAGCCGTCATCAACTCACGATGAATCCCCACAAGCCCTAGTTCGACATCAGGATCGGAAGGTTCGGTGCATGAAGGACGGTCTCGGTCGCACCGCCCAGGAAAAATTCCCGCATGCGCGAATGGCCGAAGCCCCCCATGACCAGCAGGTCTGCCGCCTGGCGCCGCGCGTGCGTGAGCAGCGCTTGACCGGCACCGTCCTCGTCCGCCGGAATCATTTGACCTGTCGCCGAGATTTGGTGGCATGAAAGGTGGTGTATGACGTCATCGAGCGCGAGATCGGATGGGAGCGCCTTCTCTCCCGTGACCGTGACGATCTCGACGGTCCGTGCGCGCCGACACAGCGGAAGCGCATCGGCGATCGCCCGCGCCGCCGCCCGCGAACCATCCCAGCCGATGACGATATGATCCCAGCGATAGGCTGGCCGCTCGGGCAGGATGAGAACCGGACGACCGCTGTTGAACAGCAAGCCTTCGATCAGCCAGCGCGTGTCGGGATGGCCATAGGCCGGCAACAGCGCCAGATCGAACAGGCGGGCATGGCTCGCGATCGGATTGGGGTCGACGATATGCCCCGACAGGATGCGCGCCAACCGATGCGTGTCGTTCGATCCGATCAGCGCGGAGAAGCGCGTCGCAAGCTTGTCGGCATTGTCGAGGCTGTAGCGGTTCTCCGCTGCAATCGCGGCATCGGCGCCGACCAGCCGTCTCGCCAGCGGAGTCGAGACGTCCGGAATGGTGACGACCGCCAAGGCCGCGCACAGTTGGGCGTCGAGGTGGACCGCGAGCGCATCAGCGGCACGCAGCGCCCAGTCCGGCGTCGGATCGGGATGGCTCAGCAGCGTGAGCATGATGTGCTTGATCATGATCGGCCTTTCGCGAAACTCAGTTGCGGGATTTCGTCGGGCGCCCGTCGAGGGCAAAGCCGACATTGGCGAGGGCGGCACCCTCGACGATCAGGTCAAGGACGATGATGAACGCCAGCGGCCACAGCGAGATTGTGGGAATTCCCGCCAGGATGATCCCCGCGGCTGCCACCGTCGTGACGCCCGACAGCGCCTCCCAGCCGCGCAATCCATGCTGGAGCGAAGCCGCGGTCACCAGTCGGCTGATGCCCGCCGCCGCCAGGGACGCGGCGAGCGCGAACCCGATCCAACGCTCGTCGGCAAACGGCATGAACAAGACCGCCGCTGCAGCGCCGAAATAGAGCAGAGCACCAGCGACCGCGAATATCGACCATCCCCGTCGCCACGCGGCCAGGGCGTGGCTGATCTGCAAAAGACCGGCTGCGAACATCGCCATGCTGATTTCAAAGGATGAAAGATGGTTGCGGAGCACCAGAGCAAGAAAGCCGAAGATGCCGAGCATCAGAAGCGCGATGCCGATGACGACCGACCCACGGCGCAGTTGCGCCTGGCGACCGCTTGTCTGACGCGGGAAATCCATCGCACATCCTCCTGTTCGATGCACGAACCTAGCCAGGTGCCCGGGCACCGGCCTATGCGTAACAATACGAAGCCGACGTCACGCGCCGCCCGGCGCGACGAACGCCCGGAACAGCCTGATCAGCCGATCGGTGCCGGGGGTCGGTGAAAGATCGATGGGCGGGTGGAACAACGGCGCTATATCCCGGTCGACATAGCCAGAGTATCCCGAATAGGCCATCGACCATCCGACGAAGCGGGATCGCGAGACCGGTTCGCGCCGTACGATCGTGACGATGTCGTGCCGAACGTCGCGACCGATGCTTTGCATCAAATCCTCTACCGCTTGGGGCGGTCCTTCCAGGATCTGGGCGAAGAAGCGGTGGGTCGCGATCAGCGCGCCAGCCACGCCGAGTCCGGCGTTTCGGGCCCTCGACACGTCGATGATCTTTGAAATTTCGAGACTGTCTGCGGGCCGGGCGAGACGGCTTTCGCTCACATAAACGAGCGACAGGAGCTTTGGCTCGGGCGACATGCGACAGTCATGCCCGGCTGCTGGCGTGGTCACTATTGGTAAAATTCCCAATAGCGAGCACCTCGAATCCTGCACAGCCGCCGGCACCGCCAAGCGTCGACGACGCGGACTGGCGCGGCGATGGCATCATGACGAGATCGAACGTACATGCTTCACTCGCCTGCAACCGCAACGGCTCGATGCTGCCATCCGGCCGGCGGGCCCAACGCTGCTCCCGATGCGGTGATGAACAGGATCGCGGCGAGCATGAGCACCCCGACGCCGGTGCGCAGGCGAGCGGGGTCGGGGACAATGGGATGAAACATGGTGCGCAACTCCGGTCGTCATGAACGCGGCGAACATGCCCGACCTCCAGCCCGCATTTCATTGGGAGATGTACGCAATATGTGCCCTACGTAGACTTCCCAGTTGTGGATCGACGGCCGGTGCCGACACTTGCCTCCATGTCGCTCGCCCACCAGCTCTTCCTCGCCTCCCTCATCGTGGCGCTCATGGTGCTGTTCCATCTTCTGGGCCTGGCGGGGCTGCTGGCCTTGCTGCGCCGCCACCGGCGTGCGCGCGCACGGACGATCGATATGGCAATGTCCGTTGCGGTGGTCATGACCGTCGCCTTCGGCCTCTTTGCTCTGCACACGATCGAGATCTGGGGCTGGGCCGCCGCGTTCCGCATGATCGGCATCTTCGGCGGATGGGAGGAGGCGCTCTATTTTTCGACCTCCACCTATGTGACCATCGGATATGGCGATGTCGTATTGCCGCATGGCAGCCGGATCCTCGGGGCAATCGAGGGTGCGAACGGGATTATCCTGCTCGGTTGGTCGACAGCCTTCTTCTTCAACATCGTCGACCGGCTGAAGCTGCTCGAACGCCAGTTGGAGGACGATGGGCGCCACGGCCGCGCCGAGGATCATGATCCCGGGCGCTGAGGGCCTTCTCGCCCGCATCCGGAACATCACGTAACGCCGTCGCGCCCGTTCCCCCGCAAAGGTCGGTGGCGCGACCGTCCGGTCGGCACTGGAAGGAACGGCGTGGTTGCATCGAGCGGTCCTGACGGCGGGCGCGACCCCCACTTGCGGCGGTCAGCCCCGTCCGCACCTCCTGCATATGAGCCGGCATGCCCGCTCCCGCGCTTATGCGGCGCTGGAGGCGATCATCGAACATGCCGCCGCAACCCCATGAGGCGGAAATTTCTGACTGCACCTTCGATCCGGGCGGGATGACGCGATGTGTTTTTCGGCCACCGCAAGTTTTGTCGCCAGTGGTGTCATCGGATCGATCGGCATCGCGACCCTGCGGCATGTCCGCGAGCCACGCACGCTGCTCTTCGCGTCCGTGCCGTTGCTGTTCGCGGTGCACCAGTTCTTCGAGGGTCTTGTCTGGCTCGGCCTGAACGGCTCGATCGGCAAGCTGGCGCTCGACCATGCGGTTTTCCTGTTCACCCTCTATGCCCAGGGACTGCTCCCCCTGCTCATGCCCGCCGCGGTCGCCCTTCTGGAACCGCCGGGCCGGCGCCGATGGGCGATCCTCGCCCTGACAGCCGTCGGCGCTCTGGTGTGCCTCTGGGACAGCTATGGGCTGATCGCATTCCCGACACGGGCGTTCATCGACCATCACGCGATCGCCTATCGGAATCCTCTAACCGGCAATCTCTGGATCTCCGTCCTCTACATCCTGGCGACCTGCGGCGCCTTGCTGCTCTCGACCCACAAGGTCGTCAGGACCTATGGGGTATTGAACGTCATCGGATTGACGATCGTTCAGATCGTAAAGGAGGAAGCGTTCGCCTCGGTCTGGTGCTTCTATGCCGCAACGCTGAGCGGCATGATCTACTGGCAGTTCCATCGCCGGCATATCGATATCGCGACGCCGAACGGCAGGTCGGCGGTCCTCAGGCCGTTTCTGCTGCCATGGCTCCGCTGGCGGAACGCGCCGGTCGCTGCGCCATGACCCGCCCTGCCACGGCGGGTGGCCACAACCCCGCCCCTACCGCATCGCCGACCTAATCGGATCCCTCTACAACGTTCAGGTTGAGGGCGATCACCGCCGCGGCGCGCAGCAGTCCGCTCGTGCCGGTCGCCTCGAGAGTGCTCCAGTCGTCGGGCGGGCAGATCCGCATCGCTCCCTGGGCTCTCGCCACCGCGGCGTCCGCGTCGGACGCATCCAGCGGTCGCGCTTCGACCCGTTTCACTCGCTCTTCGGTGGCGGCCTGCAGCCACAGACCGTCAAAAGCGCAACCCGCTTTCGCGGCGACCGAGGCGATGGCGCGCCTCTCCGCGGGCTGTGCGAACATGGCATCGGCGATCACGCCCTGTCCCTGTGCTAACGCCGCGCCTGCAAGCCTGTCGATCTCGTCATAAACGCTGTCGCTGGCCGCCTGGGTATAGCTGCCGGCAGGCAACCGCATCTCGGGATCGATCCCGGCCAGCCGCTTGCGCAGGACGTCGCTACGCAGGATCCGGGCGCCCGGGGGTCCGCCGACCACGCCACCCAGCGAGCGGGCGAGCGTGGATTTGCCGGTACCGGACAGGCCCCCGATCGCGACGAGCCGCGGCGTCTGGGGCTCGACCAGCTGGCCTGCGAAGGCCAGATAATGGCCGGCACGCTGCCGCGTTCGCGCTTCGCGTGGTCCCGCTTCGGCCTGCGCGGCAAGGACATGCGCGCGGACCGACGCACGCACCGCCATGAACAGGCGGATCAGACCGACGCCGGCCTCATCGGCGGGCGATCGATCCATGTAGCGGTTATAGACGATGTTCGCGGCGCGCGGCTGGCCGCGCTCGCATAGATCCATCAGCAGGAACGCCAGGTCGTAGAGGACGTCGGAGGTCGCGAGCTCGGTATCGAATTCCAGGCAGTCAAAGGGGGTCGCCGTGCCGTCGATGATTGCGATATTCGCGAGATGGAGATCGCCGTGGCAATGTCGCACCCGCCCCGCCCTTCCCCGCTCCGCAAGCAAAGGCGTCGCGTCGCGCATGGCGGCGAAGAGCGCGCGCTGAAGCGCGGCAACGCGGTCGGGAGGCAGAATGGCGGGATAGCGCGCCATCGCCCGCGCATTGCCGTCGATCACCGCGCGCAGACGCTCGGCGCCGTCCGCTGTGTCGTTCACCGCCGCCTCGCTGTGAAACACGACGATAGCGTCGGCAAGCCTGCTCAAGATGACGTCGTCGACCGCGTGCTGCTCGATTGCATGATCGAGCAACGCATCATCGGGAAAACGGTGCATTTCCAAGACCCAGTCGAGCGCTATCCCCTCCCCGTCCAGGATCAGTTTGCCCGCTGCGGTCCGGGTCACGGCATGCACCGCGATATAGAGGTCGGCCGCCGTCCGCCGGTTGAGGGTCAGCTCAGCCTCCAGCGCGGCTCGCCGCTTCGCAGCGGTCGAGAAGTCGAGATAGCCCAGGGACACCGGCCGCTTGATCTTCCAGGCACGATCTCCGTGGAGGAAGATGCTCGCGGCATGGGTGTCGATACGCTCGACAGGTCCGCGGCCGCCGAACGCCGCGCCGGATTGCAGCCAGGCTGCGACATCGGCTCCGTGGGACGGCGGGTGCGGAACCGATGTCGCGGTCATCAGCGAGCTATGGCGACCTTCCGGACGCGCGCCGCAGCCTTTTGGTCCTTGCCGAGCGTCAACCGCAGCACGCCATGTTCGAATTTCGCCGTGATCGCGTCGCAGTCGACATCGCTCGGCAGCGCAATCTGGCGCGCGAACGAACCGTAGCGGCGCTCGCTCAGCAGATAGCCTCCTTCTTTCCGCTCGGTTTCCTGCTTTTTCTCGCCCGATATCGTCAGCACGCCGTCGGCGACTTCGAGCTCGACATCGTCGGCCGCAAGCCCGGGCAGTTCGGCCGAGAGGCGATAGTCTTTGCCGTTGTCGCGCAATTCCATCACCGGCTGCGGTCCCGCGACATGCGTCGCGAAATTGAACAGGTTCCCCGCGGGCCGACCGAATTCTTCGAACAGCCGATCGATTTCACCCCGGAACCAGCCCAGAGGGCCGCTATCCGCGAGGTGACTCAGGCTGACGGGCTGGCGTGATTTGGTGGTCATCTCGGTCATCACTGACTCCATCGATATGCGAACGTGCGCGGTCAGGCAAATAGCCCGGGCTCTCCCTCGGCTTCGAAAGCTTCGGGCACGACGAGTTGAGGGTGATCTTCGCGATGGCGGACGGCAGGATGCGGCGGGCTCAGCGTCTCAGCGGCGGCCGAGCAGCAGGCGGCTGCAACGACAAGGGGCACTTCCCAGAGCTGTTCGACCTCTCGCAACAACACTTCGGACAGGCTGGCATGCGGCGTGATCGGGACTGTCATGATCGCTTCCTTTCGGGCCCGCCAAGCGTAGGCAGGCCGCTGGGGACGGCCTATTGGTAGAGCTACTTACGGGCTGATGCGTTGGGAACGAGCACGGCCGCCCCCGCGAGCCGCCCATGGCGCAGATCATCGAGCGCGGCATTGGCCTGATCGAGCGGATAGGCGGTCACCATGGTCGTGAGGCCGGAGCGGTCGGCGGCGTCGAGAAAGGACGTGCCATCCTCGCGCGTCAGATTGGCGACCGAGAGCAGCCGCCGCTCTCCCCAGAGGTCGGCATAGGGGAAACGGGGAATATCGGACATGTGGATGCCAGCACATACGACCGTGCCGCCCTTGCCCACCGCACGAAGCGCGATCGGCACGAGTTCGCCGACCGGCGCGAAGATCAGCGCGGCGTCGAGCACGACCGGGCAGCTGTCGGACGATCCACCCGCCCAGACGCAGCCGAGCGACCGCGCGAATTCCTGGCCCGCGCGATCACCGTCCTTGGTGAACGCGTAGACCTCGCGCCCTTGCCAGCGCGCGACCTGGGCGATGATGTGGGCTGCCGCGCCGAAGCCGTACAGGCCGATGGTCCGGCCCTCGCCGGCCATCCGCAGCGCCCGCCAGCCAATAAGCCCCGCGCACAACAGCGGCGCGGCTTCCACGTCCGAAAAGCGTTCGGGCAGACGGAAGCAATAGTGCGCCTTGGCAACGACATGGGTGGCATAACCGCCATCGCGCGTCGCCCCGGTGAATTCAGGATGGTCGCACAGATTTTCCCGCTTCGATCGGCAATAGGGGCAGCTACCGCAAGTGCCCCCCAGCCATGGCACGCCCACCCGTTCGCCGATCGCGAAGCCGACGACATCGATGCCGGTCGCCAGCACCCGACCGACGATCTCGTGGCCCGGAACGACCGGCGCGCGCGCGGCGACCTCGCCATCGACCACATGCAGATCGGTTCGGCACACGCCGCAGGCCGCAACCTCGATCAGCACCTCATCGGCGCCGGGACAGGGCAGCGGCCGGGCAACGCGGCGCAGACGTCGTCCCGGACTATCCAGCTGCATCGCGATCATCTGTTCCATCGCTAAAGCCTCTGGTCGGTTGGCGTTGCGGTCAGATCCGTGCCGATCTGCGTTTGCGTGGTCACACCCGGCGTCCTTCGCGATCGGTGTTCACTCAGAGGCTGGATAGGCCTGCGACGCGGCGCTCGCTGTCCGGGAATCTACTAATTCCCCGGACCACCTCCAGGCGCGATCAGGGCGGCATCCGGCCCGCGACGTCTCGCGCTGCCACATCGTCGATATGCGGGAGAAATTGATGAAGGCGCTCGTCTATCATGGTCCTGGGCAGAAATCGCTCGACGACCATGCCACGCCCGCGATCATCGATGCCGGCGATGCTTTGGTGAAGATTCTCCACACGACCATCTGCGGGACCGATCTCCACATCCTCAAGGGCGACGTGGCGACATGCGCGCCGGGGCGCATTCTCGGTCATGAGGGCGTTGGCGTCATCGAGGCCGTCGGTCCTGGCGTCACCGCCTTCCATCCCGGCGATCATGTCCTGATCTCCTGCATCACGTCCTGCGGGCGCTGCGACTATTGCCGGCGCGGCATGTACTCGCACTGCGCAACCGGCGGCTGGCTTCTGGGCAATGCGATCGACGGCACGCAGGCCGAATATGTCCGCATTCCCCACGCCGACACCAGCCTCTATCCTGTACCGGCGGGTGCCGATGAAGAGGCGCTGGTCATGCTGAGCGATATTCTTCCGACCGGCTTCGAATGCGGGGTTCTCAACGGCAAGGTGGCGCCCGGAGGCAGCGTGGTGATCGTCGGCGCGGGCCCGATCGGTCTCGCCTGCCTGCTCACCGCGCAATTCTATTCGCCCGCGCGGATCATCCTGATCGATCTGGACGACAACCGGCTTGAGGTCGCACGCCGTTTCGGCGCCACCGATGTCATCAACAGCGCGATGGGCGATTCGATCGTCGCGGTCATGGCGCTGACCGAAGGCCGAGGCGCCGATACGGTCGTGGAGGCGGTCGGCGTGCCGGCCACCTTCGAACTGTGCCAGGATCTGGTGGCGCCGGGCGGTGTCATCGCCAATATCGGCGTCCATGGCGTCAAGGCCGACATCCATCTCGAGCGCCTCTGGTCGCAGAATATCGCTATCACCACGCGGTTGGTCGATACCGTGTCGACCCCGATGCTGCTCAAGACGGTGACCGCCAAGAAGGTCGATCCGAAACAGCTCATCACGCACCGCTTTTCGCTGACGGATGCACTCGCCGCCTATGACACATTCGCACGTGCCGGCGAGACGCACGCCCTCAAGGTGCTCATCACGCCATGATCGCCACACGCGCCGGAGGAGCCGCATGACCGTGCGCATGGAAGATCTCGCTCGCGAGATTGTTCGCCTGCAAACCGAACTCGACCGCGAGATCGAGCGCCGCCGCAAGGCGCTGGGCTGGTCGCTCAAGGAGCATCTCGTCCAGTTCGAACATGGCGTGGTGGCCGAGCAGCGCCGCTTGCGCACCGGGGCCACCCTCTTCCTCGCACGCTCATCGCTTGGGACCATCGTCACCGCGCCCGTCATCTATTCGATGATCATACCGCTGGTCCTGCTCGACCTTTGGGTGACGCTATACCAGGCGATCTGTTTCAGGGTCTATGGCATCAGCCGGGTCCGGCGTTCGGCCTATATCGCCTTCGATCGCGGGCGCCTCGCCTATCTCAACTGGATCGAGGCGTTGAATTGCATCTATTGCGGCTACGGTAACGGCGTCATCGCCTATGCGCGCGAAGTGTCGAGCCGCACCGAGCAATATTGGTGTCCGATCAAGCATGCCGTGCGCATCACCGATCCCCATCAGCGCTATTATGATTTCCTCGAATTCGGCGATGCCGAAGGCTACCGGGCGCGTCTCGACAGCTTCCGCGCGCTCCTGCGCGAACCCGACGCTGCTACACCCGCCTCGGATCGGGATGACCGCCCCCGAACCCCTACGGACAATTGCTGATTCTGGTCCACGCTCCCGCGCCTCACAAGGAGGCAACAGCCGCGGAGGCCCCGATGCAGCAGACCCTGATACAGACCCCGTCAAACGATGCGCCCGTTGCCACCATAAGGCGCGAGACGATCCACGATCTGCGCAATCTGTTCGGTATCGTCTGCTCGGCAAAGCATCTGCTCGAGGGTCAGCCCGCCAAGGTGCGCAGGCTCGCGCTGCTGCAGGCGATCGAGGCAGCCGCCCTGCGCGGCGGAGAACTCACCACCAGCCTCCTGGCATCGCCCAAAGCCGGCTCGGCGCCGCAACAGCTCGATCTCAACCAGCAGATCATGGCGATCGAACCGATGATCCGCGTGCTGATGGACGGGGTCCAGTTCGACCTGTGCGACGATTATCTGTCCGTGCGGGTCGATGGCGATGCGATCGACGCGGTCATCTTCGAGTTGCTCGCCAACGCGAAGGCCGCCGGGGCCACCACCGTCATGATCCGCACGCGCCGGATTGGCGCCCGTATTTGGCTTACGATCGCCGATGACGGATGCGGGATGAGTCCTGCCCTGCTTTCGGATGTGCGCCGGTGCATCGACCGTCAGAGCGAGCGTGGCGCGGGGCTTTGCCGCGTGCGGCAGTTCGCTCGAAGCGCCCATGCCCAGCTTCATTTCCGCAGCCGCGCCGGTAGCGGAACCACCATCTCGATACACTTGCCGACGGTGCTCAGGGTCGCCGCCGGCGAGACCCGCGCGACATCGCGCAGATCCCTGACCGCGAAGGAGAGAACCCGTGAAAAAAACTGATGCCCAGGTGCAGCAGGACGTGATGGCCGAACTCGCGTGGGAGCCGAGCGTCGATCAGGCCGATATCGGCGTCGCCGTGAACGATGGCGTCGTGACGCTGTCAGGCTATGTGAAGAGCTATCCCGAAAAGATGGCTGCGGAAAAGGCCACGCGCAGGGTCGCCGGCGTGACCGCGATCGCCGAGGAGATCAAGGTGCGCTTCGCCTCCGATCCCAAGACGGCCGACCATGAGATCGCCAAGCGCATCCTCGACATGTTCGCGTGGAACGTCTCGATCCCCGACGACAAGATCAAGGTCAAGGTCGAGCATGGCTGGGTGACCCTGACCGGCACCGTCGACTGGTACTATCAAAGCAGCGAGGCCTCCAAGGTCGCCGGCAAGGTCACCGGCGTGCTCGGCGTCGGCAATCTGCTCGAGGTGCGCAAGCTGCCGACCAGCTTCGACGTCAAGGAGCGGATCATGGCGGCGTTCAAGCGTCAGGCCGATCTCGATGCCGCCACCGTCACGGTCACGACCGACGGCGGCACCGTCCGGCTGGGCGGCAGGGTGAAGGCCTGGAACGAGCGTGGCATCGCAGAGCGCGCCGCCTGGGCGGCACCGGGCGTCACGAAGGTCGAGGACAATATCGTCGTCACTCTCTGACGCGCGCCAGCGCCCAGCGACGACGACGGCCGTCCGGCTTGCCGGGCGGCCGTCTGCGCATCCGTATGATCACGCATATCGAGCAAAGCCCGACGCGCCATAGCATCGGACCACGATAAAGGAGGCGATGATGAAGAACATTTTCTTGCTCGTTCATGACGACGAGGGCCAGGAAGCCCGGTTTCAGACCGCTCTCGATTTGACGCGTGCATTCACAGGCCATCTCACCTGCGTCGATGTTTCGATGTTTCCGATGGTCGTCGGCGATTTTTATGGCGGAGGCTATGGCGAAGCCATGCTGATGGCCGAAGAGCGCGAGCGCGAGGGCAAGAACAAGGTGAAGCTTCAAGGCCGCCTCGCGCATGAAGACGTGTCCTGGAACTGGATCGACGCGACCGGCAACCCCGCCGACTGCGTGCTCGAAGCGGCCAACCTGGCCGATCTGATCGTCCTCAACCGCAAGCTCGATGCGTTCCCCTACCCCGACATGCGCGACATCGCGAGCCGGATCCTGACGCATGCGCGCAAGCCTGTCGTGGCGGTGCCGGATAGCCTCAAGCGCTTTGACACCGGCCGCGCGCTGATCGCCTGGGACGGCAAGGATTCCGCTGCCGCGACGATGCGTGCCTGCGTCCCGCTGCTGAAGCTCGCTTCCGAGGTTCGCATCTTCATGGCGCATGCGCCGAAGTCCACGCCTGACGCCGATGATGCGGCCGCCTATCTTTCGCGGCACGGCATCCATGCCAGCGTCAGCCTGCGGATCGACGACGGCATGGGCACGATCGACACGCTGATCGCCGACGAATGTGCCGATTGGCGTCCCGACTATGTGATGATGGGCGCCTATAGCCACGGCCGGCTGATGGAAGCCTTTGGCGGCGTGACCAAGCGCATGCTCGCACACAGCAAACTGCCCCTCGTTCTGGGTCATTGATCGGGCGGACGGGCCGGCCCGATCGCCGGCCCGT
>Ga0209231_1000912_pt1 | contig 13254 bp, 8 predicted proteins | sample Deesub45470m_DNA_FD_188086 | JGI IMG/M metagenome (GOLD analysis project Ga0209231, IMG submission 188086) | Deep subsurface microbial communities from North Pacific Ocean - 450_OLKR46/470m Metagenome (SPAdes) (version 2) | ecosystem: Environmental > Terrestrial > Deep subsurface > Unclassified ... | reverse complement strand
GCCTCACTTATTCCTTTCGCAATTAAATCAGCCTTGGTGCCATCAACAAATTTTCCGTATAAGGGAGGAATAATTGCTCCTCCGGATATTGCCATAATCAATAAAGCGGAAGCGGTTTTGGTGAATTTCCCCAATCCTTTCAATGTTAAAGGCCAAACTGCAGGCCAAACCAACGCATTTGCAATTCCTAGTGCAGCCACAAAAAGAATGGAAACAAAACCGGAAGTAAATACGATACAAAATGTAAAAATAATCCCTAAAACAGCACTTGTTTTAAGTGCAAAAGCCTGATTGATGTATTTTGGAATTAAAAATATGCCCATTCCGTAAGTTGCAACCATAGCCAACAAGGTAAAAGTGGTAAAAAATTTGGCATCAGCAGCAGGAAAGCCTAAAGAAATTCCGTAGGCAATAATGGTATCACCGGCAATTACTTCTGCACCAACATAAACAAAAAGCGTTAAAACACCCAGCCATAAATGCGGAAAATGAAAAATACTTGTTTTGGTAGTTTCACCATCGTTACTTTCTTCAATTGGATCGGCTTCTACATGAGGCAACGGAGCTCGTCTAATCAATATACCTAACACAAACAAAACAACTGCCATTACAATATAAGGAGTAACTACACTGTCGGCCATAACATCCAATAACTTCGTTTTTTCAGCCTCGCCAACGATACTGAGTTTGTCTTTAACTTCATCAATTCCCGATAACAAAATAGCTCCAAAGATTAGGGAGCCTAAAGCACCGGCCACCTTATTTGCAATTCCCATTATTGCGATGCGTTTTGCGGCACTTTCAATTGGACCCAAAATAGTAATGTATGGATTTGAAGCTGTTTGCAATAAAGTCATACCCAAACCCTGAATAAAAATTCCCACTAAAAACACCCAATACGTTCTTGCCTCTGCGGCTGGAATAAAAATCAGAGCTCCAACTGCCATCACAAATAACCCCAATGACATTCCTTTACGATATCCAATTTTAGTTAAAATATAAGATGCCGGCAAAGCCACGGCCACAAAAGAAATATAAGATGCGGAGGCTACCAAATAGGATTGTGCTGTGGTTAATTCGTTTATGGTTTTCATAAATGGAATTAATGCGCCATTAATCCAAGTTACAAATCCGAAAATAAAAAATAATCCAGCTATAATAAGTATTGGTACAAAAGAATTGTTTTTGAAATTAGCGGTCGTGCCTATTGTATTCGACATTGAAAAAAATTTTATGAATTAGTTCTTAAATTTATTGTATTATGTTGTAAACATTCGCTAACCATCAAAAGGTGAAGGTAAATAGGATTTTACCTTAAACCAATATATTTTAATCAAAACATTAAAAATAATATCTTACAAATGCTTCAATAGCAGCATAATCGGCCAAACCTAATTCATTATATTTTTGTGCTGTTTTGGTGTTTCTATCCTCAGCACGCATCCAAAATTCCCTTAAATCATTTCCTTGAAACAAAACGCCATCTTTCTGGGATTGATGAAAGAAAATCGTCTTTCTTTTTTTCAAAACCTGATCTGGACTCATTGGCACTGCCATATCAATTTCATGAATTTCCCATTCATGCCAAGCTCCCTTATATAACCAAACCCAACAATCATTCATAAAAGGTTTTGGTTTTAATCTTTTTAATGATTCAAAAAGTGCGTTTAAGCTAACTCTGTGGGTGCCATGTGGATCGGCCAAATCACCTGCAGCATAAATTTGATGCGGTTTAATTTTCTCGATAATTTCACACATTATACGAAAATCTTCTTCGGCTAATGGGTTTTTCTTAATACTGCCCGTTTCATAAAAAGGCAAATTTAAAAAATGCACATTTTCATCGGGAACTCCTAAATATCTTGTTGCTGCCAATGATTCGCTTTTTCTAATGAGGGTTTTTAAATTCCTGACATCGGCAGTGTCTATGGCATTGTCCTTTTTTGAAGCAATTTGCTCAATAATAGACGTAATATAATTTGAATCTTTAATCCCATTCATTTCTTTCGCCACTTCCACAAATTTAAGTGCCTCGTGATCCGCAACTGCAATATTTCCCGATGTTTGGTAAGCAACGTGAACCTCATGCCCTTGTTCAACCAGCCGGTCTAAAGTTCCTCCCATTGAAATAACATCATCATCTGGATGGGGGCTAAAAATAAGTATTCTTTTTTTAGACGGATTTGCTCTTTCAGGTCTTGAAGCATCATCTGCATTTGGTTTTCCCCCTGGCCAACCGGTGATGGTGTGCTGCACTTTATTGAACATTTTAATATTTAAATCGTATGATGAGCCTTCCTGGGCCAATAAACTTGACATTCCATTGTCATTATAGTCTTCATCAATCAATTTTAAAATTGATTTTCCTGTTATTTGACATAGCCAAATAATGGCCTTACTGCTCAATTTTTCATTCCACAAACAAGATTCAACCAGCCAAGGCGTATTAATTCTTGTCAATTCAGATGCTGCTTCAATATCCAATATAAATGTTGAATTATTGTGATGTTGTAAATATGTAGCCGGAACTTTAGATGAAACATCTCCTTCAATTGTCTTTTTAATAATTGAGGCTTTGTTTTGTCCCCAAGCCAATAAAATTATTCTTTTGGCCTTTCTTACGGTTCTAATTCCCATCGTAATGGCTTTTTTGGGCACATTATCAATACCTGAAAATGAGGAAGCGGCATCAACTCTTGTAATATAATCCAAAGTAATACTTCTTGTTTCAGAATTAAAGTGGGATCCCGGTTCATTAAATCCTATATGGCCCGTTCGACCTATACCCAATAGCTGCAAATCTATTCCTCCACTATTTTTAATCATTTCCTCGTAATCTATGCAATATTGGCGCAACTCATCACTTGTAACCAAACCATTTGGTACATGAACATTTTCTGGCAAAATGTCAATATGATTAAACAAGTGTTCATGCATAAAGTAATGATAGCTTTGAATGTTATCTTTTGGCATTGGGTAATATTCATCCAAATTAAAAGTAATAACATTTGAAAAACTAAGACCTTGCTCCTTGTGCATTCTTACCAACTCTTCATAAACTTTTATTGGTGAAGATCCCGTGGCTAAACCAAGAACACACATTTCACTATTTGACTGTTTCTCTTTTATCAAATCGGCTATTTCTTCAGCCACTTTAACCGATCCATCATTAGCTGATGAAAAAATGACATTATGTATTTTCTCAAATCTGGTTTCTTCAAATTTCCCGGCCTCATCGTATTTGATGGTTTTTGGACATGTAATTAGTTTTGCTTTCATTATCTTCTTTTATTAATTGAATATTACAAATCTAAATAAAAACACTTACAAACACGCAAATATATGCATTTTTATTTTGTTTATTGTCGATTTAAAAATTGATATTATTTCCGAATTAATTTTCATTTTTCAAATTTAGAACCCGGAAAAATGCTCATATCCTGATTGCCTAATAAAGTAAAAGGGCAATAAATAAATAAAAACAAAGTGAACCCAATCAAACATTTAATCAAAATAATTTGCATCTTTGTTGTAATTTTTTACAACATATTAAACAATTATTTATGCTAAAGGAAGAAAGACACTATCATATTTTAGATAAAATTATATTAAACAGGAAGGTTCTATCCGCAGCCCTGAGCATAGAGTTAAATGTCTCTGAAGATACCATAAGACGCGATCTCAATGAATTATCTTCCAAAGGATTGATAAAAAAAGTACATGGTGGCGCACTTCCAATTGACTCCAAAACACCTTCTTATGAAGAAAGGAGCAATTACAATTTAGAAGAAAAAAACAGTATTGCAAAAAAAGCCGTAAAACTCATTAAATCTGGGCAAGTTATTATTATGAGCGGTAGCACCACAAACCTGCAACTTGCAAAAATTATTCCATCCGACATCAATGCCACCATATATACCTACAGCCTTCCCATTGCGCTGCAACTTACAGAACACCCATTAATTGAAATTATTTTCATAGGAGGAAAACTTCACAAAACCGCACAAGTTACTGTTGGACTCGATGTTGTTTCATCTATCTCTGAATTGAGAGCGGATTTATGCTTTATGGGAACTGGAGGAATAAACACCTTAAACGGAATGACAGAGCCTGATTGGGAGGTTTCGCACATTAAAAAGTGTATGATTTCTGTCAGCGATAGAGTTGTTGCTCTGTGTACTCAAAACAAATTAAACGAAACAAAAAGATATACTGTTGCTCCTATCCATAAAATAGACACTATTGTGACTGACATAGATCCAAGCGATTCAATATTCAATGACTTCAAAGAAAAAGGCGTTAAAATTCTTTAACAATTTTTTAAGAATCTTTGATTGTGCGGTTTTTTGCGGTTTTAAATGTTAAAGTTTGCATTTTTTTAACTATTTGTTAACGTTATGTAAAAATAAATACTATTTTTGAAAGATGATATTATTATTTTAAATCCATTTTTATGAACAAATCAAATAAAAACCGCTCTTTTTATAAGAGATTTCGATTGATGAGCAGTGTATTTGTGCTTATGATGTTAGGACTAACCTTGCAGGCTCAAACTATCGTCTATACCTTAAAAGGTAATGTTACCGATAATACCGGTCCTGTTCCTGGTGTAAGTGTAAATATTAAGAATACTAACATGGGTGAAATTACAGACTTTGGCGGAAATTACAAATTAAGCGTCAAACTAAATGCAGGAAATTACACTCTTGTTTTTAGATCTCTTGGACTAGTTTCTAAAGAATTAAAAGTAACATTAGGTACTGAAACTGAAATTGTAAATGATGTTGTTATGAATTCAGATATTCTTGGATTAGACGAAGTAGTTATTACAGGTGCAGGAGCATTAACTGCAAAAAAACAATTAGGAAATACAATTTCTAGCGTTAAAGGCTTAGCAATTACTGAATCAGCATCTGTAGATATAACCGGAGGTCTTTCAGGTAAATTAGCAGGGATTCAAGTAACTCAAAACTCAGGTGATCCTGCAGGAGGTATTAGTGTTAGATTAAGAAGTGCAAGTACCGTTAATGGAAGTTCTGATCCATTATACATTATTGATGGCGTAATTGTAAACAACAATTCTACTGATGTTTTAGGAACAACTAGTGTGGTTCAAAATAGATTATCAGATATCAGTCCTCAAGACATTGATAGAATTGAGGTTATAAAAGGTGCTGCTGCTGCAGCTATTTACGGCTCAAGAGCAAGTAATGGTGTTGTTCAAATCTTTACAAAAAAAGGGCAGTCAGGAGAGCCTGTAATTACTGTTTCAAGCAGTATTAACTTCAACTCTCTAAGAAAGAAACGTGAATTTAATGAAGAACCTTTTGACTGGGCTTCAAGCAATATTACGGTACTTGATAAAGTTCCTGCAACTAGATATGATTATCAAGATATGGTTTTTAACAACTCAACAGGAACTGATAATTACATCTCGATGTCGGGTGGAAAAGAAAACACGAACTATTTTGCTTCGTTTTCATACTTACAAAATGATGGTATTTTAAGAAGTACAGACTATGAAAGACAAGGGGGAAGAATTAGAATTAATCAAGTAATTAATGATTGGGCATCAGCATCTTTTGGTACCTATTTTTCAACAAGCAAAAGCAATGACCAACCTAATGGGGGTTATACCGCTGGAGTATTGCCAACTATACTATTTACAAACAATACAATAGACCCTAAACCGGATGCAGATGGCAATTATCCAAATATGACTTTTTATCCAAATATTTTGGAATACATTGAAACTTTTGATTTCACTCAAGAGAATAATAGAACCATTAGCGATTTACAACTTACTTTAAACCCGGCAGATGGGCTTAAAGTAACTTATATTCTTGGTTATGACAATTCTGAATCTATAGGAAATTCTTATATTCCAATTGGAACTAATACTATTGCTCTAGGTAAAGCAACAACAACAACTATTAGTGCAAAACAATTAAATAGTGATTTGAATGCTTCACTTGACAAGGACCTTAACGATATCATAAAATCTACAACAACAGCTGGTTTTTCTTGGCAATCAGATAAAACATTGCTACGTTCTATTATAGGAACTGGTTTGGCTTTAGGAGTAAAAACTACTGATGGAGCTGCCTCAATTTCTACTGACGAAAGTAGAAGTGAAAGAAGCTTCTGGGGTGGATTTTTACAACAAACATTTGGTTTTAGTGATAAACTTTTTGTGACTGGAGCCATTAGACTAGATGGTTCTTCAGTGTTTGGTAAAGACGAAAGAAATCAATTTTATCCAAAAGCTAGTATGTCCTACTTATTTTCTGAAGAAGATTTTTGGAAGAATAATTTTGGATCTTCAATTAACAGCTTTAAAGTGAGAGCAGCTTGGGGTCAAGCAGGAAATTTAACTGCTATTGGACCTTTTGATAGATTATCGAACTATTCGGCTATCAGCATTGATGGATCATCTGGTTTAATTGCCCCTACAAGATTAGGTAATGCTGATTTGAAACCTGAAAGACAAACCGAATTAGAATTAGGTATTGATATGGGTCTATTTGATAATAAGGTAGGTGTTGAGCTTACGTATTACGAACAAGATATTGAAGACCTATTATTAGCTAGAACACTTTCTCCTTCTACTGGTTTTGAATCTAGAGTTGAGAACATAGGAACAATGACTAACAAAGGTTTTGAGGCATTAATTACAGCCACACCAATTCAAACTAACGATTTCAGCTGGTCTGTTACTGGTACTTTTTCTTCAAACAAAAATGAAGTAAATAATATTGAAGGAGAGCAATTTGGAATTGGGAACTTTGGTTTTTCAGTTGCTAAAAACGGTCAACCTTTAGGTGTATTTTATCAAGGATTCTATGCTAGAAATGAAGACGGAAGTCTACTTTTAACAGCTGGAAGACTGCCACAAAGAGAAAAAGGTTCTTACGATACTAATGGAAATCCTGTTCCAGAGAGAGACTCATCAGGTCAACCATCCGGAGCGCTTTTAAGTAAAGTTATTGGAGATCCAAATCCTGATTTTATAGCTTCTTTAATTAATGAATTAAAATACAAAAACTTTTCATTAAGATTACAATTTGACGCTGTTCAAGGTGTTGATGTATTAAGCTGGGATACACGTATGTTCTATCGATTTGGTGGTGGACCACAAACTGCTAGTGAGTTAAGAGGAGAGAGTGTAAGAGGAACTGGTGCTGCCAAATTTGGGATTGCAGAGTCATATATTGAAGATGGTTCTTATATAAAACTTAGAGAAGTTTCAGCTTCTTATTCGTTAAAAGATCCTTTGAAAGGAGTTGACAATGTTAAATTTACATTAACTGGACGTAATTTATTCTCAATAGACAACTTCTCAGGTTACGACCCAGAAGTAAATATGGACGGACAAAGTAATGGTGCAAGAGGTGGTATTATGGGACTTGTTCCAATACCAAGTGTAATTAAATTTGGTGTAACAGCTACTTTTTAAGAATAAAATAAAACTATAATAAGATGAAAAATATAAAAATATATACAATAATAGGTGCTTTGCTTATTAGCAGTAGTTTATTCACTGCCTGCGAAACCGATTTTGAAAATCCAAATAACCCAACAGAAGATGTGGTATTAGGAACAAAGGAAGGACTCTTTGCTTTAGCAACAGGAATAAGACAATACTATTCTGTGACTGCCTTAAGACAAGTAATAGAAGCTCCAGGAATTACAACTAGAGAGTTAGGTGTAACCAATACCTTTTTAAATATTAATGAATTAGCTAAAGGAGGAGCTGAATTACCAGCAGAAAGTGGTGGTATCACAAATCCTTGGGTAAATCTTTTACGGGCTAAAGGTATGGCTGAATCATTAATTGAAGGAGCTAATACCGTTGAACTTTCAGCAGGTACTAAGAGTGGACTTTTAGCCTATGGAAATTTGGTTAAAGCAATGTGCCTTGGGTCTATGATAGAAATGTTTGAACAAGCACCAATTAATAACGCTGCAAATGGAGCTGCTGAATTTAGTGACAGAGCTACAGTGCTTGCCAATTGTATTTCATTGTTAGAAGAAGCAAAAGATGCCATGTCTTCTGCTCCAATCTCTGATGAATTCAAATCGACTGTTTTATGGTCAAACATGAACTTAGAAAAAACTGTAAATGCGTTTCTATCAAGATATTATTTAATTGCCGGTAATTATCCAGAGTCAATTAATGCTGCAAATGCCGTATTAAATAATAGTGATGCAACAAATTCAATGTGGGTTTACGATGCAAACAACCAAAACCCTATATGGAATCGGACTGTAAATTCTGCCGACTTAAACCCTCAAACTAATTTTGGTTTATTAGGTGCTTATATTCCCGAAGCTGGCGATGGGCGTGTTGATTTTTACTTAGGAGATGACGCAGGATTTGCTAACGCTGATGCCGGCGGACAAGCCCTTAGTGAAATGCTTGGATTCTTTGGAACTAGCACAGCCGCAATTCCAATCTATCTTCACGGAGAAATGCTATTGAACAAAGCCGAAGCATATGCAAGACAAAACCAATTGCCAGAAGCAGTTATTCAATTGAATTTAGTACGTCAAAAAAATAATGATCCACTAGGTGTTAACGCAAACCTACCAGCTTGGACAGGTGATGAAACAAATCAAACTGCTATTTTAGAAGAAATTTATAAAAATAGATGCATAGAATTGTTTTTGACTGGATTAAGATTTGGAGACAGCAAAAGATTTCATCCTAATTTTGCAGTTCCTACTGCGGCCAATACAACAAATGAAAGGAATAGAAATTTTTATCCATATCCAACCATAGAGAGAGAGAATAATCCAAATACCCCAGCAGACCCGAGTATATAATTGAGTTTTGAGTTAATATTGGTTATAAACGGGATTTCAAAGAAATTTGACAATCCCGTTTATTAATAGTAACGACTTGCTTGAAATTTTAAAAAAAATTATTGATGATTTTTCACATACTTTAAAATTACATTTAGGCATTAAAAAATAACCCATTTTAAAAACTGTTCTATAGTTCACTAAAAAATTCGAATGAATTCAACAATAATCTTACTAATCATTCTATCTTACTTTGTGGTATTAATGTTAATATCGCACTTTACTTCAAAAAACACAAGTGATAACTCATTTTATATAGGTGACAGAAAATCACCTTGGCAAATAGTTGCATTTGGCATAATTGGCGCAGTAATTTCCGGGGTGACCTTTGTTTCAATTCCCGGAATGGTTGGCACTAATTATTTCTATTATTTACAATTTGTTTTTAGAAACATCATTGGATACCTTTTTATTACGTATGTTCTTATCCCAATCTACTATGATTTAAAATTGGTTTCAATTTATACCTATTTAGAAACAAGGTTTCGAATTAAAAAATACAAAGTAGAGCTTCAATTTTGAAAATATAATTTTTGTAAAAATTAATAAAACTAAATATGAAAAAAGTCAGAACAGGTCTGGATATATTAGCCAAAGATAGCGAACTTCAAAAAAAATTTAAAGGCAATGTAGCCTTATTATGCCATAATGCCTCTATTGATTCTGAATATACCCATGCCATATTCAAATTTAAAGAAATATTCAATTCAAGATTTATAAAAATATTCGGTCCCCAACATGGGTTTTCCACTGATGTCCAAGACAATATGGTTGAGTCTGACCATTACATACATCCCTATTTTAAAATACCTGTATACTCCCTTTATTCTGAAACACGTATCCCTACTGATGAAATGCTAGAAGGAATAGATCATTTATTTGTTGATTTGCAAGATGTGGGGTGTCGGGTCTATACGTATATTTATACATTAACGCTTCTACTAGAAAAATGCATCAGTAAAGATATTGAAGTTATTGTGCTTGACCGTCCAAATCCAATAAATGGTGTTGATATTGAAGGTAATATTTTAGAACCTGAATTTAAATCATTTGTTGGTCGCCATCCTATTCCAATGAGACATGGAATGACCATAGGAGAAGTTGCTTTAATGCATCAAAGTATATGGGCTAAAGAAAAGGTAAACCTCAAAATAATAAAAATGCTTAATTGGAAGCGAGAAATGTTTTTTGAAGACACCAGGTTACCTTGGTTATTGCCATCACCAAATCTTGCAAGAGCCGAAAGCGCTTGTACTTTCCCTGCAACAGTCTTATTTGAAGGAACTTTATTGAGTGAAGGTCGTGGCACTTCACAACCTTTGGAAATTGTTGGACATCCAAAAATTGAACCTTTTTCATTTTATGAAAATCATTTTTCTAAAGTCGTTAAAAATTCAAAATTAGAAGGTTTCACAACACGTCCAATAACATTTCTTCCAACGTTTCAAAAACACTCTAACAAAGTTTGTGGTGGTATTCAAATACATATTACTAATAAAAAAATATTTAAACCATGGAGAGTAGGTCAACTTGTTCTACGTGAATTTTATCATTATTTAGGAGTTAATTTCGAATGGAAAAATCCCCCATATGAATATAACTATACACAGCTGCCTATTGATCTTATTAATGGCTCAGACAAATTAAGGCATTGGGTAGAGAATAAGGAAGATATTGATATGTTGGATTCTTTTGAAAACTTACACGAATATAAATTACAACTTAACGAAATAAAAATCTATTAATAATCCCTGAATTTTATAAATGAACGCTACACTAATCTTAATTATCATACTGTCTTATTTTGGGGTATTAATGCTCATTTCTCACTTCGCTTCAAAAAACACAAGTGATGAATCTTTCTACACAGGAGACAGAAAATCACCTTGGCAAATAGTTGCGTTTGGAATGATAGGCGCAGTAATTTCCGGCGTTACCTTTGTGTCTATTCCCGGAATGGTTGGCACCAATAATTTCTATTACCTACAATTTGTTTTTGGTAATGTTATAGGATATATATTTATAACCTATGTTCTCATACCTATTTATTATGATTTAAAATTAGTTTCAATTTACACGTATCTTGAAACAAGGTTTGGAATTAAAACTTACAAAACTGGATCATTGTTTTTTTTAATATCACAATCTTTTGGTGCAGCTCTTCGCTTATTATTGGCGGCAAAAATATTACAATATGCCGTTTTTGACGCTTTTAATATCCCATTCTATTTAACTGTTCTTATTATACTGATTCTTATCTGGTTATACACTCACAAGTCTGGTATTAAAACCATAGTTTGGACAGATACACTTCAAACACTATTTTTATTAATGGCAGCAATTGTATCTATTTATATTATAAAAGACTCCTTAAATTTAAGTATTCCAGAAACAATCTCATCAGTTACCAAACATAAATATTTTAAAGTTTTTAATTGGGATTTTAACTCAGGAAGTAACTTTTTTAAACAATTTATTTCGGGAATTTTAATTGCCGTTGCAATGATAGGGTTAGATCAAAATATGATGCAAAAAACCCTAACTTGTAAAAACAAAAAAGAAGCCCAAAACAACATATTAACTTTTAGTTTATTTTTAGCTGTTGCTCAATTTTTATTTTTAGGACTGGGCGTAATGCTCTATTTATATGCTGAAAAATTCGGTATTAAATTAGAAGTTGAAAATGGTAAATTTATTAATACAGATGCTTTATTTCCAATGCTTTCACTAAATCATTTCGGAACACTGGCTGCCATTAGTTTTATTTTAGGAATAACGGCCGCTTCATTTTCAAGTGTAGATTCAGCTTTAACAGCATTAACAACCTCTTTTACCCATGATTTTTTAGACATTCAACATAAAAGTTCAAAAGACAAAAAGCGTTTAAAAAATATGGTATTATTTGGTTTTTCAGCAGTAATATTTTTAATAATTATGCTGTTTTCTGAAAGTAAAGGGGATGTGATTTCTACAATATTTACCGTAGCAGGATATACTTACGGTCCTTTACTGGGACTCTATTTATTTGGAATTTTCACAAAAATAAAAATAATAGATGCCGCTGTTCCATACATCTGCATATTAATGCCAATTCTAACATATTGCTTAAACTATATTTTCATAACCAAATTTTCATTTGATTTAGGTTTTATGAATATCTTGGTAAACGCATTATTAACAATTTTAAGTTTAATTCTTGTAAAAAATAAAAATGAATACTAAACCCATAACCGAGCAAACTTCGAACTATAACAATCTGGAAAAAATGGATACTCTTGAGTTGCTCTCAAATATGAATACAGAAGACAAAACCGTTCCTTTTGCTTTAGAAAAAGCCATACCCTCAATTCAAAAATTAGTGGATGTTATTTACAATAAAATGAGTTTAGGCGGAAGATTATTTTATATTGGCGCAGGAACAAGCGGAAGACTGGGAGTTCTTGACGCATCTGAATGCCCTCCAACTTATGGCGTTTCAGACAATTGGATAATCGGCTTAATTGCTGGAGGAGACTCAGCACTTAGAAAAGCCATTGAAAATGCGGAAGATGACATGAACCTTGCTTGGGAAGATTTATCAAAATTTAACATTACAAATAAAGATGTTGTAATTGGTATTGCCGCTTCTGGAACAACCCCTTACGTTATTGGCGGGCTTCAAAATGCAAAACAACACAATATTGTCACTGGATGTATTGTTTGTAATGAAAAAAGTCCAGTATCATTAGTCGCTGATTATCCCATTGAACTAATTGTAGGACCCGAATTTGTTACAGGAAGCACCAGAATGAAAGCTGGCACTGCCCAAAAACTGGCTTTAAATATGATTTCCACCGCAGTAATGATTAAATTAGGCCGAGTAATAGATAATAAAATGGTAAACATGCAATTGTCTAATAAAAAGTTGGTAAATAGAGGCGTTGAGATGCTAATGGAAGAATTGCATATTGCGGAAGAATTAGCCAATGCCCTTTTAGAAAAACATAAAAGCGTAAAAAAAGTTCTGGATCTTTATAAAAATAAAATTATTTAAAATGAAAATCTCCACTAAATATATTATTGGTGTAATGAGCGGGACTTCATTGGACGGCCTTGATCTGGTTTACGTGAAAATAATCGCTTCGGAAAACTATCGCTTCGAAATATTAAAGTCGGAAACAATTTCCTACAGCAATGAATGGAAACGCACCTTAAAAGAAGGCTTTCATTTATCGGCTGAAAAATTGGTGAAATTAGATGCCGATTATGGCAGCTATTTAGGAAAAACCCTTTTGAATTTCATCAAAAAAAACAGGATTCAAAAACTTGATTTTATTGCTTCTCACGGACATACAATCTTTCACAATCCTAAAAAAAATTACACATTACAAATTGGAAACGGCCCACAAA
>Ga0209231_1000911_pt1 | contig 13275 bp, 8 predicted proteins | sample Deesub45470m_DNA_FD_188086 | JGI IMG/M metagenome (GOLD analysis project Ga0209231, IMG submission 188086) | Deep subsurface microbial communities from North Pacific Ocean - 450_OLKR46/470m Metagenome (SPAdes) (version 2) | ecosystem: Environmental > Terrestrial > Deep subsurface > Unclassified ... | reverse complement strand
CTTTTAAAGTACTTTGCGCACCGATTTGATGCTGTCGTCATCCGTGCTGCTGATTTCAAAACCGAGGCGTTCCACCAGATGCAGCATATCGCTGTTGTCTTTGAGCACTTCGCCTTCGATCGCTTTCAGCCCCTTGGCGCGCGCCGCATCCATCAGCGTCGTCATCAGGCGTTGCCCCAGCCCCTTGCCATGCATGCTGTCTGCGATAACCAGCGCAAACTCGCAGCTCTCGCCGTCGGGATTGAAGGCAAAGCGCGCCACGCCCAGCTCCACCTCTTTGCCTTGCACGTCGGTCACGGCGATCAGCGCCATCTCGCGGCTGTAGTCGATCTGAGTGAAACGCACCAGCATGGCATGGCTCAGTTCCTGCACGCTGTTCATGAAGCGGAAAAAGCGTGATTGTTCAGACAGATTGCGCACAAAATACTGTACCAGCTCCGCATCTTCGGGACGGATAGGGCGTATGGTGATGTCCATGCCGTCGGCCAGCTGCCAGTGATTGACCAGATGAGTCGGGTAGGGATAAATCGCCATGTGCGAATAACGGTCTGCGCTCGGTTGCCTGAATTCCACCACGATGCGCGCATCGGCGGCCAGCACCCCGTTCTCGTCCAGAATCAGCGGATTGATGTCCATCTCGGTGAGCATAGGCAGCTCGCACACCATCTCGGAGACGCGCAGCAACACCGATTCGAGCGCCTCCACGTCGGCCGGCGGCATGTGGCGGAACGCGCCCAGCAGCCTGGAGACCTGGGTCCGGCTGATCAGATCGCGTGCCAGAAAGGAATTCAACGGAGGCAGGGTGACCGATGCGTCTCCCATCACTTCCACCATGGTGCCGCCCGCACCGAAGGTGATCACCGGGCCGAACACCGGATCGCAGATCACCCCCACCATCAGTTCGCGCCCGTTCGGCTTGACGATCATCGGCTGTATGGAAATGCCGTCCATGTGCGCGCCGGGGCGGTTGCGTTTAATGTTTTCGGTGATCTCGTGATACGCCGCACGCACCGCCTGAGCATTGCCCAGATTGAGCTTCACGCCGCCCGCATCGCTCTTGTGGGTAATGTCGCGAGAATTGACCTTCATGGCGACCGGGAAGCCCAGCTGTTGCGCGATCAGCAGCGCTTCGTTCGGCGATCTGGCCACCATGGTCTGTGCAACCGGAATATGGAAAGCCGACAACACCGCCTTCGATTCCATTTCGCTCAATACGCGGCGCTTGTCCTGCAACGCGCCCTCGATCACCATGCGCGCGCCTTCCACATCCGGTTCCAGCCTGCTGGACAACGGTTCCGGCATCTGCATCAGCAGTTTCTGGTTCTCGTAGTAATCGGAGAGATAGGAAAACACCTCCACCGCAGGTTCCGGGGTGCGGAAGTTGGGTTTTTTTGATGCTGCAAACAATTTGCGTGACTCACTCACCTGCGCCTCACCCATCCAGCAGGTGAGCAGCGGCTTGCTGTACTGGTTGGCCAGTGCGATCACGACTTCGGCCGCCTCCAGCGGTTTGGTCATCGCCTGCGGCGTCAGTATGGTCAGCACGCCGTCCACGTTCGGGTCTTCCAGGCAGGCGGCAACCGCATGCTGATAACGATCCGCCTGCGCATCGCCGATGATATCCACCGGATTGCCGTGCGACCAGTTGGGCGGCAATACCTGATTCAGGCGGGCTATAGTGACCTCGGACAGCTCAGCCATCACCAGTCCCAGATCCGATGCGCGGTCCGTGGCCATCACGCCGGGACCGCCGCCGTTGGTGACGATCGCCAGACGGTTACCGGAGGGGTGAAAGCCACAGGACAGGGCCTTGGCGGCGGAGAACAGCTGCGTCACGCTATGCACCCGCACCACGCCGGCGCGACGCACGGCCGCATCGAACGCGTCATCCGAACCGACCAGCGACGCGGTATGCGACATGGCCGCCCTGGAACCCGCCTCATGGCGGCCCACTTTTATCAGAATCACTGGCTTGACGCGCGCGGCGGCGCGCAAGGAACTCATGAAGCGGCGCGACTCGCGTATCCCCTCGATGTAGAGCAGGATGTTCTGGGTCTGCGGATCGGACACCAGATAATCGAGTATCTCGCCGAAATCCACGTCGGCGGACGAACCCATGGACACCACGCTGGAAAAACCCACGTCGTTGACCTGAGCCCAGTCCAGAATGGCGGTACACAAGGCACCGGACTGCGAGACCAGCGCCAGATTGCCGGTATTCGCCCCGCCCTTGTTGAAGGTGGCATTGAGGCCTATGCCGGGGCGCATCACGCCCAGACAGTTCGGGCCGACCAGACGAATGCCGTAACGTTTCGCATTTTCCAGCACCCGGCGTTCCAGCTCCTTGCCTTCAGCGCCGATCTCGCCGAAACCGGCGGTGATGATCACCGCCGCCCTGACCCCGTGCTTGCCACACTCTTCGATGATGTCGGGTACGGTTTGCGGCGGCGTGGCAATCACCACCAACTCGATTTTTTCTTCAATATCGGCAATGGAGGCGTAGGCCTTGCGACCCTGCACTTCCGCAACCCGGGAATTGATCGCATAGAGCGCGCCCTGAAAACCGCTTTCCAGCATGTTGTGAAATACGATTTGGCCGACAGAATCGACGCGGTCGCTGGCGCCGAAAACAGCGACGGATTGAGGAGAAAACAGCGGCGTAAGGTAATGTTTGGACATGATTTGGTATGCTCAGATAATTGAAGTAGTGCTGAAATTTTCCTGCCGTATCTGATGATGCCGGCTTGCAGAGGGAGGATACGAATAAAATATTACAAAAGTGAGTGGCAACTTGCCTGTGCGACGAATTATCCTCGCAGCAGCTCAATTCTTCCACTGTTTTCTAATATACCCGCCGCAAAATCCTGCACCCATTCGCGTCCGCGCGGGCTTGGCCGGCTTTATCTATTTGTTCGTATCCTCTACCATGCACTGCTATCCAACGGGAGATTGCCATGAACAGCATCGCTGAAATTCCACCTCGCCTGTCGCGTGTCGTCGAGCGACTGGTCGCGGGGGTCGCCACCTCGGATGGCGCAGGGGTGAAGCTGACCCGCGTGCTCACAGGAAAACTGCAACAGCGTCTCGACCCCTTTCTGATGCTGGACGCCTTCGGCAGCGACGATCCGGACGACTATATCGCGGGCTTTCCCGACCATCCGCATCGCGGTTTCGAGACGGTGACCTATATGCTTTACGGTCGCATGCGGCATCGCGACAGCGCGGGACACGAAGGCCTGCTGGAGAGCGGCGGCGTACAGTGGATGACCGCCGGGCGCGGCGTGATCCACTCCGAACTGCCCGAACAGCAGGATGGCGTGATGGAAGGTTTCCAGCTCTGGCTGAACCTGCCCGCGGAACGCAAGCTGTGCGAACCGTGGTATTGCGACTTCCCTGGCGAGGCCATACCGGAATACCTCACCTCCGGCGGTGTGACCGTGCGTGTCATCGCCGGCAACAGCAACGGCGTGACGGGTGCGGTCATCCGCGAGGTGACAGAACCGCTCTATCTGGATGTACACCTGCCTGCGGGTGCCACCTTCTCGACTGCCCTGGCGGACACCCATAACGCATTCATCTACGTCTATCGCGGCACGGTGCAAGTCGGCGACACACAGGTGGAAGCACGCCGCATGGGGATATTAGGCAACACTGGCGACGGCGTAACACTGACTGCGACGGAAGAATCCCGTCTGATCCTGATCGCGGGGAAACCGCTGAATGAACCCATCGTGCAGCACGGGCCGTTCGTGATGAATACCCGGGAAGAAATCCAGCAGGCGCTGGATGATTTTAACAACGGGCACTTTGCCCAACCACGCAGGAGCACCCCATGAGCACCACTCTGTTTACCCCGGCCAGCCTTGGCGAACTGCAACTCAAAAACCGCATCGTCATGGCGCCGCTGACGCGCTGCCGCGCCACCGGCAATGTGCCCAATCAACTGATGGCCGACTATTACCGGCTGCGCGCCGGCGCCGGATTGCTCATCGCGGAAAGCACCTCGCCTTCCCCGAATGGCCTGGGTTATGCGCGCCAGCCCGGCCTGTTCAGCGAAGAGCAGGTACAGGGCTGGCGCCTGGTGACCGACGGCGTGCATCAGGCGGGCGGGCGGATATTTGTCCAGTTGATGCACACCGGGCGCGTCAGCCATGCGGCCAACATGCAGGACGGCGCAAAAATTCTCGCCCCCTCGGCACTGGCCGCACCCGGCGAAATGTGGACAGACAACAGCGGACTGCAACCCTATCCGGTTCCCGCCGAGATGGATGAAACCGAGATAGCCAGAACGATAGCCGAGTATGCCGCAGCGGCGAAACACGCCATGGAGGCCGGGTTCGACGGCATCGAACTGCATGCGGCAAACGGCTACCTGATCGACCAGTTCCTCAATACCGCCACCAATCAGCGCACCGACCGCTGGGGCGGGAGCGTGGAGAACCGCATCCGCTTCGCGGTGGAAGTCGCCAGAGCGTCGGCGGCGGCCATAGGCGCCGGACACATAGGCATGCGCATTTCGCCTTACGGCGTATTCAACGGCACGGTGGCCGATGCCGAAATGGATGCGCTGTATGCGGCGCTGATCGCCGAATTGAACGCGATCGGCCTGGTGTACATCCATGTCGTCGATCACAGCGCGATGGGCGCGCCGGAAGTCAGCCCCGCATTGAAAGCCAGCCTGCGCGCCGCATTCAGAGGCCAGTACATCCTCTCGGGCGGCTATGATCTGGCGCGTGCCAATGCCGATCTGGATGCACGGCGCGGCGATCTGGTGGCATTCGGACGCCCGTTCATCTCCAATCCCGATCTGGTGGAAAAATTGCGCAATGGCAGCGCCCTGACCGAACCCGATTTCAATACCTTCTACACACCGGGTGAAAAGGGTTACACCGACTACTGATATTCCAGACCGACCTGCCGGGTGAGCAAGCACCCGGCAAAATACCCTCATTGCATGCTGAAAAGCATGAACAGCCCTTATAATGCGTGCTTCGATTCAATCAGAATAAATCTTTTTTCATCCACGAAAAGCACGAAAGTCACGAAACGAATCAATAAGTTACATAAAGTTAGCGTAACACCCACCGGGTGACCGCATCAACAACGGTATGTATTTGAATCTGTTCGTGTTTTTCGTGTGGTTCGTGGACAACAGCTTTTTCTAGGATAAATCCGTGAACGACACTATCTCCCCACATCCCGACAAAGCGGTACTGTTCGCTGACATAAGCGGCAGCACGCGCCTGTACGAGACGCTGGGCGATGCACGCGCATTCACCACCATCAACAACTGCCTGAGCATCTTGCAGCACCTGACGACAGCGCATCACGGCCAGAACATCAAGACCATAGGCGACGAGATCATGGCCGTGTTCCCGGACGCTGTTTCGGCGGTGCAAGCCGCCTGTGAAATGCAGCTGGTGATAAGCCACGCCAGGATAGACGGCACACAGTTATCGATACGCATCGGTTTTCATTACGGTCCGGTGATAGCCGGGGATGGCGATGTGTTCGGTGAAACAGTCAACATCGCCGCACGCATGACGGAAATAGCCCAGGCACAGCAAATCATCACCACCGGCGCTACCGTAGCCATGCTGCCGCCTATCATGCGCACCAGCACGCGCAGCTTCAATAATCTGCCGGTCAAGGGAAAGACAGATGACATCGAGGTGCATGAAGTCATCTGGCAGGAAAGCGAGGAAATGACCATGATGGTCGGCCGCACCCTTGCGCCCGCCAGCGCCGAACCCACCCTGGAGTTGATTTATCGCGGCAATAAATTTGTCATGGATGCCGCACGCCCTGTTCTCACGATCGGGCGAGGCGAGCTGGCGGACATCGTGATTCACGATCGCAGAGCGTCACGCATGCATGCCAGAATTGAACGGCGGCGCGATAAGTTCGTGTTTGTCGATCTCAGCTCCAACGGCAGCTACGTGACATTCAACAACGAAAGCGAAGTCCAGCTGCGGCGAGAAGAGTTGGTATTGCGGGAGAGCGGCCTCATCTGCCTGGGACACACCTACAAGAAAGATCCCGTCGAAGTCATTGCGTTTACATATAAAAACTGACCGCCTGCGCCATTTCACGCCTCAATAATTCTATAAAAAGCTGTTGTCCACGAACCACACGAAAGTCACAAAATAAATCAAAATATCAGCCTGGTTCAATTGCTCACCAGGTCGGTCATGCAAAAAATTCACATATGCATTTGTTCGAGTTTTTTGTGTATTTCGTGGATAACTGCCGTTTTTAGATTTTTTGATTTCCCGGACAGTTACACCGCCGTATATCTCGTTAATCGGGCGGATAATTCGCATAGTGTGTTATTTTGCACAAAAATATTCGGAGTTTTTACCAATGCATCGTCTTATCCTGCTGCTGACATTGCTGTTCACCCCTCTATTCGCTCATGCATCAGAGACGGCCTCGCGCCTCGACCTGACCGGACACTGGGTCGGCCTGACGGCGATCACTCTGTTCTTCATCGCCTATCTGGCGGTCATGGCAGAAGAATTCTCCCATCTGCGCAAATCCAAACCAGTCATGCTGGCGGCCGGCATCATCTGGGCGCTGATCGCCTGGTACTACCAGTCGCATGATATTCCCCATGTGGTTGAGACCGCGTTGCGCCACAATCTGGAGGAATACGCCGAACTGATGCTGTTTTTGATCGTGGCGATGACTTACATCAACGCCATGAATGAGCGCCATGTGTTCGAAGCCCTGCGCTCCTGGCTGATACGCAGAGGATACGGCTACCGCGCGCTGTTCTGGGTGACCGGCATCCTGGCTTTCTTCCTTTCCGGCCTGGCCGACAATCTGACTACCGCCCTGCTGATGGGCGCGGTGGTCATGGCGGTGGGGCACGGCAACCCGCGCTTCGTGGTGCTGGGCTGCATCAACGTGGTGGTCGCAGCCAATGCCGGCGGCGCGTTCTCGCCCTTCGGCGACATCACCACACTGATGGTCTGGCAGAAGAACATCATCGCCAGCAACGGACCTGTCGGTTTCTGGACCTTTTTCTACCTGTTCATCCCCTCGCTGGTCAATTACCTGGTGCCTGCCGCCATCATGCATTTCTTCGTTCCGGACGAGAAACCCGAAGCCGGCGGAAAACTCGTCATGATGAAGCGCGGCGCGCGCCGCATCATCTTCCTGTTTCTGTGCACCATCGCGCTGGCAGTGAGTTTCCACAGCCTGCTGTCACTGCCGCCTGTCATGGGCATGCTGACCGGCCTGGGGCTGCTGAAATTCTTCGCCTACTATCTGAGGATGACCACCAGCGGGCGCGCGCAGGCGACCGTGTCCGAGATCGGCAGCCCGGAGGCGTTCGACATCTATCGCGAAGTGGCACGCAGCGAATGGGACACGCTATTCTTCTTCTACGGGGTGGTGATGTGCGTGGGCGGACTGGGTTTCATCGGCTATCTGTCCATGGCATCCCAGCTCATGTACGGTGTATGGGGTGCGACCAATGCCAACATCGCCGTCGGTCTGATCTCAGCCGTGGTGGACAATATCCCGGTGATGTTCGCCGTGCTCAGCATGCAGCCTGACATGTCCATAGGCCAGTGGCTGCTGGTGACCCTGACCGCCGGCGTGGGCGGGTCGCTGCTGTCCGTGGGTTCCGCGGCAGGTGTGGCGCTAATGGGACAGGCGCGCGGCACCTACACCTTTTTTGCCCATCTCAAGTGGACGCCGGTGATCGCGCTAGGCTACGCCGCCAGCATCGCCACCCATCTGCTGATCAATCACAAGCTGTTCTGAAAAACCGACAACGACAATCTGCTAAAAAAAGCTGAGTTAAATCGTCTTGCCTTTAGCCGCGAGCGTAGCGGGAGGGACGTGGCGGGAGGAGCATTTTTGACGTCATTGCGATACCCAGCCACTTGGTGAGCGTCGTTTGCTCGCCTAGTGGAATGGCTATCAATGATGGCTTGGGCTTTAGCCCTTAGCCAGAATTAATGGAATGGACGCCCACTTCCTAAAACGGCATCTATGTGCCAGAGTAGTAAGTGATTCATCACTACTCAAATAGAAAGGGGCATCCGAAGTGAAGATTACAACAGTTGGCAAATGCCAAGCGGCATTTCAGGCTCGGGTTCTGCAACTACAGGGACATGCCAATTAATGCCGTGCGACTCAAGCAAAGTAATCAATCGCTGATTCTCTGTACGTAACGCGTTTAGCACTGCGACTAACTCTTTTGAATCCACGACCGAAAAACCTTTCCGACCAGCTAATGCTACTTAGTCCGCCAAATATGCTTTCGGCGTAAGGACCAAAATATTCCCGTATGGATTCAAGGTCAACAGGTCGTCGTCACTTGAAACAAGAACGTCGGCTCTACTAGTCAAAGCCAATACCAAAAATTTATTGTCGCGGGGATCACGGCAAGAAATCTCCAGCGATGCCTCAGCATTTTCTGAAATTTCGAACATCCTGACTTTGTCACGGTACATGGAGACAAAATCAGTGCGCGATTTCAAATCAAGATAACGATCAAATTTATCACGGGCGATGACGTCATCAAGTTCAGCAAGGGTTGCAGCGGATGCACACAACTCGCCTTCTGATAGCGCTTTAATTAGAGCCTGTCTAGGAATTGAATTGGGCCGAAGCACAGCACTAATCAATGTGCTGGTATCCAGCACGATACGCTTACCGAATATCATTAACTAATCGCACCACGTCGTCATCCGTTAACGCATTCGCATCAGGATTGAGTCGAGCATCCGATGCAGCAAAAAAATCCTGAAAATCAGCTACATTTTTTTTACGCGTCTGCCGAACGTCCATTAACTCACGCATATCGGCAGGTGACAATAAAAAAGCGACTGGACGACCATGTCTAGTAATAGTGACAGGCTCACGCTGGGCATTATCCAGCAATGCACCGAACTTATTTTGCGCCTCAACTGATGTGACTGTACGCATAACACCCTCCAATTAGCTAATATGTACATTATAGACAGATTATATAAAAAATCACACCTGTTAACACAAGCTCAATGATTGCATACCCAACAGTTCTTTCGCGCAGCACCAGGCAGATCGGCAAGCATCCGCAACTTGTTTTCACTAAAGGCGGAAAGCGAATTGCAAGGGCAAACGGTAGAGTTTGGCGTAATGCATTAATGAGAGCTGACATCAAGGATTTCCGCTGGCACGATTTACGCCATACATGGGCAAGCTGGGCGGTACAAAACGGCGTGACTGTTTTTGAAATACAGCACTTGGGTGGGTGGTCAAGCAGCAGGATGGTTGAACGATATGCGCATTTATCATCCAGTCATTTGATGGCCGCTGCTAGAAAGCTGGATGGGATTAGTTACGTTCCGGCTACGCTTGACGCTACAAAAGCAGTAGGTATTTTTGCTTAACCCTTGATGTGACTGGTCAGTAATGCCTCGAACTGCTCTATGGGTATCGGTTTGCTGAACAGATAACCCTGGAAAGCCCGGCAGCCATGCTGTTTGAGAAAAGCCAGCTGCCCTTCGGTTTCAACCCCTTCGGCGATCACATCCAGGCGGAAGTTGTGCGCCATGTCTATGATGGTTTGCACCATCACGGCATCGTTGGGATCGGTGGTGATGTCGCGCACGAAACTCTGATCTATCTTGAGCTGGTCGAGCGGCAGTTGCTTCAAATAAGCCAGCGAGGAATAGCCGGTGCCGAAATCGTCCATGGACAGGCGCACGCCCAGCGATTTCAGCGCGTACATCTTCGCCACCACGTCGGTGACATCGTTCAGCACCACGCCCTCGGTCAATTCCAGCTTCAGGCGCGAGGCATCCACGTCAAACGTGCGCAGCACGGCCATCACCCTGTCCACGAAATCGACCAGCCTGAATTGTTGTGCACTGACGTTAACCGCAATGCTCAGCTCGCGTGTCAACTCGTTTTTACCCCATGCGGCCAGTTGCCGGCAGGCCGTTTCGAGCACCCAGTGTCCCACCTCCAGTATCAGCGAACTTTCCTCGGCCACCGGGATGAATTGCGCGGGGGAGATCATACCGCGCGTCGGATGTACCCAGCGCACCAGCACCTCCGCGCCCAGCGCGCGATGCTCATCGTCCACCTGAATCTGATAATGCAGGCGCAATTGCCCGTTGAACACGGCATAGCGCAAATCCGCCTCCAGGGCCGCGCGCGTTTCGACCGCGTGCTGCATCTGTGGATCGAAGAAGCGCACCGTATTCCTGCCCGACTCCTTGGCCTGGTACATCGCCATGTCGGCGTGTTTGAGCAGGGCATCGATCGTTTCCTCATTTCCCCGATACAAACAGACGCCGATACTGGGCGAGCTGTGATACAAACGATCCTTGAGCCGATAGGCCTCGGTCAGACTGGCTCGTATCTTCTCGGCAATCAGCGCAGCCTTTTGCGAAGCCTCTTCCGCGATGGCATCGATGTCTTCGACCAGTATCACGAATTCGTCGCCCCCCATACGCGCCACGGTATCCACCTCGCGCACACAGGAACGGATGCGCTGCGCCACTTCCACCAGCAGCAGATCGCCATAGTCGTGCCCCATCGTATCGTTGAGCGTCTTGAACCTGTCCATATCGAGGAACATCACGGCGCCGTAATGCTGACTGCGCATCGAACTGGTCAACGCCAGACTCATGCGATCCAGCAACAAACGCCGGTTCGGCAGCCTGGTCAGGGTGTCGTAAAACGCCAGGTTGCGTATTTCCTCCTCAGCCTTCTTGCTCGCACTGATATCGCTGAAAATGGCAACGTATTCGCTGATTTTGCCCTCGCCATCTTTCACCGTGCTGATGGTCAGTCGTTTCGGATAGATCTCGCCGCTCTTGCGTTTATCGAGGATTTCCCCGCTCCACGAGCCCTCACTGAGCAATTGCTGCCACATCGCCGCATAAAATGCCTGGTCGTGAGCGCCCGAACTGAGGATGCGCGGATTTTTCCCGATCACCTCATCCGCTTCATAACCGGTGATCTCCCGAAAGGCGCGATTGACGCGGATGATGTTCGCGTTCGCGTCCGCGATCATGATGCCTTCGTGGGTCTCGAATGCCACCGCCGCGATGCGCTGCCTGTCCTCGGCCAGTTTCTGTTCGGTAATGTCCTGCACCGCCCCCACCGAACGCAATGGCCTGCCCGATTGGTCGAATTCACTGCTGCAACGCTCGCGCACCCACTTGACGCGACCGTCCGCCATCAACAGGCGATGCTCGATGTCATAATCCTGCCTGTCTGCCAGCGACTGGGCATAAGCCCGGCTCACTTTTTCTCTGTCATCCGGATGTATCATGCTCAGAAAACTCTCGTAACTGGCCGAAAAGTGCGCAGGGTCGATCTCAAACATCCGGTAAATCTCGTCCGACCAGTGCAGCTTACCGCTAGGCACATTGAGCTCCCAGCTACCCAGCTGCCCCAGCCGTTGCGCTTCATTGAGCAAATCCCGACTATCACGCAGTGCTGCTTCCACCTGTTCCCGCCCGAGGATCTCCTCATGCAATTGCGCAATCGTCGCACTCAGGTCGCGCGTACGCTCCCCGATACGCTGTTCCAGCGTGCCGTACAGTCCCTGCAGATTTTCCGCCATGCGATTGAACGCCAGCGCGAACCGCCCCAATTCGCCGGGAGCGGATTCGTCCACCCGCCTGTCCATACTGCCTCTGGCCACTTCGTCCGCCGTCCTCGCCATTTCTTCGAGTGGCGCGCTGATCTGCCGGCCAAAATAATAAGCAAGCAGTCCGACAAACAGCATCAACCCCGACACCACCTCGATCATGAGCACGCGTTGCTGTGTTATGGATGCAAACACCTCTTCCGTATCCACCTTGACCACCATGCCCCAGCCCAGCTCGGGCAGGTAACGCCACGCGGCCGCCACCGGCTTCCTCCGGTAATCCGTCTTTATTCCCGCACCCGACTCACCCAGAAGCGCGCCCAGCATCGGCAGCGAACTGCTCTGTTGCGGATTCATCCGCAATTTCAACGGTGCCTCACTACGGTACCTGAGCGGCGTGGTGAACACCACATCATCCCCATCCCGCTGGGCAAAAATAGCCTCACCGCTCATTCCCAGACCCGTCGCATCGGTCGCCACCCGGTAAAACAGATCGTTGCCCAGTTGCACCGCGAACACGCCCCTGAGCTTTCCATCGACCATGACAGGGGCGGCCATGAACAGCGCCGATGTCTGCGACGGGGCGTGATACCCGTAAGCCGAGATCACCGGCTCCAGCGTCATGAGCACTTCGCGGAATGCCTGTGCAAGCTGCGTCTCCCTGTAGGGGCCAGCCAGCAGATTGGTGGCGAAGTCGGCTTCATGCTTCTGGCTATAGATCACCTCGCCCTGCGGCGTCATCAGGAACACGTCATAGAACAGCCCGTACTCTTCGACATAGCGTCCAAAATACTCATGCAGTTTGGCGGCTTCACGGACATAGGGCGGATTGCGCCAGCCTGCCGCGTAGTCTTGCGGCAAGTTCCTGATTGCATCTATCACCTGCGGGCCGTGTGCGCGTATCCGCACTTCGCGTTGGCGCTCGGCCAGATAGCTCCTGACCTGAAGCGCTTTCTTGTCTGCCATACCGGACATTCTGCCCAGCACCTCGGTGCGCAGCGTTGCTTCATCCTGCTGCAGGTTTAAATAGCTGAACAGCGCCAGCGGCAGCACCGCCACCAGCAAGAACAGCAGCAGCAGGCGTGTGGAAATCCTCATTTGGCATCACCCGCCGTCACGGCACGCCCGGCATGCGGAATAAAGAAAGGAAAGGGCGCAGGCGCTACGCTGCGCCCGGATTGCCAGATGATATCGAATTGCCCATCCGCCCGCGCACGCGCTATGCGTACCGGCTTCCACAAATGCTGCGTCTCGGCATCCACGGCCACGATACCTTCCGGCGCGTTCATCGTCTGCCTGCCCAGCGCGATCTTCACGCTGTAAGCATCCGGCGTGCCCGCGCTGCGCTGTGCATTCACCCACAAATGCACGCCTATGTAAGCGGCTTCCATAGGATCATCCAGCACCCGATGTGATCCGAAGCGCTTGTGAAAACGCGCGATGAAGGCCCGATTACTCTCGCTTGCTATGCTCTGAAAATAATTCCAGGCCGCATAATGTCCCGCAATCGGTTCCGGCCCCATCGCCGCCAGCTCTGCCTCTGCGATGCTGGTGGAGAACACCGGAATATCATCGGCGCTGATTCCCGCTTTTTGCAGTGCGCGAAAAAAATACAGATTGCTGTCTCCATTGATCGTGTTCACCACGAAGTCGGGGCGTTGTGCGGCAAT
>Ga0209231_1000910_pt1 | contig 13296 bp, 12 predicted proteins | sample Deesub45470m_DNA_FD_188086 | JGI IMG/M metagenome (GOLD analysis project Ga0209231, IMG submission 188086) | Deep subsurface microbial communities from North Pacific Ocean - 450_OLKR46/470m Metagenome (SPAdes) (version 2) | ecosystem: Environmental > Terrestrial > Deep subsurface > Unclassified ... | reverse complement strand
GGGTAAGCGCCCATGGGCCCCGTCCAATGGCGCTTGACGATGTCAATGGCATCACCCGTGTCGTTTGGCGAAGAATGCATGATGCTGATGTGCGTTGGCCCTGTTCCAGCGAGCACGCGCACCACATCGTCCAGCAGCTCGTCTGGGTGGCTGAAGCCCACCAGCTCGCCATCGGCCCGGCGCTCGGTGGCGATGCCCACCCACACCGGCAGCCCCGTGGCCAGCGCCGCTTCGGTGGCCCACAACGAGTAACGCACATCGCGCATCATCTCCATGATGATCAGGTCCACCCCGGCTGCCGCGAGGTTGTTGGCCTTACGCGCAAACAAAGCGCGCGCTTCGGCCTCTGGCCATTCCCGCTGCATGTCGGTGCGGTCGGAACCCACCACCACCGGACGCATGGTGGAAATCGATCCCGCCACCGCCACGGGCTGCCCCTCAACAGCTTGCTGTGCCAGCGCCACCGCCGCACGGTCGATGGCCAGCAGCTCATCGTCGCGACCCAAGGCGTTGAACAACAAGGCGCTCGTGGCAAACGTATTGGCGATCACCATGTCGGCACCCGCCTTCACGTAGTCGCGGTGCACTTCACAGACGATGTCCGGGTGGGTCATGTTGGCTTCTGCACACCAGGTGTCACCACTCATGGTGGCGCCACGGCGCTGGATATCGGTGCCGGTACCGCCATCCAGAACGATGATCTCACCGCGCGCCAGCTTGGCAACAATGTGGTCGTACATGGGTGAATGGCCTTTCAGAGAAGCTGGGTTGGTATTCTGGCGAGGGTACTCCCAAACATTCAGCTGATCGCGGTCTCGTATCCTGGGTACATGCCGGTAAGCTTGCCTGGGGCCTTCACAATCTGGAAAGCGCATGATAAGAAGACCTGATTGCTCAAATTTGACCCTCTCCTCTTAAAAAAGGCTTGTGCCCAGCGGCTGCCGTGACGCTACAAGAACCTGATGTGAGCACCACTTAGGCCTTGCATGGCAATCGGCTTGCTACCCATGCCGTTGCCGGCAGTTCCATGGCCGCTGGGCGATCCCACCCGCTTGCACCTGCGGTGCTAACCTGATTGTCATTTAGAGGCCCCATACCACCGTGACCCAAATTCGAATCAGCCATACCACGGTCTATCACTACCGCAACGCTGTGAGCCTGAGTGCGCATCGGCTGATGCTGCGTCCAAGAGAAAGCCGTGAACTGCAACTCATGTCGCACAGCTTGATCGTGTCTCCCGACGCAACGATCGCTTGGGCACACGACGTCTCGGGCAATGCCGTCGCGACAGCCTCATTCACGGGAAAGACCGACATGTTGCGGATTGAGAGCAACCTTGAACTGAACCTCACCGGCAACCCCTGGCCCATCTTCAATATTTCGACGTCGGCCCTTAACTACCCCTTCTTCTATTCGAACGATGACCGCGCCGATTTAGGCGCCCTCGCCATACAGCAATACCTCGACCCGATGGGGCGCCTCCAGAAATGGGCCCGGTCATTCGTGCGGGGACCCGCCCCTGACACGCTGGAATTGCTCAAGGCGATCAGCAATGGGGTGTCCGAAGCATTGCAGTACGAGGTGCGCGAAAGCGAAGGCACCCAGACGCCCATCGAGTCCCTCGACCGCGGGAAAGGCTCGTGCCGAGACTTCGCCATCCTGTTCGCCGAGGCCGTGCGCAGCCTGGACATTGGCGCGCGCATCGTGTCGGGCTATCTGTACGATCCTCAAAGCACAGCCACGGGCTCCTCGGGGTCGGGATCCACCCATGCGTGGGCAGAGGTCTATGTGCCTGGCGCTGGCTGGATCAACTTTGACCCGACCAACCGCAGTATCGGAGGATTCAATCTGGTTCCGGTCGCCGTAGCCCGCGACATCACGTTGCTGATGCCGGTGTCAGGCAGCTACTCGGGTACGGCAGACGCATTCGTGGGCATGGAGGTCGAGGTTCTGGTGACCTGACCGAACAGGCCCCCGAGATGCTGCCCGCCCCGCAACTTGGCAATCAGCGCCGAGCCTTTGGCGTTGTCACATGGCGTCGCTGCGACCAACCGGATTCATCTTTCGGCAGACCAACAGCGGACCGATGATGGCGCCCATTGGCAGTGGCATTGGCCGTGTGCACGGGCACGCAGCGGTGTCAAGCCTGTTCGACTTTGATCGTTTGCCTCACCACGCAAGCTCGTCGTTGCCGAAGCTCGAGCTCATGAACTGATTGTGGATGAAGATGTATGCATCGAGCAGGCCGGGCGCTTTTGCCATCACGGCATGCAAGCCGGGAAGCATGCCATTGGCCTTGTGCGATTGAACCAACAGATCTTGGCTGGCTTCAGGTGCGGTGTTTTCGTCCTGCAGTCAAAAAGTGGTCACGGTGAGCTCACTTCGAAAAAAGGCAAATCCAGATGCCAGCCAATGGACATGACCACGGCTGGAGAACAGCGCCTTCGGGCCAGCTTTGACTCAGATCTGGTTGATTATTTAAATCGATTGGTTTGAATTCAGCCCATTTGATCCAATCGGTTTGAACCAGACATCAAATGCACTGAAGAAAACCGGTGGCAAGGGCCGATCAACGCAACGGGCGCTGTGCCTGGTCGGCAATGGTGCTGAGCGAGGTTTCGTCAAACACACCGCGCCCCAATACGCGAATGGCGAACACCAAGGCCATCAGACCTTTGGCCGAGGCTTCGGGCTCAAGGCCCAAAGGGATTTGCTGGCGCACCTGGCCGACTTCGACACACCAGCGAAAGAACGCCTGAAACTCGCGCAAGCCATTGCGCACCAAGCTGTTGATTTTCTCGCCATGCGTGGCCAGGTCAGACGCCGAGTTCACCAGGAAACAGGGCTTCTTCTTCACGTCGGCCGCGGCTTCCAAGACGAGGCCTTCGAACAGGATCGCCTGCCGCCCCCCGCTAGGCCAACAATGCGCGGCGGTTGCCTTTGTCGTGCTTCTGCAGCGCCTTAAGGAACAGCGGCTCTTTGCCACCAAAGGCGTTGTATGGGCTGCCACGGGTGATGCCCGTACCCGCAATCAGGTCGGCCATGGAGGCGGGCCCATAACCCCGATCCCAAAAGACGTTCATCGCCTTGCCGACGACTGCATCATCGTCAAATGTTTCTTCCCACGGCATGGCAACTCCCGGCAACTTGGAACCAGGAAATACCACGGATGGTGTTCAAAACTCGCGCAGTGTGCGGCGTGGCTTTTGCGGGATGAGGCGCGAGGGGCGAATCCAAGGCAAGCCTGGACGGTTTGCCTGCATTCGCAACGAAGCGAATCGCCCGAAAAACCACGGCCCACAAGGGTTCGGCTCAAAACGGGCATCGCGGGAGTTTGAACACCATCCCTAGCGGGTACAAACCAAACGATCTAGTTCATACCTACTCAGGTACCGGCAGCTTGCCTGAGGCCTGTCCGCCCCATCCGCAAACTCAAGCGTCGAAACGGCCAGGCTGGTAGCGCTCGACCGTCAATCCGTTCATATCGATATCGGTAGGGCGGCCCGATATCAGGTCGGCCATCACACGGCCGGTGCCCGCGGCCATGGTCCAGCCCAGCGTGCCGTGGCCGGTGGCCAGGTACAGGCCCTTGACATGGGTGCCGCCAAGCACGGGCGTGCCGTCAGGCGTCATCGGGCGCAGGCCGCACCAGAACTCGGCTTTGGACACATCACCCCCGGTGGGAAACAGGTCGGTCACCACGTGGTTGAGCGTGTCGCGCCGTGCTTCACGCAATTTCGTGCTGAAACCCGCCAGCTCTGCCGTGCCGCCCACGCGGATGCGGTCACCCAGGCGCGTCACCGCCACCTTGTGCGTCTCGTCCATGATGGTCGACTCAGGCGCACCGGCCGGGTCGGTGATGGGCACGGTGATCGAATAGCCCTTGACCGGGTACACCGGTATGTCAATACCGAGGGGCTTGAGCATGAGTGGCGAATAGCTGCCCAGTGCCACCAGGCAGGCATCGGCCGTCATGGTGCCGGCGCTGGTGCGCACGCCCGTGAACTTGCCGCCGCTGGTGTCAATGCCGTCGATGCTGGTGTTGAACAGAAACTTCACGCCCAACTCGGCCGCCCGCTCGGCGATGCCCTGGGTGAACTTGAAACAATCGCCGGTTTCGTCACCGGGCAGGCGCAGCGCGCCCACGAACTTTTCTTTCACCAACGCCAGCGCCGGTTCGTAGCGGCAATAGCCCTCACGGTCGAGCACCTCGAACGGCACGCCGTACTGCTGCAAAATCTCAATGTCTTTGCCCGTGCCATCGAGCTGCTTCTGGGTGCGAAACAACTGCAATGTTCCCTGGGTGCGCTGGTCGTACTGAATGCCGGTTTCGGTGCGCAGCTCGGCCAAACAGTCTCGGCTGTATTCGGCCAGGCGCACCATGCGGCCCTTGTTGGTGCGGTAGCGCGCCTCGGTGCAGTTGCGCAGCATCTGCACGCCCCAGCGCCACATCGCCATGTCAAGCATGGGCCAGACCACCAGCGGGCTGTGGTGCATCAGCATCCACTTCACAGCCTTCATGGGCACACCTGGCCCGGCCCACGGAGCCGAATAACCGGGCGAAACCTCACCGGCATTGGCGTGGCTGGTCTCCAGCGCCGGGCCCGGCTGGCGTTCAACCACGGTCACCTGGTGTCCGGCCTTGGCCAGGTAATAAGCGGTGGTCGCGCCAATCACGCCACTGCCCAGAATAACTATTTTCATGCCTGTGTTCCCATGCGGTTTGCCTCCTCAGCGGCCGAATTGCCTGCCTGGGCGGCGCATGCACAATGTACAGGCAACCCCGCCGTGCGCGCGCTGGATCAGACAGTAACGCAGTGCAGAAGGCCAACTTCTGAAGCGCCGATTCGCGTGGGTCTGCGCATGCGAACACCCCCTCGCCTCATGCCCACAAGTGCGCGGTTTATTGCTTATTGTCTGCACCACCCGAGTGACCTCCTGGGTGCGAAGATGAAGCAAATTGATCAATGGGTCCGGCGCATGTCTGGGTTCAGGCCAGGATGCCGCGCAGATGTGAATGCAGCGCATCGAGGTAAGGGCAAAGCTGACTTTCGAGACGATGTCAGCAACCAGCAGCGACCCCCTCACACCGTTGCGAGGACCCATTCTTTCGGAGCGCATTCAGGCCTTCGTGCACCACCCGCTGCGCCTTGGTTGCCATCGAACCGCATGCGACCCACAATGGAAGTCGCTCGCAGCACTTTGACCGGGCCGTCAACGAGCATTCCTTGGCCCATTCGAGTCGGCTGCGCTCTGCCACATTTCCAAGGAGACACCATGAGCCAAGATCCATTTGCCGAGTTGAAGCAGCGCCAGAAAGAGATGTGGGCCTCGTTCGGCCCGACGGCGCTGTTCACCACACCGGTCGCTGGCCATGTCGTGCGCTTCGCAGGCATCGTCCCGGGGGAAACGGTGCTTGACGTGGGCACCGGCACCGGCGTGCTGGCCATCAGCGCCGCCCGCCTGGGCGCGAAGGTCACCGGGCTCGACCTGACTCCTGCCCTGATCGAAGAAGCCCGCGAGAATGCGGCCATCGCCCGCCTGCCCGACATCGCCTGGATGCAGGGAGACGCAGAAGAACTGCCGTACCCCGATGCGTCGTTCGATGTTGTGGTCAGTCAGTTCGGCCACATGTTCGCCCCCCGCCCCGAAGTCGCCATGACCGAGATGCGGCGCGTATTAAAGCCCGGCGGTCGCGTGGCTTTCGCCACCTGGCCACCTGAACACTTCATCGGTCGCATGTTTGCTTTTGTCGGAAAAAACGCGCCTCCGCCACCGCCTGGTGCTGCTCCACCTCCGCAATGGGGCAACCCAGCGCTGATTGCAGAGCGCCTCGGCAACAAATTCAGCGCGCCGTTCTTCGAGCGGGGCGTGATGCGCTTCTCGGCACTCAGCATTCCGCACTTCCGTCTGTTCATGGAACGCTCGGTCGGCCCAATGCAAAAGCTGGTGGAAAGCATGGCCACCGACCCGGAAAAGCTGGAACGCTTTCGCGCCGAGTTCGAGGCGCTTGCCGCTCCCTATCACTTCGACAATGTGATGCATCAGGACTACCTGCTCACGCGCGCACACGCTGCCTGACGGATCAAACGCACTGCCAATGACCTTGGCGCAGGGATTCGCCATTTTCGGAGAGAACCGACTGGCCCTAAAGTCCATGGGAGAAGCCGCAGCCACCAGGCGGCACCTTGTATGGCGCCGCCCATTGGTCACTTGGCTGGGGTGGCGGCAGGCTGGGTGCTGCGAATGCCCATGGCCGGGTTGGATGCAAAGAAGTTGTACGGACGCAATTCAATGCCCACCTGGTGGCCGGACATCACAGGCCAGTCCTCGGTGTGAGGCACGTGGTGAAAGCCAATCGTGTACCAGGTGACCACATCTTTGTTCTTAATGGGGCGGTTTTTCTTTACCCAGGTGGCGAGGGTATCGCTGCCGTCGCTGGCGAAGGCAAACTTGCCGCCTGCGTAGCGCTTGTCCTGGTCGTACAAGGTGTTCCAGAACGAGTACCCGATGTAGGCATTGCGCTTCATGGGTGGGTCGTTTTCGTAGTCGTAAGGACCATAGGCCACCGTGTCTTTGGGCAAGATGGCGTAAGCAGGATGGTGCCCGTACACCCCTTGAACGTTGGTGTTTGTCACCGTATAAAGCGCTGGTTTGGCGTTGTCGATGCGCAGGCGCCCTTCAAGCTCGCGCTCGATCATTTTGGGGCTCGTCACCCACAGAGACTTGCGCAGCGACGCCTGATCCACTTTCCCACGATTGAGCGATGTGTGCACAAAGCTGTTGTCTTGCCCGTCAATGTCGAAGTCCAGCCGGAAATTGAAATAGTGGTCGTGGTTGGGGGCAACGAGGTTGGGAGCGATCAGGCTGCCATGCTGTGTGTCTCTGGCCGCCGTTGCATCGCTCATGTGTTTGCTGGCAACGCCTTTGACTGCGTCTAGTCCGGTGGAGATCACATCAATGTTGATGCTGCCGTTTTGATGAAAAACGTAGTCCACCAGGTAGTCGTAATTCCCCACCTCCGAAGCGGAACGCACCACCAGCTCGGTTTGTGGTCGTCCCTCGGCCGGGACCGCAGCCGTTTCAGACTGCGCGAAAATCTCGTAATGGCGCCAGGCAGGTTTGGCCGGGTTGCGTTCGAATACGCAAATGGCGTTCGGGATCTCCACCGGTTGCCCATTGTCCTGGTGCATCACAGCAGGCATGAACACCGCATTCGTCGGGCAATCAACGCCCGACACCAGTGGCGACAGGAACACACCAAACCCATACTCACCACTGTCCATATAGGTGCGCCAGTACCAAGCCTTGCCGGGATCTTGATACGGCACAAATACCTCGGACAAGTTTGCCTGGTAAAGCACCGAACGCCACTTGTCGCCCTCTTGGGCCTGAATGGCGGACACGACCACCCCGGGGCGTTTGTCGGCGCGAACGCGGAACTTCCACATGTCCCAGGCGATGCCACCCCCCGCGACCTTAAAGTTCGGTGCACTCTGAACGATCTGTACCGGATTGCCCTCTGGTTTGAGCGGCCCGCGGGCCTCAATTTCTTTCTCGGTGTAACCCCAGTTCTGTTTGGGCAATGGCACCACGCCTTCGTCGACCACCTGGGTCACCTTGCGGCGATTCAGATCCACCTCGGCAAACAGCCCCTCAATGGGCTTCGCGTAAAAGTTGGAGCCCTCAGGGTTCTGGTAACAAGGCACCCGCATCAGGCGCTTGCCCTTTTCGGCCTGCTGCAAAAAATTGCCGGCGGTGAGTGGCAAGCAAAACACACCGTCTGGCTTGAGATCCCGTTTGGCCAGGGCCGCAACAAATCGCTTGTCGTCCAGCGCGACCTGCATGGAGGACATGAACTCCTCCAGCATGATCATGGGCTCACCGGCCAGTTTGCCCACTTTCTCAACCTTGCCTGTGGTGATGTTCACCAGCGCTTCCCGGGCCCCCGCCGTGCCCTTGAAGTTGACATACGCCCTGCGGGTGATGGGGGCCCCTTCCTTCCAGGCCAGCACATCGGCCTTGGGCGGCTCTCTCAACTCAATCAGGGGGAAGAAGCTCTTGTCGTCGGTCAGCTTGGCTTGCAGAAGAATCGACACCACCCGGGAAATTTCTTCTCCCGTCAACCCATCAAGCGGATGCACCACCCCAGCCTTTGCGGCAGTCGCCACAACAGCGGTATCGGCAGCAAAGGCCACTGCGGACACGCCGACGCCTGCCCCTGCGAGCACCAGTGGCAGGATCGAACAGAAACGGTTTCCGGGCTGTCGGTGCATAAGGGGTCTCCTGAATAGATTCAATGTGTGACCGCATAGTAAAAACTGCGTTGCTTCAATGCTTGGTAAAAAGCGCCAAAGTGCCATTCATGAGGGTTTGTCCTTAGCGATCAAGGTTCCCGGCGCCACGCCAAAGCTGGCTTTAAACAGGTGGTTGAAATTGGACACATCGCCAAATCCCGACTGGTAGATCAGTGAGCAAATTGAAGGTCTCTCAGTGGCGCTTCGGCTGCGGTTGCAAAGTTGCAAAAACCGAAGCATCCGTATGTATTTGAGCAATTCACCAAAGGTGGTTTCCCTTTGCTCAAACATCCGGGTGAAAGTGCGCCTGGAGCTGCCCGTCATGCCTGCGAAGTGGTCGATGCCGTAAGTGGTTTCACCAGCCTCACGCAACAAAAGCAATACCGCTTGTACAAACCGCTTTTGATGCCGATCGGTGTAGAAGATATGCGTGAATGCTTTGAGAAGCAGCTCACGAAAATGGGCTGTATGGAGGCGATCGTCTGCCAGCAAGCTGTCAATTTCCTGCAATGCCGTGAGCTGCTCCCACACGCATTGAGCCAGATCTGAGTCCTTGCCGATGCGTTCGCCGAAGTGTTGAGAAGACAATTTGCCTTCCAGCAGGCTGCGCGGAATGTGCACCGATACCTGACTGGAAACGGCGGCCTCAGATTCACCCGGGTAGATAAACTGGGACTGCTGCGAAGAGTCCACCAAGACCAGGTCACCCGGTTGAAGCAAAACGCTGTGGTTCTGGTGCTGAATATGCGCCTGCGAAGTCTTTTGCCCGATCAGGAAAAAGTAATCGCCACCATCTTTCCGCACATCTTTCTGCCCGCGCACGATATGCGAAGGACTGACATTGACGTTGGCAATATCCATGCCCAGCAGGGAACGCAAAGACACACTGCCCATCACTCGACCCGCTTCGGCTTCGGTGTGGAACGACCCACACACCGAGCCCAGTTGTACGTTCCACTCATCAAGGTCGAACTGTTGAAACAGTGCGGGGCCAGGGGGTACCGGTTGGGCTGGAGAGGTTGCTGTTTGGTGGGTGAACATCGCCGATGTGAGGTTGAGCCGATCACCTCGCCTGTGACCGTGGGGGCATCTCAAGGAGTGTCCACCTGTTTTCACTGGCGCGCAAGATGGGCACAGAAAAATCCGAAAGAACCTCTCCATGCAACACGGACCGTGTCTCCCATAGCCTGGTCTTGGCCGCCCTGGCATTCCTCAAAGGCGTGTTTCGACAGCCGCCGTTCTTTGCGGCATCAAACGCCCCGGCAACCCCCACCCAAGGTCATCATGGCGCCCGGAACAACAGTGGCCAGCTGAACTCCCTGGCTGAACCCTGAGAGCCTGCACCCGATTCCTCACTGCAGGGGATCAAATCTACGCATCAGGCACCCCGGCCTTGCGCAAGGCCTGTGCCATCACCGATTGGTGTGCAGCGAATTTCTGGGGGAAGCTGCGTTCAAAGATCCGAATGGAATAGCCGGGATGGTCTCGGCAGGTGCGCAGCGCGAATGCCTGCGCTTCTGTTTGGCGACCGGCCATGGCGAGACAGGCCGCTGCGATGGCTTGAATGTGGAAATGGGCATTCGGCTCCGAAGAGGCGCGCACGCTCCAAGCTGCGGCTTCTTCATACCGGCCTTCAATCAACAGGGAAATGGCCCGGGACCCCTCCACAGCGAAGAGCAACGGGTCGAGCGGGCTCAGGCGCTCAGCGGCGGCGAGATCGGGCATCGCCAAATCTTGCAAACCGCAATGGGCCTCCATGAAACCGAGCGCATAGTGCCCTTGGGAAAAACTGGGATTGATGTCGAGGGAACGCTTCACAGACTGCAGCGCTTGATCGTGTTCCCGCGCCAGAAACCGCGCCCGACCGAGCGTCCAGTGGCCCATGGCATCGCGGGCATCCAGGTCAACGCTGAGCTGACCGTGTTCGAGCGCGAGTGCAACAGCCGCATCGGGTGCGGGCGTGGCGTTGAGAAAGGCGCGCGAATAGTGTGTAAACGAAAGCCCGGCATGGGCGCGTGCAAAGCCCTTTTCGAGCACCAGCGCACGCTGCAGCAAGCGGTAGGCCTGTTCGGTGTGCTGGGCGGTGAAGTGATAACAGTGCCACATCGCCCGGTGATAACACTCCCATGCGGTGAGGTCTTCGGGCGCTTTCAGCCCTGCGCGCTCGGCCTCGGCACGCGCGATCTCAGGTTCAATGGCCGAAGCGATGGCCAGCGACACATCGTCCTGCACCGAAAACAGATCCCCCAGTTCGCGATCAAAGTGCTCGCTCCAGACGACGGCATTGCGCGGCGCATCGGTCAGCGTCACGGTGACGCGAACGCGTCGGTCAAATCGCTGGGTGGTGCCATGCACGAGGTAGCGCACGCCGAGCATGCGACCCGCCCGGGCCAAATCAATTGAACCCGCCGAAAACCGCACCGAAGAAGCTCGCGCGGTCACAAACAGTCCGTGAAAACGTCCCAGCGTAAATGTCAGGTCAGCGGACAACCCTTCGGCTAGAACGGGGCCGTCTTCGTGACCTCCAAGATCAATAAAACCCAACACGGCCACCGAAGGCTTGTCGGGCAATTCGAGTGCAGCAACAGGCTCCAGAGCGCGCCAGCTGGCCACCAGCGCGTGGTCCGAAAGCCCTTCAGCGCGGTAACGCGCGCGCATGGTTTCGAGCGCGGCACGGGCGCGGTCTTTTCCGTCCACCTCCATACTTCGCTCAAGGAGTTTCGCATTGGCCTCGCTGTCCAGTGGGTCCAGTGCCACGCGTTTTCGCGCGGTTGCCAAGGCGTCTTCCGGGCTGCACGCTTGCGCACTGAGTTCGTCGAGCACCTGCCGATGCAAGTGACGCAATGCTTCGCGCTCGCCACCCAGCCACAGCTCATAACGGTGGCCGGTCTCCAGCTCCAGATCAACCAGATAGCCGGCCGACAGGGATGCTTCGATCGTCCGTAAACGCTCACCACCCATTTGAATGGGCGTGGCCCCTTGCAGCGCCTTGACCGCCCAAACATCCACGGACAACAGCGACGGGTCGAGCGCGATCGAATGGGCATCAGCCTGCAGCGCCTGGCCGAGCGGCGTTGCCAGCAGTGGGCGCAATTGGGTGAGGCTCCAACGCAGCGCCGCGCGGGGGTCGGCCGCCGAGGGCCAAAAAATCTCGCACAAAACCTCGCGGTGAATCGGGCGGGCTTCTATTGCGAGATAGGCGAGCAAGGCACGCGTCTTGCGCGACTTGGGCAGCGCGCGAGGCGTTCCTTCGATCGACAAGGCGATGTCGCCCAGCAAGCTGAGCGAGAGTGGCGGTGCGTTGTTCACGGAAGCTTTCGCAAAAAGGTCGGAGCAAGCCAAGGCAACCCGGTAGCGCATGGTCGCATCGCGCATCGGCGCCGATTTCAACGCCCGTTCAAACGCTGATGCAAACGTTCGGAACCCACTATAGGGGCCATTGGTGCATTTGCCTATGCGCATCGGCCAAGTGCCAATACCCACAACCTATTTCAGGAGCAACGTCATGTCTCAATGGAAACTCAGCGGCACCTATTTCGAAACCTGCAACTGCGAAGCCGCATGCCCATGCGTCTTCACCAGCCCACCCACCGATGGCGACTGCAAAGCCATGGTGGCCTGGCACATCGACAAGGGCGCGTACGCCGATACCCGCCTGGACGGCTTGAACGTGGCCCTTGCCGTGTACGCACCTGGCACCATGGTGGCCACCAAATGGAAAGTGGCAGCCTATTTCGATGACAAAGCCAGCGCCGCACAGAGCGAAGCGTTGCACGCCATCTTCGGCGGCAAGGCCGGCGGCCACCCGGCCGTGCTGGCCTCGTTCATTGGCGAGATGGCAGGGGCGAAAAGCGTGCCCATGGTCTACACCGCCGATGGCCGCAAAAGCAGCCTGTCGATTCCCGGCGTGGCCGAAGCCCAGATCGAGCAACTCGACGGTCAGGGCGGTGGGCCGATCACCATCGCTGGCCATCCTTTGTGCATTGCGCCGGGCCAAGCCGCCACCTTGGCGCGCTCCAGCCGATTCACCCTCGATGACTTTGGATGGGACTGGAACTTCTCGGGCAAAAACGGCCTGATGTCCGACTTCGCCTACGCTTCCGAGTAAGCGCGCGATGCACACCGCCATCCCTTCAAAAACCGCCGCTGCCGCGCGCCATGCACCAGTGTGGATCGGCATGGCGGCGGTGGCCACCCTGAGCTGGTTCTACCTCGGTCAGATGGGTATGGGAATGGCTGCGATGGACGGTGGAGCCATGGAGCAGGGAGTCATGGCCAGGCCATTCGGTGGCTGGGACATGCTCCTGGCAACCTTCGCCATGTGGGCGGTCATGATGCTCGCCATGATGCTGCCCACGGTGGTGCCTTCAGCCGCCCTCTTCTCCCATCTGGCGGCCAAACGCAATCCGAAGAACAGCAATCGGGCGACCACGATGTACGTTGTGGGCTACTCGGCCTGCTGGCTTCTGTTTGCCGCGCCCGCCGCCACGTTTCAATGGGTGTTGACAAACACCGCTTTGCTCGATGCCATGGCCCAAAGCACCAGCGCGTTGATGAGCGCCGCCATTTTGCTGGCCGCGGGGCTCTACCAATTCAGTCCGCTAAAGACGGCTTGCCTCTCCAAATGCCGCTCGCCGCTGGGCTTCTTCATGGCCAAGTGGCGCGACGGCTCAGTCGGTGCGATCGCTTTGGGCATTCAACACGGCAGCTACTGCGTAGCATGCTGCTGGGCGCTGATGGCGGTGATGTTTGTCGTGGGCGCCATGAACATCGTCTGGATGGGTGCGATCACGTTGCTGGTGCTCAGCGAAAAAGCGATCCCTCCGGCGTGGCAAATCGATCGCATCACGGGTGTGGCACTCATGATCTCCGGGCTTTGGGTGGGGATCCACGCATTGACAGGGGGATGAGACGGCGCAGGGAAAACAGGAAGGGGTCGGAGCAGAACGCCCACCCAACCTTGGCAATCTCCACCCGATATGGTGGCCTCTTTTTTTCG
>Ga0209231_1000909_pt1 | contig 13318 bp, 8 predicted proteins | sample Deesub45470m_DNA_FD_188086 | JGI IMG/M metagenome (GOLD analysis project Ga0209231, IMG submission 188086) | Deep subsurface microbial communities from North Pacific Ocean - 450_OLKR46/470m Metagenome (SPAdes) (version 2) | ecosystem: Environmental > Terrestrial > Deep subsurface > Unclassified ... | reverse complement strand
TGGAGTGGGTTTAGATGCCGCGCAGCAGTTCGTTGATGCCGGTCTTGCCCAGCGTCTTGGCATCGACCTTCTTTACGATCACTGCGCAGTAAAGGCTGTGCGAGCCGTCTTTGGAAGGCATGCTGCCGCTGACCACCACGGAACCCGCGGGTACGCGACCATAGATGATCTCGCCGGTCTCGCGGTCGAGAATTTTGGTGCTCTGGCCGATGAACACGCCCATGGAGATGACCGAGCCTTCTTCCACGATCACGCCCTCGACCACTTCCGAGCGCGCGCCGATGAAGCAGTTGTCTTCGATGATGGTGGGGTTGGCCTGCACCGGTTCCAGCACGCCGCCGATGCCGACGCCGCCGGACAGGTGCACGTTCTTGCCGATCTGCGCGCAGGAACCGACGGTGGCCCAGGTGTCGACCATGGTGCCCTCATCGACGTATGCGCCGATGTTGCAGTAGGAAGGCATCAACACCACGTTCTTGGCGATATACACACCGCGACGCGCGGCAGCCGGCGGCACCACGCGGAAGCCGCCTTCGCGGAATTCCTTGGAGTTGTAGTCGGCGAACTTGGAAGGCACTTTGTCGAAATAGTTGGTGAAGCCACCTTTGATGAAGGCGTTGTCCTCGATACGGAATGACAACAGCACCGCCTTCTTTAGCCACTGATGGGTGACCCACTGGCCGTTGATCTTCTCGGCCACGCGCAGCTTGCCCTGATCCAGATATTCGATGACGGTGTTGATCGCCTCCTTGAGTTGGGCGTCGACATTGCGCGGGGTGATCTCGGCGCGGCGTTCAAAGGCTTCTTCGATGATGGCTTGCAATTGAGGCATGGTTTTTCCTAGTTAAGTTTATTGGTGAATTCGGCGATGCGGCGTACGGCTTCCTGTGTCTCTTCCAGCCCGGCGACCAGCGCCAGACGGATGAAATTCGCGCCGGGATTGATGCCGTGCGCTTCGCGTGCCAGGAAGCTGCCGGGCAACACGGACACATTATAGTCGCGGTAGAGCTGTTGCGCGTAGGCAGTGTCTGCGATGGGCGTCTGTACCCAGAGGTAGAAACCCGCATCCGGTTTGCGCACCGGCAATATCGTGCTGAGTTCCCGGATAGCCAGTTCAAACTTGGCGGCATACAGCCGACGGTTCTCGACCACATGTGCTTCATCGTTCCACGCGGCGATGGTGGCGGCCTGCACAGCGGGATTCATCGCGCAGCCGTGATAGGTGCGATACAGCGCGAATTTCTCCAGCACGGCGGCATCGCCTGCGACGAAGCCGGAACGCAGTCCAGGCACGTTGGAACGTTTGGACAGGCTGGAGAACACCACCAGATTCTTGTAGTCGCCGCGTCCCAGTTGTCGGGCCGCCTGCAGCGCGCCGAGCGGCTTGTCCTCGCCGAAGTAGATCTCTGAATAGCATTCGTCGGCGGCGATCACGAAGCCGTAGCGGTCGCTCATCTCGAACAGGGTCTGCCATTCGGCCAACGGCATCACGCGTCCGTTCGGGTTGCCCGGCGAGCAGACGTAGATCAATTGCGTGCGCTGCCAGACAGCTTCGCTCAACTGGGCGAAGTTCAGCGCGTAGTTATCTTCAGACAGCGTATTGAGGAAGTGGGGTGTGGCACCACCCAGAAGGGCGGCACCTTCGTAGATCTGGTAGAAAGGGTTGGGGCAGACCACCACCGGATCGGGCTTGCTGCAGTCGATCACGGCCTGTGCGAAAGCGAACAAGGCTTCGCGGCTACCGTTTACCGGCAAGACTTGTGTCTTGGCATCGGGAGCCGGAATGTCATAGCGTTGCTGCAGCCAGTGCGCGATGGTGTTTCGCAACGCTTCACTTCCCACTGTTGTGGGATAATTTGCCAGACCGTCCAAGCCGTCGATCAGCGCGTCCTTGATGAACTGCGGCGTGGCATGCTTGGGTTCGCCGATATGCAGACTGATGGGTTTGAGCGCTGCATTGGCAGTGACTTCACCGAACAGTTTGGCGAGTTTCTGGAACGGGTAGGGATGGAGTTTCTGCAGGTCGGGATTCATCTTCAAATTCGATGCTCGAAAGAGCGCGCATTATAAAGGTCGGGCGAGTGCCAACAAAAAGAAATGTCGTGCCGGTCGCAGGCTTGTTGAGCGGTGCGCTGGTGTGGGGATTGATCTGGTATCCCTACCGGGTGTTGCAGGACGCGGGGATATCCGGTGCGCTGGCGACGGCGCTGACCTACGGTTTTGCCATGCTATGCGGTGTCTTCATCCTGCCGCGACTCTGGCGGGAACGACACACGCTGGGAGGCTGGGCCTTGCTGCTGGTGTTCAGCGCCGGATGGGCGAATCTGGGTTACGTGCTGGGCATGCTGCATGGCGAGGTGATGCGCGTGCTGTTGCTGTTCTACCTCGCGCCGGTGTGGACCATCCTGTTCTCCTACTGGTTGCTGGGTGAACGACTGGATCGCTATGGCTACGCCATCGTGTTGCTGTCGCTGGGGGGCGCATTGGTCATGCTGTGGAAACCGGAGGTCGGGCTGCCGTTCCCGCAGAACGTCTCGGAATGGCTGGGTCTGACGGCCGGCATGGGGTTCGCGCTCTCCAATGTCGTCTCGCGCCGTTCTTCCCACCTGTCGGTGGAGGTCAAGTCATTCAGCCTCTGGTTGGGTACATTGGTGTTGACCCTGCCTTTCCTGTGGTGGCAGGGGGGCATGTCTCAGCAACTGACGACTGTCTCGGCCGGTTTCTGGGGTTTGTTGCTGTTGATGGGACTGGTACTGTGCGCGACCAGCTTCGCCGTGCAATATGGCGTCACACATATCCCCGCCAATCGTGCTGTGGTGCTGTTCCTGTTCGAACTGGTGGTGGCGGCCTTGGCATCCTGGGTGCTGGCGGAAGAGACGATGACAATGCGTGAATGGATAGGCGCGGCACTCATCGTGTCGGCCACGCTGCTGTCAGGCAGGGTGTACACAGAAAAACCTGCCGGGGACTAAGCGTTCTTGCGCAGGAAGCTTTCGAACTGTGCGGCTGGCAGCGGCTTGCTGTAGTAGTAGCCCTGCACCTCGTTGCACCCCTGTGAACGCAGATATTCCAGCTGGCTGGCTGTTTCCACACCTTCCGCGATGGTCTGCATGCCCAGGCTGCTGGCCATGTTGATGATGGCGGTGACGATAGCTTTGTCATCCGGGTCGGTGGTGATGTCGCGCACGAAGGACTGGTCGATCTTGAGTTTGTAGACTTTGAAGCGCTTCAGATAGCTCAACGAGGAATATCCGGTGCCGAAATCGTCGATGGACATGCGGATGCCACATTCGTGCAATTTGTCCATCATCATGATCGCCGCCTGCGGGTCGTCCATGGTGACTGCCTCCGTCAGCTCCAGTTCCAGATGTTGGGGCGGCAGGCCGACTTCGGCTAGGATGCCGCTGACCAGTTCCGGCAGGTTGGGATGGCGGAATTGCGTGGCGGACAGGTTGACCGCCATCACTATCGGAGGCAGGCCCAGATCCAACCAATCTTTCTGCTGCCTGACCGCAGTACGCAACACCCATTCTCCGATCTGCACGATCTGCCCGCTTTCTTCCGCGATGGGGATGAACTCGGCAGGCGAGATCGTGCCCAGTTCCGGATGCATCCAGCGCAGCAGGGCTTCGGCGCCGACGACCTTGCCGTCCTTCAGGCTGACCTGCGGCTGGTAGTGCAGCTGCAACTGGTTGCGCGACAGCGCATGGCGCATGGCGTTGCTCAACAGCAGGGTGCGGGCGGAATGGGCCTGCATCTCCATCGCGAAGAAACGGAAATCGTTGTGACTGTCCTGTTTGACGCGGTACATGGCGGTATCGGCGTTCTTCAGCAGCACTTCGAAGTCTTCTCCGTCGTTCGGATAGATGGCGATACCGATCGACGGGGTGATGATGATCTCCTGACCTTCGATCTCGAATGGCAGGGCGATGTTCTCGATCAGCGCGCTCGCCATGCGCGCGGCACCATCCTCGTTCATATCCGGAAACACCAGGATGAACTCGTCGCCACCCTGACGCGATACAGTGTCCTCCTCGTGGATGAAGGCGCGTACGCGTTTGGCGACCTCCAGCAGCAACTGGTCGCCAAAGGTATGTCCCAGCGTGTCGTTGATGTTCTTGAAATGGTCGAGGTCAAGATACATCAGTGCCAGATGCTTGCTATTGCGCCGGGATTGTTCCAGCGCGTGCAGAAAGTGTTCCTGCAGCTCGGCGCGGTTGGGCAGGCCGGTGAGGTGGTCGAAGTTCGCCAGGAAGCGGATGCGTTCTTCGGCCTTTTTTCGTTCGTTGATGTTACGGGTGACGCCGAGGATCTCCACGCGGCCGTTCTGTGCATTCGAATAGAAGTTGGTAACGATCTCGGTCCACACCTTGCTGCCGTCCTTGCAGGACAGCTCGATCTCTTCGGTGCGGAAATGGCCGGGATCCTTGCTGCCGTCTTTGAAAGCGGCCAGATGCCGGGAGATGTTCGCCTTGATCCGCTCAGCCTTGTCAGGGTGCAACAGCGTCTCGAACGGGCCGGCCATGATCTCGTCCGGCGTATAGCCGCTCAAGGTGGTGATGGACGGGCTGACATAGAGAAAACGCAGGGTCTCCGCATCCACCGCCCAGATCACGTCGTTGATACTCTCGGTCAGCACGCGGTATTTTTCGCGGCTCTCGCGCAGTTCGATGTTGGCATCGCGCAGGGAGGTGGTGCGCTGTTCGACCTGTTGCTCGAAATATCGGTGCAACAGACTCAACTCCAGATGGGTGTGCACGCGTGCGCGCACCTCGTCGATGTCGAACGGCTTGGTGATGTAATCCGCCGCGCCGATGGAGAAGGCCTTGACCTTGTCCATGGTGCTGTCGACCACGCTGACGAAGATGATGGGGATGCGGTTGCCCTCGGCGGTGGCCTTGATGCGGCGGCAGACCTCGTAGCCGTCCATCTCCGGCATCATGATGTCGAGCAGGATCAGGTCGGGCGGTGTGTTGCCCAGCACCTGCTCGATCGCCTTGGGGCCGTTGTTGGCGACGACGATGCGATATTCGTCGGTCAGCACACTGATTAATTCATGGATGTTCTCCGGCACATCATCCACCACCAGGATGCAGGGCGAGACGCTGGTTACGCCGCCTGTCCGGGTGTCGGTCAGCTTCGGTTTCCTGCGGTAGCGGTGCAGTTCCAGTTGCGTCAGCACGCGCAGTTTGAGCAGGTCGGGATTGACGGGTTTGGTGATGTAATCCGCCGCGCCCATCTTCAGACCCTTGGCCTCGTCGGTCGATTCGGACAGGGCGGTAACGAAGATGACCGGGATGTCGGCGGTTGCGGGTGTGGACTTCAGTCTATGCAGGACCTCGTAGCCGTCCATTTCCGGCATCTTGATGTCGAGCAGGATCAGGTCGGGAGGCGGGCTGCGTTCGGCCAGTTCAAGCGCTTTGCTACCGCTGGTGGCGGCGACGATGGCATAGCTGTCGCGCAGGATGTTCATCATCACGTGAAGGTTCTCGTTCACGTCGTCGACGATGAGGATCTTGGGTCTGTCGTTCTCTGTCATGTTCGTTTCCATATCAAGCTGTCCTGCTCAGGTGTTCGCGCAGACTCTGGATGCGGGTCTGCGCTTCGTCGATGGCGAACACGTCGATACTGGCCGCGATCTGCCTGATAAACGCCGCCGCGTCGGCTTCGACGATACCGGCGCGCAATTCGGTCAGCAGTGCATCAGCCACCCCCAGATCGTTCTCCAGCAACATGGCCAGCGCGGCCAGCTTGGCCAGCGTCTCGTCGCGCGACAACTGTCTTGTCGCCGTGATCGTCGCGGGCGGGGTTGCCTTGAGGCTGTCGATCTCGAGCGTGAGCTGCCGCAAAGCCTCGCGCATCTGCTCGAACAGGGCGGCTTCGGGAGGGCGGTCCTGTTTGAGCAGGCCGTCGATCGCGGTTGTCAGTGCGAACAATTCGTCCGCCCCCAGATTGCCACAGACTCCCTTGAGCGCGTGACAATATTCCTCTGCAGCCTTGCTGCCGTTTTCCGTGGCCAGTCTTTGCAGTTCGTCTGCAGCGTTCGCGTAGTGCTCGCGGAAACGCAACAGTTGCTTGCGATAGGCCTCGGCCTTGCCGCCGATGCGGCGTATGCCCTGCGCGGCATCGACACTCTTCAGCGCGAGCAAGTCGGCGGGATAGCCCGGTGTGGCCGGGGTGCGTACAGCCGTCGCGGCAGCGCTGCCTTCACCGTGCCGCTTCGGCAGCCATTTCCGCAATGTCTCCATCAGCCGGTCTGGCGCAACCGGCTTGGTGATGTGGTCGTTCATGCCGGCCTGCTGGCTGCGCTCTGCGTCCTGCGCCATTGCCAGTGCGGTCATTGCGATGATGGGGAGGTCGGCAAATCTTTGGCCTTCCGCCCGATTAGCCAGAGCGCGGATGCGGCGCGCCGCTTCGAGTCCGTCCAGCACCGGCATCTGGATGTCCATCAGCACGGCATCGTAGTCCCGCTGCTGGACCATCTTCACCGCTTCTTCGCCGTTCACAGCCTCGTCCACGCTGACGTTCATGCTGCGCAGCAGTTCGGTGGCGAATTCGCGGTTAATCTCGTTGTCTTCCACCAGTAGCAGATGGGCACCGCCGAAATCCGCGGCGATATCGGTATGCCTGTCCGCCTGCTCCCTTCTTTCCGCACTCAATATCCTGCCTCGTCCCAGCACCGACAGGATGGTGTCGAGCAGGGTGGAGGGCGAGACCGGCTTGACTAGGAAGCCGTCCACCCCGGCATGGTCGGCCAGCCGGATCACGTCCTCGCGGCCATAGGCGGTGACCATCACGATCTTGGGCTGATGCGGGATGGCGATGTCGGCATGGATACGGCGCGCGACCTCGTCACCGTTCATGCCGGGCATGCGCCAATCCATCAGCACCAGATCGAAGGGCTTGTCGGTCGCGGTCTCCAGCAGGTCGATGGCCTGCATGCCGGCGGCGGCGACCTTCACATCGAGACGGAAGTAACGCAGCATCTCGGCGAGGATCTCGCGCGAGACCTCGTTGTCGTCGACGACCAGCACGCGGATACCTTCCAGCAACGGACCGGCCTGTTCCACCAGTTCGAGGCGGTGCGCCTGCGCCTGTTGCGCAACCTGCAGCTTGATCGTGCAACACATGGTGGTGCCTTTGCCCGGCTGTGAATCCTCGATCCAGATGCGACCACCCATCAGCTCGACCAAGTATTTGCAGATCGCCAAGCCAAGACCGGTGCCACCGAAGCGGCGCGTGGTGGACTGGTCGGCCTGGGTGAACTTGTTGAACAGCAGCGACTGCACCTCTTTCGCCATGCCGATGCCGGTGTCGCGCACCGAGATCTGCAGGGTCAGCTCCTTGCTGTCGGCGTTCAGGCTCTGGAAGGCAAGCTCGACTTCGCCCTCGTCGGTGAACTTCACCGCGTTGCTGCACAGATTGAGCAGCACCTGGCCGAGGCGCAGCGGATCGCCGATCAGGCGGTAGGGGATGTTCACGTCATAGCGGATGAGGAACTCGATGCCTTTCTGTTCGGCCTGCATGCCGATGGTGTCCTTGAGCTGTTCCAGCACAGTATCGAGTCCGAACTCGGTCTGCTCGATGTCCAGCTTGCCCGCCTCGACTTTGGAGAAGTCGAGGATGTCGTTGATGATGCCGAGCAGGGCACTGGCGGCGTTCTGCGCCTTGCTCAGGTAGTTGCGCTGGTTGGGAGCGAGCTCGGTCTTCAGTGCGAGGTAGAGCATGCCGAGGATGGCGTTCATCGGGGTGCGGATCTCGTGGCTCATGTTGGCGAGGAATTCGGCTTTGGCTGCGGTTGCCGCTTCCGCGGTGGCGCGCGCCTGTTGCGCCTCGCGCTCGGCTGATTTGAGCGGGGTGATGTCCACGATCAGGCCGACCAGCCCGCCCGGTGTGCCGTCGTGGTTGGCGAAGCCGGTCACTGAATACAGCGTGTCGTGCGTCTTGCCGTCGGCGAAGGTCATGGGCAATTCGCGCGAGCGGCTACCGGCACTCGCGATCACTTCCTCGTCCTCGGCCTGGTAGGCGAGGCGGTCCTGCTCCGGCAGATAATCGAGATCGAGCACGCGCTTGCCGACGAACTGCTCGCGGAGGGTGCCGAACACTTGCTCGTAGGCCTTGTTGCAACCGAAGAAGCGGGTGTCGGCATTCTTGTAGAAGATGGGGTTGGGGATGGTATCGATCAGCGCCTGCATCAGCGTGACCTGACGTTGGATCTCCTGTTGCATCTGGCGGGTTTCGGTGATGTCCTGCATCACGCTGACCACCCCCCTGTCCAGATCGGCCGGGTCGATGGCATGCACCGCCATGCGCAGCCAGAAGCGGCTGCCGTCCTTGCGCACCATCTGCTGTTCGCAGGCGTAGGTCTCGCCGCGCGCTATCTGTGCATACATCGCCTCGCCGGAGGCCAGATAGGCTTCCTCGTCGATGTACCAGATGCGCGCCGACTGGCCGACCTGTTCGCCGGTGGCATAACCGAACAACTGGTCCATACGCCGGTTGCAACTGCTGATGATGCTGTTCTTCGCCAGTACGATACCGACGCTGGCAGAGTCGAACAGCGCCTGCATCTCCGCCGTCCGGTCTCTGACACGCTGTTCCAGATCGTCGTTGACTGTCCGCAGTTCTCCTTCGCTGTCTGCCAACCGCTGGTTGGCGAGCAGCAGTTCCCGGTTGCGGCTTTCGATGGTCTCCAGCATGCCGTTGAAGGCTGTGACCAGTGCGCCGACCTCGTCGCGCCCCTCCTGTGTGGCGCGCAGGCTGTAGTCCTTGTGTTCGCCGATCTGCAATGCTGTTCCGGTCAGCTGTTCCAGCGGGCCGGAGACCAGTCGCTGCAGACGGCTGGCCAGGAACAGGGTGATGAATACGGTGAACAGTGCGATCAATGCCGTGATGACGAGGAAGTTCTGCCACATCTGGTCCAGCTCGCGCAGGCTGGCACGGATGAATACGTTCCCAAGCGGTATGCCGTCCATGAGGATGGGTTCGACCATATGCACATATTGCCCTTCCTCGCGGATGCTGCCGGCCAGACTGCTTTCGTCTGGGAAGGGGTAGGGCTGGTCTTCGCCGCTGTCATAACGCGCGAACACCTTGCCTGACTCGTCGTAGATCGCAGCGGCGGTGATGTTGCGCTTGGCCTTGAGTGCGGCGAGCGTCTCCAGTGCGACCTTGTTGTCGTTGAAAGCGAGCGCGGCGGTGCTGCGGTCGGCGACGATACGCGCGACCGAAGTCAGGTCGCGCAGCATGTCTTCCCTGACGCGCTTCCTTTCATAGACGATGTAGCCCAAGGCTTCCAGCATCAGTGCAATGGCACTGCAGATCAGGATGATCACGATCAGCTTGTTCTTGATCGGCAGGTTCTTCAGCCAGCTGCGCATGTTCGTCACTCCTTCGCCGCCGGAACGGTACGAGCCAGTTCCAGCAGTTTTGAACTGAGCCTGAGGTTCGCTTTGTGTGTCACGCCCGGATTGATCTCAAGTCTGATCTTCCCGCCATCAGCATAGAATCCGACCATGCCGCCCCGACGGGCGAAACCGTCGTGGTCGCTGACTGTGAGGATAGGCAATCCTGCGGTCTTCTCCAGAAGGCTGTGCCACCTTTTTTCCGTGCGGCCGATGAACACCACCTGACAGCGCGACGGGTCTGACGGGTCGTTCGCATCGATCTTGAGCGTTCGCTCCTTGACCTTGCGATTCGAGAGTTCCCCCATCAAGTCGGCCATGGATTTGCTGCCATATACGCAGATGCGCAGCTCGTCCGGCGGCAGGCCGGGCCAGTCGACGAATTTCACCAGATGGAACAGGTAGGCGGCCTTCACCTTGTCTTCCAGTTCCTCGTCGGCATGAACCGTCGGTATGAGACAGATGCCGAGGCTCAGCAGTAAAACGGCCAGAAATCCATGTGTCAGCGGTTTGTGCATGCAGGACAAAGGCATCGTTCAGAACGTCACATCCAGTCCAGCGAAGGCATTGAAGCCCGGGTCGCGGAACCCCCAGGGCATGTCAAAGCGACGGTCGACCAGGTTGTTCAGGTCGACGAATACGCCGATGTCCTGCCGTATCGCTTTCTGGATACGCATATTGAGCACCCCGTAACCGCCATAGGGCAGACGGCTGCTGCGTGATGTGCTGTCCCAGTAGTTGCCGACCCAGTGATAGAAGGCTGCGACCCTGACCTCACCGGCGAACTCGCTATGCACGCCAAGATTGGCGACCCGGTCCGGTGCGAAGGGGATCTCCGTGCCGTCCTGGTTGACGATGGCAGGATTGTCGACGCGGGTACGGGAGAAGGTCATGTTGGCGAACCAGCGGGTGGTGTCGGAGACATGGTGGTCGAGATCGAACTCTACCCCTCTCGCGCTGGCGCTACCGGTGTTCATGGCGCGGGTCTGTGATGGGGCGGTGCTGACCACCTCATCCACGATGGCGTTGGAGACTTTGTTGAAAAAGACGCGCATCCCCAGTTTGGTTGGCGCTGCGATTTGCCAGTCGATACCGAGGTCCTCGCCGATGCCGTTCTCCGGACTCAGCGCCGGATTGGCCAGTTGTCCTGCGCCGCTGACGGTGGTGCCGCCGATCTGCTTGGCTGCCGGGGGCATGAAGCTGCTACCGGCATTGGTATAGATCGAGAGGGAGGGCGAGGTGTTGTAACGCGCGCCGAGGCTCCACAGCTTCTTGCTCCATGAGGCGCTGGCCGTGGCGGGAACGGCACCGCCGAGCAGCGCATAACGATGGTCTATGGTGTTGTGGCGCAGGCCGCCGCGCAACACCCAGTCGCCCAGTTGCAGTTTCTCCTGCACATAGAGTCCCTGTGAGGTCGCCGTGACGTCGTTCTGCGGTGTGACGATTCCGGCAGGGCTGATGCTTTCGGTGGTGTAGTCCACAGCCTGCCTGTCGCTGCCGATGGTCATCAGTGCTTGCTCGGCGTGCTGAAAATTCAGCGTCAAATCGAGCGGCTTGATGCGTTGCCGGGTCACGCCGTGTCCGGTCAGGGCCAGCGAGGTCGGGTAGTTGTCTTCGCCGAAGCGGCGCTCATAGTCGCGATCCCCGGCCTTGAACTGCAGATGCAGGGCCTGCGTCAACTGGTTGTTGTAGGCCAGGTTGGCAGTGCGATATCTATTGTCGAAGTCGCGGTTCGGTCTGCCCAAGTCACCGTTGTGACCGGTGTGATGCAGGAACAACGAAAGCGAATGGTCGGGGCGGTCGAAGGCGAGACTGAGCTTGCCGTAGACCTTGAGTTTGTCGTAGTTGGCAGCTTCCACGGTCTGCAGCCAGGAGTTGGCGGCACCGTACTGGGTGTAGCTCGAACGTTCGTCCGATGCGCCCACGAAGTAGCTCAGGTTGCCCTGATAACCCTGATGATAGGCGCGCGCGTTGAATGTGTCGTACGAACCATACCCGGCCTGCGCACGGGTGAGTGTCTTGTCGATGCGATCCTTGAGTACCAGATTGGTGGTGCCTGCCAGCGGAGATTCGTTTCCCGCAAAATCCATGGACAGGTAGTTGGAATAGAGCACGGAAGCCGGGCCCTTGTGCGCCTCGATGCGTTCCAGTGCCCAGGGATCGAGACTCATCGCATCGACGAAGGAGTCGATGGGCACGCCGTCGAGCAGGTAGCTGTTGTACTTGGGGCCGAGCCCGGCATACGAGCCCCAGTTGGCGTCGTTGCGCGACAGTACGTTGACGAACTGGCCGGAGGTGTAACGCAGCAGTTCGGAGATGTTGCGGTTGTAGACGGGCTGCCGTTCGAATGCCTCACCGTGCAGCACGACGATGTTCTGCGTCACCGAACTGCGCGTCTGTGGCACCTTGCTTTCTGTGACCACCATGTTGGCCAGGTCTTCGAGACTGGCAACATCGACGAAACGGCTGAGGGGAAGGTCGCGGACGGATTCGGCGGAGGCGCATGGCAGCGGGGCGATACAAAGCACCAGAACAGTGCAGGACACGGAAAGGCGTTGGTACAACTTCATGGTGCTCGTTCTCCCCCGAAACAACACATGCAGTAACGGCAATGTTACCGAACCTCAAGCGGGCGGACGCGAACCAGTCGCGATCTCACCAGCAGCCTTCCTCCTTATGCGACCGGCCTTATCTGCCCCCGGACTGGTTAGGGGATGGCTCTTGATCTTGTTGCGGAGTGTAGCGTGAACCTCAAGCAACCGTCACCGTTTTGTCCAGATACACATCCTGGATAGCATTCAGCAAAGTCACCCCATCAGCCATCGGTTTCTGGAAAGCCTTACGTCCCGAGATCAGTCCCATGCCGCCACCGCGTTTGTTGATGACCGCTGTTCTCACCGCCTGCGCCAGATCGTTGTTTCCCGATGAACCGCCCGAGTTGATCATGCCGACTCGGCCCATGTAGCAGTTCGCCACTTGGTAGCGCACCAGATCGATGGGGTGGTCGGTGGTGAGGTCGCTGTAGACCTTTGGGCTGGTCTTTCCGAACTTGATGGCGTTGTAGCCGCCGTTGTTCTCCGCCATCTTCTGCTTCACGATGTCGGCGTTGATGGTGGCGGCGAGATGGTTGGCCTGTCCGGTGAGGTCGGCCGCGACATGGTAGTCCTTGTCTCCGACCTTGAACGCCGGATTGCGCAGGTAAGCCCACAGGATGGTCGCCATACCCAAGCTGTGCGCATGTTCGAATGCTTCCGAGACTTCCTGTATCTGTCGGCGCGAGTGTTCAGAGCCGTAGAAGATCGTTGCACCCACCGCTACCGCGCCCATATCAAAGGCCTGGTCAACGCTGGCGAACAGCGTCTGGTCGAATTCATTGGGGTAGGTGAGCAGTTCGTTGTGGTTGATCTTCACGATGAACGGGATCTTGTGCGCATATTTGCGCGCGACCGAACCCAGCACGCCCAGTGTGGAAGCCACGCCGTTGCAACCGCCTTCGATGGCCAGTTTGACGATGTTCTCGGGATCGAAATACATGGGGTTGGGCGCGAACGATGCACCGCCGGAGTGTTCCACCCCCTGGTCGACCGGGAGCAATGACAGATAGCCGGTGTTGGCGAGCCTTCCCGTTCCGTACAATGCCTGCAAGCTACGCAATACACCGGTCTGGCGATCCTTCATTGCCACCACGCGATCCACATAATCCGGTCCCGGCACATGCAGAGACTCCTTGGGGATGCCTGCACAGCGATGATTCAACAGGGATTCGGCTTCTTCGGCTAACAGCTGCGTGATGTTCGTCATGATTCTTTCTCCTTTGAAAAAATACGATGTAGCGAGCAACGGAATGTGAGTCCCATCTTACTCCTCCGATATAATTCCGCCATTCGTATCCACCATCGGAACCCGTCATGCAG
>Ga0209231_1000908_pt1 | contig 13341 bp, 11 predicted proteins | sample Deesub45470m_DNA_FD_188086 | JGI IMG/M metagenome (GOLD analysis project Ga0209231, IMG submission 188086) | Deep subsurface microbial communities from North Pacific Ocean - 450_OLKR46/470m Metagenome (SPAdes) (version 2) | ecosystem: Environmental > Terrestrial > Deep subsurface > Unclassified ... | reverse complement strand
CAGTCCGCTTGTTGTCAATTGGTCTTACCACTTTTGAGACATCCTAGCCAATTGCCTTTTTCAGGTCAAGTCTAAAAAACCGTTATTTTTGCAACCGCCCCCCCGGAAGACCCCCCAGCGCCGCGGCGGGCCCGGCCAATCCGCCCTTGCGCCCCTACAGGCAATCGCCGCAAATCTCTCCGAAGACCTTGCAAATCCGCTGAATTGTGCTTCAAGGAAGAGAGGTCCCGTATTCTGAGTCAATTATGGCAAAATTGACCTATTTTTGAATCAAAAGTTAACTATCTGTTTTAATTTATATTTTATTTTAAAAATGTTCACCTTGACTCCTATTTGAATCAAAAACCGGCCTCTCGACCCAACCGCTATCGACTAAACAGCAGTTTTAAAACAGCTTTCCCAATTGGAACGACCCTTGCTCTTACAAGATACCATCTTTCCCCACCTCAAGCCGGAGGTTCCCTATGTCCGAAGTTTTCTTGTTAAACGCTCTGCGTACCCCGTTCGGCTCCTTCGGCGGCGTCCTGGCCGATGTGCCGGCACCGACCCTGGCCGCCGGGGTGATCGTCGCCCTGCTCAAGGATCAGCCCTTTTCCTTCGACCGGATCGACGAGGTGATTCTCGGCCAGGTCCTGCAGGGAGGGAGCGGCCAGGCCCCGGCCCGCCAGGCGATGCGCCAGGCCGGACTCCCCGACAAGGTCCACGCCATGACCATCAACAAGGTCTGCGGCAGCGGCCTCAAGTCGGTCATGCTCGCCGCCGACGGCATCCGCCTCGGCGAGTCGCAGCTGGTTCTTGCCGGCGGCATGGAGAGCATGTCCCTTGCTCCCTACGCCCTGCAAAAAGCCCGCTTCGGCCAGCGCATGGGGCACGGCGAAATCCTCGATCTGATGATCTACGACGCCCTGCAGGACCCCGACTCGGGGCGACACATGGGGGAGATCACCGAGGCCTGGGTCGCCGGCTACGGCCTCACCCGCCAGGAGCAGGACGCCTTCGCCGCCCGCTCCTACCGGCTGGCTCGCGCCGCCGTAGAGGGGGGACGCTTCGCCCGGGAAATCGTCCCGGTGGTGAAGACCGGCCGCAAGGGGGAGGTCACCGTCGATTGCGACGAGGAGCCGTTCCGGGGGGACCCGGACAAACTTTCGAGCCTGCGCCCGGCCTTCAGCAAGACCGGCACCCTCACCGCCGGCAACGCCTCGACCATCAACGACGGAGCATCCCTGGCTCTGCTCGCCGGAACCGATGCCGTCCGGGAGCTCGGCCTCAATCCCCTGGCAAAAATCGCCGCCTCGGCCACCAACAGCCTTTCTCCCGAGCTCTTCGGCGAAGCGCCCGTCGAGGCGATCCGCCGGGTCGCCGAAAGAGGCGGGATCTCCCTGGATCAGGTCGGTCTCTTCGAGATCAACGAGGCCTTTGCTGCGGTGCCGCTCATCGCCATCCGCCAGCTCGGCCTCGATCCCGAGCGGGTCAACGTCAACGGCGGGGCCTGCGCCATCGGCCACCCCGTCGGTGCCAGCGGGGCTCGGCTGCTGACCACGTTGCTGCATGAGATGCAGCTGCGCCGCGAGCGCTACGGCATCGCCACCCTCTGTATCGGCGGCGGCGAAGCCGTGGCCGTCCTCATCGAACTTCTCTAGAGTCCAGGAGCCGAAAGCCATCATGAAACCGATCTACACCCAGGCAGAGGAGGCCCTCAAAGGGCTGCTGCACGACAACATGACAATCGCCGCCGGCGGCTTCGGCCTCTGCGGCATCCCGGAAAACCTCATCGTCGCCCTGCGCGATTCCGGAGTCAAGGGTCTGACCGTGGTGAGCAACAATGCCGGGGTCGACCAGTTCGGGCTCGGGTTGCTGCTGCAGACCCGCCAGATCAAGAAGATGATCTCCTCCTATGTCGGCGAGAACGCCATCTTCGAAAAACAGTTTCTCAGCGGCGAACTCGAGCTCGAACTGACCCCGCAGGGGACGTTGGCCGAGAAGCTGCGCGCCGGCGGCGCCGGCATCCCGGCCTTCTTCACCCGGACCGGCTACGGAACGGTCCTCGCCGAGGGGAAGCCGGTGCAGAGCTTCGGCGGCAGGGAGTACGTGCTGGAGGAGAGCATCGTCGCCGACCTCTCCATCGTCAAGGCCTGGAAAGCCGACAGGGCCGGAAACCTGATCTTCCGCTACACCGCCAGCAACTTCAACCCGGCCTGCGCCAAGGCCGGCCGCCTCTGCGTCGCCGAGGTCGAGGAAGTGGTGGAGATCGGCGAGCTCGACCCGCACCAGGTCCACGTACCGGGGAACTACGTCGATCGCATCCTCGTCGGCGCCAGGCACGAAAAGCCCATCGAACAGCGCACCCTGGCCGGCCAGGTTGCGCTCAAGGGTTTTACGCCGATCCGGCAATGGCAGGCCCAGCGCATCAGCCGGGAGTTTACCGACGGCATGTACGCCAACCTCGGCATCGGCATGCCGACCCTGGTCGCCAACTACATCCCGGAGGGAATCAACATCACCCTCCACGCCGAAAACGGTCTTCTCGGCGTCGGCCCCTTCCCCGCGGAGGGACAGGAGGACGCCGATCTGATCAACGCCGGCAAGCAGACCGTCACCTGGCTCCCCGGCGCCGCCTTCTTCGACAGCTCCGAGTCCTTCGCCATGGTGCGCGGCGGGCACATCGACCTTTCGGTCCTCGGCGCCATGCAGGTTTCAAGGACCGGCGATCTGGCCAACTGGATGATCCCCGGGAGCATGGTCAAGGGGCCGGGGGGAGCGATGGATCTGGTCTCGGGGGTCAAGAAGATCATCATCATGATGGACCACTGCGCCAAGGACGGCTCGGCCAAGATCCTCGACGAGTGCAACCTGCCGCTGACCGGCAAACAGGTGGTCGACATGATCGTCACCGACCTGGCGGTGTTCAGCGTCGCCCGCGGCCGGGGTCTGACCCTGCTCGAACTCCCTCCCGGGGCAACCCTCGAGATGGTGCGGGAGAAGACCGGTTGTTCCTTCGAAATCGCCGCCAACCTCAAGCAGTGGTAAGGAGAGAGACCATGTCCAAAAAAATTGCCCTCGTCACCGGCGCCGCCAGCGGCATCGGCCTGGCCGTTGCCCAGTCGCTGGCGGCCACCGGCCACCAGGTCGTCATGGCCGACATCAACCAGGAAACGGGGAGCCGCGAGGCGGCAGCGATCGGCGCCCTCTTCGTCCGTACCGATCTCTCCCTGCGGACCGACTGCAAAAAACTGGTCGAGGCGGCCCTCGACAACTTCGGCCGGGTCGATATCCTTGTCAGCAATGCCGGCATTCAGCACGTCAGCCCGATCGAGGACTTCCCCGAAGACAAATGGGATTTCATGATCGCCCTGATGCTCACAGCCCCCTTCCTCCTCACCCGCTACTGCTGGCCGTCGATGAAGGAGAACGGCTGGGGACGGATCATCCACATCAACTCGGTGCACGGCCTCATCGCCTCCCCCTTCAAGAGCGCCTACATCTCCGCCAAGCACGGCGTTTCCGGCCTGACCAAAACCACGGCCCTCGAAGGGGGTCCCTTCGGCATCACCGTCAACTCCATCTGCCCGGCCTACGTCCGCACCCCCCTGGTCGACGGCCAGATCGCCGACCAGGCCAAACTTCACAACCTCTCTCCCGAAGAGGTGATCGAAACCATCATGCTGAAAAACGCCGCCGTCAAGCGCCTCATCGAGCCGAGCGAAATCGGCGAACTGGTCCTCTATCTCTGTGCGGAGAAGGCTGCCTGCTTCACCGGCTCGCTGCTGACCATGGACTGCGGCTGGACCGCCACCTGAGATCGACAAAATCCCGCGCGAGGATCCATGGACAAGGAACTGCTCGAAATCGTCTTCGACAACCTCTACAACGGCATCTACCTGGTCGATGGCCAGGGAGTGACGATTGCCGTCAACCGCACCTTCGAGGAGATGTCGGGCTTTACCAACGCCGAACTCGCGGGAAAAAGCCTCTACGACCTGGTCGGCCCGGACAACTACTTCACCGGGTCGGCCAGTCTGCTGGTACTCGAGCGCAAAAGCCCGGTCACGGCCACCTACTCGACCAAGACCGGCCGCAAACTCCTGGTCAAGGGGCGACCGATCTTCGATGACCGGGGGAAAATCAGACTGATCGTCAATACCATCTGGGATCTCACGGTGGTCCAGTACAGTCAGAAAATCGATGCCGATACGGCCCGCAGCCAGTTTCTCTCCGAAGAAGACATCATCACCTGCAGCGAGCGGATGAACGAGGTCATCGACCTCGCCCTGCAGGTGGCGATCACCGATTCGACCATCCTCCTCTCCGGCGAGTCGGGGGTCGGCAAAAGCCTCCTGGCCAAACTGATTCACCGTTCCAGCGAACGCAAGGGCAAGCCCCTGATCCAGGTCAACTGCGCCGCCATCCCCGAATCCCTCATCGAATCGGAGCTCTTCGGCTACGAAGCCGGCGCCTTCACCGGGGCCGACCGCCGGGGAAAGCCGGGCTTTTTCGAGCTGGCCGACGGCGGGACGGTCTTTCTCGACGAAATCTCCGAACTGCCGATCCACATCCAGTCCAAGCTCCTCTGGGTCTTGCAGGACCGCAGCTTCTTCAAGGTCGGCGGACGCGAACCGACGACCGTCGACGTCCGGATCATCGCCGCCAGCAACAAGGATCTGGCCAAGCTGGTGGCGACGGGGGGCTTTCGCGAGGACCTCTATTACCGGCTCAACGTGGTGCCGATCCCCCTCCCCCCCTTGCGGGAGAGACGGGAGGACATTCCGGTGCTGATCCGCTATTTTCTCGGCAAATTCAACCGCAAGCACAACTGCTACAAGGAGTTTTCCCCGGCCCTGGTTCGTCAGCTCGCCGGCGGCCAATGGCCGGGAAACATCCGCGAACTGGAAAATGCCGTCGAACGCCTTGTGGTGACCTCGCGCGGCGACCGCATCGAACCGACCCGGGCTTTCGGCCTGGCCAGCGATCCTGTTCTCCACCCCGGCCAGACCCTCAAGGAGATAGTCGCCGGCTACGAAGCCGAGATCCTGCTCAAGGCGCAGCAGGAATACGGCACGACCCGCAACATCGCCGCCGCCCTGGGAATCAGCCAGGCCACGGCTTCGCGCAAACTCCAGCAGGCGCTCGACGACAGGGACAGGTCGCGAAAAGCCGAAAAATAAAAAGACGGTGTTTTATTTTTTTCTTGACCGGCAATATCCCTTCGCCTATGGTAAGGGAAACAATTGGCCTGACCAATCATCTCTTTTAACGGCACTCCTCGATTCTGAGGTGCCCTTAGGTCGCGGCAGACCCCCCTGCCGGCGCTTATTCAACCCTGACAAAAGGAGTCGCACGATGAAAAGATCTGGCCTGATCCTCAGTTTGATGGTGGCCCTCTCCCTGGTCCTGGCGCCAGGCGCTTTTGCCGCCAAGCGCGAAAAGTTCGGCGCCGACAAGCGTCACGAGGAAGTCAAGAAGGAGCTGCGCACCATCAAGACGAGCAAGGAAGAGTTCAAATGGAAGATGGTCATGCCCTGGTCCAAGGGGCTCCTCTTCTACGACATGGCACAGCACTTCGCCGACAGCGTCGCCCTCGCCTCCGGCGGCCGTCTTGAAATCAAGCTCTTCTCCGCCGGCGAACTGGTCGGCGCCATGGAAAGCTTCGACGCGGTGAGCAAGGGCTCCGCCGAGGTCGGCCACGACTGGCCCGGCTACTGGAAAGGAAAGAACGAAAACTTCGTTTCCTTCGCCTCCGTCCCCTTCGGACTCGACACCGAAGGCTACAACATCTGGCTCTACGAGCGCGGCGGCCTCGAGCAGATGCAGGAGCTTTACGGCCGCTACAACCTCTACGCCCTGCCGGGGGGTAACGGCGGGCAGGAAATGGGCTTTTTCTCCAACAAGAAGGCGACCAAAATGGCCGACTTCAAGGGGATGCGTGTCCGCACCCCGGGGTGGTACATGGATATCATGAACAGCCTCGGCGCCTCCGTCACCCCCCTCCCCGGCGGCGAGGTTTACCTGGCCCTGGAGCGCGGCGTCATCGACGCCGCCGAATTCAGCTCCCCGGCCATCAACTTCCCCATGGGTTTTGACGAAATCACCAAGTATGTCATCGAGCCGGGCATCCACCAGCCTTCGGTGCAGTGCGCCCTCTTCTTCAACAAGGATGCCTACAACAAACTCCCCGCCGACCTGAAGTGGATCGTCGACATCGCCGCCAAGGAGACCCAGCTCTGGTCCACCGCCTGGCAGGAAAACCTGAACATCGAGGCGATCAGGCTCTTCAAGGAGAAGGTGGAATTCGTGCGCATGGACGACGAGGCCATCACGACTTTTGCCAAAAGGACCAAGGAATACCTGGACGATCTCAAGACCAAGCATCCCGACGTGAAGAAGACCCTCGACTCCCAGGAAAAGTTCAAAGAGGATTTCTCCCAGTGGCGCGAAGTCCGCAGCGGCCTGACCCCCTGGCCCCTGGATGAATTCATCAAGGGCAAAAGACTCCAGTAAGCAGACCTGAATAAGGGCGGGGGCACTGCGCCCCCGCCCTCTTCCCCAAAAAGGAAGCGTACCATTCAACCGATGCGAGGCTCTCATGCTCCAGATTGCCAAATGGATAGATTCCCTGAACGAGAAGATCGGATTTTGGTCTTCTTTCCTGGTCCTCCCCCTCATCGGCGTAGTCGCCTACGAGGTGGTGATGCGCTACGGATTCAACGCCCCGACCGCCTGGGCCTTTGAAATGACCGTATTTATCTACGGCGTCCATTTCATGCTCGCCCTGGCCTATGCCCACAAGCACGATGGCCATGTTTCCATCGACATTTTCGAAGCGCGACTCTCGCCCCGCCCGCGGACCATCCTGCGCATCGTCGCCAATCTGGCGTACTTCATCCCGACGGTCGGCCTGCTGGCCGTGTGGTCGATCATCTATGCCAATACCTCCTGGCAAGGGCGGGAACTTGCGTCCTCCTCCTGGGCTCCGGCCATCTATCCCTATAAAATACTCATGGCCATCGGCTTTGTCCTCCTGCTTTTGCAGGGAATCTCGAAGCTGATCCAGGATTTCCGTTCCCTCCGCAACTAATGGATCAGCAGGTCCGCCTCTGGAGACGTCTTTTATGACCCCCGAAATTCTTACCATTCTCATGTTTCTCACCCTGGTCGCCTCCATCGCCATGGGGCACCCCTTGGCGATCACCCTGGCGGCCGTGGCAACCATCTTCGGATTGATCGACTACGGCTTCAACGTCCCGGCGCTCCTGGACCTCTTTGTCAACAACGCCTGGGGAATTTTCCTCAACTACACCCTGGTCGCCGTTCCCCTCTTCATTTTCATGGCCCAGGTCCTCGACCGGTCCAAGGTCTCCGAGGGGCTCTTCGATGCTCTCTATATCGTCCTCGGCGGTCTTCGCGGCGGCCTCGGCATCGCCGTCGTCGTCGTTTCCACCGTCTTTGCCGCCACCACCGGGATCATCGGCGCCTCCGTGGTCGCCATGGGACTGATGGCCGGCCCGGCGCTCCTGCGGCGCGGCTATGACCGCAGCCTGTCGGCGGGGATCATCTGCTCCTCGGGGACCCTGGGGATTCTCATTCCTCCGAGCATCATGCTCGTCGTCTACGGCGGCCTGACGGGGATGAAGGAAACCTCCGTCGGCAACCTTTTCGCCGCCGCCATCCTTCCGGGACTCTTCCTCTCCGGCCTCTACCTGCTCTACGTCGCCGTCCGCTGCGGAATCAACCCGAAGCTCGGACCGCCGATTCCCCTGGCAGAGCGCACCTTTTCCGCCGCCCAGAAAATCACCATGACCATGAAAAATTTCGTCCCCCCCTTCGGCCTGATCCTGATCGTCATGGGGACCATTCTGGCCGGCGTCGCCACACCGACCGAGGCCGCCGCCCTGGGATGCGTCGGCGCCCTGATCCTCGCCGCCTTCAGCCGCAAGCTCAACTGGGAGGTCATCACCCAGGCGTCCCTGTCCACCGCCCGCACGACCGCCATGATCATGGCCCTGTTCATCGGCGGCAAGCTCTTCAGCGTCGTTTTTCTCAGCATGGGAGGGGGCGATGTCGTCGCCGACACCCTTCTCGGCATGGACGTCAGCCCCTACGTGGTCCTGACCATCATGATGGCCGTCGTCTTCTTTCTGGGGATGTTCATCGACTGGGCCGCCATTCTTCTGGTCGTGGTGCCGATCTTCACCCCCATCGCCCTCGACCTCAATTTCGACCCCCTGTGGTTCGCCATGCTGATCTGCATCAATCTGCAGACGTCCTTTCTCACCCCCCCCTTCGGCTACGCCCTCTTTTATTTCAAGGGCGTCGCCCCGCCGGAATACACCATGGGGGACATCTACCGCGGAATCATCCCCTTTGTCGGCATTCAACTCGCCGGCCTGGCGGTGATGGTCATTTTTCCCGAGATCGTCACCTGGCTCCCCGGCGTCTTCTTCGGCGGAAACTAAAGTCCCGGGCCAAGACGGGACAGGTCCCCAAACGACATTTATGACTGCGGAGTGAACTCATGTTGCCGAAAATCAGAAAAATCGTTTACGCCACCGGCCTCGGCCCCGCCGCCCCGTACGTCTTTCGCTACGCCCTGGCCCTGGCCCGCCTGCACAAGGCGGAGATCGTCGCCGTCAGCGGCGTGGAGCCGCTTTCTCCCTTCGCCCAGAGTCTGGTGGAACTGCACATCTCCCACGCCATGTCGGAGGAAATGCACAAAAAGGGACGGGATACGGTCAAAGAGAACCTGCGCCGCCGTATCCGCGCCCTCTGCGAAAAAGAGGAGAACGGCGATGCCCCTGACGGGTGCGGAGTGAGCGATATCCGTATCGTCGAGGGACAGCCGGCCCAGGTCGTTCTCGCCGTGGCCGATGAGATCGACGCCGACCTCATCGTCATGGGATCGCACCGCCACACGGTCCTCGGCGAAGCCGTCCTCGGCAACACCACCAGCAAGGTCCTCCACGGCACCGGACGGCCGGTGCTGGTGGTGCGCATTCCCGAAGGGTACAGGGAAGAAGGTTTTTAAACCCTCCGGCCCTTCACCCGACGCCGTAACCCCCGAACATATTCAGGAAGCGAAGGACGCCATGATTTCACAGACCGCCATCGAGCACCTGATCGAAAGGTTGGGGAAGGAAAACGTCTACCACGAAAAGGAAGACCTTCTCGTCTACGGCTACGATGCCACACCAGGGGTGCACCACCTCCCCGAGGTCGCCGTCTTTCCCACCAGCACCGAAGGGGTGCAGGCGGCCATCGAGATCGCCCGCCGCGAGGGACTCCCCATCGTCCCCCGCGGCACCGGCACCGGCCTCTCGGGAGGGAGCGTTCCCGCCGAAGGGGGGATGGTCCTGTGCATCTCGCGCATGGACAAGATTCTCGAAATCGACGAGGAGAACCTCACCGCCACGGCCCAGGCCGGGGTGGTGACCCTCGATCTCTTCAACGCCGTCGCCGCCAAGGGGCTCTTCTATCCCCCCGATCCCGGTTCGCAGAAGACCTCGACCCTCGCCGGCAACGTCGCCGAAAACGCCGGCGGCCTGCGCGGTCTCAAGTACGGCGTCACCCGCGACTACGTCATGGCGCTGACGGCCATTCTCGCCGACGGCTCGATCATCAGGACCGGCGGCAAGGCGGTCAAGGATGTGGCCGGCTATTCCTTCCGCGACCTCCTCGTCGGCAGCGAAGGGACCCTGGCCTTCATCACCGAGGTCACCGTCAAGCTCATTCCGCCGCCCCAGGACAAGCGCACCCTCCTCGCCTACTTCGACGACATGAGCACCGCCGGCAACGCGGTGTCGAAAATCATCGCCGCCAAGATCATCCCCGCCACCCTCGAGATCATGGACAAAATGACCATCAACTGCGTCGAGGACTACGCCGCCATCGGCCTCCCCCGGTCGATGGCCGCCCTCCTCCTCATCGAGGTCGACGGCCACCCGGCGGTGGTCGCCGAGGAAGCGGCCGCCGTCGAGGCGATTCTCAGGGAGGTCAAGGCCGCCGAGATCCACGTCGCCAAGGACGCCGCCGAGGCCGCCAATCTCGCCGCCGCCCGCCGCACCGCGCTGTCGGCCCTGGCCCGGGTCTCCCCCACCACTCTTCTCGAAGACGCCACCGTCCCCCGTTCCCGTCTCGCCGAGACCTTCGCCGAAATCGAGCGCCTCACCGAGAAGTACCGCCTCAAGGTCGGCACCTTCGGCCACGCCGGCGACGGCAACCTGCACCCGACGGTCCTCTGCGACGAGCGCGACCACGACGAGATGGGACGGGCCCACGCCTTCTTCGCCGAACTCTACGACATGGTCCTTTCCATCGGCGGCACCGTCTCCGGCGAGCACGGCATCGGCCTGGCCAAGAAGGAGTACCTCAGACAGCAGGTCGGCGACGGCGGCATCGCCGTCATGAAACGGATCAAGGCCGCCTTCGACCCCGAAGGGATCTTCAACCCCGGCAAGATCTTCGACGACGAGGGGCCCTGCGCGAAGGTCAACGTAGAGGAGGGCTTCCGTGTCTCCCGATAAACCCCTGGGAAATTTCCTGCCGAAGGATGCGCCGAGCTACGAATCGATCATCCAGTGCATGCGCTGCGGCTTCTGCCTGCCGACCTGTCCGACCTACGCCCTCACCGGCCGGGAACGCTCCAGCCCCCGCGGCCGTGTCGCCCTGGCCCGGGCGGTGGCCGAGCAGAAACTCGAGTTCACCCCGGCGATAAAAGAAGAGGCCTTTTTCTGCCTCGACTGCCGGGCCTGCACCACCGCCTGCCCGTCGGGAGTGCACGCCGGGGAGGTCATGGAGACCTGCCGCGCCCAGGTGCAGAGCATCTACCCCCTGGAGGGGATGCAGAAGGCCTTCCGCTCCTTCATCCTCGAAAAGATGCTCCCCTCACCCGGGCTCCTCGAGACGGCGATGATTCCGGCCCGCATCTACCAGAAATTCGGCATCCAATGGCTCCTCCGCCACAGCGGCGCTCTCAAGCTCGCGCCGAAGTGGATGGAGAAGGCCGAGGGGATGATTCCCGAGCTGCACAAGCCGCTGCGCCTCCAGCTCCCCGAGGTCATCCCCGCCCGTGGCGCCAGGCGCGGTCGGGTCGGCTATTTTCTCGGCTGCGTCATGAGCCTGATGTACGCCGAGGTCGCCCGGCAGACGGTGAAGGTGTTGGCCCACCAGGGGTTCGACGTCGTCACCCCCAAGGACCAGAAGTGCTGCGGCGCCCCCCACCTCACCGAGGGGGACCGGGACACCGCCCGCAGCCTCATGCTCCACAATCTCGAGCTTTTTCTGGCCCAGGACTTCGACTACATCGTCACCGACTGCGCCGGCTGCGGCAGCGCCCTCAAGGAATACGAGGAGATGCTCGAGGGGCGCGCCGACCACGGCAAACTTGCCGCCTTCCGCGCCAAGATCCGCGACGTCTCGGAACTCCTTGCCGAAGTCGGGGTGCGCAGCGACGGGCTCAGGCCGGTCAACGCCTCGGTCACCTACCACGAGCCCTGCCACCTTTGCCACGCCCAGGGGATCAGCGTCCAGCCGCGCAAGGTGATCAGGGCGATCCCCGGCGTCGACTTCCGCGAGATGAAGGAAGCGAGCTGGTGCTGCGGTTCGGCGGCGACCTTCGGCCTCAAGTTCACCGAAGAGAGCCAGCAGATTCTCGACCGCAAGCTCTCCAACGTCGCCGACACCGGCGCCGAAATCCTCGTCAGCGGCAACCCCGGCTGCCAGCTGCAGCTCGCCTGGGGGGTCAGGAAGGCCGGCCTCGACACGAAGGTCATGCACATCATGGAACTCCTCGGCGAGGCGACCCCGGACTAGAGTTCTTCTGCCCTAAAAGCGTTGCGTCGTCGGGGCGTCGCGTGAGGCAAAGGTCCTGGTGGTTAGCGGTCCTTCTCTGAACGGAGGACGGGACCCCTGGAAAAAACGTCAAGGGCGGGTTTCACGCGACGACGCAACGACGCGACGAAAAATTTTTTTCTGCAAGGATGAAAAGTCCGGCTTCCCTTTGCGGAACCGGGCTTTTCGCTACGTACCCCTTGACTTTTCCCGTGCTCGGCGTGACACTTGTCCGCCTGGAATAACCAATTTCAACGGAGAGACTTGAGAGAACTGAGAGCCGGAGAGGAATCCTGATTTTTAAGACTTTTCAGGTGTCACCTTCCTTCTTCCTCCTCCCTTCTCCCTTTCTCCCCCCTGCACAGGTGAGATCCCCCTGGACCCGGCCCCGGTCCGAGCGCTCTGGAGTGTTATGACCAATTTGATCCTGATCGGTATCTTCGTCGGGCTCGGCCTGCTCTTTCGCCGTCTGGAGGCGTTCCCCAAGGATTCGGCGCAGGTACTCAACATGTTTGCCCTCTACGTTTCGCTGCCGGCGCTGATCCTGCTCAAGATGCCCCAGCTCGAACTGGGGAGCGAGGCGCTCGTGGCGGCGATCGTCCCCTGGGGGATGCTCCTCCTAACCGTGGTCCTGATCCTTTTGGCATCGCGGCAGTTCGGCTGGAGTCGCGCCAAGACCGGTGTGCTGCTGCTCGTCGTGCCGGTCGGCAACACCTCCTTCATGGGGGTGCCGATGGTCAATGCCTTTTTCGGATCGGCCGGCATCCCCTACCTGATCGTCTATGACCAGATCGGCACCATGCTGATCTTCTCCCTCTACGGCTCGCTGATCCTCGCCATGTACGGCCGGGAGGGGGCCCTGAAAATCTCCTCCGTCGCCCGCCGGGCGCTGACCTTCCCGCCGACCATAGCCGCGGTGGTCGGCCTGGCGCTGCGCCCCTGGCCCTATCCCGAAGCTCTCGCCTCGACCCTCCACGGCGTCTCCCTGAGCCTGACGCCCCTGGTCATGACCGCCATCGGTCTGCAGTTGCGCTGGCGCCTCAACCCCAGCGTCTTTGCCCCCTTGAGCTATGGGCTGCTCATCAAATTGCTGATCGCCCCCCTGGCGGCGCTGGTCGTCTGCCGGCTGCTGGGGATGAACGGCCTGGCCGTCGACATTGCCGTCTTCGAGGCCGGCATGCCGCCGATGGTGACCGCCGGCGCCCTGGCGGTGGTGGCGGGCATGGAGAGCGAGCTGGCCATCGCCCTGGTGGGAGTCGGGATCATCGCCTCCTTTGCGACCCTGCCGATCCTTTATTTCTTGCTGTAGCGCCCGCAGCAAGACCTGTCTCCAGAAGACTGGGAACAAAAAAACAGCCGCCTCTCCATCGGGAGAGGCGGCTGTTTTTTGACATAAACCGGAGGTGGTTCTGGCGGCCAGTGTCCTAAATGAGGAGCCCGGCGACGATCCCGGCGGTTTCCTCGGTGATGCGCCGGCAGTTGGTCAGATGTTCGCGGCTCTTCCACTTGAAATCACGGGAG
>Ga0209231_1000907_pt1 | contig 13365 bp, 6 predicted proteins | sample Deesub45470m_DNA_FD_188086 | JGI IMG/M metagenome (GOLD analysis project Ga0209231, IMG submission 188086) | Deep subsurface microbial communities from North Pacific Ocean - 450_OLKR46/470m Metagenome (SPAdes) (version 2) | ecosystem: Environmental > Terrestrial > Deep subsurface > Unclassified ... | reverse complement strand
TCATCGGCACGGCTATCGAATTTTACGACTTCTACATTTACGGTCTGGCCGTGGCAATGGTGATCGGCCCGGTATTTTTTCCCGACAGCGACCCGGCGGTACAGGCATTGAATGCCTTTCTCACCTTCGGCATTGCCTTTGTCGCCCGTCCCATCGGCGCGCTGCTGTTCGGCCACTTCGGCGACCGCATCGGACGCAAGACCACGCTGGCCGTCTCGCTGCTGGTGATGGGCACTTCCACCACGCTGATCGGCTTCCTGCCGGGCTATGAACTCATAGGCTGGACAGCCCCTGCGCTGCTCTGTCTGCTGCGCTTCGGGCAAGGCATAGGGTTGGGTGGAGAATGGGGCGGCGCCGCCCTGCTGGCGGCAGAATATGCGCCCAAGGGGCGACGCGGCTGGTTCGGCATGTTCCCGCAACTGGGGCCGCCCGTCGGTTTCCTGCTCGCCGTCGGCAGTTTTTTGTTGCTGTCGCAGTTACTCGATGACAACGCATTCCGCGAATGGGGCTGGCGCATCCCGTTTTTGGCCAGCGCAATACTGGTCATCATCGGGCTATACGTGCGGCTCAAACTCACCGAGACACCGGTATTCACCCGTGCGCTACAATCGCACCAACAGGTGAGACTGCCTGTTGTTGAACTGTTCGCCCACCATGCCAAACCGCTGTTGCTGGGCGCACTGGTGATGGTGGTGTGTTACGCGCTGTTCTACATCTCGACGGTATTTTCGCTCAGCTACGGCACGACTGCGCTTAACATCCCGCGTCCGCAATTTCTCGCCATGCTGTGCGTAGCCATCCTGTTCATGGCCGCCGCCACCCCGCTCGCGGCACTGGCGGGTGACCGTTTCGGCCGTCGCCCGGTAATTATCGTTTCAGGCTGCGCCGCACTCCTGTCCGGCTTCCTGCTGGAACCTGCGCTTACCAGCGGCTCTATCATCCAGATCACCGCCTTCCTCAGTCTCGAACTGTTCCTGATGGGAGCCACCTTCGCACCCATGGGCGCGCTGCTGCCCGAACTGTTTCCCACCAGGGTGCGATATACCGGGGCGGGAGCTGCTTACAATCTGGGTGGGATACTCGGCGCCTCCTTAGCACCCTACATCGCACAGCAACTGGTGTTGCACGGCGGTTTAAGCTGGGTGGGCGGCTATATTTCCGTCGCCGCCGCCATCAGCGTGCTGGCCGCCCTCGCCCTCAAAGAAACACGACATGGAGAGCTGACATGAGTACTTTCCCACCGGCGATTTTCCTGATGGGCCCCACTGCCAGCGGCAAGACCGGCGTTGCGGTTGAACTGGTGCAAACCTTGCCCGTAGAGATCATCAGCGTAGATTCCGCGCTGGTCTATCGTGACATGAACATCGGCACGGCCAAACCGGATGCGATTACGCTGGCGCGCGCGCCACATCATCTGATCGACATTATCGACCCGACCGAGGCGTATTCCGCCGCCGCGTTTCGCCGCGATGCCCTCACGCTGATGGCGGACATTACGGCACGCAGCAAAATCCCGCTGCTGGTGGGCGGCACCATGCTGTATTTCAAGGCACTGAAGGAAGGGCTAAGCCCGTTGCCGGTCGCCGATGCGGCGGTACGCGCAGAGCTGGATACGATCATCGCCCGAGACGGCATCGCCCGCCTGCATCAACAACTGGCCGAAATCGATGCGCAGACGGCGGCGCGCTTATCACCCAATGACACCCAGCGCATACAGCGCGCGATGGAGATATATCGCATCACCGGACAACCGATGTCCGAATTGCTCAAGCACCAGGAAGAGGCTGCCCTACCCTACCAGATCACCTCCATCGCGCTGACCCCGTCCGATCGCAGCGTGCTGCATCAGCGCATCGCCACGCGCTTCAAACAAATGCTAGAGCAAGGTCTGCTGGAAGAATTAGGCGGATTGCGTGAAAAATTCACGCTGCATCCCGAACTGCCCGCCATGCGTTGTGTCGGCTACCGTCAGGCTTGGGAATACATGGAAGGCCGCATCGATAAAGCACAACTGATAGAAACCGGCATCATCGCTACCCGCCAGTTGGCCAAGCGTCAACTGACCTGGCTGCGCTCCATGCCTGAAAACATAGCGATAGATTGTCTGGACAACAATCTGACCCGACAGGTCAAAAACGCGCTGCGCCTGTAGCCGATTTTTACTTCACTTTACCCAGGCGTAAAAAAGCCCGTACTCGCAAGTACGGGCTTTTATGATTTGGCGTCCCCAACGAGATTCGAACTCGTGTTACCGCCGTGAAAGGGCGATGTCCTAGGCCTCTAGACGATAGGGACATTGAACTATAACTACAAAAAATCTGGCGTCCCCAACGAGATTCGAACTCGTGTTACCGCCGTGAAAGGGCGATGTCCTAGGCCTCTAGACGATAGGGACGTTAATAAAACGGTCTTCTTGGTGGAGATAAGCAGGATCGAACTGCTGACCTCTTGCATGCCATGCAAGCGCTCTCCCAGCTGAGCTATACCCCCCTACTTCGAAGAGCGCGCATTATATTGACACCACCCCCGGCTGTAAAGACTTTTCTCCTGCTTGCTGGATATATTTGGCCATGCGCTCCAACACGGTCTTGCGCGAAAACAAGGCCAGCACCGCATCGACCGAGGGGGTGTGTGTCTGGCCTACCAGCATCACCCGCAATGGCATCGCCAGTTTCGGCATTTTCAAACCATGCTTGGCCAGCAACTCTTTTATCAGCGCAGCCAGTGCCGGCGCCTCCCAGGCAACCTCAGTAAAACGCTCCGCGAGTTCGCGCAACGCAGGCAGCACTTCCGGCACAAGATGCTCGTCCAGCAATTCCTGCGCCGGATGCGTTTCCATATAAAACACCTCGGCCTCATCCGCCAGCTCGACCAGCGTAGCCACGCGCCCCTTGTACAAGGCGATCACCTCCTCCAGACGCGGCGCATCACTTACTGACACTCCACGCCTTAACAAGTGCCCGCCCACCAGCTCTGCCAGACGCGCATTGTCCGCCAGCTTGATGTAATGCTGATTCAGCCAGCGCAGCTTATCCGGATCGAACTGCGCCGCCGACTTACTGATGTGATCCAGACCGAACCAGGCGACGAACTGCTCAATCGAAAACACTTCATCATCGCCATGCGACCATCCCAGACGCGACAGATAATTGACCAGCGCCTCGGGCAGAAAGCCATCCTCGGCGTATTGCATCACGCTCACCGCGCCATGTCGTTTGGAGAGTCGCTCTCCATCGCTGCCCAGTATCATAGGCACATGTGCGTACTGCGGTATCGTGGCGCCCAGCGCCTTGAGGATATTGATCTGGCGCGGCGTATTGTTGACATGATCGTCGCCGCGTATCACCTGCGTGATCCCCATATCCAGATCGTCCACCACCACGCAAAAATTATAGGTCGGCGTGCCGTCGGGGCGCGCGATAATCAAATCGTCAAGCTCGCTGTTTTCAAAGACGATGCGACCCTTGACCATATCGTCCCAGGCCGCTGCGCCATGCAGCGGGTTTTTGAAACGCACCACCGGCACAACACCCTCGGGAGGCACTGGCAGCACCTTGCCCTGCTCCGGCCGCCAGCGCCCATCGTAGCGCGGCTTCTCGCCGCGTGCGCGCATCGCCTCGCGCATCGCTTCCAACTCTTCCTGCGCGGTATAGCAGTAGTAGGCCGAACCCTCATCCAGCAACTGCTGCAACACCTGTTTATAGCGATCCATGCGCTGCATCTGATAAAACGGGCCTTCGTCGTAATCCAGATTCAGCCAAGACATCCCGTCCAGAATCGCCTGCACCGATGCCTGCGAGGAACGTTCCAGATCAGTATCTTCAATGCGCAGTATGAAGGTGCCACCCAGCTTGCGGGCGTAGGCCCATGAGAATAGCGCGGTGCGCGCACCGCCAATATGCAGATAACCGGTAGGACTGGGGGCAAAGCGTGTACGTGTTGTCATGTCGTGAACCAAAAAGCCAAAGGACGACATTTTACGGGCTTTGCCTGCCAGCTGCATAAATAAAATGACATCAGGTCAGCATTGCTCCCGGAAAAACAGCCCCGTCTTAGCCCGGATCACCGCCATCCCGTTTACATCACGACTGCTGCAGAAATTTCTCCAGGTTCTCGATAGTCAAAGGACGACTGAACAGATAGCCCTGAAATTCGTGACACCCTTGCGCTTCGAGAAATTCGCGCTGACTCTCGCTTTCCACGCCCTCTGCGATCACCGTCATGTCGAGCCCCAACCCCATGGTGATGATCGCACGCGCAATCGTCTTATCCTTGCTCTCATTAGGCAGATTGCGCACGAAAGACTTGTCGATCTTGAGTTGGTCAAGCGGCAATTGCGCCAGATAAGTCAAAGACGAATAGCCTGTGCCGAAATCATCCATGGAAAAATGCACACCCAGTTGCTTGAGTGCCAGCATCTTTTCACGGGTATCCTTGACATCTACCAGCAACAGACTCTCGGTCAGCTCAAGCTTCAAGTGCGCCGGATTGATTCCGCTGGCGGCAAGCGTGCGCTTCACTTGTGTTACAAAATCCGGCTGAAAAAACTGCCGTGCACTCACGTTTACCGCAACCTGCAATTCGCAGGTACGCAAATCCTGTTCCCACACCCCGATCTGCGCGCAGGCGGTTTCCAGGACCCAACTGCCAATCGGCAATATTAAACCAGTGTCTTCCGCCAGCGGAATGAATTCATCCGGCAGCACCAGACCGCGTTGCGGGTGCTGCCAGCGCAACAGCGCCTCGACGCCTACCATCCGTCGCTCAGCATCCATTTGCGGCTGATAATAGAGCTCCAACTGGTTGAGTCTGATCGCTTTTTGCAAGGCGGCCTCCATCAGACTACGCTGATTCATCGCCTCCTGCATGGCGGGATTAAAGAATCGCAGAGTGTCACGACCAGCCTCCTTAGCCTGGTAAAGTGCAATATCAGCGTGTTTGAATAGCTCGTCTGCCGTGTTGTGCGCATCGTACAGACCGACTCCGATGCTAGTTTTGCAATGATATTCATAGCCATTCAGGTTGAACGGCGCGTTCAGAATCGCCCGCAACTTTTCACCCAGATACTCTGCGCGCGCCACAGCCTCACTGTCTGTTGCGCCCAACTCTTCCACCAGCACTACGAATTCGTCGCTTCCCTGGCGCGCGACGGTGTCCTGTTCGCGCACCACCTCGCTCAGGCGTTGCGCCACATCGATCAACAGCAAATCGCCGACATCATGACCGCGCGTATCGTTGAGCGCCTTGAAATGATCGATGTCCACAAAAAACATCGCGCCATGCTGTTTGCTGCGCGCCGCTGCCGCAATGGCGTGTTTCAAACGATCCTGCAACAGACGACGATTGGGTAGTTTAGTCAACGAATCGTAGTAGGCCAGCCTGTGTATCTCAGCCTCGGCTACTTTTTTCTCGGTAATGTCGTAGTACATGCCCAACACGCCTATGGTCTGCTGCTGGCTGTCGTACAGGGGCACCTTGGATATGCTCCGCCAGATCGTGCGGCCATCGGACGTAGTTTGCGCCCCTTCGTAATTCAGCTTGCCCGTACCGGATTCCATCACGGCTCTATCATCGGCGCGGTACAGCTCAGCCTGATTATTCCACGGCATCTGCTCGTCTGTTTGACCAATCAGCTTCTCGGGAGCGGAAAATCCGGCATCCTGTGCAAATTTATCGTTACAACCTAAATACCGTGAATCTCGGTCTTTCCAAAATAAGCGCGCGGGCACGGACTCAATAATTTTGTGCAACAGGGCGGTGCTGGTTTCCAGTTCACTATTTACCGCATTGAGCTGGACTTGTGACAGTTTCATGGCGCGGCGTTCGCACTCAAGTTCCCACACCTTCTCATCCAGCTTGCGGCTCAAGGCGCGCTCGTGCATCAATTCAAGTTCATCCGCCTGCTTGCTAGGTGCAAGCGGCACGGTGAGTCGTTGCTGCTCACATTCGAGCAATACATCACGGATATTGCTCAAAAATTCCTGACTGTCCATCGGTTTGATAATGAAACGCGATGCGCCGGCCGCCATACCCAACTCCCTATCCGCCTCATCAATATAACTCGCAGTATAGAAAATGAACGGAATACCCCGCAGCGCCTCATCAGACTTTACCTGCCTGCAAAAGTCGAAACCGTCCATTTCCGGCATTAAAATGTCGGAAATAATAATGTCCGGCGCATCCTCGCGCGCCATCGCCAGTGCTTCACGACCATTCTCCGCACTGGCCACCTGATAGCCCGCAGCCTCCAGGTTGGCCTGCAAGATCATGCGGGTATCTTCATAGTCATCTGCTATCAATATTTTCATGTCGCCCCCTCTTGGCGTTGCCATTCTGATCCCCGCATCCCTTCAGCGCGGCCTGCCTCAGTCATCCTCTCCTATCACTGCGCGGATTTGCTGCATCACCAGACTGACATCGATGGGTTTTTCGATATAGCCGTTACATCCGGCGGCCAGCAATGCCTCACGGTCGCCCAGCATGGCATACGAAGTCATTGCGATGATAGGAATCCTGTCATCCAGCTCGGATGCGCGTATGCGCCTGGCTACTTCCAGTCCGTCTATATCCGGCAATTGAATGTCGAGGATGATGAAATCGGGCAAGTGCTCAATCGCGATGGCCACGCCTTCCACGCCATGCGTAGCCTTGAGCACCCGATAGCCGTTTCTTTCCATGATGAAAGAGATCAACTCCATATTGTCTTCGCTGTCTTCGACGATCAACACTGTTTTGCTCATACCCTGCCTCCTGACTGCTTAACACCCAACACACGCGGCAAACGCAGACTGAAACAACTGCCAACCCCGGACTGACTGATCACCGAGATCGAGCCGCCGAGCACTTCTTCCAGTAATTTTTTGCTCAGGTACAACCCCAGCCCTGTGCCCCCCGCCTTGACCGACAGTTCGGAATCGATCCGCACGAAGGGACGAAACAGCTTTGCCTGCTCTTCTTCGCTCATGCCTATGCCGCTGTCCTTCACATCGATCACAACCTCGGCACCCTCAAGCCGCGCCGACAGGACAATGCTTCCCGAGTTGGAATATTTAACCGCATTGCTCAACAGATTGAGCAGACACTGCATTAAACGCTGCCGGTCGGTATGCATGGCAATGTCAGGTTCAGGCGGTTCAAAAATCAACCCCAGCCCTTTTTTACGGGCAGCAAGAAGATTATGTTGCAGCGCCTCATCCAGCATTTCTGCCAGTTCGAAATCCCGTAGCACCGCTTCTATTTTACCGGCCTCCACCTTGGACAAATCTATGATATCGGTAATCAGCAGCAACAGGTGTTTGCCCGCACCATGCACGCGCTGCAACTGATCGCGTTGCACCTCATTGATCTCGCCGGAAAGTCCCTGCAAGATGAGATCGGTAAAACCCAGGATGGAATTCATCGGGGTGCGCAGCTCGTGGGACATCGAGGCAATGAACAGACTTTTCAGCTCATCGAGTTCCTGCAAATGTTTATTCGCCTCGGCCAGCTCATGGGTACGAGCGTCAACCAGCTCTTCCAGATGATCACGGTGTTGCCGCAATTCATCCTCGGCCAGCTTGCGTCCGGTAATATCGCGAACAATAGAGACTATGGCTTTGCCGTCGCCCCAGACCAGCGGCGAGGAACTGATCTCAATGGGAAACGCATCGCCCGATGTTGGCAAAGCTGCTATTTCTCTGGCCGGAGACGCCTGACCGCTTTTGATCACTTCCTGGACAATTTGACGGGCGTGTTCCCTATAGTCCGGCGCAACCAGATCGAGTACGTTCGCACCCACAATCGCCTCCAGCGAGTCAACCTTGCTCAGCCGCAGCGCCGCAGCATTGGCAAATACAACCTTGAAATCCTGATGTACGATGATGGCGTCAAAACTCGCCTGAAAAATACTGTTCAAGCGCGCTTCACTGACCTTGAGCGCTTCCTCGGCTTCTTTACGCTCAGTGATATCGCGCGCCACCGCATAAATGATTTCGTTCACCCTGTAAGAACGCCACTCCAGCCAGCGGTAAGAACCATTTTTGTGGCGGTAGCGATTGACGAAATTAAGGCTGTGCCTCTGATTCAACAAGGTCTCCAGTGTGCCGAGCGTGGCCTGCTCGTCTTCGGGATGGACAAAGTTGATGAAGCGCCGACCTTCAAGGTCCTTCAGCGCATATCCCAGCGCGCGCTCCCATTCCGGATTCAGACGGAGAAAGCGACCTTCGACATCCGAAATACTCAATAAATCAAGGCTATTGGCAAAATAATCTTCCAGCTCCCGGCTCTTGGCTTGCAACATCACATCATCACGGTGACGGCTGATGGCAATGCTGGCAACATGCGTGGCAATATCAATAAGCCGCCTATCTTCTGGCTGCGGCAGCTCAGGCTGGCGATAATACATGGCGAAAGTGCCGAGCACATTCTGCTCAGCATCAAGAATCGGCGTGGACCAGCATGCGCGCAAGCCATGCGCCAGCGCGACCGACTTATAATCCGCCCACAGCGGGTCAGTGGCAATATCCTCCACAAACACAGCCTGCTTTCGGTAGGCTGCCGTGCCGCATGAACCCACGCCAGGCCCGATTTCCAGCCCATTTATCGCCGCCGTGTACGCTGGCGGCAGACTCGGCGCAGCACCATGACGGATGTGCACGCCGTCCTCGTCGAGCAGCAGGATGGAACCCAGCATATCGGGCGCATGGGCTTCGGCAAAATGAATCAGCGCATTCAGTGTCTCCGGCAAAGGCGTTCCGGCAGCAATCAATTCCAGTATCTTTTTCTGACCGACTAGCAGGGCTTCCAACTGCTTGCGCTCAGTAATATCCAGCCCTACCCCCTGGAACTGACTGACCGCCCCCCGCTCATCAAAATTGGCGATAAATTGCCAGTGTATCCAGCGCATTTCCCCGTCTGAACGACGGATTTCCGCTTCCATCTCGAACGATGGCTTAGTCACCGTGCAGGCTGCCAGTTGTTGCAGCGTAGCCGGCCGTTCCGCTTCAGGATAATAGTCTATCCAACGTTCGCCTATCAGCTCATCTACCCGCTTACCCCGAAATTCGGCGTAAGCGCCATTCACAAAGGTGCGGGTGGTGTCCGGCAGAAAACTGCTGAAAAGCGTACCCTGATGCTCAACCAGCGCACGGTATTGTGCTTCGCTGGCCGCCAGCAATCGGGTGCGCCGTGCGACCTGATCCTTGAAGTTATCCCGACTATCTTGCAGATCAGCGTTCAAGCCAGATAAGGTTTTCTTGCTCCGGCTCATTTCATAAATAGTTTGCGTGAGCAATGAGGCTTTCACTTCGGCAAGATAGGCAATCGCACGCATATGCATGGCTTTTTCGATCATGCGCTGGCTGACACTGCGCGTGTCCTCTATCTGGCCCGCGCTGATTTTCCTGTAGCCCTCTCTCATTTAATCGCCTGCTTCCAGATCAGAACCACAGGGCAGTGCCTTCAGAAATTCAAAGGCCGTGGCAATGTCATCCCCTTCGATTATGGAGCCATGCTGGGGCAGGATGCGCGCTATCTCCCAGCGCGCCTGCATTTTCTCCAGGCTTTTCCTGAGTATATGATTGCTCGCCATGTACGCTTGATGAAAGGGCGCCATAGGCGCGCAGAAATCACCTTTGGCAAACAACGACCAGTCATCGCCGTTGATAGCACCGAAAATATCGCTGGTAAACAGACTCTTGCTCTTGGTATCGTAAGTAACAATCGCGCCGGGTGAATGCAGAAAGGGGGTGAACATAAATTCCAGTACGCGTCCGCTCTTCAGCGTCAGTTTGAAATCGTGTTCATCTACCGCGTAAAACTCGGAACGCAGCCCGATATGCCGAATCAGCCGCACCGTATGCTGATGCGCCACGATGCGCAGGTCTGCACGATCGATCACGTCTTCGACCACGGCCAGATTGCCGCATACATCCGGGTCCTGATGTTGGGCAATGATGTAAGAAATACTGGCCGGATCGGTCACATCAATCACCTTGCGCATGATGCCGGGAAAATCCGGGAGAGAGCCGGAATCGATCAGAATAGTCTCATCTCCGTCCAGCAGCAGATAAGGATTGCAGTGCAAATTAGCCGCCGCATCGTTAAATCCAACCCAGTAAATCTCACGCGTAACGGCGATGGCATCCTGGTAATTTAATTGGCTCAAGCTTCACCTCTTTCTGTGACTTATATGACCTCATAATACGCGCACCAGAGTGCCAAAAGACAGGCGTGTCTTCAATACACGATTGCAAAATAACTCCTGATTCGCCGAAATAACGCAGCCTCGTTAATCTGTTTAATGGCCTAATCTACAATGAACTGTCCGGGTTTATGCCTTGTTGACGTATGCCGCAAACTGCGACACCGTCAACGGTTTGCTGAAATAATACCCCTGCGATTCATCACAGCCTTGCAGACGCAGATAGGCCAGTTGGCTGGCTGTCTCCACTCCTTCGGCGATGGTGTGCATACCCAAGCTGCTGGCCATGTTGATGATGGCGGTCACTATGGCCTTGTCTTCCTGATCGTCGCTAAGGTCGCGCACAAAAGACTGATCGATTTTCAACTTGTAAACCTTGAATTTTTTCAAATAACTCAAGCTGGAATAGCCGGTGCCAAAATCATCGATAGACATGCGGATACCGGACTCATGCAGCTTATTCATCACCTCGATGGCCGCGTCCGGATCGTCCATGGCGGTCGCTTCAGTCAGCTCCAGCTCCAGATATTCCGGCGCAAGTTGAGCCTCTTCAAGAATTTGAGTCACCAGATTCAACAGATTAGGATGACGGAACTGCACCGCTGACAGGTTGACCGCCACCACCATGGGCGGCATGCCTTCATCCATCCAGCGCTTCAGCTGATTGACGGCCGTGCGCAACACCCACTCGCCTATCTGCATGATTTGACCGCTCTCCTCGGCAATGGGGATAAACTCGGCGGGGGAAATCATACCCAGTTCGGGATGTAGCCAGCGCAGCAAGGCTTCCGCGCCGACTATGCGTCCATCCTGCATGGCCAACTGCGGCTGATAATACAACTCCAGTTCATTGCGAGTTAGCGCATGACGCAGCGCATTCACCAGTAGCAGCGCGCGCACCGAATGCTGCTGCATCTCTTCGGTGAAGAAGCGGTAATCGTTGCGTGTCGATTGCTTGACACGATACATCGCGGCATCGGCATTTCTGGAGAGCGTTTCAAAATCCTGACCATCATGGGGATAAAGTGCGATACCGATGGAAACCGTTGTAACCAGTTCGTATTGTTCAATCTGACAGGGCTGTACAACCGAACTGATCAATTTTAGCGCCACGTCTCTGGCCCCCTCCTCGCCCGTTTCCGGCAAGACCAGGATGAATTCATCGCCGCCAAGACGCGACAGCGTATCCTGATCGCGTAAAACGTCCTTCAAGCGGCGCGCGATTTCCATCAGCAATTTGTCGCCTATGCTGTGTCCCAGACTGTCGTTGATGTTCTTGAAATGATCGAGGTCCAGAAACATCACCGTCAATGGCTTACTGTGGCGTTGCGCCAGACTCAGCAGATAGCTGAAGCGATCATTGAGCTGGCTGCGATTGGGCAATCCTGTCAACTGATCGAAATAGGCCAGCTGCTGAATGCGTGCTTCAGACTGCTTCTTTTCCGTTATGTTTTCTTTGGTCGCCAGGTAATTAGTCACCTTGCCGGTCACATCGCGCACCGGCGCGATCATCACCATCTCGGTATATTCACTGCCGTCCTTGCGGTGATTGACAAGTTCCCCGCGCCACGCCTCTCCCTGCACTAGCTGCGCCCACATGTCGCGATACGTTGCTTGCGGCGTCTTACCGGATTGCAGAATGCGCGGATTTTTGCCCAGTACTTCTTCGAGCGTGTAACCGGACACACTGCAGAAGGCCATATTGGCGTATTCGATGTTCGCCTCCAGATCGGTGATCAGTACCGGATTAGGACTCTGCTCGACAGCCATAGACAGCTTGTGCAGCTGCGCCTCGTCCTGCTTACGCGCATTGATATCCTCGACGACAGAAATAAAATAATCCGGCGAGCCGTCCTCTGTGCGCACCAGCGCAACGGTCAAATTGACCCAGATCACTTCGCCGGATTTGCGCACATAGCGTTTCTCCATCGCATACGTATCCAGACTGCCGTCCAGGATCCTGCTCACGTTGTCCAGATCGGCATCTAGATCGTCGGGATGGGTGATGTCCTGAAAAGTCAGCTGCAACAACTCATCATGCGTGTAAGCGACCATTTCAGCCAGCTTCTGATTGACTTCCAGCCAGGAACCATCGGGGGCGACGCGTGCGATGCCGACAGCGGCCTGATCGAAGGTGGCTCTGTAAGCCTTCTCGCTATCAGCCAGCGCCAAGGCAAGCCGATTGAATTCGGTGATGTCGCGGGTAATCGAGAGTATGCAGACCTCATCGTTGACGCGGACAACCGACGCAGACATCAGCCCATGGCTGACCGAGCCGTCTTTCATAATGAAATCCGCTTCAAAATTGCTGCATACGCTATCCCGCTCCAGCGCCTCCACCAGCCGTGCTCTATCGGCCAGATTGCGCCAGATATTGATTTCTGCCGAGGTCTTGCCGATCACGTCGGTACGCTCAAAGCCAGTGATGCGTTCAAAACCGGGGTTGATATCCAGATACAGGCCGTCGCTCAGGCGGTTGATATTGATCGCATCCGGACTGTTCATAAAAGCCTTGCTGTAACGCTCTTCGCTCTCGCGCAGCGCACTATCCACCTGCTTGCGCTCTGCCTCATTGGCGAAATTGTCCAGCGCGTAGCTGATATCCATCGCCATTTCCAACAGTAAATTACGCGCGTCCTCATCGAAGGCATCGGTTTCATACGTGTACAACATGAACGCGCCGACCACCTCGCCTTTGCATTGCAGCGGCAGCGCGGCCGAGGAACCCCAACCGAAAAGCTCACCGCGCTCATGCCAGGGGGCGGTGACGGGATCGTGCAAAAAATCCTGACACCAGTAGGGCTGATTATTGCGTATCGCCATTCCGGCTGGACCGCGCCCCTCAGGATCAAACTCATCAGTGGACGCCATATCCCCGTCCAGATAGTCGCTACCCTCGCCGAAGCCGGCAACAGGTTTAAGCACCTGACTGGTGTCGCTGCGCATCCCTATCCACGCCATTTTCATGCCGCCGAATTCCACCACATCACGACATATCTGCGTAAACAGTTCGTCAGCACTGCTACAGCGCACGATGGCCTGATTGCATTGACTCAGTGCGGCATAGAGATTCGTCAGACGATGATTGCGGGTTTCCGTTACGTTGAGCCGCAGCAAGGCAATCAGAAAAACCAGCAGACTGGAAAGTGTACCGATGTAAGCCAGCATATTGGAAAAATACGCCA
>Ga0209231_1000906_pt1 | contig 13367 bp, 9 predicted proteins | sample Deesub45470m_DNA_FD_188086 | JGI IMG/M metagenome (GOLD analysis project Ga0209231, IMG submission 188086) | Deep subsurface microbial communities from North Pacific Ocean - 450_OLKR46/470m Metagenome (SPAdes) (version 2) | ecosystem: Environmental > Terrestrial > Deep subsurface > Unclassified ... | reverse complement strand
GCGATCACCTACCGCCTCGGCCCCCATACCACCTCCGACGATCCCGGCCGCTACCGCAGCGCCGAGGAGGTGGAACGGATGCGCCCTCTCGAGCCGCTGGTGCGCTACCGCCTCTTTCTCCAGGGGAAAAACCTATGGAGCGAGGACTGGGAGGCGGAGATCACCGCCGACATCGAACAATGGATCGCCGAAAGCATTCAAAAGGCCGAAGCCTTCCCGGACCCCGCCCCGGACGATATCTTCGATTACATGTTCGCCGAGCTGCCGCCGCACCTCGCCCGGCAGAAGGCCTCTCTCCTCTCCAGCCTGCAGGAGGAATGAATTGCCGAGCCTGAACCTGGTGGAAGCGATCAATCTGGCGCTGCGGGAGGAGCTGGCCCGGGACCCGGACGTCCTGCTCCTCGGCGAGGACGTGGGGACGGAAGGGGGCGTCTTCCGGGTCACCGAGGGGCTGCAGCAGGCCTTCGGTGCCGGGCGCGTCATCGACACGCCGCTGGCCGAATCGGGGATCGTCGGGGTGGCTCTCGGGTTGGCCCTCCTCGGTCTGCGGCCGGTGGCGGAGATCCAGTTCATGGGGTTTCTCCCCCCGGCCCTCGACCAGATCATCTCCCACGTCGGGCGCTATCGCCACCGCAGTCGCGGCGTCTATTCCGCCCCCCTGGTGATCCGCATCCCCTACGGCGGCGGCATTCACGCCCCGGAGCACCACTCGGAAAGCACCGAGGCGATGCTGGTGCACACCCCGGGGATCAAGGTGGTCGTCCCGTCCACCCCGGCCGACGCCTGCGGCCTCCTCAAGAGCGCCATCCGCGACCCCGATCCCGTCCTATTCCTCGAGCCGAAGCGGATCTACCGCGCCGTCCGGGAGGAGGTCGCCGAAGGGATGGAGCCCATTCCCCTCGGTCGGGCCCGGCAGGTGCGCTCCGGCCGGGATCTGACGGTCATCGCCTGGGGGGCCATGGTGCGGGAGGCGCAGAAGGCCGCCGAGACCCTGGCCGCCGAAGGGGTAGACGCCGAGATCATCGATCCGCGCACCCTCTCCCCCCTCGACACCGGGGCGATTCTCGCCTCGGTCCGGCGCACCGGCCGCTGCCTGGTGGTCCACGAGGCTCCGCGCACCGCCGGCCTGGGAGCGGAGATTTCCGCCCTGGTCATGGAGGAGGCTCTGCTGCAGCTGAAAGCGCCGGTCGCCCGGGTCACCGGCTTCGACACCGTCATGCCCCTCCCCCGGGGGGAGCACTTCTACCTGCCGGACGCCGGCCGGATCGTCCGGGCGGCGCGGGAGATGATGCGCTTTTGAAGTCATTTCCGATTTTTCCCCTTTGCAGGAGAGAGCGCTATGTTTGAATTCAAATTTCCCGATGTCGGGGAGGGGATCGCCGAGGGAGAGATCCGCAGCTGGCTTGTCGAGGTCGGGCAGACGGTGGCCGAGCACCAGGCGCTCATCGAGATGGAGACGGACAAGGCGGTGGTGGAGTTGCCGTCCCCCGTGTCAGGGGTGGTGGCCGAGCTGCGCGGCGAGGTCGGGGAGGTAATCGCCGTCGGGACGGTCCTGGCGCTCATCGAAGAGAGCCGACCGGCGACGGTTACGGAGAGCGGACAGCCCTTTGCCGCCGGGGTGGTCGGCCGGCTCGAAGAGGCGACGGAGAGCGAGCCCGACCCCGGGAGGGACGCCGAGGCGGCCCCCGTTCTCCCCCGCGACCGCAAGCTGGCCGCAGAGCTGGGAGTCGACCTGCAACAGCTGCGCGGCAGCGGCTCAAAGGAGAGGATTACCGAAGAGGAGATCCGGGGGGCGGCCGGGGAGAAGGAAAAAAGCCAGGAGGCCGAGCGCATCCCCCTGCGGGGGGTGCGCAGGACCATGGCGAAGGCGATGGCCGCTTCGGCGTCCACCGCCGTCCACGTCACCATCATGGAACAGGCCGACGCCCTCGCCCTGCGCCGCCTGCGGGAGCGCGAACACGGCCTTGCCGCCGAGCGCGGCCTGCGTCTGACCTGGCTCCCCTTCATCGTCAAGGCCCTCACCCTGGTGCTGGAGCGCTTCCCCCTGCTCAACAGCACCCTCGATCTGGACAAGAGCGAAATCATCCTGCACCGGCAGGTCCACATCGGGTTTGCCGTCGACACCCCGGACGGACTCCTCGTGCCGGTAGTGCGCAACACCCGGCAATTGAGCATCCTCGAGCTGGCCGCCGCCCTGCAGGAACTGGCGCTTCGGGCCCGGGAGCGCAAGATCGGCCCGGGCGAACTCAAGGGAGGGACCTTCACCGTCAGCAACTACGGCGCCCTCGGCGGCATCTGGGGAACGCCGATCATCAATCCGCCGGAAGCGGCAATCCTCGGCATCGGCCGGATCGAAGAGGTTCCGGTGGTCCGGGACGGACAGGTGGTGGCGCGCCCCGTCGTCCCCCTCTCACTGACCTTCGACCACCGGATCATCGACGGGGCCACCGCCCACCGCTTCCTCAACGCCCTGATCGAATACATCGAGAATCCGGATCTTATTCTGCTTGAAACTTGATGGCGTCGCAAAAAGTTCCGCCCTACGGCGTTACGGCGTTTTTTCAGGACCTCGACATACCTGATGTATGCCTTCGCCCCTGAAAAAACACCAGGCCTTGTAGGACGAAATTTTTGCTTAGCCATGAGTATTTGCGAGTGCATCAAACTTGAGAAGGAAGAAGGGAGAATATAAAACGCGGAGGCGTTGGAAATGCAGGGAAATCGCCCCGCTCAGGCGGGGACGAAATAGATGTCCGTCGCCTTGAATTTGCTGTTGCGCAGAAAGCGCGCCCGCACCGGCATGCCGATGGAGACCTCGTCGGCTTCGGCGCCGAGGAGGCGGGAGAGAAAGAGGGTGTCGACGCCGTCGAACTCGACGAGAACGAGGGTGAAGGGGGTCTCCTTGAGAAAAGCCTCGCCGCCGAAGTGACAGGTGGTGTAGGTGTGCACCCGCCCGGATTGCGGCAGCTCGACCCACTGCGTCGCGCCGCCGCATTCCATGCAGTGACCGCGCGGGGTGGCGTAGGTGATCGCGCAGGCCGCACAGCGACTCCCCAAGAGCTTCCGACTGGCCAGCCCGGCAAAAAAAGGTGAATCCTGGGCATAGGAGTGGATGTAGTCGATCTCGTAGTGGTCCTTGACGATGATCGGGTCGGTGTTGAAAAGAATCGTTCCGTCTTCCGTTTCCGGCAATTTTATGTTTTTGTTCACCTGAGCACCTCTTTATATGGAGAAGAACACAGAATGTAGAATACAGAATACAGAAGTTTGACAACCAGAAGCTATTCTCCTCAATTCTTCCTTCTTCCTTCTTCCTTCTTCCTTCTTCCTTCTTCCTTCTTCCTTCTACATTCTATATTCTATATTCTATATTCTACATTCTGCCCCTCAACCCCTCTCCAGAATCGACACCGTAATATACGTCCCCGTCCCGGCGTGGCTGTGGATCAGCCCCCGTTTCGGGTCGGGGAGCTGCAGGGTCGGGTCCCCGAGATGCCGGGCGATCGTCCCCTGCAACTGCCAGAAGGCGAAGACGGCCTGCATCAGCCCCGTGGCCCCCACCGGGTGCCCGCAGGCGAGGAGGCCGCCGGAGGGGTTGACGGGGAGGCGCGGCCAGCGCCCGCCGGCGGCAAAGTCCAGGCCGTAGTCGAGGTTGGCCAGGAAGGGGGCGCCGGCATCGACAAAACTCCCCCCCTCCCCGTAGCGGCAGAGCCCGAGGTCTTCATAGGTCTGGAGCTCGGAGGAGGTATAGGCGTCGTGGAGTTCGACGAAGTCGAGGTCCCGTCCCGGATCGGCAATCCCCGCCATGCGGTAGGCCAGCGCCGCCGCCGTGCGCCCGCCCCGGAAGGAGTGGACTCCCGGGTATTTCAGTTGCGCGTAGTCCGCTTCGTTTTCGTGGGGGAGGAGCGGGACAGGACCGTGGGGGCGGTCGGCCATGCGCATGGCGTCGGTGCCGCAGCCGACGCCGCTGATCCGCACCGGCACTACCCCCAGCTTCTGCGCCATCTCCTCGGAGACAAGGATCGCCACGGCGGCGCCGTCGGACATCTGGCAGCAATCGAGGATGGTGAGGGGGGTGGCGACCATGGGCGATGAACGGACGTCCTCGATGGTGAGCCGGGCCGGACTCTGGGCGTAGGGGTTGTGGAGGGCGTTGACGTGGTTCTTGACCGCCACCCGGGCCATCTGCTCGACGGTGGTGCCGAACTCGTGCATGTGGCGCCGCACCATCATGGCGTAATAACCGGTGTAGAACCCGCCGACCGGATAGTCGAAGTTGGTGTCCGAGGCCAGGGCGATGAACTCGTTCCCCTTCCAGGTGTTGACCCGGCTCATCGTCTCGAACCCCAGGGCCAGGCAGACCTCCATCCGCCCGGAGGCCACCGCTTCCCACCCCGACTGGAAGCAGAGTCCGCCCGTCGCCCCTCCCCCCTCGATGCGGCGGGACGGCTTGGGACAGAGCCCCAGGTAATCCTGGACCATGGCCCCGGCCTTGAGCTGGCGGGTGAAATGGTCGGAAAAATAGGAGCAGACGCTGCCGTCGATATCCTGCCGGCGCAGAGCCGGGACGTCCGCCATGGCATAGTCGAAGGCTTCCTTCACCATGAGACGGAAGTCCTTCTCCGGGTGCGCCTTGGCGAACTTGGTGATTCCTCCTGCAATCATATAGACCGGCCGCATGTCACATCCCTCCCGCCGCTGTTTTCAGAAGCTCCCGCGCGATGACCATCCGCTGGATCTCCGAAGTCCCCTCGCCGATTTCACAGAGTTTGGCTTCGCGGAAGTACCGCTCCGCCGGGTAGGCCCGGGTATAGCCGTAGCCGCCGTGGATCTGGACCGCCCTGGTCGCGGCGCGCATGGCCGCCTCCGAGGCGAAGAGCTTGGCCATGGACGCCTCGCGGGTATAGGGCAATCCCGCGTTCTTGAGAAAAGCGCCCCGGTGAAGGAGGAGCCGGGCGGCGTCGATTTCCGTCGCCATGTCGGCGAGCATCCCCCGGATCGCCTGGAAGTCGGCGATGGGCCTCCCGAAGGCCTGACGCTTGCGGGCGTAGGCGAGGCTCCCCTCCAGGCACCCCCGGGCGATCCCCACCGCCATGGCCGCCAGGCCGAGGCGCCCCGCATCGAGGACCTGCATGGTCTGGGAGAAGCCGGTGCCGGCCTCGCCGAGGAGCCGGTCGGTGGGGACGAAGACGTCCTTGAGCAGGAGAGCCGTGGTGTCGCTGGCCTGGAAGCCGAGCTTGTCGATGTTCTTTCCGCGCCTGAGGCCGGGAGAATCTCCGGCGACGATAAAGGCGCAGATCCCCCTGGCCCGCCGGGGAGGATCGGTGGAGGCCATGACGACCAGGATTTTTGCCCGCGAGCCGTTGGTGATGAAGTATTTGTTCCCCGTCAGGCGCCAGCCGCCGTCGGCGGGGAGAGCCTCGGCCTTGAGGGCGGCCGCATCGCTCCCGGCACCCGGTTCGGTGAGCGCCCAGGCGCCGAGCGCCTCCCCTTTGGCCAGGGGGGTGAGAAACTGCCGCTTTTGTTCCTCGGAACCAAAGGCGAAGATATGGGAGGCGCAGAGATTGTGGGCGAGGAGGGTGATGGCGGCCGAGGCATCGATGCGGGACAGCTCCTCGACGACCAGGGTGTAGCTGAGGAAATCGCTCCCGAAGCCGCCGTACTCGGGGGGAAAGATCAGCCCCATCCACCCGAGCTTGCCGATCTTTTCCAGGGCCTCCCGGGGGAATTCCCCGGTGCGATCCCGGCGGTCGGCCCCCGGAGCAAGCTCCGCCACGGCAAATTCCCTGACTCTCTGCCGCAAAACGAGCTGTTCTTCCGTGAGGGCAAAATCCATGCGCCGTCTCCTGCAGGCAGGCCTTACGAAAAAACTATAGAAGGGTTTCCCGGTCTGTCAAAAAGCCCCCCTGCTCGGGCAATTCAAAGGAACGGGCGAGGGGAATTTTTCCCGAATTTTCGGGGGAGCGGTGGGGAGGAGGGCGGTCTTTTAATCTTCAGGAATAGGTATATTCCCGGTAGCGCATGGCGTTTCTGACCCGCTCCCGAGCCAGGCGTTCGGCGGCCTCCCGCGGCAGGACCCCCTCGCTTTTCGCCTTTTCGAGAATCAGCCCCGTATTGGCGCGGATCTTCTCGCCGATGGCGGCAAAGGCCTCCCCCTCGGTCCTGCGGGCGTATTCCATGGCGGCCATGATCAGACCGCCGGCATTGGCGATGAAGTCGGGAACGATCAGCACGCCCCGCTCGGCGAGGATCCCCTCCGCGTGCGCCGTCGCCGGGATGTTGGCCCCCTCGAGGATGAGGCGGGCCCTGATCTCGCCGGCGTTCCCCTCGTGGATGACGTCCGGGGTGGCGGCCGGAATGAGGATGTCGCAGTCCACCTTGAAGATATCCTCTCCGCGCATGACCTTCCCTTCCCCGCAGGCCGTGACCGTCCCCTCCCCTTCCTTGGCGGCGAGGAGTTTTCCCACCGTCAGTCCGCCGGGGCTGTACACCCCGCCCCGCGAGTCGCTGACCGCCACCACCATCGCTCCCCTGGCGGCAAGAAATCGGGCCGCGGCCTTGCCGACGCTGCCGAAGCCCTGGATCGCTACCCGCGTCCCGGAAAGTTTCAGACCGGCCTGTTCGCAGGCGATTTCGGCGCATGCGGCCAGACCGAAGCCGGTGGCGCCGAGCTTGTCGAGGGGGAGCCCGCCGATTTCCTCGGGGAGTCCGGCCACGCGGCCGATTTCGTCATCAATCCAGGCCATGGACTCTTCGTGACACCCCATGTCGGGGGCCGGGATGTATTCGCGCAGATCGCCGATCATGCGGGCAAAGACCCGGAAGATCCGCTCCAGGTTCGGATCCTTCGGATCGGCGATGATCCCTGCCTTCCCGCCGCCGTGGGGGAGATCGGCGAGGGCGCTCTTGAAGGTCATGGTCCGCGCCAGGCGGTAGACCTCCTCGATGTTCACATCCTTCGAGACCCGCACCCCGCCGATGGCCGGTCCGCGGGCCGTGTTGTCGACCACCACCACCGCCCGGAAGGGGACTTGCGGGGCGTAGAGCTGCAGGATCTTGGCGGGTCCGATGTCGTCAAAGGGGATCTTCATGTTTTTATTGTAGCGCAGTTGTTCCGGCGTGCAGCCGAAGGCGGATGTTTTCAGGTGCGGCTTCCCGAGCTCCGAGCGCCGTCGAGGGTTTTGCCCCCCTCTCCTCCCGCCGCCACAAAAAAGGCCGGCTCCCGAAGGGGCCGGCCTCTTTGTGCCTTCTTTTAAAAATATGCCGGGATCGTGCCGAATCAGGTCTTTTCCCGGCGCTCGAAGAGGAGATAAAGGATCGGCAGGACGAAGAGGGTCAAAAGCGTCGACGTGAAGACCCCGCCGACGACGACGGTGGCCAGGGGGCGCTGCACTTCGGCGCCGACCCCCACGGAGAGGGCCATGGGGAGAAAACCGACGGCATCGGTCACCGCCGTGGCCAGCACCGGGACGAGGCGCTGTTTTGCGGCGCCGGTGACCGCCTCGAGGAGCGGCAGCCCCTCGGCGAGGAGCCCGCGGATGGCCGAAACGAGCATCTGCCCGTTGAGGACGGCGATCCCCGAGAGGGCGATGAAGCCGATGGCGGCGCTGACGCTGAAGGGAATCCCCCGCAGATAAAGGGCGACGATGCCGCCGATGGCCGCCAGGGGGATGCCGGTATAGATGATCAGCACGTCGCGCAGGCGCTTGAGGCTGAAGTAGAGGAGGAGGAAGATCAGCAGCAGCGTCAGCGGCACCACCAGCATCAGCCGGTGCTGGGAGCGCTGCAGGTTCTCGAACTGCCCCCCCCATTCAATCATGTACCCTTCCGGCAGGCGGACCCCTGCGGCGACCTTCGCCTGCGCCTCGGCGACAAAAGAGGCGATATCCCGGTCGCGGACGTTGACGCTGACCTTGATCAGGCGCCGCCCCCATTCGCGGTTGATGGTCGAGGGACGATCGACCTGGCGCACCTCGGCCAGGTCCTTAAGGGGCAGGATCGCCCCGCTTTCGGTCGAGATCAGGGTGTCGGCCAACGCCTCGGGATCGTGGCGCTGGGCGTCGGGGAGGCGCAGCACCAGGGGGAAGGAGCGCTCCCCCTCGAAGACCTCGCCGACCTTCGGCGTACCGACGGCGGCGATCACGTCGAGGACTTCCCGGGCGGCCACCCCGTGCCGGGCGAGGGCCTTGCGGTCGATGGCGATCTGCAGGGTCGGTTGTCCGGTAATCGGCTCGACGGCGACATCGGAGGCGCCGGGTATCCCCGACAGGAGATGCTCCACCTCCTCGCCCAGAGCCTCGAGCGTATCGAACTTATCGCCGTAAATCTTGATGCCGACATCGCCGCGAATCCCCGAGAGCATCTCGTTGACCCGCAATTCGATGGGCTGGGAGAGAACGATGCGGATGCCGGGGAGACCGTGCAGGGCCTCCTCCACCACGGCGGTCAGATCGGCCTGGCTTTCGGCCCTGGTCCATTGGTTGCGCGGATGGAGGGTCAAAAAGATATCCGTAAGTTCGGTGCCCATGGGGTCCGTGGCCACCTCGGCGCTCCCCAGGCGGCTCCAGATGTGGCGAATCTCGTCAGGGAACTCCTGCAGCAGGAGTTTTTCCATCTGGGTGTTGTAGGCAACCGACTCCTCGACGGAGACTCCCGCCAGCCGCACCACGGAGACGACCAGCGCCCCCTCGGAGAGGCGCGGCAGAAACTCGCCGCCGAGACGAAAACCGAGGAGGGCCGTGGCCACAAGAACCACCACGACCGCGCCGAGAAAGACCCGACGCCACTGCAGGACGCTGTGCAGCAGACCCCCGTAAAATCGCTTCAGCCAGGAATCGACCCGCCGTTCATGCAGAGAGAGTTTTTTCGGCAAAAAGTGGAAGGAGAGGACCGGCGAGAGGAAGACGGCGACCACCAGGGCCCCGAGCAGGGCGAAGATGAAGGTCCAGGCCATCGGCTTGAACATCTTCCCCTCGATCCCCTCGAGAGTGAGAACCGGCAGGAAGACCAGGACGATGATCCCCATTCCGAAGACGATCGGCCGCACCACCTCCTGGCTGGAGGAGAGGATGGTATCGAAGCGTTCTGCGACACTTAAAGGACGCTGCAGCTGCATCTGCCGTTCGGTCAGGCGACGCAGGTTGGCCTCGGTCATGACCACCGAGCCATCGACGAGAATGCCGAAATCGATGGCCCCCAGGGAAAGAAGACTGGCGGCGATCCCCATCTCATGCATCCCCAGGGCAGCAAAGAGCATGGCCATGGGGATGGTGGCCGCCACCAGCAACCCGGCGCGCAGATTGCCGAGAAGAAGGAAGAGAACGGCAATGACCAGGATCGCCCCGGCCACCAGGTTGTGCTTGACGGTTTCGATGACCCGATCGACCAGTTCGGTGCGGTCGTAGACGATCTCCAGCAGGACATCCTCGGGGAGAGCAGTTTTCACCCGCTCCAGGGCCGCCTTGAGAGCGCCGGTCACCTCGCGGCTGTTTTCGCCCATGAGCATGAAGCCGAGGCCGAGCACCGCCTCCCCCTTGCCGCCGGCGGAGACGGCGCCGCGGCGCAGTTCGTGTCCGATGGCGACCTCGGCGACATCGCGGATCAGCACCGGCACCCCCTCATGGGCGACGACGACGATGTCGGCGATCTCCTGCACCGAAGAGACCCGTCCGAGGCCGTGCACCAGCAGCGTCTGTCCGCCGGTCTCCACCTGGCCGCCGCCGACGTTGGCGTTGTTCTCGCGCAGGGCCGTGGCGACCGCCTCGTAGGTCAGGCCGTACTTGATGAGCGCCTCGGGGGCGACGATGACGTGAAACTGCTTCTCCAGCCCCCCCCAGGAATTGACTTCGGCCACCCCGGGGACTTTGCGGAGCTGCGGCTTGACCACCCAGTCATGAAGGGTGCGGAGTTCGCTCAACGTTCGCTGCGGGTTTTCCGAGCGCAGCACATAATGGAAGACCTCGCCGAGACCGGTGGAAATCGGTCCGAGCTCGGGGCGGCCGATCCCCTCGGGGAGTTCGACGCCCGCCAGTCTCTCCATGATCAGCTGGCGGGAATCGAGGATCGCCATTTCGTCTACGAAGATGGCCACCACCTGGGAGAGACCGAATTTGGAGATGGAGCGCACCTGGATCAGCCCCGGCAGGCCGGAAACGGCCAGTTCCACCGGCAACGAGAGCTGGGTTTCGATTTCCTCCGGGCCCAGGGACGGGGCGATGGTGTTGATCTGCACCTGCACCGGCGTCGTGTCGGGGAAGGCATCGACGGGGAGGTTCACAAGCGCCCAGAGACCGGCGCCGAAGGCGACGAGAAAAAGGAGGACGACGAGCAGGCGGTTGCGCAGGGCAGCCGCAATCATTTTTTCCAGCATCGGCTTTAACCCCCTAGTGATCGGCACAGGACGCGCCGAGGCGCGCCTTGAGCACTTCTGATTTCAGGGCAAACCCCTGGCTCGAAACAACCTCCTCGCCCGTCGAGAGCCCGTCGAGAATCGCCACCATCCCCTCCGACTGGGCGCCGGCCGTCACCCGCCGCAGCTCGAAGAGATCCGGTTCCAGCTGGACGAAGACGAAGGGGAGGCCGTCGATGCTCTGGAGGGCATCGACGGGGAGGGCGAGGGACTGGGCCTGACCCCCTGCGAGCAGGGCCACCTTGCCGAACATCCCCACCTTCAGGCGATGCCCCGGATTGGCCACCTCGGCCAGGGCCTTGAGGCTCCGGGTCCGTTCGTCGACGGCCGCCCCGACCTGAAAAATCCGCCCGGAAAATATCTGCCCGGGGAGTCCCTCGAAACGCGCCTGAACCGCTCCTCCGACCTCGGCCTGAGAGATTTGCGACTCGGACAGGGACAGCTCGATCCACAGGACATCGAGATCGGCCAGGGTAAAAAGGGGCGTACCCGGGGCCACCGCTTCACCCACCGCCGTGTTCATCTCCACGACCGTTCCGGCAAAGGGTGCCCGGAGCGGGACGACAGCGCTGCCGTCCCCGCCGTCCACGAGCTGCAGGAGATCGGCCGGGGAGAGTCCGAAGTTGAGCAGCTGCTGGCGAAACTGCCCCGAGGCGCTCCGGGCTGCCCGGTGCTCCGCCTCGGCTTCCTGAAAGGCCCTGCGGGAGCTGATCCCCCGCTGCAGAAGGATTTCTTCCTGCCGATAGGTCGCCTCCGTCTGTGCCTCTCGTGCCCGGGCCGCCAGGAACTGGGACTTCAGGACGGCAATCTCCGGCATGGCGATCTCGGCGACGATATCCCCTCGGGCCACGGAGGCCCCGGTCCGGACCCGAACCCGCCGGACGACGCCGCTTGCCAGGGGGGTGATGCGGGCGAGGCGGCCGCGGTTGAAGGCCACCCGCCCGGGGATGGCCGAACCTTCGCCCAGGACAAGGGTCTGCACCCGGCTGAGGGTGACGCCGGCCTTGTCGGCCGCATCCACGGCGGCCAGCCGGACTTTCATCCCCTGGCCGGGGAGAAGCTCCCCGATCCGACCCCCCTGGCAGAGGGCGTCCTCCGCCTCGAAGACCCGGTGTTCTGGGCAGAATCCATCCTCCCCGCCCGGGTCGCCGTGACCGTGCCCGGCATGGGGATCGACTTCTCCGGCAGGACCTTCGTGGTCCTCTTCTGCAAAGAGGTCATCCACCTCTTCGCCGGGGTAGGGCGCCGACGCTTTTTCCGAACCATGATCGTGCCCGGCGTGGGGGTCATCGATGGCGGCAACGGCCGCGGCAGGGGGGAGGGTCCGGAGCGCGCCCCAGGTCAAGCCGGCAACGATCAGGGCGATGACGATCGCCGTGGCAAAAATGCGTATCTTCATGACTGTCCTCGTTTATTTTCGGTGAAAGCGGAAAAATCGCCCTCCGCCCAAATTTTGTCTCCGAGCAGACGCTCGAGTTCCGAAACCGCTCCGTGGTAGGCACTGAGGGCATCGACGTAACGACTTTTGGCCTCGAAGAGGGTGCGTTCGGCATCGAGCACCTCGAGAAAGCCGAACTTGCCGGCCTGATAACCGAAGGTCACGGCATCGAAGATCTTCCCGGCTGCCGGCAGAATCTCGTCGCGGAGGATGGCCGCCTCGCCGTGGGCCGTGCGGAGTTTCTGCCAGCCGGCGGCCAGTTCGGCGGACAACTGAAGCTGCGCGCCGCGTGCCGCTTCCTCGGCCTTGGCCCGGCGGGAGCGCGCCGCTGCGACCGCCCCCTGATTGCGGTCGAATATCGGCAGGGGAAAGGCGATGGCGGCCACCGCTCCGTTGTCCCCCGTATCGCCGTCGTTTCGGGCGCCGAGGCTCAGGGTGATGTCGGGGATCCCCCTGGCTCGCTCCAGAGCCAGGACGCCGGCGGCGCGCCTCGCCTCGCCTTGCCGCAGGGCCGCCACCGGGCTCCGTTCGAGCCTGGCGACCAGTTCCGGGAAGTCGGGGAGCGCGCGGTCCACCTCAAGGGTCCCCCGGACGGAGGCGAAATCGACGGTGTCCCGTCCCCATCCCGTGGCCAGGAGGAGCCGCACCACGGACAATTCCTCCATGGCCTTGTTGCGACGAAGGTTCCCCTCGGCGACCAGGGTTTGAAACCGGATCCCCTCGAGGGCCGCGGTTTCTCCGGCGCCGATCCGCTCTTCGACGGTCTGCAGCACCTTCCGCGACAGGTCGAGCTGTTCCTCGGCCAGAGCGAGCCTTTCTTGCGCCGCCAGAACGGCGACGAACCGGTCGCGGGTTTCGGCGCCGACCTCGGCCCGGGCGACGGCATACTCGCCCTCTGCAAGTTCCCGCTCCAGACGACCGAGGTCCTGCCGGTGCCCCCGCTTGCCGCCGAGTTCAAATAGCTGGCTGATGCGGACGGTCGTCTCGGCGCTGTCGGTTCCCGAGAAGGAACCGCTGCCGGCGAAATTTTCCATCTCAAGGGCGAGCTCGGGATTGGGACGAAGGCCGGCCTGGCGAATTTCGGCCTGGCGGGCGTCGACTTCCCGGAAAAGGACCCTAAGCTTCGGACTTTGCTGCAGGGTTTTCTGCAGCGCCTCCTCGAAGGTCAGGGCCGGCGACGGGGCGGATTTGACTTGTATTGTTGTTATCGGCACCCTGTCGACGGGTCGACTGGGGGGAGCTGTCGAACGCTGCGCAGCAGAACACCAGGCAGGTACGGACAAGACCAGCAGTCCGAACCCGAACAGGGTCCCGAAAGCAACCAGGGCCTTTGGGGGCATGGTTTGACCTCCGAGGATCGAAAAAATGATGGATGTTTGGAATAAAAACAGGGGAATCCCCGAGATCTCGTGGAAATCTCAGGATTTGCAGACAAAAGGAGGGGGATGAATCAGGTCAGAAGAACGATGGTGCGGTGGAAAAGAAGGGTCTGCGTGATGCGGGGTGGGGGCTGGGGACAAG
>Ga0209231_1000905_pt1 | contig 13370 bp, 15 predicted proteins | sample Deesub45470m_DNA_FD_188086 | JGI IMG/M metagenome (GOLD analysis project Ga0209231, IMG submission 188086) | Deep subsurface microbial communities from North Pacific Ocean - 450_OLKR46/470m Metagenome (SPAdes) (version 2) | ecosystem: Environmental > Terrestrial > Deep subsurface > Unclassified ... | reverse complement strand
CCTTCCTCGCGCTTTACATGGCCCGCAACCCGGTGAAACTCCCGCTCCACCTCTTTTTCCACTTCTTCCATGCCGGCTGCCAGCAATACTTCCTTGTTGCGCCGGCGCATTTTCTGTTCCGCACCGCGCAGCGAGCGCGCCGTCAGGCGCATGGCGTTGGTCAACACCCGGCACAGTCCACGGATCGCCTGGTGCGCCGGTTTGCGGGCCATGTAAAGCGCGAGGAAGGCGACGACGACCCAGATCGCGCCGTAGCCCTGTAACCATGATATCTCAGACATATTTTGCCTCCTTTGCAACCCCCTCTGGAAGCGACCGGTTCCGGTCGGGACTTCGCCCGTGAGGCGTTGCAGCTGGCAGCGCAAGGTGCGGTGCGTCGAAGGTTAACTGCAATCAATATTCCAACTATCGTAAAGTCAAGCACAGGGCGGTTTGACGGTTTGTCCGGGCGACCGGTTACGGCGCCTGTGGCGAATTGACCGGCCATTGGTAACAATTTGCGCACGTTTTTACAGGGAGGAGCTAAGCATGACGATCTCCTGCATAATCTACCCTGCTCGGCACGATTATGTCTTGTTGTCGATTTTTCTGATGGAATGTCTGGTCTTTTTTGCACAGACGAGTAAACTGAAGCATGAAAAAATTCTAACAAAACAATACGGGGATCGCCATGCTTGAGGAAGCCTTCCGAAAAAAGCTGAATCCACTGGTTATATCCTGCATGTTTGTTCTGGGCGGTGGGGCGTGGACCTTTTCCACCGTCTATTTTGTTGCCGAACATTTTCCGGAGCTGCAAATATCTCGACACTGGCAGCTCCTTGTCTGTTTGTTTCCGTTGTTGCTTATTGCCGGCCTCATCTATGCTTTGATCCAGCACACTGCGCACAGACTGCTCCGATCTCAGATCGCTCTTTTACGGGTCAATCGGGCACTCAAGGCGCGCAGCGAGTGCAGCCAGATCCTGATCCGGGCCACGCACGAGCAGGATCTGATGACTGATATCTGCCGGGTGATCGTCGAATCCGAAGGTTATCGTCTGGCCTGGGTCGGCTTTGCCATGAATGATATTGCCAAAACTGTGCAGCCGGTGGCGCAGTGGGGCTATGAAAATGGCTATCTGGAGTCCCTGGAGGTCTCATGGGGGGAGAATGAGCAGGGTCAGGGGCCGACCGGCATCGCCATTCGTTCAGGTCAACCGAGTGTCGCCCAGCACATTTTGACCGATACGAAATGGGTGCCTTGGCGCGAGAAAGCACTGCGCTTCGGCTACGCGTCATCGATTTCTCTCCCCTTGACCGATGGCCGACAGGTTTTTGGTGCTTTGATTATTTTCGCCGGTGAGCCGGACGCGTTCGCTCCCCAGGAAGTTTTACTCTTAAAGGCGCTGGCCGAAGACCTTTCCTATGGCATTACCACCCTGCGTTTGCGCAAGGAACAGGAACAGGGTGAAAGCAAACGGATGCTGCTGGCGACGATTGTCGAACAGGAATCGGATGGGGTTTTGACCTTTAATACCAAGGGGATCGTCAATTATGCCAACCCCTCTTTCGAGAAAATCAGCGGTTATGCACGCGATGAATTGATCGGCTTCGATATCTGGGAGATAGCCCAGCGACAGACGAACCAGAATTTCTTTCAGAGCATGGCCGCAGCGCTGGATCGCGACCATTGCGGGTCAGAACGATTTGTCAATCGGCGCAAAGACGGCACCCTTTATGATGTGGCGACACGTATTTTTCCGGTTTGTAGCAGCAGCGGCATTAGCGACTACGCAGCGGTTATCAGGGATCTGACCCATGAGGTGCAACTGGAACATCAGCTTTGCCAGGCGCAGAAAATGGAAGCAATTGCGACTCTTGCCGGGGGGATCGCGCATGATTTCAATAATATTCTGGCGGCGATTATTACCAACACGGAAATGGCGCAGGATTGCATCACCGAAGGCGACATCATTGGCGAGCACCTGGCGATTGTGTTCAAGGCCGGCTTGCGTGCCAAAAATCTGGTCAAGCAGATCTTGACCTTGAGTTGTCAGGGGGATGAAGAGCGGCAGCCGGTGCGGCTGGAACAGGTTGCGCAAGAGTGCATGAAGTTGCTGCGGGCTTCCCTGCCGACGACCATCGGCATCCATACTCAGTTATCTGAATCCCTGGGGCTGGTGATGGCTGATCCGACCCAGGTCCATCAGGTGATCATGAACCTGTGCACCAATGCCGCCGACGCCATGCGGGAAACGGGCGGGACCTTGTCCCTGTTGCTGGACAATGTCGAAATAACAGAGACAGAACCCCTGACCGATCCTCCGTTGCCGGCCGGCCATTATCTTCGCTTGACGGTAACCGATACCGGCCACGGGATGGACCGAAAAACTGCTGAGTTGATTTTTAATCCGTTTTTCACCACCAAGGGGCCGGGGCGCGGCACCGGACTGGGGCTCTCGGTGGTCCATGGTATCGTCAAAAGCCACGGGGGGGGGATTGCTTTTACCAGCAATGTCGGTCAAGGAACCACTTTTTATGTCCTTTTGCCCCGCCTCGACAGTGCGGTAAAACTTTTTGCGGACGAAACCTATGGTGCGGTTCCCGGCGGCCATGAACGCATCCTGTTTCTGGATGACGAAGATGATCTGGTCTATGTCGGGCAAAAGATGCTGGAATACCTCGGTTACGAAGTGGTTTCAGGAACCAGTGGCCTGGGGGCGCTGGATGTATTCCGGGCCCAGCCCGATCGGTTCGATCTGGTGATTACTGACCAGACCATGCCACATCTGACCGGTGACCAGCTGGCGGGAAAACTGCTCGAGTGTCGTCCGGATATCCCGATCATTCTCTGTACCGGCATGGGGCCGGCTACCATTGGCGGGGTCAGTACGGAGAAGGCCCGCGCCATCGGTATCCGTGAAGTGCTGATGAAACCGGTGGAACGGGGTGAATTGGCCCGTGCCATTCGCCGGGTTCTAGATCGGCCTAATTAAAAGAGGAGCAAACTGTTTTATGACTAAGATCCTGATTATGGACGATGATGAACTGATGGTCGCCTCTCTAGCGCTGATGGTGCGGCATCTGGGGTATGACGCTATCAGTGCCGGGACCCTCAAGGAGGGGCTTGCCCTTGTTGCGGTGCAGGACTTTGACGTTGTTTTTCTCGATGTCCGGATGCCGGATGGCAACGGTTTGAACGTTCTGCCGCAGATTGCCGAGGCACCGGGTACCCCGGAGATGATAATTATTACCGGTTTCGGCGAACCGGACGGCGCCGAACTGGCCATCAAGAGTGGTGCCTGGGATTACATTGAAAAAGGTGCTTCGGTCAAGGAGATGACCTTATCGCTGGAGAGGGCGTTGCAGTATCGCCGGGAGAAAAAAGCGCAATCATGGAAGCATAATGTCATTGCCCTGAAGCGGGAAGATATTCTCGGCAACAGCCCGCAACTGCGGGCCTGTTTGAATCAGGTCGCTCAGGGGGCGGCCAGTGATGCCCACATCCTGATCACCGGCGAGACCGGGACCGGAAAAGAACTGTTCGCACGTGCGGTTCATCGCAACAGCCCTCGTGCTCGCAAGAATTTTGTGGTTGTTGATTGTGCTGCGCTGCCGGAGACCTTGGCCGAAAATCTGCTCTTCGGACATGAACGCGGTTCATTCACCGGGGCGGAGAGACCGCAGGAGGGGCTCATCCGTCAGGCCCATGGCGGTACTCTGTTTTTGGACGAGGTTGGAGAGTTGCCGTTGTCGGTGCAGAAAACCTTTCTCCGCGTGTTGCAGGAAAGACGGTTTCGCCCTTTGGGGAGCACCCAGGAGGTTGAAAGTGATTTCCGTCTGGTGGCGGCCACCAACCGCGACCTTGATGCCATGGCTGCTGCCCACCAGTTTCGGAGTGACTTGCTGTTTCGACTGCGCTCCTTCACCATTGAGCTGCCACCTTTGCGCGAGCGGGCCGAAGACATCAAAGACCTCGCCCGCAATCATCTCGACAAGCTCTGCGAAGTTGATGGACTACCATCCAAAGGGTTCTCACCGGAATTTCTTGATTCCCTGCTGGCCTACCATTGGCCCGGCAATGTGCGTGAACTGGCCAATAGTCTGCTCCGGGCTTTTTCAGCCGCCCGCTTTGAGCCGACCCTCTATCCCAAGCACTTGCCGACTCAGGTCCGGGCACAGATCATGCGTAATTCGGTCCACAGCCTCCCCCCGGCCAATACTACCGGGGCCCCGCATGACGTGGTCCAACGCCTGCCCCGTTTTCAGGTTTTTCGTGAGGCGGTCTATGCCGAAGCCGAAAAGAACTACCTGCAGGAGTTGATGGGGCTGGCGGAGGATAATATTCCGGAAGCCTGCCGTTTGTCCGGCTTGTCACAATCCCGCATTTATGCCCTGTTGAAAAAGAACCGGATCGATCGCCACGAATAAATCCCGCCCTCGCGTCGTCGCTTTGCTCTGCTCCTGCCATCTCCGATCATCAGACTGCCGGTCTCTTCCTGACCGGCAGGAAAATTCCTGTTCGACAGGAAAACTCTCGCCAAACAGGAAAAAATCCGCCTGACAAATCATTGATATAATCATGTAACATCTCGAAATTACACAATTAAAAAAACATTAACAAAAAATAATTATTTGGTACGGCGGTTGCTCTATAGGTAGGCACCGATGCAAGGGCATGGCGCCAGAATCCCTGACGTTGAATCCCAGCCCTGGCATAGAGCAAAAGGAGATGACCATGAAAACGAAACTTATCAGTGTCCTTATCGGGTTGGTTGTTGTCGGCGCGATTCTGCTTAGCAACTTTGCTGATCTGGCCCAGGGGAAGCCAATTATGCCGATTCTGTTTTTGTGCTTTTTCGGGCTGATCGTTGCCGTCCAGATCGTGCCGGCGATTCTGCTGTTCAAGGCGTTGCTCGGAGAGTTGATCGGATCGCACCCCAAAATTAAAGCCGAGGCCACTGGTGATGTCCCTCCTGGCGATGCGGTCTAAAGAGGTTCCTCCATGCGTAAGAGTATCCATTTGGAAAGTGAGGTGGCTATGAACGAGCAAGGGATTCTGATCGCAGATAAAGATACCGCTACCCGTCGTCTGTTGGCCGATATCCTCGAAAAGGCCGGCTACCGGGTTAAGACCACCGAATCTGCTAGCGACGTTCTGAGCGACATCCTGCGCAAAAACGCTCATGTCATTCTGATGGGGAGCGATTTTGACGAAGATGTGGCGGCCGTGGATCTCATCCCCCTGATCAAGAAATACGACCGCACGTTGACCATTATTCTGTTCTCTGATGAGAAATCGTTGCCGATGATCCGCAAGATTCGTCAGGAAGGGATTTTCTATCATGCATTAAAGCCGGTCAGCAGAAGTGACCATGACGAGATTTGTCTGGCTGTTCAGTGTGCGTTTAAAAATGTTCTTAACGTCCTGAGTGTCCACTAGGTGTTTGCCGCAGTTGCTGCGGGAAAGGAGCTTGTTATGAAAACCATCTTTCGTTCGATCATCGTAACCCTGTTCGTGACTCTATCCAGTGTGCCGGTCCTGGCCGCAACCGGAAGTCGTCAGGATCACAGCTCGCTGGTGGTCTGGGGTTTCCTCGGCTTTTGTGCCCTGATCGTCATTGCCCAGTTGCTGCCGGCGATTCGCAGCGCACGGCAGGCGGCAAAAGTGTCGAGTGCACAAAGGGCACAAATCGACCGGCAGTAGGTAGCGACTGGCAGGTGCCTTCACCGGCAGGTTATTGCCGAGCCAAAAAAGGAGAACCGACCATGAAACAACAATTAAGGTGGATCACAGCACTTCTACTGTTCGGCACAATGATCACCCTGGTGCCGGGATACTTCGGCTGGACGATCATGACCGGCGTCAGCGGTCTGGTCATCAAGTTTTTCCTCGGCTTCTGTGCCCTGATCCTGGTGGCGCAGGTGCTCTCGGTCCTGGCCGTGCTTCGCGCCGCCATCATCGAAGCCAGCAAACGCAGGAAGCAAGTGCATGCTGGCCGCGGTCCGGTCGCTGGTTCGTGAAACGTTAACATCTTATCAACGAGGGAGTGCGCCAATGAGAAGGCATCTGAAACGACTGTTTACGGGGCTGATGTTGCTGCTGATGGTACCGGTAGCGGCCGCGGCCATGGAGAGCGCCGATTGTCTGGCTTGTCATGCCGAAGCAGGGGTCGTCGGAGCTGACCGGCTGATCGATCCGACCCGGTTTGATAACGCTTCTCACGGCGTATTAGGCTGCTCCGGCTGCCACGCATCCGTCACCGATGCTCATCCCGATGATGGTCTGCCGGCGTCGAAGGCGGTCTGTCAGGATTGTCACCAGAATATTGGTGCTGAATATGCGGCGACCGGGCACGCCGGCAATGCCGATTGCGGCGATTGTCATAACCCGCATACGGTGCGGCCGTCCCAGGAAGTGTCCGGGGCCGAGATGAACGGTAAGTGCAGTTCATGCCATCCTGCGGCGGAGATGGCCAGTGCGCACGGCGTCTGGTTGCCTCAGGCTAACCTGCACCTGGAGATGCTCCCGTGTATCTCCTGCCACTCCGGTTCGGAAAATTATGTCATCGTGCTCTATCCATCCTGGCGAGATCCCGTATCGGCTCCCGACGGTTCAGCGCGCAATAACCCCCTCAGCCTGGCCGGGTATGCAGAATTAAAAGGATTGGCCGGTGAGCAGGAGATCTCAGCACTCATCGATGTCAATGGCGACGGCCTGATCACCTTGGCCGAGCTGAAAACATTCAACGCCTTCCCGGCTTATTCCTCCCTGCGCCTGAAAGGGATGCTGACCCCGGAAGTGGTGACCCACGACCTGCGGATCCTCGATAACCGCTGGGATTGTACATTCTGTCATGCCTCGGGGAGCGGCGCCATGCAGACCAGCGTCCTTGCTCTGCCAATGGCGGACGGCAGCTACAGTCGATTGCCGGTGGAAAAGGGCGCCATCCTCGATGCTCTTTATGGCACCCCGGACTTCTACATGCTCGGCGCAACGCGCAACGCATCGATGAACCTGCTCGGTCTGGCTATTATCGCCGGTGGACTGGTGATGCCACTGGGGCATGGCCTGTTGCGCTTCCTCACGCGAAAAAACAGAAAGTGAAAGGGGACAAAACCATGAACGCACACAAGCCTGAACTCAAGCGCGTTTACCTGCAACCGACACCGGTTCGCATCTGGCACTGGCTCAATGCCTTCGGCATCATCACCCTCGGCATTTCCGGCGCCCAGATCCGCTTTCCGGAATTCATCAGCCTGTTCGGTAGCTACAAGTCGGCCATCATGCTGCACAATACCGCCGGCATCCTGGTCGCAGTCTCGTTCTCCTTCTGGTTCCTTTACTATACCTGCATCGCCCACAAGATGACTCATCTCTATGTGCCGAGCAAGGATGACCTCAAGCGCGGGCTGGTGCGGCAGGCGATGTACTATTTCTTCAACTACTTTCGCGGTGGGTCCAATCCGCATCATCCGACACCCGACAGCAAATTCAACCCGCTGCAGAAGTCTGCCTACCTGCTGATCATGTTCATCCTCATGCCACTGGTTGGGTTGACCGGTATTCTGCTGATGAACGTGGCGCCGCTGCGTGATCTGGTGCTACTGGTCGGTGGGCTAAAAATTCTGGTCGGCTTGCATTTCCTGCTCTCCTGCGCCCTGTTCGCCTTTCTCTTCACCCATGTTTATCTGGCGACACTCGGACGTACACCTATGGCTTACGTCAAACCGATGTGGACCGGGTGGGAGGAAGAAGAAGCCGAAGGAGAAGGGGCGGAACATCAACCCAGTCATTGATCAAGGGATAAGGAGGCAGTCATGCGCGGACATATAATAGCAAAATCACGGGTTCAGGCTCACAAAGTCAGCGTCAATACGAATGATCTCGCCCAGCTGTGCCGCCGGGGTCTGCTCGATCTGCTCTTGTTCCTGACTGTCAGTGCGGCATTCTTCTGCATCCGCAATGTCGACCTGCTGGCGCCGTTGGCCGAAAATGTCCGGCAGATCCTCGGGCCGCCGCCGCCGGTCGCATTGGTCTCTCTGGCAGTGGGCGGCTATACTCTGACGGCGGCGCTGCTGATTATCGGCCGGATCGTGGACGGCGTCCGGCCGCCATGCAAGTGGTTGCCCCTGTTTTATCGCACCGTCTTCTATTTCTTCTTCGCCGTCGCCAACGCGCTGCCGCAAAACTTTATGGCCGTGCTGGTCGCCGGTCTGTTCCTGCTCAGCCTGGAACAGGTGCATATCTGGACCTTTTGCCTGAAGACCCAGCCGGAAGGGAAGTCGCTGTTGGGTAAGTTATAGATGCTTTAGGGGAGTGGGGGGGATTGTGAAACAAAAAGGGACCTGCCTCGCGGCAGATCCCTTTGATTGTATTGGTTGCGGGGAGAGGATTCGAACCTCTGACCTCCGGGTTATGAGCCCGACGAGCTACCAGACTGCTCCACCCCGCGACAACAGACGCGGATAATAGCGGCTGACCCAACCGGTGTCAAGGTTTAAATGACATGGTCTGGAAAAAGATATTGGTGCTTACTGCTTACGCACCAGGGCATCGATTTTCATGTCGCTCTTTATTTTGCGGGCGAGGGCGTCGGCATCGTCACGACTTGACACCGGACCGACAAAGACCCGGTACCACACCCCTTTGGCACCGAGGTCGGCGAGTTGGATTGAGGCTTGATAGCCTTTTTTCTCCAGTTTGCCGACCAGTAAGCCAGCCTCATCAGGGTTGCGCGACGAGGAGACCTGCAGCAGGTAGGTGCCGGTCTCAGCCTTGGCAACGGTTTTGACCGGTGCGGCGGTGGCGACCGGTTTAACGGTTGGAGCCGGCGTTGCGACCGGTTTCGTTGCGACCGGACGCGGTTCGGCAACTGACACCGGTGCCGGTATGGCTGCGGCGGGCTCGGTTGGCGGCATGTTGATGCCGCTACCCATGGGCGGTTGTTCGCCTTTCGGCAACGAATCAAAAAAAGTCAGTTTTTCATTGGTGGCAGGATCGACGGTCGCTGCGGGCGCCGGCTCCGCTGGTGCTGCAGGTATGGCAGGTGTGGCAGGTGTGGCAGTGGCAATCGGCTGGCGCGGCGCCGAGACGGCGATTTCGGTTGTCGGCTCGGGGGTGCGACCGCGACCGGCCATGAAGCCGAGGGCAAAACTGACGATGGCAACGGTGATCAGAATGACGGCGATAACCACCGGCCGTCCTTCATTGCTGCGCTCTCTACGATTGGGCATGACCATGATGATTCCTTCCTACATGGTGTCCGGGGCGGAGATGCCGAGGATACCAAGAGCATTGGCGATAACGCGACGGACACACTCGACCAGGCAGAGCCGGGCCTGGGCCACGGCAACCTCTTCGACCAGCACTTTGTGCCGGTTGTAGTAGCTGTGGAAGAGGGTGGCGAGTTCTTGCAGATAGTAGACAATACGATGCGGCTCACAGCCACGCGCCGCCTGCTCGATGACCGCGGGGTAGCGCTGCATCAGCTTGGCCAGAGCGAGCTCTTCCGGTTCGGTGAGCAGGGCAAAGTCAACGGCTGCAGCTGTCGGCAGGGTGACGCCGGCGTCGCGGGCGTTGCGCTGGATGCTGCGGACGCGGGCATGGGCGTACTGCACATAGTAAACCGGATTTTCGTTACTCTGTTTCTTGGCCAGTTCGAGGTCAAAATCGAGCTGACTGTCGGCCCGGCGCATGAGAAAGAAGAAGCGACAGGCGTCGCTACCGACCTCATCGATGACTTCGCGCAGGGTAATAAAGTTGCCGGAGCGCTTGCCCATGGTGTAAGGCACCCCGTCGCGCAGCAAATTGACCATCTGGATCAGCAGCACTTCGAGATCGTCCGGCGCGTGGCCAAGGCCTTCGATGACCGCCTTCATCCGCGGCACATAACCGTGGTGGTCGGCGCCCCAGACATCGATGACGCGCTGGAAGCCGCGGTCAAACTTCTCCATGTGGTAGGCAACATCGGAGGCAAAGTAGGTCGGGCTGCCATCCGATTTAATCAGGACCCGATCCTTGTCGTCGCCGTAATCGGTGGTGCGAAACCACAGGGCGCCGTCCTGTTCAAAGGAGAGGCCTTTGCTGGCCAGTTTGCCGAGCTCCAGATTGACCATGTCGCGGTCATAGAGGCTCTGCTCGCTATACCAGTTGTTAAAGACGATGCCGAAGGCTTTGAGATCATCGGCAATCCAGACCAGTACCTGCTCAATGCCGAAGGCGGAGCAACGGGCAATGGCCGCTTTTTCGTCGAGAGAAAGAACGGCGTCACCTTCCAGCGCATCAAGCTTTTTGGCGAGGTCGCGGATGTATTCGGCCTGATAACCATCCTCGGGAAAACTGATGGTTTCGCCGCGCTGTTCACGCAGGCGCATCCAGATGGAACGGCCGAGGGTCTGCACCTGATTACCGGCATCGTTGATGTAGTATTCGCGCTGGACGTCGAAACCGGCTGCCGAAAGGACCGAGGCGACGGCATCGCCGACGGCGGCACCGCGGCCGTGGCCGATGTGCAGCGGCCCGGTCGGATTGGCGCTGACGAATTCAACCTGAACCTTTTTCCCCTGACCAATAGTGCTGCGACCGTAGTTTGTGTCGCGCTGCAGAATCTCGGCGAGCACCGCATACCAGCAGGTCGGTGCCAGGAAAAAGTTGATAAAACCGGGGCCGGCGATCTCAATTCGGGTCCATAATCCCGCGTCACTCCCCAGAGCTTTGACCAGGAGTTCAGCCACCTGGCGCGGCGCTTTGCGCTCGGCCTTGGCCAGCAGCAGGGCGGCATTGGTGGCAAAGTCACCATGGTCAGCCTGACCCGGAACCTCGAGTGAAAAATCAGGAATTTCGCCTGAGGCAAGGCTGCCGGCGGCGTAGCAGGCCTGCAGGGCCCCGGTAATTTTCTGCCGCAACAGATCCTTCATGCGTCATTTTCGCTTTCTTTAAAAAGTATGGTTACCGGCGGACTCTTTATCCCGAATGACATCCCGACTGAAGTCGATAGCGCACTGTGCAGCATCAGGCGCACAGGGGGCCGGATCTGCGGATGTCGTGGGCCATGAGAGGGGTTCCGGTTACGGGTAAGGTGCGTATGTTAACGCTCGCCCGTCGCACTGTCAAGGGGGCTGGCAGAGTCGCTGTCGTTCGTCGTTGCCGGTGGAACGGCCGGAGCCGCACGGTCAGGAGGGAACTGGTAGACCAGTTCGTCGGGTCGCACCATGCCGAGTTCGCGGCGGGCTATGTTTTCGATGGTGCCAAGATCACTTTTCAGTGCCTCGATCTCTTTGCGCAGTTCGGCATTGGTCGCTTCCAGCGCCGCAATTTGTGCACCCATCTCTGCAAGTTGTTGTTGGGACTGAAACACACGCAACAGGCCACGGTCACCAAACAGGATCATCCCGACCATGACAACGACGAGCACGATGAACCAGACCGGAATCCGCCTGGGGCTTTGCTGCGGTTGTCCTGCGGTGGGGGTGGCCATGAATGATCCTTTTTCCAGTCGTTGGAAGAGGCACAAGATTGCCACACCTGTCAGTGTTTTTACAAGAAAATGCTGGGAAAAAATCGGGATGAAAAAACCCGCCGGCTTTTGTCTGCCGGCGGGGGAGAGGCTACGTAATGTGGCGGCCTACAGTGTGACCAGCGGCCGGACTTTTTCCATGGTCGCTTTGCCAACCCCTTTGACCTTGAGCAGGTCGTCGATTTTGGCGAAGGGACCGTTGGCGGTGCGGTGATCAATGATGCTTTGAGCGGTGACCTTGCCGATGCCGGGCAGCTTCTGCAGCTCGGCGAGGGTGGCGGTGTTGAGGCTGATGGCGGCGGTTTTCTGGGCCGCGGCAGGTTCGGCGGCAGAGGCGCTGCTGCCAGTCAGTGGCAGCAACAGGGTGAAGCAGAACAGACAAAGGCCAATAGTGATGAATCTTTTCATAAAAACCCCCATTTGTTGAATGTGGTGCGGTGCCGCAAGCGGCAATAAAAAAGACCCGGCAGCATGGATGCCCGTCGTGTCGATCCCCCCTCCTGGTGCTTGATTGCCGCCGTGCCGGAACGACGGCTGCACCAATGTTTAGGACGCGCTAATTCTGCATAAAATTTCCGGGCAGGTCAAGCAGGTTTTTAAGTTTTTTTTAAGGGAAAGCTTTGGGGATCTTAGGAGATGGACTCGTCATTGATTATTGTCGTTCGTAAACAGCTCCCGTCGCAGCTGCGCTGCCGGGGTGAAGTAGGCGCGGGCGCCCTGGAGGAGGATGAGGAAGGTGGTGACGGCGACGCTGCCGGTGATGACACACATCACCGCGATCTGGTAGCGCACCGCCAAAGCCGGGGCAGTGCCGGAGAGGATCTGACCGGTCATCATGCCGGGGAGAAAGACCAGCCCCATGGCGGCCATGGCGTTGATCGACGGGATCAGGGCGGCGCGATAGGCGCTGCGCACAGCTTCACGGGCCGCCTGGCGCGGGCTGGCGCCGAGGCACAGCGCTGACTCGATTTCGTCGCGGCGCTGGTACATTTCGCTGCCGAGACGCTCTGCGGCGAGGCTGGCACCGGTGAGCGAGTTGCCGAAGATCATGCCGGCGAGCGGGATTAAGTAGCGCGGGTCGTACCAGGGAGTCAGGCCGATGACCAGATGGCAGAAGTAGAAGGTGGCACCGCCGCAGCCGACCAGCATGGAGCTGGCGATGATGCGATAGAAACCGGGCATGCGCTGCTTGACCCGACTTGCGGCGGCCTGCACCGCGAAGCCGCCCATGACCAGCAGCACCAGCAGCACCGCCGTAGCGCTTTTGAGCTCGAACAGCAGCTGCAGCAGGTAGCCGGCGATAAACAGCTGCGCCGCCATGCGCAGCGAGGCGACCAGCATCGCTTTTTCCTGGCCGACCCGGCGCAGGCGGGCCATGCCGATGGCGAGCAGCACCAGACCGTAGGAAAGGACGAGGTCGATCAGGGTCAGGTCGATGACGGCGCCGCTCATGCTGTCATCTCCACCGGGGTGGGCGGGTCAGCGAGGAAATCGCGCAGGGCGGTGCTTTGCGGTGTCGTCAGCAGTTGCTGTGCCGGTCCGGTTTCGATCACCTGCCCGGCGACGAGAAAGACCAGCTGGTCGGCGATGCGACCGGCCAGCCGCAGGTCGTGGGTGACCAGGACGACAATCAGCCGTTTTTTCCTCGTGATCTGGCGCAGGGTGTCGGCGAGGCGGTCGGCGGTCGGGCGGTCGAGAGCGCTGGTCGGCTCGTCGAGGACCAGCACCTCCGGCGCGTTGGCCAGGGCGCGGGCGAGGCAGAGGCGCTGCTGCTGGCCGATGGAGAGGCTCTGGGCGTCGCGACTGAGCAGAGCCGGGTCGAGCTGGCAGAGGTCGAGTAAGGTTTGCAGGTCAGCGTCAGACGGGAGGGGAG
>Ga0209231_1000904_pt1 | contig 13384 bp, 9 predicted proteins | sample Deesub45470m_DNA_FD_188086 | JGI IMG/M metagenome (GOLD analysis project Ga0209231, IMG submission 188086) | Deep subsurface microbial communities from North Pacific Ocean - 450_OLKR46/470m Metagenome (SPAdes) (version 2) | ecosystem: Environmental > Terrestrial > Deep subsurface > Unclassified ... | reverse complement strand
GTGTAGCATCGCCACGGTGTCGAGCATCTCGTCCATCGTCGATGTGGTGACGACCGCTTCATTCTCGACGGCGCTCTTCATCAGCGCATAGTCGCCGACCATCGCCCCGGTGTGCGACTGCGCCGCCGCCTGGCCGCGCTGGCTGCGGCCGGGGTGGAGCAGGATGATCGGAATGCGCGCGGCGCGGGCGCGGCGGGCGGCGGCCAGGAAGGCGGCTGGATCGCGGATCTGCTCGGCATAAAGCGCGATGGCGGACGCGGAGCGTTCGGCGACGATGACGTCGATCAGGTCGCTCGCCTTGACTACCGCCTCGTTGCCCGTCGCGACCGACAGCGACACCGAAATGCCGCGTCCCTGCATCGCCGCGCGCATGCCCGATGCGGTGGCGCCGCTCTGCGCGATCACCGCGACGTTGCGCCGGCGGATATGGGCCACGGGCTGTATCGGTTCGAAGCTGAGCGCAATTCCCGCACCATAGTTGACGAAGCCCAGGCAGTTGGGGCCCAGCAGGGCGAGCCCCGCCTCGTGGCAGCGGCTGGCAATCTCGTCCTGCTCACGTCGGCCTTGCTCACCGGCCTCGGCGAAGCCCGATGCGAAGACGATGACGCCGCCGACCTTGCGCCGCGCGCAGGCCTCGACCGCCGGCAGGATCGCGGCGCGGGGAACGTTGAGCACCACTGCATCGACCCCCTCGGGCAGGACGTCGAACGATTTGAGGCAGGGGCGGCCGTTGATCTCGTCGCGCGTCGGGCTGATCAGGTGGATCGCCCCGCCGAAACCGAAGCGATCGACATTGGCGAGCACCGCGCCGCCCATCGTCGCCGCATCGGGCGAGGCGCCGGCGATCGCGATCGAGCGGGGCCGCAACATCCGTGCCAGACCCGATGTCACATCGCGTGCCGCAGGCGATCCGTCGCCTTCAACGGGTCGGGTCAATACGGATGCTTCACCCTCGGCAGGACTGGTTTCGGCGTGCGGCAAAGCTGTTCCTCCCTATGCCGGTCGTGCCGGCGGCCTGTCCTTGCGATTACCCGGGGGCATCGGTCCAATGCCGATTTCACCGGGTTACGATAGAATCACGATATGAAATAGACGAACGTCATTCAATACTATATCTGTATCAGGATGGCTGTTATAAGCTATTGGACGTGCGATGTCGACGCGTTCTAAGCGTAGCCGACCGATGTGGGAGAGAGGGTCCGATGTACGGACGGAATGATCTGAGGACGAGCCTGGCCCCTGCGCAGTCCGCGCCCGCGCCGACCGCCTTCAAGAAGGCCAGCTACGCGTTGTTCTATGGTGGCGAGCCGCAGGAGTCGTCGGCGCTCAGCCGCGACTGGTATGCGCGCGGGCAGACGATGATCGTCGCCTATAGCGAGGCCGAAGCGGGCGCTGTGTTCGAGCGGGCCGACCAGGTCGACGAATATGCGATCGTCCTGCCCGACGACGGCGTCGAACTTCGCGTCGAGATCGACGAGGGCGCAGAGGCCGTCTCCGACAAGGCTGTCGCCTTCGTACCCGCCGGGCGCAGCCGGATCACGGTGGTGAAGGGCGGCCGCATCCTGCGCCTGTTCACGACGCGGTCGACGGATTTGGTGGCGAAATGCGCGAATGCCGCCGACTATGTCGAGCCCGATCCCAATGTCGCCGCCTTTGCGGCGTGGCCCGATCCGGTCGGCGGGCGCAAGGTTCGCGTCTATTCGGGCAAGGTCGCGCCGCAGGAGGGCCGCTTTGGCCGGCTCTATCGCGGCTCGACGATCATGGTGAATTTCGGCGACGGCCGGGTCGGTCCCCGCGCGCCGGACAATCTGTCGCCGCACAACCATGCCGACTTCGAACAATATTCGATCGCGCTCGACGGCGACTATATCCACCATCTGCGCTGGCCGTGGATCAGCGACTCGACCCAGTGGATCGACGACGACCATGAGCGCTGCGCCGCCCCCTCGGTCGCGGTGATCCCGCCGCCCGCCACCCACACGTCGCAGGGCATTGCGCCGGGGCTCAACCGGCTGCTCGACGCCTTCTGCCCACCGCGCCGCGATTTTTCCAACAAGCCCGGCTGGGTGCTCAACGCCGACGATTATCCCATGCCCGTCGAGGATCAGGGGAAAGGCGCATGACCGACCGTATCGGCGACCTTCTGAAAGGCGCTATCGACCTGCATTGCCATAGCGGCCCGTCGGTGATGCCGCGCCGGCTCAACCATGTCGAGGCGATCAGGGAGGGCGAGGCTGCCGGGCTGCGCGCGATCCTGTTCAAGGACCATTATTATTCGGTCACGCCGGTCGCCGAGATGCTGAAGGAGACGATGCCGGGCAAGGTGATGCTGCTGACCGGCGTGCCGCTCAACAACACCACCGGCGGGATCAATCCCTATGCGGTCGAACATGGCTTCAAGCTGGGCGCGCGGCTGGTGTGGATGCCGACCTTCTCGGCCGCGAACCATATCCGCCACTCGCACCGCAAGCAGTTCCTGCCGACCAAGGAGACGATGCTTCCGCCGCGCGCGCTGACCGTGATCGACGATCATGGCGCGCTGATCGACGACGTGAAGATCATCCTCGACCAGATCGCCGCCTATGACGGCGTGCTGTCGGCGGGCCATCTCCACATCAGCGAGATCTGGCCGCTGTTCGCCGAGGCGAAGGCGCGCGGTGTCACGCGGCTGCTGGTCAACCATCCGAGTTTCCTGATCGACGCCAACCATGCCGACATGACTGAGCTGGCGGCGATGGGCGCCTATCTGGAGCACAGCTGCTGCATGTGGGCCGGGGTCCAGGGCAAGAATTACACCAAGGAAGGGCTGAAGGCGCTGATCGATGCCGGCGGTGTCCCGAACACGATCATCGGCTCGGACCTGGGGCAAGTCGGCAATCCCACGCCGGTCGAGGGCTTGCGCTATGTCATCCAGATGCTCATTGATCTTGCCTATGACGATGCCGATATCCGGCGAATGATCGGTGGCAATGCGGCGACGCTGATGGGTCTCGACGAGACCGATGATCAGGCCGTCGCCCATGCCGCCCTGCTCACCGCCTGACGTTCAAGGAGCCAGAATGGACCGCCAATATTTCCTGCTTGTCGACGGACAGGCCCATCCCGGAACCTCGTCGTTCGACGTGATCAACCCTGCGCTGGGCACGGCTTTCGCGCGGTGCCCCAAGGCCGATGTCGCGCTGCTCGACGAAGCGGTCGCCGCCGCCAAGCGGGCCTTTCCGGGCTGGGCGGCGACGTCGATCGACGAGCGCGCGAAACTGCTCGGTCAGATCGCCGACGTGCTCGAAACCAAGGTCGATGAGCTTGCCGCGGTACTGACTGCCGAACAGGCAAGCCGCTCGACCAGGCTGCCGGCGAGATCAAGGGCGCAGTCGGCGTGCTGCGCGCTTTCGCCAAGATGCGCCTCGAGCCCAAGGTGCTGCGCGACGACGGCAAGCAGCGCGTCGTCGAGCATCGCGTGCCGCTGGGCGTGGTCGGCGGCATCATGCCGTGGAATTTCCCGCTGGTCCTGCTCATCAACAAGCTCGGTCCGGCGCTGATGGCGGGCAATACGATGGTGGCCAAGCCGGCGCCGACGACCCCGCTCACCACGCTGTTGTTCGGTGAAATCTGCCGCGAGATCCTGCCGGCGGGCGTGTTCAATATCGTCTGCGACGAGAATGAGCTGGGCGCGGCGCTGTCGAGCCATCCCGACATCGCCAAGATTTCCTTCACCGGATCGACCGCGACCGGCAAGAAGGTGCTCGCCTCCACCGCCGCGACGCTCAAGCGCGTGACCCTCGAACTGGGCGGCAACGATGCCGCGATCGTGCTCGACGATGTCGATACCAAGATGGTCGCGCGCAAGGTGTTTGACGGTGCGATGCGCAACGCCGGCCAGGTCTGCGTTGCCACCAAGCGGGCCTATGTGCCGGCGGCGATCTATGATGATTTCTGCGACGAACTCGGGCGGATCGCGCGCGAAACCGTGGTCGACGACGGCACCCGGCAGGGCGCCCAGATCGGGCCGGTCCAGAACCGCCAGCAATATGACAAGCTCACCGCGCTGATCGCCGATGCTGCGACCGCCGGCAAGATCGTCGCCGGTGGCGAGCCGATGGACGGCCCCGGCTATTTCATCCGCCCGACCATCGTCCGCGATATCGCCGACGATGCGCCGCTGGTCCGCGACGAGCAGTTCGGCCCGGTGCTGCCGGTGCTGAAATATGACGATATCGAAGAGCTGCTCGTGCGGGTCAACGACACCGAATATGGCCTCGGCGGTACGATCTGGGCCACCGATGTCGAACGCGCCACCGCGCTGGCGCTGCGCGTCCGCACCGGCACTGTCTGGGTAAACCGGCCGCAGGGCATCGATCCGAAAGTCCCCTTCCGCGGCGCCAAACAGTCGGGTATCGGCACCGAGATGGGTGAGGCGGGCTTCGAGGAATATACGCAGGGACAGATTGTCAGCGTATCCCTCGGCGAGCTCGTCTGACCGGACCAACATCCGGAGACGATCATGGCCATGAGCCGCGCCGCGCCGCATAGCGCGGCCAGAGCCGAACGTATCGACGGGCGGGCGATCGCCCGTACGCTCGACGAAGAGACCGCTGCCGCTGTGCGCGACATTGTCGCGCGCGACGGCGCGGCTCCGGGGCTTGCGGTCGTGCTGGTCGGCAACGACCCGGCGAGCGAAGTCTATGTCGGCCGGAAGATCGAGGCGTGCGCGCGGGTCGGCATCGTCTCGACCGAGCATCGCTTGCCCGCGCAGACGACGCAGGACGCGTTGCTGACCCTGATCGCCCGGCTCAATGCCGATCCGACGATCCACGGCATCCTCGTCCAGGTGCCGCTGCCCGCGCATATCGACGATGCGATGGTGCTGAGCGCGATCGATCCGGCGAAGGATGTCGACGGTTTCCACCCGGTCAATGTCGGTCGCCTGTCGACCGGCGCCGATGGCCTCGTTCCCTGCACACCGCTCGGCGTGATGATGCTGCTCGACAGCGTGATCGACGACATCAAGGGTCTCGATGCGGTGGTGATCGGCAAGTCGAACATCGTCGGCAAACCGATCGCGATGCTGCTGCTCGAGCGCGAGGCGACCGTTACCGTCACCCATATCGAGACGCGCGGTCTGCCCGACATCGTCCGCAAGGCCGACATCATCATCGCCGCTGCCGGCGCACCCCGGCTGGTCAAGGGTTTCTGGGTGAAGGAAGGCGCAGTCATCATCGACGTCGGCATCACCCGCACGGTCGGCGAGGACGGCAAGACCAGGCTGGTCGGCGACGTCGCCTTCGACGAGGTCCAGCACGCGCGCGCGGTTACCCCGGTTCCCGGCGGGGTCGGCCCGATGACGATCGCCTGCCTGCTCGCCAACACAGTGAAGGCGGCGCAGATGCGCGGGACGTCGACCGCGACCTGATGCGTTGCCCCGGCGGAGCCCGGGCTGCTACGCCATGCGCGGATATCTCGCCGCAAAAACCTCTAACGGCCCCGGCCTCCGCCGGGGCGACGCCGGTTCAAGCGGCTGTCAGAAGAAATAGAAGCGCAGCGCCGCGTCGGACATGCGGCGGCGCAATCGCGCGTCGGGAACGATCCGGTAGAAGGTTTCCAGCGTCTGCGCATAGGTGACGCGATCCTCGCAGCCGACGAACGGCGCATCGCTGCCCCAGAACAGCCGCTCGGGCCCGGCCACCTCTATCAGCCGTGCTGCATAGCTGGCCAACGTGTCCTCGGGCAGGCGGAATCCCGCCGACAGCTTGACCCGCGTCCGGCCCCGGTCGATCGCCCGCAGCACCGCTTGAAAGCCTTCGCCTGCCATGCCCTGCTCGGCACGCAGCAGGCCGAAATGGTCGACCACCACATCGACGCCGCTGTCGTCGAGCGCGGGGAGGATCGCTGCCAGCTGCGCGCCGCTCAGGTTCAGCTCGATATGCAGGCCGGCATCGGTGAGGCGACGCACGAAGCGGCGAAACGCGTAGCCGGCCAAATCGGGCAGGGGCGCGCTGACCGGCAGCTGGTAGCGCACCCCACAAGCGCCGTGCGCCTTGAGCGCCGCCATCTCGCCCGGACCGGCGTCGAGATCGAGCATGACGGTGGCGCGCAGCCGCTTGTGCCGAGCGAGCACCTCTAATGTATAGTCGTTATAGTCGCCGAACAGGCTGGCGGCGGTCACCACCCCGAAGCTGATGCCGTGTCCGTCGAGCGCGGCCAGATAGGTCTCGACCGCATAGTCGTAATCGGGCCGGATCCAGGCGCCGTCGGTGAACGGCATCGCCCGGGTGAAGACATGGCAATGCGCGTCGATCACCGGCGGTTCGGGCGGCACCATGCCGGTCAGTCCAGGCTCGCGAAGAGCGCCCGGCCATTGTCGTGCAACAGCTTCGCCCGCTCGGCATCGCTCAGTAGGCTGGTCGCGGCGATGGCGTGTTCGACCATCTCCTCGTAGCTGTTCTTCGTGTTGCCATAGTCCGATCCCCACATCACCCGATCGATCCCGAAGGTATCGACCATGCGGCGCACGAAGCGCGCGGGATCGATCCCGGCCTCGGCAAAGCGGTTGAAGTTGATCTGGGTGACCTTGAACCGGATGTTGGGGACGTAGAGCAGCGACAGATGCTCGGCCCCGATCGTGCCCTCGTCGCCCCGGTCGACATGCGTCCAGCCGCAATGGTCGAGCGAGATGACCGTCGAGGGGAAGCGCTTCGCCAGCGCGATGATCCGGCCGAACGCCGCCGCCGACGGAACGCCCGGCGCATACATCAGCACCATGCGCAGGTCCAGCTCGTTGGCGACCTCCCAGGTGTCGAGCGCCGCCGGGGAGTCGAGCCAGGGATAGTCGCCGTCGGCGTTGGGATAGCCGAACAGGCGCAGGCCGACGACATTGTGGCGATCGGCAAGGTCGCGCAGCATCGCCGGCGTTGCCGGATCGGCCGCCGGCAGGATCAGCACGGTCGAGAGCCTGTCGGGGTGGGCGTCGCCGACCGCCAGCGCATAGCTGTTATCGGTCTTGTAGACGGTGTTGTACTGGACGGCCGCGCCGCCGGTAACGCCCAGCCGGTCCCAGAGCGGAATCAGGCTGGCGGGAGTCGCCGGGTTGGCGGCGATGCGGGCGCGGACGGCCTCCTCGCCCTCGCGCGCGCCGCTGACATCGATCGGGTAGCGATCGGTGTCGCTGGTGAAGAAGTGCGCGTGGGTGTCAAATAGCCGGGCTTGCGGCATCGAAATCTCCGGTTTTCTGCCGACGAGCGGCGAGGCGGTTGGCAAGGTGCATGGTGACGGCGGGAATGATCGCGATCACCGAGAAGACGATATAGGTGTCCATCCGGTCGAGCCCGGCGCCCAGCAGGAAGCCGCCGATCATCGGGCCGATGATGGCGCCGACCCGTCCGAAGCCGACGACGAAGCCGACCCCGGTGTTGCGCACGTCGGCCGGGTACATTTTCACCGCGACGAGGAACAGCCCGGTATAGGCGCCGACGACGAACAGCGTGGTAACCCCAGCCATCGCCAGCAGCGGCACCGGATCGGGCGGCTGGATGCCGAAGATGACAAGAGAAACGGCTGCCAGTGCGAAATAGATCGCGGTCAGCCGGCCTTCGCCGATCCGCTTGGCGAACAGGCCCATGGTGAGATGGCCCAGCGCCCCGCAGGCCCCGGTGATCATGCCGCTGGCTGCCGCCAGCGTCGGCGACAGCCCGGCATTGGCCAATATGGTCGGCTTCCAGTTGAGCAGGAAATAGCCGACGATCGCATAGGTCAGCGAAGCCACCCAGACGAGCAGGGTCGCTTGCCGCAGATCGGGGGCGAGCAGCGCCCTGACCGTTCCGTTTCGCTCCGGCCGACCTGGTTCGACCGGGGGGAAATCGATGAGCGGCTGCTGGCGCGCGCGGACGAGCAACCGGTTGAGCCTGGCCAGATCGCCGGGGCCACGGCGCTTGGCGAGAAACTCGGGCGACTCGCCCAGAAAGACGAGGCTGGCGAAAAAGGTGGCGGCGTTGAGGATGCCGGCGGCGAGGAATATCAGCCGCCAGCCGGAAAACTCCAATGCGAGCACTGCAACGGCGCTGGCCGTCATCGTTCCGAGCGTGAAGCCGAGATGCAGCACCGCGAGCGAGACGTTGCGCACCTTGTCGGTCGTGAATTCGGCCACCGTCGTGTTGAGGCATACGACCAACGTACCCAGGCCAACCCCGGTGATCAGGCGCAGGACGAGCAGCTGATAGACATTGGTCGCGATGCTGGTGGCCAGCAGCACCACCGCGAGCGATCCGATCGCAGCGAGCATGACGGGGCGTCGACCGATCCTGTCGGCGAACGGCGCGACCACGAAGGCGCCAATCGACAGCCCGACCGAGGCGAAGCCGAAGATGGTGCCGAGCACCGCCGGGGCAACGCCCCATTCCCTGGTCAGCACCGGTGCGGCGAGGGCCAGCGAAGACACATCGAAGCCGTCGGCGATATTGCAGAAGCAGCAGAGCGCCACGACCAGATATTGATAGGGGCTCATCGCCAAAGCCAGCAGTCCGGGCTTTTCCGAGCCGGTATCCCGCGATGTTCCAGCCACGCCGCTCTCCGTTTCTGAAGCTCTGCGCCGCGGTCATATGAGGAGCGAGCTTTTGGTTATATATAACTTCATTCGTCAATATGCGATTTGGCTGCTTGCGCAAGTCGGAATTTGTATGTCATAAACGATCATCGTTCGTCATATCATAATGAACCTGCATCGGTTCACGGGTGCGGCTGCCGGGTAGAGGCCGGACGATCGATGATCAGAAAAGGCAACGGCACGCCAAAGAGCGGCCGCGACACATTGGGGAGGATCGATGAAAAGGACCTATTCCGCATCCGCGCTTGTGCGGCCGTCGTCATGGCTGGCCGGATCGAGTCTCGCGGCGCTGTCTGTTCCGCTGCTGGCGGTGGCGACGCCCGCGGCCGCGCAGGTCGCCAAGCCGGCGGCCGATGCTGCCGAGAGCGAGAAGCGCTTCGACGACACGCGCGAGATCACGGTGACGGGCTCGCGCCTGCGCACCGGATTTACCGCGCCGACGCCGGTCACCGCGATCGGCGATGCACAGATCGAAAGCCGCGCGCTGAACACCGTGGCCGAACTCAGTTATGAGATCCCGCAGTTGCGCATCAACCAGAATATCGGCCGATCGAGCGAGCCGGTCGGCCAGAATGTCGCCGATCTTCGCGCGCTCGGCGGGGCGCGCACCCTGTTGCTGCTCGACGGCCGCCGCCTTGCGGCAACCAGCCCCTTCGGCGGCATCGACACCAACATCTTCCCGGTGTCGTTGATCAATGGGGTCGAGGTGGTGACCGGCGGCGCATCGGCGGCCTATGGCTCCGACGCTGTCGCGGGGGTCATCAACTTCTCGATCGACAAGGCGTTCGAGGGGCTGAAGCTCGATGCTTCGTACGGCCAGTCCAAATATGACGATGTCCATCGCCCGGTATTGTCGGGCGCGATCGGCAAGAGCTTTCTCGACGATCGGCTGCACGTGACGGTCGCGGGCGACTTCTTCCGCAACACCGGCCAGACGCGGGTGGCGAGCCGCCCGTGGGGCCGCGGCAATCCGGTGTTGTTCAACAATCTCGGCTATACGCCGACCAACGGCCAGACGAAGAACTTCATCGCCAACGGCGCGACCTTCTCGCGCATGACGTTCGGCGGACTGATCGTCGCACCGTCGACCAGCCCGCTCTACGGCATCCAGTTCGGGCCCAACGGCACGCCGCAGCCCTTCAACTATGGCAGCCAGGTCAACACCGTCTTCCAGCTGGGCGGACAGGGTGACACGATCGAGGGCGACGGCAACATCCTGCCGCACATCACCCGCTATTCGGGCTACGGCCGATTGAGCTACGACGCGTCGGACAGTCTCTCGCTGTGGTCCGAGATCCTGTGGTCGCGGGTCGAGGTGGAGTCGGATCTCGCCCCCAATTACGACAGTGGCACGCTCACGATCCGGCGTGACAATGCCTATCTGCCGGCCTCGATTCGCAACATCATGACTGCGAACAACATCGCCCAGTTCAGCTTCGGCCGCATGAATCTGGAGGACGGCTATTCGCAGAACAACAGCGTGACCCGCGCGATGCGCTATGCCGCAGGCGCAGAAGGCAAGTTCGGCGACGGCTGGACCTGGGATGCCTATGCGCAGCGATCGGACAACCGCTTCCGCCAGGAAAGCGTCAACAACCGCATTCAGGCGAACTGGTTTGCGGGCGTCGACTCGGTCATCAGCCCGGTCACCGGCCAGCCGGTCTGCCGGATCAATGCCGATGCGATCACCACCAACGACAATGCCGCCTGCGCGCCGATCAACGTCTTCGGCGCCGGATCGATCAACCAGGCGGCGCTCGACTGGTACCGCGGCACGTCCTTCTACGATGCGAAGATGAGCCAGAATGTCGCGGGCCTCAACGTCGCCGGTGCGCCCTTCTCGACCTGGGCGGGGGAGGTTTCGCTCGCGTTCGGCGGCGAATATCGGCGCGAGAAGATCAACAGCGTTTCGGACGCGGTCTCGATGGTCAGCGGTTGGCGCTCGATCAACCAGCAGCCCTTTTCGGGCAGCTTGAACGTGAAGGAAGTCTATGCCGAGGTCGGCGTTCCGCTGGCCAGGGACGTGCCCTTCGCCAAGAGCCTCGAGCTGAACGGTGCGATCCGTTATGCCGACTATAGCTCCAGCGGCGGAGTCACCACCTGGAAGGTCGGCGTCAACTACTCCCCGATCTCCGACATCCGCTTCCGCGGCACCATCTCGCGCGACATCCGGGCGGCCAACGTCAACGAACTCTTTGCCGGCCGCAACCAGGTGATCAACACGATCATCGACCCGCGCGACAATGTCGCCAATTTCGTCACGCAGCTCACCGGCGGCAACCCAGCGCTCGATCCGGAAAAGGCCGACACCAAGGCGGTCGGCGTCGTGTTGCAGCCCAGCTTCGCACCGGGCCTCAGCATCTCGCTCGATTATTACTCGATCAAGATCAAGGACGCGATCACGTCGGTCCCGGCGCAGACGATCGTCGACAATTGCCTGAAGCTCGGCATCGACAGCTTCTGTCCGTTCGTCGAGCTGGACGGCGCCGGCGAGATCAGCCGCGTGACCGCGACGCTGATCAACACCCAGACGGTGAAGACCAGCGGCGTCGATTTCGAGGCGGCCTATCGACGGCCGGTCGAATGGTTCGAGACCGAGGGGACGATCGGCGCGCGCCTGCTCGTCACCTATGTCCGCGATCTCGAGCTGACCACCTCGGGGGTGACGATCGACTATGTCGGCGATCTCGCCACCGATTATAGCGGCCAGCCGCGCTGGAAGGCCAATTTCGACCTGACCTATACGGGCGGCCCGCTGAAGCTGGGCGCCTATGTCCGGTACATCGGCAACGGCAAATACCGGTCGTTCTACGTCGACGACGTCGACCTCCCGGCCGACCAGAATCATGTGAAGGGCCGCGCCTATATCGACCTGTCGGGCGCCTACAAGATCACCGACAGTATCGAGCTCTACGGCAAGATCGACAATCTGCTGAACAAGGCTCCGCCGATCATACCCAATAATATCGTCCAGCCGACCATCTCCAACTCGCAGATGTTCGACCGGATCGGTCGATTCTACGTCGCCGGGGTCAGGTTCAAGCTCTGATCGTCGCCGCCAACTGACGGGGCTGGGTCCGCGCGCCGACGCGTTGGGCCCGCCCCCATCGGCTTTTCAGAACCCGGCTGCCCGGGAAGGAGGATGTGCGTGTCCAGTTCGCCCACCGATGTGATCCGCAAATCGCCGATGAGCCTCTATCAATATGCGATCATCGCGTTGTGCGTGCTGAGCTACGCATCGGATGGCGTCGACGTCGTCACCCTATCCTACGCGGCGCCCGTGCTGATGAAGGAATGGGGCATTTCCCCCGCCACCTTCGGCCTAGCCTATACCGCGACCCCGATCGGGATCGCGCTGGGCTCCTTCTTCCTTTCGCCGCTGGCCGACCGGATCGGCCGCCGAACCCTCACTCTGTGGTTGCTCGGATCGCTGGTGATCATGCTGTTCGCGACCGCCTTCAGCAGCTCGCTGCTGATGCTGGTCACCTTGCGATTGCTGACCGGGATCAGCCTCGGCGCGCTGGTCGTCTGCCTGAACGTCACCGTGTCCGAGTTCAGCAACGAGGAGCGGTCGAACGTCCTGATCGGTATCCTCCACACCGGCTATTCGGCCGGCGGCATGATCTGCGGCGCGCTCGCCGCGCTGCTGCTCGAACCGCTCGGCTGGCGGGCGCTGTTCCTCGCGGCCGGGGCACTCAGCGTGCTCAGCTTCGTGCTGAGCCTGTTCGTCCTCGCGGAGTCGCCGATGTACCTGATCGCCCGCCGCCCGGCGAACGCGCTGCAGCGGCTCAACGCGATCTTCCGCCGGATGAACAAGCCGGAGTTCGACAGCCTGCCGCCCGCGCCCGAAGCCAAGGCGGGCAAAGGCCGCGCGATCATTCCGCGCACCTTGTTGTTCGGTACCGCGATGCTCTGCCTCGCTGGTTTCGTCTTCACCGTCAGCGGCGGGTTCATGGCGAGCTGGCGGCCCAAGCTGCTCGACATGGCGCATCTGACCATGACGTGGAACGGCATCGCGGGTGTTTCGACCCACGGCGCGGGCATCTTCGCGCATCTTTTCGTTGGCGCGCTGGCCCGCAAGGTGGGGGAGCGCAAGATCGCGGTGATCTTCCTGCTCGGCATGGGCTTCGCCTTCACCCTGCTCGGCGCGGTGCCGGACGGTGCGCTCTTGCCGCTCGTCATCGCCTCGACCCTGTCGGGATTCTTCAACGTCGGCGCTTTCACCGCGATCATCCTGGTGACCTTGAACTATTTCGAGCCGGGCGTGCGCAGTGCCGGCCTTGGCATCATGCTCGGCTGTTCGCGGGTCGGCGGGATCGTCGGGCCGCTGGTCGGCGGCTTCGTCATCGCCGCGGGCTTCGGCCGCTTCTGGACGCTGTTCCTGTTCGCAGTGATCCTCATCATCCCGGTCGTCGCCGCAATCTATGCCAGGGCGCGGCCGGGTGATGTGGCTGTGCCGGCACATGGGTGATCGTATTTTCTCGTCATTCCGGCGAAAGCTGGCATGCGGCTTTTGCCGGAATGACGGCTATGGGAGAGGCAGCGGGAAAACCATATTTCGACCGACGGCCTGGATTGCTGCGGGCTTGCTTGCATCGGCCACGACCGCAACGGCGCAGACCGCGCGCCCCGCGCTCGATTATGCCAGCGCCGCCCGGATCCAGCAGACCTGTCTCGATTGGGCGGCCAAGAACGGAAAGAGCATGACCGTCGCGGTGATGGACAGCCACGGCATGCTCGTCGCCTATGCGCATATGGACGGTGCATCCTACCAGGCCGGGGAAATGG
>Ga0209231_1000903_pt1 | contig 13386 bp, 5 predicted proteins | sample Deesub45470m_DNA_FD_188086 | JGI IMG/M metagenome (GOLD analysis project Ga0209231, IMG submission 188086) | Deep subsurface microbial communities from North Pacific Ocean - 450_OLKR46/470m Metagenome (SPAdes) (version 2) | ecosystem: Environmental > Terrestrial > Deep subsurface > Unclassified ... | reverse complement strand
TTTCTTGCACGTAAGCCTTCTCGCTCAATAAGTCGTTTCTGTGCAGGCTCAGGAAAATCAGTAAAGCGGATAAAATCACGATCAATTAATAAAGAGATTAAGTCTTCTAATACCCTTGCTAGTTGTATATCACTTTCACGAAACTTGTCTTCTTTGCTGATCGCCATTGCCAAATAGTCAATATAATCTGCATCGCCAGCCTGCACCTCTTCCCAGCCAGCAATTGCATTTTGGCTGACAGCTTGCACTTTCCCATCTTCACCTCTTAATACGTAAGGCATACTTATTCTCCAAGCACTATTTAATTAAGCCATCTTAATCAAGGTTATCTAAAAGCATTCAATTAAACAAGCCTTTAAATCAATGTTAAATTGGCTATTCAAATCAATAAAAAAGCCCGAGCAAGCTCGAGCTTTTTTACTACTTCATTTCACTAATGACTAATTGATTACTCAATCAATTTACTGGTCAACAATCAATTGATTATTAGCAAGTAGATTTTGAATAATAGCAGCATCATTCGCACCACCAAGATCAGTCAAACTTACATTATTCAATGTAATAATCTGCGTATCTGCGTTAGTGTTAAATACTCCGTTAGTGAAACCGCCATTATGGCTGACAAATAAAGTTGTATTAGCCCCTGATTGTTCAAAATGTAAGAAGTTAGTTAAGTTACCCGCATTCTCACCAATCAACAGATCTTTCAAGTTAAGTACATCACCTTGAGCAACATTAAAGTCAGTAATGACATCAGTAGCTGGTGACGCTGTTGTACCGTTATCACCAAGCTCCCATTTGAACACATCTGCACCAGTACCGCCTGTTAACGTATCATTACCAGTACCACCAATCAGTAAGTCTCTACCTGCGCCGCCATTCAAGGTGTCATTGCCGCCATTACCAACTAACACATCATCACCTTCATTACCATTGATGGTGTTGTTACCGTTACCACCAATAAGGATATTGTCTAATCCATTACCATTTAAGGTGCTGCTACTATTAACCGTGATTCTCGCTACAGCAGGATTAGTATTGCCATCAGGGTCTGATGCTTCATAGTTAAATGACCCCGTTCTACTGTTATTACTACCAGTTAAGCTATCAACTACTTCCCCATTAGTGTGAGATGTTGCATTCGTAACTGATGAAATAGTCAGTGGATCACCATCTCGGTCACTATCATTCCATAATAACCATGCATCTTTCACGGTTACAGAGCCGCCATTACCGTTGCTCAATTGGACAAGAATATTGTCATCACTGGCCACAGGCGTCGTTTTAAAGTCACCCAAGTTAACAGTCAACACCCCATTATTTGTATCACCATCATTATCAGACAACGTAAATCCAAAGGTTTCTTGAGATACGCCACTAGTTGATGCTGTTGTAATGTAGTTATAAGCTCCTGTTAACATATTCAACTCATAACTACCGCCTAATGTTGTCAATGTTAATATATTGGTGCCCTGATTGTAAGTGAAGGCTGTTGTGCCAGCACCCGTTCTAGTCACAGTATTAAGAGTTGCATTATAATTAAACGTATTATTGCCAAAAACAAGCTGCGATAAGAATCCGCCATCTGCACCAAAATCGGTAGCAATAGTACCACTGGTACTAAGGTTACCAGCCGTTGAAATAATCACAGTACTTGCCAGTCTATCTGACAATCCATTCAAATCAGTAATCACTTCAGCATTACGATCAGTTCCAGTAGAGCCATTATAAGCAACTGGGTTCATTGCATCGGCCGTTACGCCAGTGCCTATACCAAAAGCAAAAGCATTGATTTTATTAGCATTTAAGAAGTTCTGCCATATTGTCGTTTCTGCTGCATTAATGTCTGCGCCAGCAGAGCCTCCGTTAACATTCAATAACGCATTGTTATTACCGTCACCAGTTTGCGGCTGACCATCAGATAAGAAATACAATATATTTTGTGCATCGGCAGCTGTTAATTTTCCTGCTTCGGCAAAATTACTTATTGCCTCTGCTAAAGCAGCATCATAATTGGTGCCACCTAAATTAGCTGATAAAGTGTCAATAAAGGCAATCGCATTAGCTGCTGATACCCATACCCCTCCAGCCGTTGTCGATGCTGTTGAACCAAACACTGTAATGTTAACCATCACATTACCATAGCTATCATAACCATCAATTAACTCTTTGACAGCTGCTTTTGTTACATCTAAACGACTCACATTTGTCAGTCCACTTGCATTATCCATTGAACCAGAAAGGTCAAGAATGATACTGAGATTCGTATTAGCATCCTGGCTAGTTAACGTTGCTGTAGTTGTTTCTGCCACTGGAGAGTCATCTTCTATGTTTACTGTTAGCGTACCAGTATTAGTAGCACCGGAAGCACTAGTGACCACCACACCTAAGCCAAGCGTTTTAACATCTTCTACACCAATGCCCGCATGATCAACTGCTTTAGATAACGTAACGGTGTAATTACCATTATTATCTACTGTTGCACGAATCACTTCAGCACCACCTGCAGAGCCAACAAGCGTATTTGTACCAGAGCCTGTCCAAGTCACTGCAACACCATCTGATGATAATGCGTCCGTTGGTGCTGTGAATGTAACCGTACCTACATTTACATTCATATTACCGCTTGCAATTGTTAAGTTGGTTGTATCAGTATTACCAACATTGTCTGGATTGCCTCCTGGTAAGCCTTCTTCAGAAACATTTGCTGTGGCTGTTGGCGGTACGACAGTAAATATTTCACCATTTTTAGTCGTTGTATTACCAGCAAGATCGGTCACCTTAATACTTGGTGTAATCGTACCGTTCGGCAAGCTCGTTGTAACTGGAACACTCCATACACCCTTAGCTGGATTTACTGGGTCTGGTGTTACTGTCGCAATATAAGTGACGCCATTAACTGTGACTTCCACTCTATCGGTAGCTAGTTCTGTTGTACCAGTTAAAGTTGGTGTTCTATTAGCAGTAATATTATCGGTATTACTTAAACCAGTATCGTCAATGGCAGTCTCTGGCAACACACCTGAAATGGCATTAGCGTCTGGCGGAGTAGTATCAATAATCGCACTATCACTACCTGTATTACCAACGTTGCCCGCAACATCAACCACACGTGCATCCACTGTTAATGTAGCGCCTTCACCTGGGTTAGCCGCAGTAATCGATACACTGCTCGCTTGTACTTGCGCTAATGTCAATACAATAGGTGGTTGCTCTACGCCGTTAATCGTCGTAATCAAGCTATCGCCAACATTCACTGTCGATGGCAACGTGATTGACACGTTAATTGGACCATTAAGTTCCGCTGCATTGATATAACCATCGTTGTTCGCATCTTCAGAGATGGTCACAATCGGTGCACCTGCAATCGTTAATTGTATCGTTGCTTGGTCATTCACTGGACCGCCAGTATTGCCTGCAACATCTCTAATCGTCGCTGTCGCTGTAAAGGTTGTGTTGTCACCTGTTGGGTTAAAGTCAACATCAATAAAGCCTGCAGTCACTTGTGCAGCAGTTACCGTAAACACTTGGTCTACATTACCTGATGCCTTCACTGTTACCGTATCGCCTACCGCAACTTGACCTGGTAAAGTGACACGCACACCAATAGTATTGCCTTGCAACTCTGTACTGTTGATAAAGCCATCGTTATTGGTATCTTCTGTAATCGTCACTGCTAAACCAAGGTTTAGGTTACTTGTATCAACAATCGCGCTATCACTACCTGTTGCACCTATGTTGCCCGCTACAGTGTCTACACGAGCCTCAACAAGCAATGTTGCGCCTTCACCAGGACTAGTAATACCAGGAATCGATAAAGTGCCTGCTGTAATATCAGCTGCTGTTAACACTCTAGCCGGTTGTGCTACACCATTGACTGTCACAATCAAGCTGTCGCCTGCTAGTGCAGTCGCTGGCAATCTTACAGTCGTGTCAATATTACCGTTCAATTCTGCTGCATTGATATAGCCATCATTGTTCGCATCTTCTGTAATCGTTACAATCGGTGCGCCTACTGGATTGGTGTCAATCACTGCTGAATCTCTCACTACTAGTGATTGATTACCTGCTGGATCTGTTACTTGTGCTGTCGCTTCAAAGGTAGTGCCATTCGCTGGCGCTGGGAATTCTAAAGTAACGCTGCCCGCAGTCACTTGCGCTGCAGTTAATGTGACGGCTTGTGTTGCTGAACCTGTACCAGTTACAGTTAATAAGTCACCGGCTACCGCTGTTGCTGGTAGAGTGATTCTTACACCAATCGTACCTTGAAGCTCTGTCGCATTAATAAAGCCGTCATTGTTCGCATCTTCGGTAATCTCAATCGCAATGCCAGCCAATGTACTTAAGTCGTATTTCGCTGTATCAGTACCTGTTGCACTTTGGTTGCCTGCTACATCTTTAATAAACGCATCAACCTTGATTGAAGTACCATCAACTGGTGATGGGTAAGTCGTTGTCACAAAACCAGCTGCCTTGTCTGTCGCTGTGATGGTGATCTCTTTTGAAACGCCGCCTGATGTCGCAACCACTATGTCGCCAACATCGACTTTAGTACCATCAAAACCAATTCTAACGTCAGTTACCGTATTACCATCCGCTGTCGATTCGACTAAGTTCACAAAACCATCATTGTTCACATCATCTGTAATCACTACCGTTGGTGCTAAACCACCGTTAGGGATGCTAGTATCAATAATCGCACTATCACTACCTGTATTACCAACGTTACCCGCAGCATCAACCACACGTGCATCCACTGTTAATGTAGCGCCTTCACCTGGGTTAGCCGCAGTAATCGATACACTGCTTGCCTGTACTTGCGCTAATGTCAGAACAATCGGAGCCTGTGGTGTGCCGTTAATCGTCACAATCAAGCTATCGCCTACATTCACTGTCGCTGGCAAGGTGATTGACACATCAATCGGACCATTAAGCTCAGCTGCATTGATGTAACCATCATTGTTAGCATCTTCTGCAATATTGACTATCGGCGCACCTGCCAATGTTAGCTGTATCGTCGCTTGATCACTTACTGGACCGCCCGCATTACCTGCAACATCTTTAATCGTCGCTGTCGCTGTAAAGGTTGTGTTATTACCTGTTGGGTTGAAATCAACATCAATAAAGCCAGCTGTTATTTGCGCTGCCGTTACTGTCACTGTCTGATCCACATTACCTGAAGCGCTGATTGTTACCGTATCGCCCACAGCTGCTCCTGCTGGCAATGTTACACGTACACCTACGGTGTTTCCTTGTAACTCTGTAGCGTTAATAAAGCCATCGTTATTGGTATCTTCTGTAATCGTCACTGCTAAACCAAGGTTTAGGTTACTTGTATCAACAATCGCGCTATCGCTGCCTGTTGCACCTGTGTTACCCGCTTGATCATCAACGCGTGCTTCAACCAATAATGGCTGTCCTTCTCCAGGTGAAGTAATGCCAGGAATAGAAACGGTACCAGTTGCAATCTGTGCTGGCGTTAATACAATCGGCGGTCTCGCTACACCATTGACGGTCACTACCAAGCTATCGCCTGCTACCGCGCCAGGTGGTAAGCCAACTGTTGTACCAATATCACCTTGTAATTCTGCTGCATTGATATAGCCATCATTGTTCGCATCTTCTGTAATCGTTACAGTCGGTGCATTTACTGGATCAGTATCAATCACCGCACTGTCAGTAACTGTTGCTGATTCATTACCAGCAGGGTCTGTTACTTGTGCTGTTGTTACGAAGGTGGTGCCATTAGCAGGCGCTGCAAATTCTAATGTCACATTACCTGTGGCTACATTAGCCGCAGTTAGGGTCACAGTTTGTGTCGCAGCACCAGTACCAGTTACAGTTAATAAATCACCCGCTACCGCTGTAGCTGGTAAGGCCACTCTAACGCCAATCGTACCTTGAAGCTCTGTCGCATTGATCACGCCGTCATTGTTCGTATCTTCGGTAATCGCAATCGCAATGCCAGCCAATGTACTTAAGTCGTATTTCGCTGTATCAGTACCTGTTGCACTTTGGTTGCCTGCTACATCTTTAATAAACGCATCAACCTTGATTGAAGTACCATCAACTGGTGATGGGTAAGTCGTTGTCACAAAACCAGCTGCCTTGTCTGTCGCTGTGATGGTGATCTCTTTTGAAACGCCGCCTGATGTCGCAACCACTATGTCGCCAACATCGACTTTAGTACCATCAAAACCAATTCTAACGTCAGTTACCGTATTACCATCCGCTGTCGATTCGACTAAGTTCACAAAACCATCGTTGTTCACATCATCTGTAATCACTACTGTTGGCGCTAAACCACCGTTAGGGATGCTGGTGTCAACTGTGAATGGCAATGCCGTAGATGGTGGGCTTATGTTACCCGCTGGATCTGTTGCTGTTGTTGTAATTGAATGTGGGCCATCAGCTAACGGTGTAGTTGGTGTAAATGTCCATGAGCCATCAGGCTGAACGATTGCTGGCGGACCAACTAATAAAACGCCATTATCAAAGACCTGTATCGTATCTCCTGGCGTCGCACCAGTGCCTTTAATTTCCGGCAAGTTATCATCAGTGCTAGAACCTGCAGTAATTTGTCCTGTAATCGTACCGACATTATCTATACCAATAAACGGCGCAGCAGCTGGAGGTGTTGCATCAGCAAGAGGCCCCTCAACTGGCAATGAGAATAAAGGTGGAACAGTTTCAGTAGTCGTATCGGTTTGATATGAGTATTCAATTGGGCTACCACCTTGCTCGATCACTCGAACTAGGTTGATGACTTCATCATTACCTCCTTCATTACCAGAACCGCCATTACCACCTGCAGCTGTTTCCTCTAGTACATCACCAATATCTCTACCTTCATTAATTGCTTGGATAACCGACTGAATAGCCGCTCCGTCGCTAGAAGCGCTTTGCGCATCAGGCGTTCCGTTTTCAAGCAATTCAGCTGTCATTGCAACCGTCTGGCCGCCATCAATTGAGATGACCTGCCCATTGTCTACTCGAACTTCAACCTGCACACCTGCAGGCGTAATAACGACATCTCCAGGATCAACAGTATCACCAATTTTTAATGGTATTTTTTGACCGTTTGCTTTAACAACAAATACTTGGGTTACTGCCTGTGCGGAGCCCGTAATTGCTACTACTTCACCTGAACCTGCCATGATATTGTCCTTTGCTTTGCTATTATTAATACAATTCAGGAGTTATAAAACTCCCCTATGCTGACCATTAAACCGTTTTTTTAAATCGCTGTATATTGTACTGAAGTACAATAGTGTCAATCGAAACTCAAACCACTTGAACAAACTAACTTTTTTACTTTTTTGGTGGGATGTCTTTTTGTTGCCAACTGCTAATGAAGCACTCTTTTTTGCTGTGACTCACTTGGCCTTTCATTTAAAACAAGTGCCAACTGCAGCCTGTCTTTAACCTTGAGTTTTTCTAAAATAGCTGAAATATGCGCTTTAACCGTACGCTCAGTGATGTCCAATGATCTGGCAATCTCTTTATTACTCGAGCCTTCTGCTGCTTCAAGAGCAACTTGTTTTTCGCGTGTTGTCAGTAATGACAAGGCGTGAGTAACGCGTTCTGATGAGTTGTGTACGAGCTTTCTTGTTGCGCCTATCAATGTTTGCAATAGCTCTGGGCCTAGCCAAATACCACCGTGCAAGACAACCGTTCTAAGTTCTTTTAACATGCTTGCCGCGCTGTAAGCGTGACAATAGCCAACACCACCTTTGCTCATTACCGTTAAAGCATCGGGTTGATTGGGTGTATTGGCTAATACAACCACTTTAAACCCCTTGAACTTCTGCGCGAGCTCTGCCATTGTTTCGTCTAGCCAATCTTTATTATTCGCATTGGCATGCACCCAAAACAATACAGGCTCATTCTGAGGAATCGTTCTTAAAGAAGCTGTTACTAACGCCTTTGGAAATGCTTTCTTCCAGTTATCCAGCATCATGCCATTTGGGCAAACAAATACGTCTTGCATCATGCTCCTTTAGCTTTATTATTTTTCTATCAAAACACCAACATACGCTAAACTTTGAGGCAATGTCCACATTTCTCAAGACGTTTAATGAAATTTAACTTTTAGCGCAAACAACAAGCCCCCAAGCCAGTGCGTAGCTTAAAGCTACATTAAACCACTGTATTGAGGACAAATCTATTGTACTAAAGACCAATTAATAAACCATATCAGAGCACTAGATTTTTTATGCTAATAGTTGCAGTTTTTTGTCATTCTCAATTAAAGTTCGAGTTGCAGGCGTTTCTTTCACCCTTGCTTTAAATTGCTTCACTTTATTATAAGCACTTGTATTATCAGCATTTGTGCCAACGTTTTGCTGCAGTTCATTCGTTCTTTCATTCATGACTAATGCCAATTGAAGACGGTCTTTAATATTTAACTTCTCTAGAATAGCTGAAATATGTGCTTTGGCTGTGCGCTCAGTAATATCCAATGATCTAGCAATCTCTTTGTTACTTGACCCCTCTGCGGCTTCAAGTGCCACTTGCTTTTCACGGGTCGTTAGTAAAGACAAGGCCTTAGCAACATTTTCTGACGAGTTATGTACAAGCTTTCTTGTAGCGCCTATTAATGTTTGTAGCAATTCAGGTCCTAGCCATATGCCGCCATGTATCACCACTGTTCTTAGTTCTTTTAACATACTCGCCTCACTATATGCATGGCAATAACCCACGCCGCCTCGAGTCATTACCGCCAACGCATCTGGTTGATTAGGCGTATTCGCTAACACAACAACCTTGAACCCTTTAAATTTCTGTGCTAGCTCTGTCATTGTTGCGTCCAGCCAATCCTTATTATTAGCATTAGCATGCACCCAAAACAATATAGATTCATTGATGGGAATTGTTTTTAAGGAAGATGTCACTAATGCCTTGGGAAACGCTTTCTTCCAGTTATCTAGCATCATGCCATTTGGGCAAACAAATATGTCTCTCATCCATTACCTTTCCGTAAAAGCGTATGATTTCGCTTTAAGTACTGGTTTCAATAAGTAAGAAAGGACTGATTTTTTACCGGTAATAATGTCAACTTGCGCGACCATGCCTGGAATAATCGGCAAGTCTTTACCCAAACTAGGCTTATTCGTTTGCACCTTAACGATATAAAAAGCATTGCCTTTCTCATCTACAATAGAATCGGCAGCAACACTAATAACTTTAGCCTCCATTGTGCCAAAAATAGTGTAATCGTAAGCAGTCAGCTTGACAGCGGCAGGTTGATTAAGACCAACAAAGGCAATATCTCTTGGTTGAATTTTTGTTTCAAGCACTAAGGTATCATCGGCGGGCACGAGTTCCATCACTTCTTTACCAGGTTGAATAACACCACCAACTGTATTGTAAAATAGTCGACTAACCGTACCATTAACCGGTGACTTTAGTATCGACTGTTTGACTTTATCATTCAGCGCAACGCTCGCTTCAGTGAGCGCATTTAGCTTCGCTGTCGTTTCAGATAACTCTGTCCGAATTTTATTGCGAAAGCCTAAGTTAGCTTCGTTTATTTTTCTTCTTGCCTCAACGATTGCGGACTGCACTCGTCCTACTTGTTCGCGCGCTTGATTACGTTCACCACGCAGCCTAGAAGCATCACGATCTAATCGCAACATATCAACTTCAGAAACTGCACCACTGGATAGCAAAGGCCTTGTCACGGCAATTTCTTGATTGGTTAACGACAAACCGTCATTGGCCTGCTGCAGCTTTGCTTGCGTCTCTGCCAGCTCACGCTCACGCTGTTTTACTTGTTCAGCTAAGACCGCAACTTGAGAATCTAATTCAGCCTTGCTCGCATTATAAAGAGCATATTCTTGTATATAAATTTCAGGGGCTTCTGTTTTAATTTCCTCATCTTGAACAAACTCTGTGCCATTAGCCAAAGCCTTTAGGCGCGACTGTCTAGCTAATAAAGAGAGGTATTGCGAACGGTTTTCACGTAAGGAAGATACGGCACGTGTTTGATCAATTTTAACAAGCGCTTGCCCCTTAGTTACAGAAGAACCTTCATGCACCAATAGCTCTGAAACAATACCGCCATCATATGATTGAATAATTTGCACTTGCTGAGATGGGATAACACGACCCTCTCCACGCGTGATTTCATCAATCTTGGTAATACCTGCCCATGCAATTAATATCAACAAAGAAGCTATCATTAAATAGAGTATTTTTTTCGCCCGTAATGGCGCCTGATCTAAAATAGCAAGCTCTGCATCTTCTAGCCAAGCACGGTCTTCCTCACTTTCGCTCGGAGCCCATTTTTCTAACAAATAATGCACAGGCTTGGTTAGCCAAGTTCGCGCCATAAAGAAATCATGTGTCTTACCTAAGACTTTGAATAGTGTTTGACTCATACTGCTTTTCCTACCTTTCCAGTACGTAGCGCTTCAATCACTTGCTCTTTAGCGCCGTCTGCAACCACCTTACCTTGGTCAATCACAATGATTCTTTCGGCCAAATCAAATAGAGAAGAGCGGTGTGAAATAATCATGACTGTTTTGCCAACAGTTGCTTCTTTTAATCGCTGTTTAACAAACTCTTCGCCAGAATGGTCCATCGCACTGGTTGGCTCATCCAACAATACAATTGACGGTTCATGTAGCATCGCCCTTGCAATACCAACACCTTGGCGCTGGCCGCCAGAAAGCGTCTCGCCGCGTTCACCAATCGCCATATCAAATCCATTTGGATGCGTATTCACAAAATCTGCAATGCCGCCAATACTGGCTGCTCTTAACACCTGAGCATCATCTGCATGTGGCGTTGCAATTGTAATGTTTTCTCGCATACTTCCAAAAAACAAATTGGTATCTTGCTGAACATATCCAATTGAGCGTCGCAGCTCAGCTGGATCAATTTGTCTAGAGTCAATCCCATCAATTAATATAGCGCCGCTCGTTGGCTGATACAAACCAAGCACCAATTTCTGCAATGTTGTTTTTCCAGACCCCATACGGCCGAGTATCACCACATGTTCGCCTGCTTTAATTTTGAAAGAAACTTTGTTTAGCGCAGTGGTTTCTGCGTTGGGATACCCGAAACTAACATCACGGAATTCAATATCCCCTCTAAATCCACTACGAGATAGAAAACTGGTTTCATCAGGTCGCTCTACTGGACGCTGCATCACTTCATCAAGAGAGGTTAAGGCAACGGTTGAATTATGATATTGCGTCATTAAACCAGCAGACTGAGAAACTGGTGCCAACGCGCGTCCAGCTAGCATGGTACAGGCAATCAATCCGCCCATCGTTAAGTCACCTTCAATCACCAAATAAACGCCCAATAGGACAGACGTCACATTCACTAATTGTGAAATACCATTCGCACCGTTAGTAATCGATGCACTTAGCAGTTTCAACTTTGCATTGACCTGCGTTAAGTAATAAGCGCTTTGTTCCCACTTGCGTTGCATACGCCCTTCTATGCCTAAGGCCTTAATCGTTTCCAACCCAACTAAGCTTTCAATCAAGGTTGCATTTCTGATGGCGCCTGCTCTAAACATCGCTTCAGAATGCTCTTGCATTTTAGTTTGCACACTAAACGAATAAACCAACAACACTATCGCGCCGACAATAACAGGAATCACCATATAAGGATTAATCCAACCAATAACGAGGATAAAAATGAGCGCGAATGGTATGTCAATTAACGTTGTAATCGTGGCGGAAGTAATAAAGTCTCGTACGGTTTCAAATGCGCGTAAATTAGAAGCAAAAGAACCTGCTGAGGTTGGTCTTAACTCTAGACGGGTGCCTAAAACTTTTTCCATGACACTAGCTGTCAATCTCACGTCTATGCGTTTACTTGCCCAGTCTAAAAAATAAGCGCGCATAGTGCGTAAAGCAACATCAGCAAGAATGATTAAAGAAATGCCGATGACCAAGACCCATAAGGTTTCGACTGACTTGTTCGGCACAATACGGTCATACACATTCATGGTAAAAATTGGCATCGCAAGCGCAAACATATTAATCAAGAATGCGGCAATCATAATGTCGCGATAAATCTGTTTATTTTCTGTCAGAGCACCCCAGAACCAATGTTTAAAATACTTTTTACCCGTAACTGGCGCTCTTGAGTCAAAAGTAAATTTTGGTTTTGCGACAATAATATAACCAAGGTAGCGCTTTTGTAGCTCTTCAATCGAGAGCAATACTTCAGACTCACCCAATTCTGGAAAGATAATCCGCGCATTTTTCTTATGCTCATCCCACCCTAACAAGATACATGACTCATCTTGATGGAGTAATAAAATTGCTGGCATAAACTCTGTACGAATTTGATCTAGTGATTTTTTTAATACGTTGCAAATGAGGTTTGCACGTGCGCCGGCACGCTCGACCAAGCTTGGCGTCAGCGTTCCATTCTGTAGAGGTAACCCAGCGATTAATGCATCTTTAGAAATCGGATTGCCATGTAGACGGCAAATCATATGCAAACTATCTAACAAACTATCCGATACATTGCTTTGTTCTTTTTGTAGCAATTCTTTTGACAGATTTTCCATATTGTTTCAATGCGTCCTATCTACTATTGCGTTGTTAAACGAATTTACGTTGAACCAAACAACTAAACTTTGTTTAATATACAGCATATTATAGGGCATATTAAATCTGGTTTTCCAAGATTAGAAGGCAGAATATCGCTTTGTTCCAATGATTGATAGCTTATCCACCTACACATAACATATTTTTACATAAGCAAGCATGCTGCTCTAGCCGTAAGACGAAATTAGCATTGCAATGCTTAATATCTTAAACAAGAGCGATTTCAGCATAATTACGTTGAGCGTGTTGTGAGGTAGCGCAAAGATTAGCAACAAAACCGTGATGCAGTACTGAGACAAATCACTGGGGAAAATCTAAATGGATTTTTGAAAAATGATGGAGGCGCGACCCGGAGTCGAACCGGGCTAAACGGCTTTGCAGGCCGCGGCATAACCGCTTTGCTATCGCGCCTTTGAAACTAACTACTTAAAACTAAAACGGGGATATCAGCGTTAGCTAAAATCCCCGTTTTCTTAATACTGGAGCGGGAAACGAGGCTCGAACTCGCGACCTCAACCTTGGCAAGGTTGCGCTCTACCAGCTGAGCTATTCCCGCGTTAAGAAGGTGCGTATTTTAGCGACTTTGAAGAGGTTGTCAAGCAAGAATGTAAGGTTTTTTAATCAATTTCACAACTTTTTATCAGTTAGCTTTTATTAATAGGATTTACTGATATGAGTCTTTAATAATGGGCCAGGCCGCTTTCAAATAATAAGCCATTGATACCAATGTTAAAATTGCCGCCACATAGATGAGAAAAGTACCGACTAACGCCGTATTAAAGCTGCCAATATGGTCAAAATATAATAA
>Ga0209231_1000902_pt1 | contig 13400 bp, 13 predicted proteins | sample Deesub45470m_DNA_FD_188086 | JGI IMG/M metagenome (GOLD analysis project Ga0209231, IMG submission 188086) | Deep subsurface microbial communities from North Pacific Ocean - 450_OLKR46/470m Metagenome (SPAdes) (version 2) | ecosystem: Environmental > Terrestrial > Deep subsurface > Unclassified ... | reverse complement strand
GCCCTCCGCGACCAGCGTGCCAACCCCGGTCTTGGTGTAGAAGCCTGGAATGCCGGCACCACCGGCCCGCATCCGCTCGGCCAGCGTGCCCTGCGGACAGAACTCGACCTCCAGCTCGCCTGCCAGATATTGCCGCTCGAACTCCTTGTTCTCACCGACATAGGAACTGATCATCTTGCGGATCTGATGGGTGCGGAGCAGCTTGCCGAGCCCTTCGCCATCGATGCCGGCATTGTTGGACGCGACCGTCAGGTCCTTGGTCCCGGCCGCGACGATCGCATCGATCAAGCGTTCGGGTATCCCGCAGAGGCCGAAGCCACCGGCAGAGATCGTCATTCCGTCAAACAGCAGTCCGTCGAGCGCCTCTTCGGCGGTCGAATAAATCTTGGTCATGGAAGGCTCCTCCCTGACGACAGGGGCTAGAGAAAGAAACTCATAAAATCCAATTGTAGTTTTCTTTGGTTATTCATAACCAACAGATATGAGACGCATCTCACTCTATCATCTCGAAACGCTCTTGTGGATCAGCCGTCTCGGCACGTTCGGCGCGGCGGCGGAACGGCTGAACACGACCCAGCCCGCCGTGTCCGCCCGAATACGCGAACTCGAGAACCAGATCGGCTTCCGCCTGTTCGAACGCGCCGGCCGCAACATGGCGTTGACGGTGCGGGGCCGGGATTTCGTCCGCGAATGCGAACCGCTCTGGGCGTCGATCGAGCGCACCTTCCTGCAATCGGGCCGTTTCGAGGGCGCGTCGGGCATCGTCCGGATCGGCGCCGGTGAGATCGCCGCGGCGACCTGCCTGCCGCCCTTCTTCGCCAGCCTGAAGGCGGACATGCCGCGCGTAACGGTCGAGGTAGAGATCGACCTGTCACACGGCCTGCTTCAGAAGCTGCTCGGCGCCAACTGCGATCTGGTGTTCCTGGCCGGACCGGTCGCGAGTCCCAATATCGAGACCGCGCCGATCGGGGCGGTCGATCTCATCTGGATCGGCAGCCCGTCGCTGGCACATGACCGCGGTCTCGACAGCGCCTCCCCCGTGCTTTGGCTGCTGCACCGACATTCCCCGATCCATGGCGTCGCCCGCACAAGCCTGGAAGAAGCCGGGCATGGCGCCGCAACGATCAACAGCTGCAACAATGTCCGCTCGCTGATCGATATCGTCCTTGCGGGCGGCGGGATCAGCTTCGTGCCTGAGATCATGGCGCGCGACCATCTGCAGAGTGGCGCGCTGGTCCGCCTGCGCCCCGAGCTGGACCGCGCGATCCCGTTCCATGCCGCGATCCGGGCGCAGGAGCGCGACCCGCTGGTTCGCGACATTTTCGACCGGGCGGGGAGCCTGCGGATGACCGGTGTCAGCCCCGATCCATGATGTTCAAGATCACCCATTCGGCGACGAGCGCCGGCTTGGCTTCGTCCTCGATCTCGATCGTGACGCTGAAGGTCGACTGCCACTGATCGGGTTCGCGCTCGATCACCTTCGCCAAGACGAAGCTGCCGCGCACCCGCTTGCCCGACCGGACGGGCTTGAGGAAGCGAACCGCGTTGAGCCCGTAGTTGAGGCCCATCCGCGATCCCGCGATCAGCGGCACGGCCGAATAGATCATGCCACTGATCAACGAGAGGGTCAGGAAACCGTGCGCGATCGTCCCGCCGAACGGCGTGGATGCCGCCGCGACGGGATCGACATGGACGAACTGGTAGTCCAGGGTGATCTCGGCGAAAGCATCGATCATCGCCTGGTCGACGAGGATCCAGTCGGACCGGCCCACTTCGGCCCCGACCAGCCCGATATAGCGTCCCAGGTCGATTCTCGCGGTCATGCCCCCCGCCTAGCTGTCGATGCTGTCGGCGTGAAGCTCACAGCTGATCTCGATCAGCCGCGCCAGTTCGCTGGAAATATCGCCAGACCGGTGGATCATCATGATCGGCGAGCGCGCGGCTTTGTCCACGATCGGGACATAGGCGACGTCGTCGCGCTTCAGCCGCTGCACCGATTCCGGGACGATGCTCAGCCCGGCATGCGCGGCGACCAGACCGATCGCGGTCTGCAGTTCGCGGACCTCCTGAACCATCTCGGGTTGCAGGCCCAAATCATGAAAAATGCTCAATATCTGGTCGGCATAGCTCGGGCGCGCGGGACGTGGGTAGATGATCAGCGGCTCTTCGAGCAGGTCGGCGAGATGCAGCGGCCGGTCCAGAGCGGTCAATGGATGATCGACCGGCACCACCGCAACCAGAGCCTCTTCAGCCAGGACGATCCGGCGGATCGCCGCATCCTCGAACCGCAGCCGACCGAAGCCGACATCGATCCGCCCCTCCTTCAGCGCCGCGATCTGCTCGACCGTCGAGCATTCGATCACCGAAACCTCGACATGGTCGGCGGCGGCCCGAAACCGGCGGATCACCTCGGGCAAGAGCCCGAAGAGCGTCGATCCGACGAAGCCGATGACGAAGCGGCGACGCCCCTTCCCTGCGATCTCGCGCATCATGACGCGCAACTGGTCCACACCCGCCAGAACATGCACCGCATGCTCGTAGAGCAGCCGCCCTGCCTCGGTCAGCCGCAGGGGCCGGGAGTCCCGGTCGAACAGCTCGACGCTGACCTCTTCCTCGAGCTGGCGAATCTGGCGGCTCAGCGGCGGCTGAGCGATGTTGAGGACCTCGGCCGCGCGGGTGAAGTTCCGCTCATTGGCGACGGCGACGAAGTAGCGAAGGTGACGCAATTCCATAACCATACCTACCGGGTATCATAACGGACCGAAACAGTCCTGTGCTACCGCATCCGACCATTTTAGAAAATCGCGGCATTAAACAAGAACGATAAGAGAGAGCATGGCGTTCAAGGTCGAGAAAATTGATACCTGGATCGTCGATATTCCGACGATCCGTCCGCATGTCCTGTCGATGATCGCGATCAACAAGCAGGTCATGGTGATCGTGCGGGTCCATTGCAGCGACGGGGTCGTCGGCATGGGCGAAGGCACCACGATCGGCGGCCTCAGCTATGGCGACGAAAGTCCCGAAGGCATGAAACTGACGATCGACGAATATGTCGCGCCGCTGGTGATCGGCCGCGAGGCGACCAACACCGCGTCGCTCATGGCACTCGTTCGCCAATATGTCGTCGGCAATCATTTCGCCAAGAACGCGATCGAAACCGCACTGCTCGATGCCGAAGCGCAACGCGCCGGCCTGCCGCTCAGCGAATTGCTCGGCGGCCGCCTGCGCGATCGCCTGCCCGTATTGTGGACGCTGGCCAGCGGCGACACCGGGCGTGACATCGAGGAAGCCGAGGACATGCTGGCGCAGCGCCGGCACAATGTCTTCAAGCTCAAGATCGGCAAGCGCGCGCTGGCCGACGACGTCACCCATGTCGCCGCGATCAAGCGCGCGATGGGCGACCGGGCATCGGTGCGCGTCGACGTCAACCAGGCCTGGGACGAGCCGACCGCACGAATGGGCGCGCGGATGCTCGGCGATGCCGGCGTCGACCTGATAGAACAGCCGCTACCCCGCGCCGACCGTGAAGGCATGCGCCGGCTCACCGCCTATTCGCCGATCGCGATCATGGCCGATGAGGCGCTTCGCGGCCCGTCGGATGCGATGGACTTCGCACGCGACCGCGGCGCCGACGCCTTCTCGATCAAGCCGCCGCAGGCCGGCGGCCTGTTCGCGGGCGGGCAACTCGCTTCGATCGCCGCAGCGGCGCATATCGGCGTCTATGGCGGCACGATGCTGGAAGGCAGCGTCGGCACGATCGCCTGCGCCCATCTCTACGCCACCTTCGCCAAGCTCGAATGGGGCACCGAATTGTTCGGCCCCCTACTGCAGACCGAAGAGATCCTGACCGAGCGTCCGGTCTTCCGCGATTTCGGTCTCGATCTTCCCACCGGTCCCGGCCTCGGCGTTGCGCTCGACATGGACAAGGTTCACCATTTCCGCCGTGACGGGCCCAATCGCACCGTCGTCGGCCAGTCCAGCTAAGGAGTCTGCCTGATGCTCTTTCAGGTTCATATGAACGTCAATGTTCCGGACCATCTCGATCCGGCCGAGTTCGATGAAATCAAGGCCCGCGAGAAGGCCTATGCTGCGGAGTTGCAGAAAGAAGGAAAGTGGCGCCACCTGTGGCGGCACGTCGGCCACTATTCGAACACGAGCATTTTCGACGTGGAAAGCAACGAGGCGCTTCACAACCTGCTCACCGGCCTACCGCTTTTCCCGTTCATGGATATCGAGGTGATCGCGCTGTGCCGCCATCCCTCTTCCATCCGTGACGACGACCGCTAGAAACACCCTTCCAAGGAGAGACGTGATGGCATCCGAATTGGTGCAAAGCCCTGAAATTCAAGCTTATCTCGATCGCATTGCCGGCCTCGACCAGGATGGTGGCGACGCGCGCATGAAGCAGATCCTGCGCCGGATCGTGTCGGACATCTTCACCACCATCGACGATTTCGACGTCAGCGCGGAAGAGTTCTGGGCGGCGCTCCACTTCATGCAGCAGGCGGCTCCGGAGTTTGGCCTGATCGCGCCGGGCCTGGGTTTCGACCATTTCCTCGACGTCCGCATGGACCTGGCCGACAAGAAGGCCGGCCTCACGGGCGGCACGCCGCGCACGATCGAAGGCCCGCTTTACGTACCCGGCGCTCCGATGGAAGAGGGCCGCGCCCGTCTCGACGACGGCGAGGACACCGGCGAAGTGCTGATCATGGGCGGCACCATCAAGGATCTCGACGGCAAGCCGGTCGCCGGCGCGATCGTCGACGTCTGGCACGCCAACAGCCAGGGCGGCTATTCGGGCTTCGATCCGTCGCAGAAGGCGTACAACAACCGCCGCCGCATCAAGACCGGGGCCGATGGCCGCTATGTCTTCCGCAGCATCGTCCCGTCGGGCTATTCGGTTCCGCCGCAGGGCAGCTCGGACAAGCTGCTGCAGTCGGTCGGCCGCCACGGCAACCGCCCGGCGCACATCCACTTCTTCGTTTCGGCCGATGGCTATCGCCACCTGACGACGCAGATCAACATCGACGGCGATCCCTATCTGCACGACGATTTCGCCTTCGCGACCCATGACGATCTGATCCCGGAAGTCGTCCGCCAGGAAGATCCGGAGGTGATCCGCGCCGAACAGCTCAACGGGCCGTTCAGCCAGATCGACTTCGACTTCACCCTGCAGAAGGCAGCCGATCCCACCGAAGCCGAACTGATGGCCCGCAGTCGGGCCCCGGCGCCGGCGGTCTGATGCCCGACAAGATCTACGCCAGCCCCGAAGCGGCGCTCGACGGTCTGCTGTTCGACGGCATGACCATCATGTCGGGCGGCTTCGGCCTGACCGGTAACCCCGAGACCCTGATCCCCGCGATCAAGGCCTCGGGCGTGCGGGACCTGACCGTCATCTCCAACAATTGCGGCGCCGACGGTTACGGGCTCTGGACGCTCCTCGCGAACGGCCAGATCAAGAAGATGGTCTCTTCCTATATCGGCGAGAACAAGCTGTTCGAGCAGCTCTATCTCGAGGGCAAGCTCGAGCTCGAGCTGGTGCCACAGGGCACGCTCGCCGAACGGATTCGTGCGGGTGGAGCGGGCATCCCCGCCTTCTACACGCCGACCGGTGTGGGTACCGTCGTCGCGGAGGGCAAGCCGGTCGAGGAGTTCGACGGGCGGCGCTATGTCCGCGAACGCTGGCTGCGCGCGGATCTGTCGATCATCAAGGCCTGGAAGGCCGACAGCGAAGGCAATCTGGTGTTCCGCAAGACATCGCGGAACTTCAATCCGGTTATGGCCACCGCCGGCAAGGTGACGGTGGTGGAAGTCGAGGAGATCGTGCCCGACGGCGCGCTGGAAGCCGACCACATCCACACCCCCGGCATTTTCGTCGATCGTATCATCAAGGGCGAGGGCTATGCGCGACTGATCGAGAAGCGCACCACCCGCCCCCGTCCGGTGGAGGCCAACTGATGCCGTGGACCCGCGATGAAATGGCGGCGCGCGCCGCACGCGAGCTGCAGGACGGCTATTACGTCAACCTCGGCATCGGCATCCCGACGATGGTCGCCAACCACATCCCCGAGGGGGTGAAGGTCACGCTCCAGAGCGAGAATGGCATGCTCGGCATGGGACCCTACCCCTATGAAGGAGAAGAGGACGCAGATCTCGTCAACGCCGGCAAGGAAACGATCACCGAGCTGCCGACGTCGAGCTATTTCTCCTCTGCGGACAGTTTCGGCATGATCCGCGGCGGCCATATCGACCTGGCGGTGCTCGGCGCGATGGAAGTCAGCGCCAAGGGTGACATCGCCAACTGGACGATCCCCGGCAAGATGCTGAAGGGCATGGGCGGCGCGATGGACCTGGTCGCCGGCGTCCGCCGCGTGGTCGTGGTGATGGAGCATGTCAGCCGCAACGGCACGCCGAAGATCCTACCCGAATGCACCCTGCCGCTGACGGGCGAGGGTGTGGTCGACCTGATCGTCACCGATCTGTGCGTGCTGGCCTGCGACAAGCAGAATGGCGGCCTTACCCTGATCGAATGCGCGCCTGGCGTGACGGTCGATGAAGTCGTCGCCAAGACCGGTGCGCCGCTGACGATCGCGGACGGGCTATGACCGACCAGGGTTTTGCCACCGTCGGCGACGGCTGCCGGATCGCCTGGCGGATCGACGGGCCCGAAGGCGCGCCGGTGCTGCTGCTGTCCAATTCGCTGGGCACGACGATGGACATGTGGCTGCCCCAGCTGCCTGCACTGAGCGAGCGCTTCCGCGTGCTACGCTACGACCAGCGCGGCCACGGGGCATCGGACGCTCCGGCGGGCGCCTACAGCCTCGACCGGCTCGGCCGCGACGTCGTCGAACTGCTCGACGCCCTGGAACTGGACAAGGTCGATTTCTGCGGCCTGTCGCTCGGCGGCATGACGGGCCAGTGGCTGGGCGTCCATGCCCCGGAGCGCTTCGACCGCATCGTCCTCGCCAACACCGCCGCCTATATGGGGCCGCCCTCGGGCTGGCAGGGTCGGATCGGCGTCGTTCTCGACAAGGGCATGTCGGCCATCGCGTCGGCGGTGCTCGACCGCTGGTTCACCCCGGAATTCCTGGCCGGTTCGCCCGAGGCGGTCGCATCGGTCGGCGCCTTCATCACCGCGACCAGTGCGGTCGGCTATGCCGGCTGCTGCGCGGCGATCCGTGACATGGACATGCGTCCGGTGATCGGCCTGATCCGCAACCCGGTGCTGGTGATCATCGGCGGCCGCGACCCCGCCACCCCGCCCGCGCAGGGCCAGGACATCGTCGATGCGATCGCTGGCGCAAAGGGCGTTACCTTCGACGCGGCGCATCTGTCGAATGTCGAACAGCCGGAGAAATTCGCGGCCGCGCTGATGGATTTTCTGGGCTAAACTCCCGCTCGTCCGGCGAAGGGGTGAAGCATCGTTCGACAATGCACCGTCACGCCCTAACTGCAGTCCGGTGCCCCGCTGGATCGAATTTCGAACTCTCGCGCCAGACGGGCCCTGTCATCATCCAAAACCTGCAGGATATGCTGCAAATCGGTAGGGCGAACGTACCGCCCCGCCGAGCCGATAACAATCGGCCGCTAACGGCCAATCCATTGACCGCATATAAACACCTTAGTTGACAAAGAATTATTGCATCAACCCGAATAGTTACGAGTGGCAGGGCCGCCGGCCGGCGGCTCGGCACAATCGAAAGTCGAATCAAGACTGGCCAAAGTCGGGAACGGACGGAATAACAGACGCACCGCGCGTTATAATGCGGCCGGATGTGATCGGAGGGATGCTTATCAATGGGGCAATCCGTCGCCAGCGGATCCGAGGCGGACGTGGGCGCGCCCGCCGATCAGTCGTCCAGACCCCGCGAAACTACCGAGCGAATTACGCGCATCTACGAAGCACGGTGCAATATCCATCGGGTCATCGTCCGGGCAAGCGGGCGGCAAGACCTGCTCGATGACGTATGTCGTGCATTGGTCGAGCATGGCGGCTTCACGATGGCCTGGATCGGTTGGCACATACCGGAAACCCACGAATTGGTGCCGGTGGCCGACTATGGCGACGATCACGCGACCTTGCATGATTTCCGCATCTTCATCGACGATCGGATCGAGCAACTCGGCCCTTCCGGCCGCGCGTTTCGGGAGCAGTTACCCTGCCTGACCAACGATCTCCTGGCTGATTTGCACGGGCTGCCCTCGCAAGAAAAGGCCCGGCAGAGCAGCCTCCGCTCGGCAGCCGCCTTCCCCCTCCGTATCGGGAGCGGCCCTTGCGGCACGTTGACCGTCTATTCCCGTAATAAGGATTATTTCAGTGAGGACGCAAAGACGCTGCTCAGCGATACGGCGGACGATATCTGCTTCGCGCTCGGACGCTTCGCCAGCGAGGAGGCGCTCGACAACGCTCAGGCTCTAGCCCGACGCGAGCGCATGCTTACCGAAGCCATGACGGAAAGCATTCCCGGCATTCTCTATCTTTACGATGAGGATGGAAAATTTCTGAAATGGAACAGAAGCTTCGAACAGGTTTCAGGCTATAGTGCCGACGAGATTTCCCGGATGAAACCGATGGATTTCTTCCAAGGGCAGGATCAACAGAATCTCGGTCATACGGTGCGCAAAGTCTTCGAAGACGGCGACGGCATTCTCGAAGCGTCCTTTCTGACCAAATCGGGTCGGACCATCCCCTATTATTTCACCGGCACGCGCGTGATGTTCAACGCGGTACGTTGTCTGATCGGTGTCGGCATCGATATCTCAGAGGTCAAGCAGGCTCAGATCGCGCTCGAAACAAGCGAACGGCACCATCGAACTACGCTCGAACGGATTCTCGAGGGAGTTCAGATATTCGATTTCGACTGGCGCTACAGTTACATGAATCAGACGGCCGAACGCTTCTGCCGCAGGCAAAGGGAGGAACTCCTCGGCCGGACCCTCCAGGAGTGCTGGCCCGGTATCGAAGAGTCCGATCTGTTCAAGCTCCTGTACGGCTGCATGGTATCGCGCGAACCGGCCCAGCAGGAGGTTCCTTTCAGCTTTCCCGATGGGACGGAAGGTTGGTACGACATCCGCGTACGGGCTGTGCCGGAAGGAATTTTCGTGATGTCGCTGGACATCACGGCACGTCATGCCGCTGAGATGGACCTCCATCAGCTCAATAGCCGGCTCGAGCTAACCGTCGCAGAGCAGACCGAAGATATCCGGATCGCCATGCTCCGCGCCGAGGCCTCGGATCGGCTCAAGTCCACCTTCCTGGCCACGATGTCGCACGAATTGCGGACCCCGCTCAACTCCATCATCGGGTTCACCGGCATTTTGATGCAAGAGTTGCCGGGGCCGCTCAATCCTGAGCAGCGCAAGCAACTCGGAATGGTGCAAGGTAGCGCGAGACACTTGCTCGAACTCGTCAACGACGTACTCGACATATCCAAGATCGAGGCCGGAGAACTCGACGTCTATCCCCGCGCCTTTGAATTGCGGCCTTCGGTGGAGAAGATAATCGGCTTGCTCCTGCCCGCAGCAGGCAAGAAGGGCCTTTTCCTGCAGACGCGGTGGCAATCCTCGGCGCGTGAAATCATCAGCGATCAGCGGCGGGTGGAGCAAGTGCTCCTCAACGTGATCGGTAACGGGCTGAAATTCACCGAGCAGGGCGGCGTCACCGTGACGATCGACGATGCCCGAATTGCCGACGAGCCGATGATCAGAATTCGGGTCTCCGACACCGGCATCGGCATTCGGCCCGAGGATTTCGAGAATCTTTTTCTACCTTTCCGCCAGCTCGATACGGGATTGACCCGCCAGCACGAGGGCACTGGACTGGGCCTGGCCATATGCGATCGGCTGCTGCGTTTATTGGGCGGGTCGATTTCCGCCGAAGCGCGGGAGGGCGGGGGTGTCATATTCAGCATTCTCCTGCCCGTGAACTCGGGGGCTGGATCATGAAGGCAAGGGTTCTTCTCATCGAAGACAATGAGCAGAACAGGTATCTGGCCACGTTTCTGCTCGAGCGGAACGGCTTCGAGGTGGTTTCCGCCCAGGACGGGATTCGGGGCATCGAACTCGCCCGCGAAATCGACCCCGATGTCATCCTGCTCGACATCCAGCTTCCGGGTATGAATGGGTATCAGGTCGCAGCAGCGCTTCGCCGCCTGCCACAGCTCGATGCTCGCGCCATCGTCGCGGTCACATCCTATGCGATGGTCGGCGATCGCGAAAAGGCGATCGACGCCGGCTGCAACGGATATATCGAGAAACCTATCGATCCGGACAATTTCGTCGCGCAGGTCATGCACTTCGTAAAAGAGCAAGATTCGTGACGACAAGGATATTGATCGTCGATGACAGGGAAGAAAACCTGTACCTGCTCTCGACGCTTTTGACGGGGCACGGCTATATCGTCGAGGTGGCGACGGACGGCGCGCAGGCCCTGACGACCGCCCGGTCGGCGCCACCCGACTTGATTATTTCCGATTTGCTGATGCCGGTCATGGACGGATATACGCTGCTGCGGAACTGGCGCGAGGATCCGCAACTGCGGTCCATCGGCTTCGTCGTCTACACCGCCACCTTCACCAGCGCTGAGGATGAAAAGCTCGCGCTGGAAATCGGCGCGGACGCATTTCTGCTGAAACCCAGCGAACCGGACGTCCTTCTGGCCGTCGTAAAAAGGGTGCTTCAAGAACCGTCCCCCTATTCGGCGCTGGCGGGTTCCAGGCCGGACTGGGACGATATAGCCGTGCAAAAGCGGTACTCGGCTGCGCTGTTCCGCAAGCTGGAATCGCGGATGCTGGAGCTCGAAGCTGGAAACACTGTGATCCAGCGAACCAACAGCCAGCTCGAAACCCTGGTGTCACAGGCGCCGATCGGGATTCTCGTCCACCGCAATTTTGAACCGCTCGTCGCGAATGACGCTTTCGCTCGCATCTTTGGCTGGGCTGACCGAGAGCACGTCATTGCACTCGCCGAGTGCGGTCATCTCTTCGACGCAGAGGAACGCCCCCGCATCATTGCGTGTCAAAATGGCGAGCCGGGCGACTACCGGCAGACCGATATCATCGCAACGAAAGGAAAGCACATCAGCGGGAGGATGCTGGACATCGAAATCCGCGCCTTTCCGATCGAATGGACCGGGCAGAATGCCGTTTGCATGATGGTGACCGATGTAACCAGCCAGCGCGCCACCGAGGCCGCATTACGGCAATCGCAGAGGATCGATGCCATCGGCCAGCTGACGGGGGGCGTCGCACATGACTTCAACAACCTGCTCACGGTGGTTATCGGCAGTTCGGAGACACTGATCGAACAGGCGGAAAGCCCCGGCCAGCGCGAGTTGGCGGCGTTGATCCTGCAGGCCGCCGAGCAGGCGAGCAGTCTGACCCGGCAGCTACTCGCCTTTTCACGCAGACAACCGCTCGCGCCGCAACCGTTCGATATCAACGCCATGATCACGCAGAATATGGCGTTGATCCGTCGGACATTGGGTGCACAGATCGAAATCGTGGTCGATCTGATGGCCGAGATCGAGCCGGTATATGCCGATCCGGCTCAGACGGCCGCCGCGCTGCTCAATCTCTGCATCAACGCGCGAGACGCCATGCCAGAGGGAGGCCGGCTGACCATCACCGGCGAAAGCCGGAGGCTCAGCGAGGACTTCTGCGAGACCCATCCGGGCGCGAGGCTGGGCAACTATGCAATGATCCGCGTCACCGACAACGGGACGGGAATCGCTCCCGATATCATCGACCGGGTTTTCGACCCGTTTTTCACCACCAAGGATGCTGGCCGGGGAACCGGACTGGGCTTGTCGATGGTGTACGGTTTCGTGAAACAATCTGCTGGCTATATCGACCTGAGATCGGACATCGGCGTGGGAAGCAGCTTCGCTTTGTATCTGCCCATTGCACCGGCAGATGCGGTTGCTGCGCCTCTGCCCGACGGTGAGGCGCCGGAGGAACAAGGCGGAGTCGAGACGATATTGCTGGTCGAGGATAACGCGCTGGTGAGGACGCATGTGAAATCGCTGTGCGAGGGACTCGGCTACGGAATCGTGACGGCCGGCTCGGGAGTGGAGGCGATGCAGATACTTGAATCGCGGAACGACATCGATCTCGTGTTCACCGATATCGTCATGCCTGGCGGTCTCAATGGCCAGGAGCTCGGCGAACGGGCACGCGTGCGCTGGCCTTCTCTCCGGATTCTCCTGACGTCGGGCTATGCACACGATGCGCTTGTCGCCGAAGGTCGGACGATCACCGGCGCGAACCTGCTGACGAAGCCATATTCGAAGCGTCAGCTGGCACGACGAATCCGCCAGGTCCTGGATGAGGTGCCCTGACATGGGACAGGAGATGTCAAACGCGGTCCACATCGTCGACGATGATCCAGCGGTGCGTCATACCATCGCCACCATATTGCGCGTGGCCGGTTTCTCGCCGCACCAATATGCCACGGCCGACGAACTGCTCGGGACGATCGACAGTTTGGAGCCGGGCTGCATCATCACCGACGTCAACATGCCGGGCCTTAGTGGCATCGAACTGCTCTTGTCTCTCAAGGAGAGCGGTGTCGAATTGCCCGTCATCGTCATTTCCGGGCAAGCCGACATTCCGATGGCCGTCGAAGCGATAAAGGCCGGCGCGGTCGAATTCCTCGAAAAGCCGCTCCACTCTGATACGCTACGGGCAGTTGTGCAGGGCGCGGCACTTCGTCATACCCCGACACCAGTCGACGAGACGATCCACTATGTGCGTATCGTCGAATCGCTCACCCGCCGGCAGCGCGAGGTGCTCGTCGGGATCCTCGATGGCCAGCCCAACAAGATCATTGCCTATCAGCTTGGCTTGAGCATTCGTACCGTGGAGGCATATCGAGCGGCTATCATGGAGCGGACCCGCGCGCGGAACCTGAGCGAGCTTGTCCGGATGGGTATCAAGGCAGGGCTATAGGACCGGCGGTGTGCAGGCAGCCGTTGCGATCGGGCGTGTCCTGCACGCGCCGCATCGCCACCCGAACATCGGGAAAGCCGGGTCGCCGCAACCGGCCCTCAATGACATCGATGCTTATGATTTCGGCGATGCATTCAAGCTGGTATGTACGGTCATTGGTCCCGAGCAGCGTCGGCATGCTCGGATCGTTGCCGTGGCGGAAAATGCTGAGGGTCGCTCTGAGTTCGGTGCCTTCCAGCGTCCAGCGGCCATGGTACGCGAACTGACTGTCGCCGCCCATCAGACGACCTTCGTCGACCACCGCGATGCCCCCGCGCGTCTCGGAATCGAGACATCCAAACAGGCCGAAGCGCAACTGCCACATTCCCCATAGCGCCGCCGGATCGAGATCAATGCAGTCCGGGCCAGTGGCGGGCATCGTCAACGGAAAGACATTCCCCTGGTCCGAAA
>Ga0209231_1000901_pt1 | contig 13402 bp, 14 predicted proteins | sample Deesub45470m_DNA_FD_188086 | JGI IMG/M metagenome (GOLD analysis project Ga0209231, IMG submission 188086) | Deep subsurface microbial communities from North Pacific Ocean - 450_OLKR46/470m Metagenome (SPAdes) (version 2) | ecosystem: Environmental > Terrestrial > Deep subsurface > Unclassified ... | reverse complement strand
TGACACATTGGTATTAATTCTGAAGTTTTTTTAACTGCCTGAATTCCTGCAATAATTGCTGTTTGAAAAACAGGTCCTTTTTTTGTTACCAACTCATCATTTTGAAAATAGGAAATAATTTCTCTACCTAAAAACATGGTAGCTTTAGCAGTTGCCTTGCGTTTGGTACTTTTTTTATCACCAACATCAACCATTTTTGGTTGGTTTTTTTTATTTATATGAGAAAATCTATCCAAAGTTTTGAGTGTTTAGTTTTTAATTTTTAGTTAAACTCTGTTGGGAAGTTTTTACGATTGCTGTTAACATTCTTATAAGTTCCTCAACATCTAACAAAAGGCATTCTACTTCAATAGAAGTTATTTCACTTTCTTTTAAAAGACGCAACCAATATTTAGTTTCTCTAGCTTCTTTTGAAGATATTGACATTTTAGCAATAAAATCTCTTTTACTTTGTCCTGCCAATGCTTCTTCAATATTAGCTCCAATTGAAGTTCCACTTCTCAATAATTGTTTGGACAAAATATATTCATTTTCACTTAGTAATTCCTTATAAAGCCCAATTATTTTTAATGAAAATTGAAAACTTTTTTCTTTAATAATACTTTCACTCATAACTAAAAACTCCAAATTAAAAACTCCGATACGAAAGTATCGGAAAAACTTCTCCTTTTGTAAAATTACTTCTATCATCTGGTAATTCCAAAAAAGCGTCTGAATCTATTAAGTTTGCTAAATCTGCCGATCCTTTTCCAGTAATTGGAGTCGCATACAATTTACCTTCCTTTTGAGTTAATTTAACTTGTAAAAAATAAGTTAAATCTGGTTTGAAAAAATAATCTTCACTTAAAATTGCTTGATTTTTATTTTCAAAATTTAAACCCGCAGACTTAAAATACCACGGATAAAAATATTTTAAACAGTTTGCAAAAGTTGAAACAGGATTTCCGGGAAAAGCAAAAATTGTTTTATTTCCTTTTTTTCCAAACCAAAATGGTTTTCCTGGGCGTTGTTTTACGGTATGAAATAATTTTTGAACACCTAAATCATTCAAAACCTCAGGAATAAAATCGAATTTACCTTTTGAAACGGCACCACTAAATAATAAAACGTCAAAATCATTCAAAAAAGTATCAATTTTATTTATAAGTAAATTTTTATCATCTGCAATATGTGCCGTTTCGGCTTTAATATTAATTCTTTCTAATAGTGATACTAAGGTAAAAACGTTGCTTCTTCTTATTTGATAATCGGCCGGAGTTTCAGAAACGCTTACCAATTCATTCCCTGTAGAAATTATCATCACTGTTGGCTGTTTTGCAACTTTTACTGTAGTTTTTCCAACGGTAGCAAACACGCCGATTTCTGCTGCTGAAATTAATGTGTTTTTAGGTATTAAAATAGCATCTTGTTTTCTATCTAACCCTTTTAAGTGAACATTTTGAAAGCTTTTTACTGCATCTAAATTTACATGAGCAAACCCTTTTTCAATGGTTAATAACTCATATTGAATAACAATATCTGTATTATTTGGAAGTATTGCACCTGTCATAGCTTCTATGCAATTTTCAGGATTTTGAAGTGTTAATTGTGGGCTTCCAGCAGCTTGAATTCCTTCAATTTTAAATTCACGAATTCCTTTATTAAAAGTGTCGGAAGAAATGGCAATTCCATCCATACTTACTCTGTTAAATGGAGGAAAATCGCGATCAGCTTTTATATCTTCTTTTAAAATTCTTCCAACAGATTGTATAAAATCAATATTTTCAGTTCCGAAATTTTCAGTAGTATTTAAAATAATATTTAAGGCTTCTTTTACAGTTATTAAGTCCATTTTATAAAATTCTGAAATTAATTATTTTTAATTGCTTGAAAAAATGAAGTAAGCTTATGAGTGTCTAAATTACCATTTGTTCTAACACCACTGCACAAATCTAAACCGTATGGATTTACAATGTTAATAGCTTTTAAAACATTTGAAGTATTTATTCCTCCTGCTAAAAAAACAGGAATAGTTACTTTTTCAACTATTATTTTGCTGATTTCCCAATTGTGAACTCTACCCGTTCCTCCTAATTCTTTTGTTGCTAAATTAGGATTTCCACTATCTAATAAAATAGTATCTACATACTTAGAAATTTCAATAGCTTTTTCAATTGAAGATTCATTTAAAACATGTAAAACCTGCACAATTTTAACATGTGGTAATGCTTTTTTAATTTCAGCATGTGATCCGAAAGTTAAAGCGTCTACAATTTGAATAGTTGTTGTGTTTACTTTGGTATAATGTTGAATTATTTTATCAACATTCGTCTCGCTTGTTAATAAAAACGTTTCTATATGCTTTGGAACTTCAACAGCGATTTTTGCAATTAATTCATCTGAAATGATGCCTGGACCACTTGGCATATGACCAACCAATCCTAAAGCTGAAGCACCAGCTCTTATTGCCATTTCAGCTTCTTTAATACTGCTTATGCAACAAATTTTAATATGCATTTTATTCATTTAGCCACCAATTGTAGACATACTTTCCGAAACATCGTTTCCTCTAGAAGCTTCGGCAATAAAACCATTTTCTGGTTTATGGTGTACAGTTTTTATAAATAATTCTTTCAACTCATCATCACTTGCACCATTTCTAATAAAATCTCTTACATTAAAAACACCTCCGTCAAATAAACAGTTTTTAAAAAGTCCTGTTGCTGTTATTCTTATTCTATTGCAATCATTACAAATAGTCCGTGTAAATGCTGGAATGATTCCAAAAGTTCCTTTGTAATTTGAAATTTTATAATTTTTTGAAGTAGATGATTTCTTCGATAAAACAGGTTCAATAGTTGTATAATGATTCCTAATATGGTTGATAATTTTATTGAAATTCCATACTTCATCCATAACTCGTTGTCCTTTACCATTGAAAGGCATTTCTTCAATAAAACGTACGGCAATATCCTTATCTTTTGAAAGTTCTATAAAATCTATAATTTCATCAGTATTAAAACCAGATTGTACCACTACATTCAGTTTTAATTTTAGTTTACTTTTTTCTAATTTTTCAAAGGTGTCATATACATTTTCAAAAACATCTCTTCTGGTAATTTTCGCAAATTTTTCTCTATGTAAACTATCAATGCTCAAATTAATGGCATTTACATTCAACTCCTCTAACTTATCAATATGATTAGAAATTAAAGCGCCGTTAGTGGTAATGTTAATTTCATCTAATTTATCATTAAAGGAAAGTGATTCTAAAAAATGAATAAAATCTTTACGCACAAAAGGTTCTCCACCTGTTAAACGAACTTTATTTACACCTAGTTCAGAAAGAACACGCGTAATTCGATACATTTCTTTATATGAGAGAAGTTCTTTTCTGTCAACAATATCAATTCCATGAGCGGGCATACAATATTGGCAGCGCAAATTGCATCTGTCAGTAACTGCTAAACGTAAATACGAAATTTTTCTCCCAAATTTATCAGTAAGTACTTTCATTTTCTTTTAACTCTTTTTTTCATTCCCTTGCTACTTCAAAAACAATTATCAAATATAGTGTTTTTAGAAAAGAAGCATTACATTAAATCAATATAACAGTCATTAAAAGCATCAGACAATTTATGGGAACAACAATAATTTTTGAGTTTATTTACTAATTCCTCTTTATTTATAATGATTATTTTTTTTCTTTGTACAGTTATTAAATTTTCAGCAATTAAATTCCTAAATATACGTATTGTATTTTCAATTGATATATTCGCAAAAGAAGCTATTTCTCTTCTTAAAGTACAATCATATATTTCCAAACCATTTTCAGTAACTTCTCCAAACTTTGATGCAATTAATAATAAAGTTTCAATAACACGTTCTTGAGCAGGAAATAAATCTAAATATCTTTGTCTTATTTCTTGATGATGCAATTTTAAAGCTAGTGCATTCACAAATAACAAGCTTAGTTTACTGTTATTTTTTAAAATTTGTTTTAAGTTTTTAATGCTTACAAAGTATGCTTCCACATCTTCAAGAGCAACTGCACTTAACCAATAATGAGACATGTTTAAACTTGAAAACCCAACAAGTTCCCCTTTAGAGGCTAATCTAATTATTTTAGTTTTTTGATTTGCCTCTGTGTGAAATATTTTAACTTTCCCTTTAAGAATAAAGTAAATACCTTGAACAGGTTTGTTCTCTTCAGCAAGTAAAAATCCTTTTTCTAATTTTTCATAACTGATTAGATGTCTAGTTTCTTTATGACTAGCAAGTAATTTTAAATTATACTTTAAACTTTTACTTATTTTTAATTTATCAACTTTGTAATTTGGTTTAGGTAAAATAGGCATAATCCTCCTTTATTTTTTCAAATTTTAGCAACCACACTTTATTTTGGGTATTTAAAAATAATTCAGGCATAGAAATTTCTAAACTTCTTTCTTGTAACACTAAAGTACTTCTATTAAGGCAGCTTAATTTATTATTTTCTGTTACATAAGATTCGGATTCAACAAAAACTGAAATTGCAGGTTTTATATATTTTGTAATACTTGCGGATTCACAAACTATTAAGCAGGAATTTCCATAAATATTATAAACAAATAAAAAGGCATTTAAAAGATGGTCATCATCGCATTCTATATAATAGGATGCTTTAGCCCCAGCTTTTAAATACCTCCCACTGTCTTTTGGGGTGTAATTTAATTCCTTCCAAATTGTAAAATGAGTTGTTTCATGAAATTTATGAAGACCTACCTTATCTCTTGCCTGATGCTTAAATTTTGAAATTTTAATAGCAATTAAGCAATGTTGTTTTGAAAATTGTGATATTATAGATTCTCCTAAAAATGTTTTACCAACATTTCTGCCCGAACCACAAATACTAATTACATTGTTATAATTGCTTAAACCCTTCATTTAAGCTTTATTATGATATTTCATTTTGAGAATCATTTAAGTCTTTGGTCGAATTTTTAAATTCTTTTATTCCTTGACCAATACCCTTCATTAATTCTGGAATTTTTTTCCCTCCAAACAATAATAATACAACCACGATGATTATGATAACTTGTGGAGCGCCCACCATTCCTAAAAAAATATTTAATGTGTACATTTTATTTAAATTTTAATTATTTTCTTTAACAGTATTAATAGTGTGTAATGTACCTTCAATCATAAGGTTTAAAGCAATTGCTATTTTTTTATAGAATACTTCCTTTGCATTGGCACAAATTGAATCCGTAAATTCAGGAATCCATTTTGATAAATGTCTTTGAATGAACGAATACTGCTTATTTAGGTATAAGTTTGCCCTATCTAAATCCCTATTTTCAATTGCTTCAATTTCTTTAGAAGCTAGGTAATACATAAACTCCAGTTCTATTGCAATATGATCTGCTGGTTCCTTTAAATCTACTTGTAAATTATCTTCGTGATATAAGCGAATTACATCAAGCGTAGATTCACCTTGTATTGCTTTCCCCTCCTCTAAATATACCGACCCATACGGAGGTGATAATACTTTAAAAGGTCCCACAAACAATCGACTAAAATCAATTTGAAGTTCTTTTTCATCTTCTATATTACCTAATAAATCTGCTAAGTTTTGTGGTAGTATATTGTGATAACTTTTAATTATTTCTAATTGTTTTCCTTCTGGGAAATAAAAACACTCTGCAAAAAACTTATAGCAATTAGCTGTTTCTATTTTTTTTGATATATCCATTTACTTCTTTTTTAAAGGGAGTATCTTATAAGATACTCCCTTATTAAATTAACAATCATAAACAATAAAAATAGTAATTATATTTTAACTACTTTAACTCTTGTAGTACCATAAAATGCCGAAGCACCACTAAGTCTATCATATTCTGCCGGGATAATAGCATTATTACTACCTCCTCTAGCAGTTTTACCATATTCTTTTGAAGCAACGCTACCATATGACCAGTGACCTTGTCCGTAACATTTAGATACAGTTCCAGGAGCATTCCCTTCCCATACCTTAGCCGTACATTCAAGTTCTCCAACAGGAGATACTAACTTAATTTTATCTCCATCTTCCAGTCCATACTTTTCAGCATCAATTGGATTAAATCTTGCTACGTCATCCTGAGCTTCATCACCAGGGTCTAAATCTTTCAATTCGTGATACCAAGTACAGTTAGCCGATCTACCTTCTCTATTAAATCTAGATTTAAAATCTACATGCACAAGAGGAAATTCATTATCATCTCCTCTCATAAATGGTTCTTCATAATGAGGTATAAATGCCATTTCACCTCTTGCCTGATAATTACAAGTTTCTAAAATATCATCTATATCCGTATTATGCTTTTCAGCATGTTCAGTAAGAGCAGTTTTTAAAGTTTCGGAATAAAATTCGAACATTTTTGTTTGAGTTTTCATATCTCCCCATCTTTTTCTGAATGGATATGGGTCAGAATTCCAGACGCCTATGTCAGTAAATTCTTTCCACCCAGAGATTTTATCACCTCCTTTATATTGGCTTGGATCCCATAGTTGCTGTGTAGCATACTTAAGTGCAAACAAGCCAAATTCAGAGTCATTTTCTGGTGTATTACCAGTTTCAGGGTCTTTAATAGTCTTGTAATAATCTAACAGGTTAGAAAAACCTTTTTCTGCTAACTTTTCAGCTATTAACCAAGGTATTTCAGTTTCTTCATTTTTAACATCCCAAACAGGTTCAATTATAGGTTGGTTCATTGTAACGTGTCTATACCCATTACCCATACTTTTAACATACGCCCATTTTTCATACATATGGTTTGTACAAGGTAAAAGTATATCTGAAAAATGTGAAAACTCTGAACCGTTAGTTGTACAATGTACTAAGAATGGTATTTTAGATAAGGCTCTTTCCCATCGCTCTGATTGTGGACATGAGAAGACAAAATTATTAAAATAAGCTATTGCTACTTTAATTTCGTTAGGATCTTCATTAATGATTCCTTCAGCTGCATTGTTTGTTACAACACCTCCACCTGATTTTCCTTTTGAAAGTGCTGGAAAAGCTTTTGTTCCTCTGTGATCTATTTTTTTATGTTTCTTTCCTGCTTTAGCTATATCATCAATAAAATCATCTGCTTCAGGGAATGAAATTGTATATTCTTTATTGGCTTTCATTGTTCCTCCAACATTATCTACGGCACCAACTAAAGCATTTAAAGCGTGACAAGCCATACTTGCATATCCACCGCGAGCCTGCATAACAGGTCCGCCACCAACCCAAGAAATTGCGTGCGGCGCAGCTTTTCCATAATCCATAGCTACTCTTCTAATTTGTTCTACAGATATTCCGGATTTTTTAGACGCCCATTCAGCAGTTTTATCTTTTAATTCTAAATTCCACCATTTAAGTAGTCCGTGAGTGAATGTTTCTTTGAAAATATCTCCTTGATTTTCTTCAATAATTTCTACACCAACTTCAAATTTTTTAATTGGAGCATCTTCAACAAAATCACCTACAAATGGTTTATACCATAAACCTTCTGTTAGCAAGATATGTGCAATTGCAGATGCTAAAGCACCATCCTGACCAGGTTTAACAGGCAACCATTCAGATGCCTTTGTTGCCGTAATAGAAAGTCTAGGATCTACAACAGCAACCTGCATTCTATCTAAAGCTTCTCCCCATACAGATGAATAGTAAGAAACTTGTCGGTTAGCAGATAATGGATCAGCTCCCCAAATTAAACAGTAATTTGCGTTTTCAACATCATATTGTCTATAATCCCATTCACCTTCTGTGTAATATGGACCAAATTTTTCAGCTTCAGCACAAATAGCACTATGAGATATATTATTTGGAGATCCAATAATTTTAGTCATTCTGTCATAAATTAAATCTCTCATATAGGAATATCTACCTCTCATTAACATGTATTTATGAGTTTCATTATTGTTTCTTAAATCCATAATTTTATCAGCAATAGTATCTAATGCTTCATCCCAAGTTATTGGTATAAATTGTGGGTCCTCATTTCTTCCTTTTTTAGGATTGGTTCTTTTCATAGGAACCTTAATTCTATCAGGGTCGTATACTTGTTGTAAACTCATATGTGACCTAGGACAACTGTGCCCCATATTTACTTTCGAATTAGGGTTTCCTTTAACTCTTACTGCCCTTCCATCAACTATATATGATTGTACTGAGCACCATGAAGTACAACCTTGACAAGTTGTAGATTTCCAAGTTCCACTTACAGTATTTTCAAAACCAACAGCCTTTGAAAACGCTTTAAGATTAGGAACCATCATAGTAGATGCTGCTATACCAACACCACCAACAGCAATACTTTTTATAAATTTTCTTCTATCGTTATTTTCCATTGTTTTCTTTTTTAATTAGTTATTGAAGCAGTTGGTGATTTAAACATGCTCATAATAATTTGATAAGCCAATATGATAAAGGATGTTATACCTGCACTAATAGCAACTTCTGTAAGTGTAATTTTATATTTTAATACTTCAATACCTTCCAATAAAGGTATTTCTTGTCCTACTATTATTAAGTTATATCTATAAGCAGAAATTGCAAATACTATTAAAATAGAAGCGATTACCATAACAGAAAATTGTCTTCCTAATTTTGATAGTAATAATAATAACGCTATAAATAACCCAAATATATTTAGAATGAAGAAATATAAATGACTGGTTGTTAGTAAATGCCAAGCTTCTAAACCTTCAGGTTTTTCACTATAATTTAAGACTAAGATGTCAAATAAATCTAAAAATAGCACCCCTGAAACAAGAAATATTAAAAGTGTGCGTAATAATTTTCTTGCAGATTCATTGATTATCTCAACATTTTGAATTTTTTTACTTATATATCCTATTATTACTATAACTGCTAAAGCAGAAACTAATGCTGCATTTGCAAAATGAGGAAGTATTAATGGTCTATTCCAAAATTCTCTTGCTTTTACAAAGCTAAATAAAGCACCATCAGGAACTAATACAATAACCATTGCAATTGGAAAAGCTATAATTGACATAAACCTTATTCTTTTTTGAAGCTTTTCATTTTCAGGATCTTTTTTCAATTTAGCTAACGCTAAAAATAAGAATAGCATTAATGCAATAAAAGCATAATAGCTTAAAGATGAATAAAAGAACACTGAAGTAGTATTTCTTAATAAGAATGGCACTTTCATCATTCTAATAGGGTTTCCAACATCTAGCATAACAAAGAAAACTGCCCCAATAAGAGTTATTAAACTTAATGCTACGGCTCTAAACTCAAGTGGTTTTAAATCTTTTATATTAAAAACATGTATTATAAAACCAATTAATGTAGAACCTGTACTAATACCTATAAAAAAGGTAAAAGCTGCTACGTACACTCCCCACGGGATTTCTTTGCTTATTCCAGTCACTACGTGACCTTGAACGATCTGATTAATTACACCTACTAACCCAATAATAAAAATTATAATAAGTAGTGTATACCATATTGTTTTTTTTGTGTTTTTCATTTTATTTATTTAAAATTAAACATATATAGAATTCCTATTTATTAGACTTTCCAGGATTATAATTTCTTATATAAAATACTTTAGGTAAAGTTCCCAAATGCTCTTTTAATCTGAAAGGAGTATATTTTCCTAGAAGTTTTACTACTTGACTTTCTGAATCATTCAAATCTCCAAAAATTCTTGCTTTAGAAGGACAACGTTGTACACATCTAGGCTCTTCTCCTTCTTTAACTAGGTGGTCGCATAACGTACACTTTTCAACTACATTTTTTGGCCTAATTCCTGGTAATGTTTCATTTCGTTCTGGATTATAATAAGGAATTACATTTCCACCTACCTTTGTATTCAATTCAATAGGTGATGCCGTTCCAGCCATTATTGGTTTATCATCTCTCCAACGTTTATGTGTTTTTTCACCATTAAATGAAATTACATTATAAGGGCAAGCAACCATACAGTACCTACAACCAACACATTTGTCTGTATCGTGCATTGTAATACCATCATCGTTTTTATACATTGCTTGTGTTGGACATACTTTTACACAAGGAGCATTTTCACAATGATTGCATAAAGTAGGAAGATAATCATAACGAACATTTGGAAATACCCCCTCCGTTTTACTAATTTTATTTGCCCATAGAATACCCTCTTGTACATTATTTTCGGTTTTACATGCAATAGTACAAGCACCACAAGCAGTACATTTTTGAAGATCTATAGCCATTGCCAATCTACGCTTCTCCTTTTTTTCTTCAACAGTAGATGACAATGCAGGAATACTAAACAAAGCGGCAGTACCTATTAACGCCTTATTTAGAAAGCCTCGTCTTTTTTCAACATTTTTATCTTTGTTTTTTTCCATAATTTTTTATAATTTATACTCTGCGTTTAAGAAAACTCTTGACCTAGTATTTACATCATTTTTTTCAAAATTAAAGCCTTGGTAATTGAATGATAACTTAAATCCTTTAACAGGATAATATTGGATACCTGAAATAATTGCATTTCCATTTTTTCCTTCATTCCAAGCAAGTGTTTCACCCTCTAAAGTATTTGAGCTTAGTTGATCAAAACGTCCAAATAGTTCCCATTTTTTGCTAAATTCAATAGTAGAGTAAATAGAAATACCATCTAAGTCGTGCTCATCAGCAGGGCTTGTGTATTTTTTACCATTGCTTAATTTGTTATACTCAGCACCTAATCTCCATCCTTTACCTTGGTAACCAGCAAATAAAGCCAAACTTGTTACAGCTTTACCATCTGTAGTACTTTGGGTATCGTAGTAAACTTTAGTTGTTACACCTTTAATAGGGTAATACAATAAACTACCACCAATTTTTTGGTTTCCATTACTATCTTGTAATTTTTTATAACCTTCACCATTTACAATTAAGAAGTTAGCTACTAATTTTTCACTAAGTTTAAATTCGGCATTTATACCAGCATCAGCACTTGAACCAAACCCGTATTCATCTTGGTATGATTTAAATAAATAACGGTATCCCCAAAAATCTTCTTGGTCATTAAATTGTTTTAAACCTATCATACCCATACTTAATTTAACACCTGTAGCAACTTTCCAATCTAATTGTGCGTGTTTTAAATAAGCGGTATAATCACTTCCTCCATCATTTTGACCTACATCAAAAGTAATTTTAGTAGAAAGGGTTTTACTGATATTATACTTATACCCAAAATAAGAACGTTTGATTTCAAAAACACTTTTTTGAGTTGCATCTTGAGTTAAATCGGTATGATAATTCCAATATACTTTAAAATGCATTTTACCACTTGGTTTAAACTCTTCAGTAGATTCTTGAGCGTAACTCATATTAATTACAGCTGTAAATAAAATGATTGAAATAATTATTTTTTTCATGTTTATAAAATTTGATTGTTTTTAAATTTATTTATTTAATCTAACTGAAAATGTATTGGCAAGTTATATACCGTAATTGGCGAAAAAATAAATCTAAGAATCAATCATTTTAATTGTAATATATGTTACAGTAAATCAATACGTTAAAGTTTTAGTTCTAATGAAGTTTAGAATATCTCTAAATAAGGAAATAAAAAAAAACAACGGAAACCCGCTGATTATAGCGGAAATCCGTGGTTTATAGCTCAAAAAATTTACAATGAAATACAACTAAGTAATAATTTATTCAATAAATTTTGAATACATAAATAATTTACAGTATGTTTGTTGCGTTATAGCGCAACTATGCAATTAAATGTAAAACGAATGAATACTTATACTGACTTTTTTAAAGCATTGAGTGATGAAACAAGATTAAGAATGCTGAATTTATTGATAGTTTCTGAAGCTGAACTTTGCGTTTGTGAATTTACCGACATTTTAGAAACACCAACATACAATATTTCAAAGCATTTAAAAATATTAAAAAACACAGGTCTTGTAAACGAGAGAAAAGAAGGACGTTGGGTGTATTTTGGTTTAATACCCGTTAAAGAAAAATTTCTAACCCTGTTGTTTGAAGCAATCAAAGAAATTTCTGAACCTAAGCTCAAAACTGACCTAATTGAATTGCAAAAGAGATTTGACATCAGAGTTAAAGGCAAATGCCTATTAGGGATACAAAAAGAACATCTAAAACCACTAAATACATAATTATATGAAAAGAATAGTAACAATTTTATTTATTGCATTTGCAATTCAAGGGTGTCAAAACAGTAGTTCAGAAACGGCATCTGTAGAGGATGTTTTGGATAATCCAACTGAATTTTTAAATCAAGAAATAAAAATTGAGGGTGTTGTAAGTCAATCAAATTCTGATAAACAGCAATTTAGTATAATTGGAGAAAAAGAATTTGATGAATGTGGGATTGACAAATGTAATGCAAACGAACAATTACCAATTCGATTTAAAGATAACTTACCAAAGGTAGGCGATAAAGTCGAAGTGTTTGGGCAAATAACAAAAACAGAAGAAGGATTTATATATGAAGCAAAAACCATCAGAAATATTAAAGATATATCAGCCGAATAATGACCAACTGTCTTTAAAAGAAATTTTTGAAGACCTTAAACATATTTCGGAAATCAAGAAATGTTCATTCTGTGGTTGTAACCAAGACACATTAAATGAGTTTTCGGAATTGGCAGCATCTAACAATGAAAAGGAACTTGCTGAAAAAGCCCTTAAAATTGAGACTAAAATTGCTAACCAGAAAAAATATGAGTGTATAGGTTGTAACCCTTGCTATCCTGCTGACATATCTAACCTATTATTTGAAATGAGTGATAATGATGCTACTGAAAAAGAAGATTCTTGCTCAGCGCAATCTTGCTCGTCTGACTCTCCAAAACCAAAAAACAAATGGCCTATTGAAAGAGGCAATTATTTTGTTGGTAATGAAAATGCATCAATTGCTATTAATACATTATCAAATACAGAACTACCTAAAGAACTCATTAAAACATTAAAAGATAAAATCGCTATTGTTGGCTACTGTGAAACTGAAAATATTGGCGTGGAAAAAATAGTTAAAAACATTATCTCAAACGCAAATATCAGGACTTTAATTATTTGCGGTAACGAAAGCGGACAGAATATGATGGGTGGACATTTCTCAGGGCAAGCATTACTTTCTTTGCATACAAATGGCATAACCGAAAAAAACAGGATTATTGGAGCAAAAGGTAAACGCCCTGTTGTAAAAAATCTTAACAAAGAGCAAGTTGAGCGTTTTCAATCTCAAATTGAGATTATTGAACTTATTGGAAATAATTCGATAGCCGACATAAGTCAAAATGTAGTAATTGCTTTATCAAAAGAAAAAGAGGCTTTTAAGGAAAAGGAAATCAAAGCAATTTCGAACAATGAAATTATTGCCCAAAATCCCAAAAAATTGCGTTTAGACAAAAAAGGATATTTTGTGATAATTCC
>Ga0209231_1000900_pt1 | contig 13404 bp, 9 predicted proteins | sample Deesub45470m_DNA_FD_188086 | JGI IMG/M metagenome (GOLD analysis project Ga0209231, IMG submission 188086) | Deep subsurface microbial communities from North Pacific Ocean - 450_OLKR46/470m Metagenome (SPAdes) (version 2) | ecosystem: Environmental > Terrestrial > Deep subsurface > Unclassified ... | reverse complement strand
AGAGGAAGTCGGCGGTGCGCCGGGCATCATAGGCCTGGTCGGTCGGATAGCCGACGCCGACGATCAGGGCTTTGCCCTGGCCGGCATATTCCAGCAGTCGCCGCGTTTCCGCGAAGGAGGCGAAGGAGGCGTTGCCGTCCAGGACGTAGAGCACGGGATAGCCGCCGGCCGGCGGCTCGCCCTTCGGAAAGGACAGCATGATCCGGTAGATGTCGCCATGGGCGGACGGCATGTCCCACATCTGCGTAGCCGGCAGGGTGTAACCGGGGATGATAGGCAGGGCAGCGGGCGTCGTTGGCTGCTGTGCCTGGACCGACAGGCCGGACAGCGCGATCGCGAGGGTGGGCAGAATTCGCCAGTCCGTTCTGGTCATCGCAAAACCCCGCCCTTGCTCGATCGCCATTTTTCGCCCGCGGTGCGGCCCTGAGGCGCGCGAAATCATTACCCCCGCGCCCGACCCGCAGCAATGCACCGCCAAGGGTAAGGCGACCGCCCTCGCGCCGCCTGCCTCGGCCCTTTCGCGTTACCCGGCGGCCCCGGTGCTTACCCGCGGCTTTACCCGGCGATCGCCTTGTTCGGCTTTGTGGGGGGAGATATTCCCTGTGCCGTTCCCCACCAATCGATCGCTCCCGCTTTCGGGCTGTCGTTCGAGAAAGGCATGGGCCGGCATCGCGATGGTCGGGGAAAAGCTCGGCGCATTTTCAACGGGAGGCTGCCATGCGACCATTGCTGCTGATGTGGGCGTTGCTGGCGCCGGCTATGGCGGGTGCCGCGGACAAGAAGGCTGAGCCGGCCGCGCAAGCCGCGCTGTCGCCCCCGGCTTTCGAACTGTTCAGGCTGGTGCCAGGCAGGACCGAAGCGTTCATCCGGGGCGTGGCGATCTGGGATCAGGTCAATCTCGCCGGCGGCCAGCCGAAAACGCAGCTCTATCTCCACGAGGACGGCGAAGGCTGGGACGTGATGCTCTTCAAGCCGCCCCGTGCCGCGCCGACCGCCGCGCAGAACGCCGCGATGGCGGCGAAGATGAAGGAACTCGGCCTTGTCGGTGGGCCGCTCTTCTTCCTCGAACTGCGGGAGAATGTGGCCGACCACGCCCATCTCGTCATGCAGGGGCCGATGCTCGCCGAACACTGGATCGAGGAGCTCGACGCTCAGCGCGCCGCGGTGAAGGCCGGCAAGTAGAGTGGCGTTCGGGGGAGGGGCAGATGGGTGATCTGAGCGGCAGCGACGAGCATCGTCCGGCGACGGCTTTCGAAGCGCCGGTTTCGCGGCGGTACCTGCTCGGCGGGCTCGCTACCGCCGGTGCACTCGCCGGCGTTTCGGCCGCCCCGGTCCTCGCCAAAGCCTCCGGCGGCTGGGATTTCATCGTGGTCGGGGCAGGGGTGTTCGGCGCCTGGACCGCCTGGAACCTGCAGCGGCGCGGCAATAGGGTGCTCTTGCTCGATGCCTGGGGCGTGGCCCACAGCCGCTCCTCCTCGGGCGGCGAGACCCGGCTGATCCGCACCGAATATGCGGGCAACGAACTCTACACGCGATGGGCCTGGCAATCGCTGGCCGAATGGCAGGCGCTGGGGAAGCGGCACGAAAGCCCGATCTTCGTCGATGTCGGCGCGCTCTACATCTACCCGAAGGACACGGCTAAGATCGCCGAAAGCATCGCGCTCCAGCGCGGCATGGGCATCCCGATCGAGACGCTCACCCCCGCCGAGTTGGCAAAGCGCTGGCCGCAGATGAACTTCGACGGCGTCGCGGTGGGCCTGTTGCAGCCGACCATGGGCGCGCTCATGGCGCGGCGCAGCGTGCAGACGCTGGTGGCCGACTTCGTCAAGGCGGGCGGGAGCTTCCGTCCGTTCGCGGTCGACCGGCCCCGTTCGGAGCGGGCCACGCTCGACTCGATCACCGGCGCCGGCGGCGAGACGCTGCGCGCGGGCCGCTACATCTTCGCCTGCGGCCCGTGGCTGCCCAAGCTGTTCCCCGACGTGGTGGGCGACCGGATCGTGCCGAGCCGGCAGGAGGTGTTCTATTTCGCGCCGGAACCGGGCGACGACCGTTTCGCGCCGCCGCACATGCCGGCCTGGGTCGATGCCGGCGATCCCGATCTGCACTATGGTTTTCCCGACATCGAATATCGCGGCTTCAAGATCGCGCTCGACGGCCACGGCCCGAAATATGATCCCGATGCGGCCGACCGCCGGATCACCGACAAGGGACTGGCCGATGTCCGCGCCTATCTCGCGAAGCGCTTCCCCGACCTCGCCCGCCGCCCGCTCGCGCTGGCGGAGGTCTGCCAATATGAAAATAGCGACAACGGCCACCTGCTGATCGACCGGCATCCCGCCTGGGTCAATGCCTGGGTGGTCGGCGGCGGCAGCGGCCATGGCTTCAAGCATGGCCCGGCGGTGGGACGCTATGTCTGCGATCTCGTGCTCGAAACCGGCAAGGCCGAACCGGCCTTCGCCCTGGCCGCCCATAAGGCCCACGGCTGAACAGGCTTGCCAGATGGGCGGAAGATAGCCGCCACGCGGCGGACGAACGATTTTCAGGGGAGACGATGGTGAACAGGGTCAAGGCATTCCTTCTTCGGGCGATGGTCGTCTCGATCCTCGTCGCGCCGGTCATCGCCCATGGCCAGGCCACCGCTCCGGCAAAGTCCGCCGCCATCCGCCTCGATGGCCAGACGCTGGACGCCGGGATCCAGGCGATGCTCGCCAACGACGCGGTTCTGGCCGCCGCGGCGAAGGACAAGCCCGCCGACGATCCCGCCACGGCGGCAGGGCTGAAGGCCATCCGCAAGGACGTCGCCGACGCCTGGCTGGCTGGCACGGCCGCCGCGCCGGAGATGCAGTCGGTCAGGGACGATGTCGTCAAGCGCGGCGGCGTCAGCATCCCGGTGCGGATCTATCGGCCCAAGGTCGCCGGCCCGCTGCCGACCATCGTCTATTATCATGGCGGCGCATGGTTCATCGGCGGCATAGAGGGATCTGATCTCTCGTCGCGCCAGCTCGCCCATGATGCCCGCGCGATCGTCGTCAGCGTCGAATACCGCCTTGCTCCGGAAAACCCGTATCCTGCGTCGTGGAACGATGCGGAGGCCGCGTTCGACTGGGTGGTCGGCGAGGCGAAGCGGCTGGGTGGCGCGCCCGACCAGGTCTGCGTCGCCGGCGACAGCGCGGGCGGCAACATGGCGATCGTCGTGACCACCCGTCGCCTGGCGAAGGGCAAGCCCGCGCCGCTGTGCCAGATCCTCTATTATCCCGCCGTCGACAACCGCCCGGTCGATACGATGCGCGTCACCTACAGCTCGTCGCGGCTGTTCGGCGAAGGGTTCAGGCTCGACCGTTCGTTCACCGATCTCATCCTGCCGATCGTCTTTCCCGACCAGGACCTGGCACAGCCCGAAATTTCGCCGCTGTTCGACGCCAGCCGCAAGATGCCGCCGACCTTGATCGCGACGGCCGGGTTCGATCCGCTGCGCGATTCCGAACGCGCCTATGCGGCGAAGCTGGCGCAGGGCGGAAATACCGTGATCTATCGCGAGTTTCCGACGTTGATCCACGGTTTCCTGCAGCACACCGGGCTGTCGCAAGCCGCCGCCCGGGCGGCGCGGGAAACGGCGCAGGCCGCAGGCGTGCTGGCGCGCGAGGCCATCGCGGAGCAGCAGGCCAGGCGGGACTGAGACGCCCGTTTCACGCGGCCCTTGGTTCGGCAATCGGGCCCGGGGCCTATCGTGTGGTTGCGGCTCCAGCCTCGATCTCGACCTCGCGTTCGGCTGTCTCTCGGGCGATCGGCCGTTTGAACAGGCGAATGAGGATTGTGGCGTTGATCAGCATCACGACGCCGTAGATGTTCTGGCTGACCGACAGCTCGACGCTGCCCAGCACCGTCGCGGTCAGGAAGAGCGCCAGCGAAGCGTTCTGCACGCCCACTTCGATCGCCAGCGTCATCTGATCGCGCGCGCCGACCTTGAGCAGCCGGCCGATCAGCAACCCACTGCCCAGCGCCAGAAGGTTGAGGACGATCATCGCCGGTGCGACGGCGGCGATGTTCCGCAGCACCATGTCGAAGCTGATCGCGATCGAGAAGGTCAGCATGCCGGCCAGCATGATGAACGAGGTCGGCTTGAGCCAGACCGCCATCCGGGCCGACAGGACGGGCCGCAGCCACCGGAACGCCATCCCCGCCGCGATCGGCAGAAGCGTGATCATCACCAGCTTCCGGACGGTGTCGAGAACCGACAGGTCGGGAAGATCGCTGCCGGTCCCCATGAAGAACGGAACGCTCCAGCCCAGCAGCAGCGGGATGGTGAAGACGGTGATGATGCTCGAGATCGCCGTGAGGATCACGGCCAGAGCGACATTGCCGCCGCCCACGAAGGTCAGGGCGTTGGACGTGGTCCCGGTCGGGCAGATGGCGATGATGAACACCGCCAGCGCCAGTTCGCCCTGCAATCCGAACAGCGCGCCGACGCCCAGCCCGAGAAGCGGCAGGAACAGCAGATGCGCCGTCGTCCCCGCGAGCACGAGCCGCCTGGCCTTCGCGACCATGGCGAAGTCGGCGGGCTTCAGGGTCAGGCCCAGGCTGAACATGATGAGGGCAAGGCCTGCCGGCACGAAAACGCCGTTTACGAACTGCACGATATCAGGGTTCAAGATCACCCTCCGCTATTAGGCCAAGTCTTCGGGACGGTCGCCTCCGCGAGGCGGACACGAAGAGGCCTTTGTCGAGCAACCCGTTGCGCGTGGCAACCTTCTTGAACCGGGGCGCGTCAGCGCCGGGCAGGGACCTGCGCGACCCGTTGTTGCGGCGCCTGCCAGCCGCCGCCCAGCGCGCGGAACGAAGCCACCGCCGCCCGGGCGGTTTCGGTCTGCGCCTGGGCGCGGGCATCGCGCGTCGCGAGCAGGCGGCTGTCGGCGTCGAGCACCTCGATCAGGCTCACCACGCCACCCTTATAGGCGGCAAGCGACGAACCTTGCGCGCGAGTAAGAGCTGTCTCGCCCCGGGCCAGCACTGCAGCCTGGGCCTCGCGGTTGAGCAGCGCCGAAAAGGCGTCTTCGACATCCTGCGAGGCTCGCAGCACCGCCAGCCGATAGGCGGCCAATGCCTCGGCATTCGCGCCCTTGGCCGACGCGATCTGCGCATCGACCCGGCCGAAATCGAACAGTCGCCAGCGCAGCCCCAGCACGCCCTGCGCCTGCGCCGCACCACTGGTGAAGACGTTGCCGGCGGTCATGGTCGCGGTGCCGAGCAATCCGCTGAGCGAGAATTTCGGGAAATATTCGGAGACCGCGACGCCGATCCGCGCGTCGGACGCGGCCAGCCGCCGTTCGGCGATGATCAGGTCGGGTCGGCGCCGCAGCAGGTCTGCGGGCGCGCCCATGTCGGTGATCGCGGGCGCGACCGGAATCGCCACGGCGGTGCCGAGCGTCGCGCGATAGGTTCCCGGCTGCGCGCCGAGCACGACATCGAGCGCATTCATCGCCGCATCGAGTCCGGCGGTCAGCACCGGGACATTGGCCTCGACCTGCGCCAATGCGCCCTCGGCCTGGCGCAGTTGCAGTTCGGCGGCGATGCCTTTTTCATATTGCAGGCGGATGGTCTCGACGAGCTTCCGCTGGGTCGTCACCTGCTGGTCGGCGACGGCGATCCGGGCCTGCAATCCGCGAATGACGATATAGGTGTCGGCGGTTTGCGCGGCGACCGCCAGCCGGGCAGCGGCGACGCCCGCCTGCGACGCCTGATAGTCGGCGCGTGCGGCCTCCTGGCCACGACGCAGCCCCCCGAACAGGTCGATCTCCCACGACGCGCCGAGATTGGCTTCATAGATTTCGCCATCGCGATCGAACCCGGGAGCTGTCCGGGCGATCCGCCCCATCGGGGTCTCCAGCGACTGGTGAGCGGCGGCGGCGGAGCCGGATACGCTGCCCGAGGGCAGCAGGGCCGCATTGGCCGCGCGCAGACCGGCCCGCGATTGGGTGACGCGGGCGACGGCCTGGGCGATGTCGAGATTGCGGTCGAGCGCCCGGCCGACGAGATCGGTGAGGATCGGATCGCCGAACCCGGTCCACCAGCGGGCCTCCTCTACGGCGGCCGGCGACGGCCGGTTCGCGATCGCGGCGCTGCCCAGATAGGCGGGCGGCGCGATGAGCACAGGCGGGCGGTAATCAGGGCCGACCGCGCATCCCGCAAGCGACGATCCCATGAGCAGCAAGGAGGCGAAAGGCAGGACGGCGCGCATGGTGAGCCCTAACAGCGAGGAGGTGTGACCGATATACAATATGGTCACATGTTGTCAATTGACGCCTCTTACGCTATTCGAAGCGGATGACCGAAGCCATGACGACGACCGCGGGCCAGCGCGGCCCGGCCGAAACCCAGAAGCGTGATGCGATCGTGACCGCCGCCAAGGAGCATTTCAGTCTCTACGGCTATGGCAAGACGACGGTATCGGATCTCGCCAAGGCGATCGGATTCTCGAAGGGCTATATCTACAAATTCTTCGAATCGAAGCAGGCGATCGGCGAGGCGATCTGCACGAACTGCCTCAGCGTGATCATCTCCACGGTCGATGCCGCACTGGCCGAGGCGCCGACCGCGACCGAGAAGTTCCGCCGGCTTTTCCGCACGATTGTCGAGCAGAGCGCGACGCTGTTCTTCTCCGAACGCAAGCTCTACGACATCGCCGCGGTATCGACCCTGGAGGATTGGGGCTCGTCACGTGCCTATATGGCCAAGGTAGCCGAGATGCTCCAGGTGATCATCCTCGAAGGTCGCGAGAGCGGCGAATTCGAGCGCAAGACTCCGCTCGACGAAACCTGCCGGGGTATCCTTCAGGTGATGCAGCCCTTCATGAACCCGATGATGCTGCAGCATAATCTCGACGTGCTGCCCGACGCGCCGAATGAGGTCGCCAATCTCGTGCTGCGCAGCCTCGCCCCCTAGGTTGAAAGCTGTTTCGTGACCAGTTGACATATTGGTCACTCGGTGCAAATGGACGTTATCCTCCGCGGAGAACGCCCATGTTTCGACCCGTCCTGATTCGGCCTTTTCTGCTGGCCAGCGCGATGGCGCTGGCCTTGTCCGCATGCAGCGATGGCGCTCCCGATCCGCGCACCGGGCCGCAGCTCGTGCGGGTCGCGACCGCGGGCGTCGGCGGGGAGACCGGGCGATCCTTCACCGGCACCGTCTCGGCACGGGTACAGAGCGACCTGGCCTTCCGCGTGGGGGGCAAGATCGTCGAACGGCTCGTCGATACCGGGCAGGCGGTGCGCCGCGGCCAGCCGCTGATGCGCATCGACCGAACCGATCTGGCGCTCGCCACCGCCGCGCAGGCCGGGGCTGTCGAGGCGGCCCGCGCCAGGGCGATCCAGACCGCCGCCGACGAGAAGCGCTATCATGACCTGGTGTCGGCGGGGGCAGTGTCCGCTTCGGCCTATGACCAGGCGAAGGCGGCCGCGGATGCTGCGCAGGCCCAGTTGCGCGCCGCGCAGGCGCAGGCGGGCGTCGCGCGCAACGAGGCCGGCTATACGGTGCTGCTTGCCGACGCCGACGGCATCGTCGTCGAGACCCTCGGCGAACCCGGACAGGTTGTCGCCGCCGGTCAGACCGTCGTTCGGCTGGCGAGGGCAGGGGCCCGCGAGGCGGTGATCGATCTTCCCGAGACCATCCGGCCCGCGCTCGGCTCGACCGCTCGCGCGACGGTCTTCGACGCCGACGGATCCAGCACTGCACGGTTGCGCCAGTTGTCGAGCGCCGCCGATCCGCAGACCCGGACCTATGAGGCGCGCTATGTTCTCGGCGGCGCGGCCGCGCGCGCGCCGCTCGGCTCGACGGTGACGATCGAACTGGCCGAGCGCCAGGCCGCGGGATCGATGCAGGTTCCGCTCGCCGCCATCCACGACAATGGCAAGGGCCCGGGCGTGTGGATCGTGTCGGGTCAGAAGCCCCAGGTCCGCTGGCGCCGCATCGAGCTTGCCGGCATCGGCGACGAAACCGCGACCGTCACCGGCGGGCTGCGGCCGGGCGAGCGTTTCGTCGCGCTCGGCGCGCATATGCTCCACGAGGGCGAGGCCGTCCGCCTCACGGCGGATCCCGCGAAATGAGCGGCCTCAACCTCTCCGCGCTGGCGGTGCGGGAGCGCGCGGTCACCCTCTTCCTGATCATCGCGATCTCGCTTGCCGGCCTCTTCGCCTTCTTCAACCTCGGCCGCGCCGAGGATCCCAGCTTCACGATCAAGGCGATGACCTTCGTCACCGCCTGGCCCGGCGCGACCGCGCAGGAGATGCAGGACCAGGTGTCCGAACCGCTCGAAAAGCGGATGCAGGAGCTGCGCTGGTACGACCGGACCGACACCTTCACCCGTCAGGGCCTCGCCTTCAGCACGGTGTTCCTGAAGGATTCGACCCCGCCCGACGCGGTGCCCGACGAATTCTACCAGGTGCGCAAGAAGCTGGGCGACGAGGCTGCCAGGCTGCCGCGCGGGGTCCAGGGGCCGTTCGTCAACGACGAATATGGCGACGTCACCTTCGCGCTCTATGCGCTCAAGGCGCGGGGCGAGCCGCAGCGCCTGCTGGTGCGCGAGGGCGAGCGGATCCGCCAGCGGCTGCTCCACGTTCCCGGCGTGAAGAAGGTCAACATCATCGGCGAGCGGCCCGAGCGCATCTTCGTCGAATTCTCCTATGCCCGCCTCGCCAATCTCGGCGTGTCGGCGCGCGATATCTTCGCCGCGCTCAACAACCAGAACCTCATCACCCCCGCGGGCTCGGTCGACACCAGCGGGCCGCAGGTCCTCGTCCGCCTCGACGGCGCGCTCGACGATCTCGACAAGATCCGCGAGACGCCGATCGTCGCCGCCGGCCGCACCCTCAAGCTGTCCGACATCGCCACCGTCAAGCGGGGCTATGAGGATCCCGCCACCTTCCTGATCCGCCACCAGGGCGAACCGTCGCTGATCATCGGCGTCGTGATGAAGGAGCGGTACAACGGCCTGCAACTCGGCCGCGACCTCGAGAAAGAAGCCACCGCGATCGCTGCGGAAATGCCCCTCGGGCTCAACTTCGACAAGGTTTCCGATCAGGCGGTGAACATCGCGGAAGCCTATGACGAGTTCATGCTGAAATTCTTCGTCGCGCTCGCCGTGGTGATCGCGGTCAGCCTGATCAGCATGGGTTGGCGCGTCGGCATCGTCGTCGCGATGGCGGTGCCGCTGACCCTGGCGGGCGTCTTCATCATCATGCTGGCGACCGGACGCGATTTCGACCGGATCACGCTGGGCGCGCTCATCCTGTCGCTCGGCCTGCTGGTCGACGACGCGATCATCATCATCGAGACGATGGTGGTGAAGATGGAGGAGGGACGCGACCGCATCTTCGCCTCGACCTTCGCGTGGAGCCACACCGCCGCGCCGATGCTGGCGGGGACGCTGGTGACGACGATCGGGCTGATGCCGGTCGGCTTCGCCAAGTCCAGCGCGGGCGAATATGCCGGCAACATCTTCTGGGTGGTCGGCTTCGCACTTCTTACCAGCTGGGTCGTCGCGGTGGTGTTCACCCCCTATCTCGGCGTCAGGCTGCTCCCCGACCTGAAGCCCGTCGAAGGCGGGCACGCCGCGATCTACGGGACCCCGCGCTACCGCAAGCTGCGCGGGCTGATCGCCTGGACCGTCGCCAACAAGAAGAAGGTCGTCCTGTCGGTGGTCGCGCTGTTCCTCGTCTCGGTGGTGTTCATGGGCTTTGTCCGTCAGCAATTCTTCCCGAACTCGGACCGCCCCGAGGTGCTGGTCGAGGTGCAGATGCCCGAAGGCAGCAGCATCGAGGCGACCAGCGCCGCGACTGCCAAGGTCGAGGCATGGCTGAGGAAGCAGCCCGAGGCGAAGATCGTTACCGCCTATATCGGGCAGGGCGCGCCGCGCTTCTTCCTGGCGATCTCGCCCGAGCTGCCCGATCCGTCCTTCGCCAAGATCGTCGTTCTCACCCCTGACGAGGAAGCGCGCGACGCGCTCAAGCATCGCGTCCGCGAGGTCGCCGCCCGAGGGCTGGCACCCGAGGCGCGCATTCGCGCGACGCAGATCGTCTTCGGTCCCTATTCACCGTTCCCGGTCGCCTTCCGCGTGATGGGGTCCGATGAAGCCAAGGTCCGGACGATCGCCGAGCAGGTGCGCGGCGTGATGCTGAAGAACCCGTCGATGCGCCAGGTGAACACCGATTGGGGCGAGCGCGTGCCGACCCTGCACTTCGTCCTCGACCAGGATCGGCTGCGCGCGATCGGCCTGAGTTCGCGCGATGCGTCCGAGCAACTGCAGTTCCTGCTGACGGGGGCACCCGTCACCCAGGTCCGCGAGGATATCCGCTCGGTCGAGGTGGTCGCCCGCAGCGCCGGCCCCGATCGGCTCGATCCCGCGCGGCTGCATGGCTTCACCCTGGTCGGCAGTTCGGGGCAACGCGTGCCGCTCGACCAGATCGGCAAGGTCGACATCCGCATGGAGAACCCGATCCTGCGCCGTCGTGACCGCTACGTCACGATCACCGTGCGCGGCGACATCGCCGAGGGGCTGCAGCCGCCCGACGTCGCGACGCAGGTGATCGAGGACATCGCCCCGATCGTCGCCGCGCTTCCCGCCGGCTACAAGATCGAGACCGCCGCTGCGCTCGAGGAAGCCGGCAAGGCGAACAAGGCGCTGGCCGCGATCTTCCCGATCATGATCGTGCTGATGATGATCGTGATCATCTTCCAGGTGCGCTCGATCGCGGCGATGGCGATGGTGCTGCTGACCGCGCCGCTGGCACTGGTCGGGGTGGTGCCGACCCTGCTGATCTTCCAGCAGCCTTTCGGCTTCAACGCCATTCTGGGCCTGATCGGCCTCGCCGGGATCATCATGCGCAACACGCTGATCCTGGTCGGGCAGATCCACACCAACGAGGCGGAAGGGCTCGATCCCTATCATGCGGTGGTCGAGGCGACCGTCCAGCGCGCGCGGCCGGTGATCCTCACCGCGTTGGCGGCGGTGCTGGCCTTCATCCCGCTGACCTTCTCGATCTTCTGGGGATCGCTCGCCTTCACCCTGATCGGCGGGACGATCGGCGGGACCGCGCTGACCCTGGTGTTCCTGCCCGCGCTCTACGCGATCTGGTTCAAGATCCGGCCGGCCGACGCGGAGGACCCGAGCGCTCCGCCCGTGGCACCCCATTCGCCGGCGCACGGCCAAGCCGGGACCTCGACCGTGACGGGCGCGTCGTGACGCGCTACTGACCATCGCGGGTTCGACCAGCCGGCGAGACGCCAGACCGTCGGCGTGTCGCCCAGCCTATCCCCGCGACCCGGAGGAATGCCATGATCCGTTCGATCGTCCTGTCCGCGTTCGTCGCCGTCCTTTCGGTCGGTCCGGTCGCCGCTCATGCCGCGCCGACCGCGATCGCCGCACCCGATCAGGCGCGCGATCGTGCATCGATCCTGGCGATGGCGGGCAGCTTCAAGGTGACCTTCGACATGCGCGAGACGATCGCTTTCGTGCCCGGCTACACCCTGTATCCCGCCAAGCTCAGCGGCGGTCACGAGGTGGTTCGCGTCATCGCCGACCGTCCCGATTTCGTCAGCCTCCAGCATCTGCTGGTCGTCGAGGCCGAGGACAAGACGCCGATGGTCATCAAGCATTGGCGGCAGGACTGGCACTGGCAGCCCGCCACCGTGCTGACATATGCCGCGAAGGGCCGCTGGACGCTCAGCTCGGTTGCCGATGCCGATCGCAAGGGCGCCTGGTCGCAGACCGTGTGGCAGACCGACGACAGCCCCCGCTATGGTGGCGTCGGCCGCTGGCGTTACGACGACGGCGTCGCGCGCTGGATGAGCGACGAAACGCGCCGCCCGCTCGCCCGCCGCGACGCGACCCGCAACCCGCCCTATGATCATTATGTCGGCACCAACCGCCACGCGCTGACGCCCACCGGCTGGGTTCATGAGCAGGACAATGCCAAGATCGGCCCGAAGGACGGAAAGTCGGTGACCTTCGCGCATGAGGTCGTGATCAACAGCTATGTCGCGGCGACGGACTTCCCGGTCCAGGCGGCCGAGGATTACTGGACGAAGACGAACGCCTACTGGGCCGCGGTCCGCGATGGCTGGGACAAGGCGATCGCCCGGGGCAGAGGGCTCAAACTGGCAGAACAGGCCGACAGCGGCTCGTCGACCGGCCATGAACTGATGCTGATCGCCGACGATATTGCCTCGGGCGAGACGAAGGAGGCGGACGCCAGGAAGGAAGCCGGCGAACTGATCGCGCGCGCTACCTCGAGCTAGGTCGATGACGGGCGGCCCGAGCGATCGGCCGCCTCTCCCGCCGATCCGGCCGCGGCCATGACCGGTCCCCTTGCCCGTCGCGACAAGCTCGGCCATCACGCGACCATGGCCGCTTCCGATCCCGTAAATCTCGATTTGCTCGAACTCGCGCCGATGGTGCCCAGGGTATTGGAGATCGGCTGCGGGCAAGGCCAGTTCGCCGCCGCCTACCGACTGCGCAATCCCGGCTGCCATTATGTCGGAATCGAAGCCAACGGCTTAGCGGCCCAGCTTGCCGCAGCCCATATTGACCGCGTCCTGATCAACGATTTCAGGGTGATCGACGTATCGGCCCTCACCGCGGAGGGCCCCTATGACCTGATCCTTTTCGGCAATATGCGGCACTATCTGCGGGAAATGGACATGGTCCTGGCCAAGGCGCACGGCCTGCTCGCACCCGACGGCCATCTTCTTTTGTGCCTGCCCAACGACGCGCATTGGAGCCGCCTTGCGGACGGGATCGGAGGCCCATCGGCGTCGGGCGCTCCAGGCCTGCCGCGCTCGGCTTTCGTCGGGATCGAGCATCTGGCCGGCGCGCTCGAAAAGAACGCCTTTCGCAGGATCAAGCAGCGCCCGGTGAAGCGCCCGCCCGACGCCGCGCAGGCCGAGACGCTCCTGCCATTGCTGGGCAAGATCGGCGAATGGCTGGGCAAGAGCCGGGATGCCCTCGTCGAACGAAGCGAGATCGCCCATCATGTCGTGATCGCGAAGCGGGCGGATGCCCCCTTCATCCCGCCCATGCATGTCCGGGTTGCGGCGCTGGTCCCAAGGTTCATGGATGTGCGGGCCAGGCTGCCGGCCCTCTATATGCAAAGCGTGCCCGAGCTGGTCCTACGCTATCAGGAGCGCTCCGTCGCCTTGACGAACGCGCCGGACGAGCCCCGCATATTTCTCGTTCAGCGCCCCGCCGCCCCTGACCGGGAATCGTGGCAGCAAGCGGTGGGTGCGGCGATCGCGACAGGATGGCTGGTCGTAACCGAATATGACGATCATCCCGAACTGGTCGGAAACGTGCTGAAGTGGCCCCCCGAGCGGGCGCGCTGGCTGCACATCGCAGGCGCGCATGCGGTCCAGACA
>Ga0209231_1000899_pt1 | contig 13419 bp, 8 predicted proteins | sample Deesub45470m_DNA_FD_188086 | JGI IMG/M metagenome (GOLD analysis project Ga0209231, IMG submission 188086) | Deep subsurface microbial communities from North Pacific Ocean - 450_OLKR46/470m Metagenome (SPAdes) (version 2) | ecosystem: Environmental > Terrestrial > Deep subsurface > Unclassified ... | reverse complement strand
CACGTCAACGTCGGCACGATTGGTCACGTCGATCACGGCAAGACCACGCTGACAGCGGCGATCACGATGGTGTTGTGCAAGAAGTTTGGTGGCGAAGCCAAGGCTTACGACCAGATCGATGCGGCACCGGAAGAAAAGGCGCGCGGCATTACCATCAATACAGCTCACGTTGAATACGAAACAGCGACCCGTCACTACGCGCACGTAGATTGCCCGGGCCACGCCGACTACGTAAAGAACATGATTACGGGTGCTGCGCAGATGGACGGCGCGATCCTGGTTTGTTCCGCTGCTGACGGCCCCATGCCTCAGACACGCGAGCACATCCTGCTGGCGCGTCAGGTTGGCGTACCGTACATCGTTGTGTTTCTGAACAAGTGCGACATGGTCGACGACGAAGAGTTGCTCGAGCTGGTTGAAATGGAAGTTCGCGAATTGCTGTCCAAGTACGATTTTCCTGGCGATGATGTGCCTATCATCAAGGGTTCTGCGATGCTGGCTATCAAGGGTGATCAATCTGACATCGGCGAGCCGGCAATCCTCCGTCTGGCAGAAGCGCTGGACACCTATATTCCTACGCCAGAACGCGCAATCGATGGCGCATTCCTGATGCCAGTTGAAGACGTATTCTCGATCTCCGGTCGCGGCACAGTTGTAACGGGTCGTATCGAGCGCGGTATCGTCAAGGTTGGCGAAGAAATCGAAATCGTCGGTATCAAGCCAACACTGAAGACAACCTGCACCGGCGTTGAGATGTTCCGCAAGCTGCTCGATCAGGGTCAGGCTGGCGACAACGTGGGCGTATTGCTGCGCGGCACCAAGCGCGAAGAAGTCGAGCGCGGTCAGGTATTGTGCAAGCCCGGTTCAATCAAGCCTCACACCAAGTTCACTGCCGAGATCTACGTGCTGGGCAAGGATGAAGGCGGTCGTCATACGCCCTTCTTCCAGGGCTATCGTCCGCAGTTCTACTTCCGCACCACAGACGTAACCGGCGCAGTTGAACTGCCAGCCGGCACGGAAATGGTCATGCCAGGCGACAACGTCAGCATCACCGTGAGTCTGATCAACCCGATCGCTATGGAAGAAGGTCTGCGTTTCGCGATTCGCGAAGGCGGCCGTACCGTCGGTGCGGGTGTGGTTGCAAAGATCATCGAGTAAAAAGAAATAGTTGTTGGACGTAAGTCGCTAGTCGTTAGTTAATGCAGAGCCCGCGTAGCGGACAACGCAAACTGGCGACTAGCGACGAATAACTGACAACTACATTTAGGCCAGTAGCTCAATTGGTAGAGTATCGGTCTCCAAAACCGAGGGTTGGGGGTTCGAGACCCTCCTGGCCTGCCAAATTGTAAGTAATAGTTAATCGGAACCTTCACGCATGTCGGACAAAATCAAGTTGCTAATTGCATTCCTGCTGGTTGTGGCAGGAATTGCGGGCTTCTATTACCTGCACGACAGTCCTGCAGTTTTGAAGTTGCTTTCAGTTCTGGTCGGTTTGTTGCTGGCAGTGGCTGTTGCCTCTACCAGCGAATCAGGTAAGCAATTTATCGGATTCAGCAAGGATTCCGTAGCTGAAGCCAAGCGTGTGGTCTGGCCTACTCGCAAAGAAACCATGCAAACTACAGGCGTGGTGATACTCTTCGCCATAATCATGGCTTTGTTTTTGTGGCTGGTTGACGCTAGTTTGATGATGATAGTAAACAGGCTGATGGGACGGGTTGAATAATGGCTATGAATTGGTATGTTGTTCATACATATTCTCAGTTTGAGAAAAGTGTATCCCGTGCATTGGCCGAGCGTATTCAACGTGAAGGCATGCAGGACAAATTCGGCCAGATATTGGTCCCGGTTGAGGAAGTGGTTGAGCTAAAATCCGGACAAAAAGTTACATCGGAGCGCAAATTCTTTCCGGGCTATGTTCTGGTTGAGATGGAAATGACCGACGAGTCCTGGCATTTGGTGAAAAATACGCCCAAAGTGACCGGTTTTCTGGGTGGCTCGGCAATGCGCCCTACGCCGATCAGCGACAAGGAAGTGCAAACCATCATGCAGCAAATGCAGGCTGGTGTCGAGAAGCCACGTCCTAAGGTGTTGTTTGAAGTGGGCGAGGCTGTGCGTGTTAAGGATGGTCCATTTACGGACTTCACCGGCATGGTCGAAGACGTCAATTATGACAAGAATAAAATACGTGTGGCTGTGACTATTTTTGGTCGTGCGACACCGGTAGAACTGGATTTTGGCCAGGTAGAAAAAGGCTAAAGAGAGGGAGGCAGACATGGGGAAACGCAGCTTGCGAATAGCGCAGGCGCGGTTTCCCGTTCTCTGTTTCCTGTAATTGGGGAGAGACGCAAGTTTCGATTACCCGTTTGATAGGAGAGTAACATGGCAAAGAAAGTCATAGGCTATATTAAGCTGCAAGTGCCTGCAGGCAAGGCGAATCCAAGCCCGCCGATAGGTCCGGCGCTGGGTCAGCGTGGTCTGAATATCATGGAGTTCTGTAAGGCGTTCAATGCCGCAACTCAGGGCGTAGAGCCAGGATTGCCTATACCGGTGGTCATCACCGCGTTTGCAGACAAGAGCTTCACCTTCATCATGAAGACCCCACCCGCGACCATTCTGATCAAGAAGGCCGCCGGTATTCAGAAGGGAAGTGCGACACCGCACACCGCTAAGGTTGGTCATTTGACCCGCAAGCAGGCGGAAGAAATTGCAACAACCAAGATGCCAGATCTGACGGCTGCTGACATGGATGCGGCTGTTCGCACCATCGCGGGCAGTGCGCGCAGTATTGGTATCACCGTGGAGGGCGAATAATGTCTAAGCGCTATAAAGCAATTGCAGCTAAAGTCGATCGCAACAAACAATACGCTCTGACTGAGGCATTGTCTCTGGTTAAAGAGAACGCGGTGGCGAAGTTTGACGAGTCTATCGATGTGGCCGTTAATCTGGGTATCGATGCGCGTAAATCTGATCAGTTGGTGCGCGGCTCTGTCGTGCTGCCCAAGGGTACGGGTAAGACAGTGCGTATAGCCGTATTTGCTCAAGGTGCCAAGGCTGAAGAGGCAAAGGCCGCCGGAGCGGATGTTGTCGGTTTCGACGATTTGGCCGAGTCTATCAAAGCGGGCAATATGGATTTCGACGTGGTTATTGCCAGCCCTGACGCGATGCGTCTGGTAGGTCAGCTGGGTCAGATTCTGGGCCCTCGTGGTTTGATGCCTAACCCCAAGGTCGGTACGGTTTCGGCTGACGTGGCAGGTGCGGTACGCAATGCTAAGGCGGGTCAGGTTCAATATCGTAACGATAAGAACGGCATTATTCATTGCACCATCGGTCGTGCTTCGTTCACGCCTGAAGCGCTGCGTGAAAATCTGCTGGCCCTGATCGACGCATTGAGCAAGGCCAAGCCGGCCACATCAAAGGGGGTCTTCATGAAGAAGGTTTCCTTGTCCAGCACCATGGGTGCGGGTGTGCGGGTCGATCAGACCAGTATCACGGCTTAAGGTACTAAAATTCGGCAGCAAGATACTGTCTTGCTGCCAAATATCTTTGCACTGCTGGCGGCTGTCAGCATCAAAGACCGGTGGGGCTGGCAAAAGCAGGATTGAGGATCGAGGATTCGAAAACCTGGTAATGGCAGCTTAATTGATGGTGCAGGATTGGGTTTTGAGGGGCTAAATCCTCAATCCTCAATCCTTAATCCTGATCCCCCCGCAGATGGTGTGCCCGCGAGCAGGAATGGTTGTTCTCCTGACTCAAGGTCGCTGTTGTAAACGATGGAATGCACGTTAAGTGCATTCTGGATATGGAGGAAGACTTGAGTCTCAATCTGCAAGAAAAACAAACCGTGGTCGCGGAAGTCAGTGCACAAGTGGCGCAATCGCAAACCATCGTTTTGGCAGAATACCGCGGCATCAAAGTTGCCGATATTACTGTGTTGCGTGCAAATGCGCGCAAGTCCGGTGTATATCTGCACGTGTTGAAAAACACATTGGCGCGCCGCGCGGTACAAGGTACTTCATTTGAACCGCTGGCTGACAGTATGGTAGGTCCTCTCGTGTATAGCATGAGTGCCGACGCTGTTGCGGCAGCAAAAGTGATGTCCGATTTTGCCAAGACCAACAACAAGCTGGTGATCAAGGCTGGTGCAATGAATGGTTCGCTGCTGTCTGCGGAACAAGTTGCTGTACTGGCTGCCACACCTAGCCGTGATGAGTTGATTGCACGTCTGATGGCTACCATGAATGCGACAACTGCGAAGTTCGTCCGTACTCTGGCTGCAATCCGCGATGCCAATGGTGTAGCTGATGCTCCAGCTGTTGCTGAAGCACCTGCCGAAACCGTTTAATTTTTGAAATAACTGAACAAGGAGAACAATATGGCCATAACCAATGCTGAATTGATGGATGCCGTTGCTGGCATGACTGTGCTGGAACTGTCTGAGCTGATTAAACAGATGGAAGAAAAATTCGGCGTATCCGCTGCTGCTGTTGCTGTTGCTGGTCCGGCTGCTGCCGCTGGCGAAGCGGCTGCCGAGCAAAGCGAATTCGACGTAATCCTGGCTACCATTGGCGACAACAAGGTAAGCGTGATCAAGGCTGTTCGCGCTATCACCGGCCTGGGCTTGAAAGAAGCCAAGGATCTGGTTGATGCGGCACCTAAGGCAGTTAAGGAAGGCATTTCCAAGGCTGATGCTGATGCAGTTGCCAAACAGCTGATCGAGGCTGGTGCTACCGCTGAAGTCAAGTAAGTTATCGCGTTGTTAAAAGGCTGACGGCTTACCGTCAGCCTTTTGGCGCTTAAAGAAGCCAGCGGTCAGGAAGTGATGTAGATGGCTTCCTTACCCCTGTCTTTTTGCCTAGTCGTGGAGATTATATGAGCTACTCTTTTACCGAAAAAAAACGTATTCGTAAAAGTTTTGGCAAGCGTATCGGTGCATTGCCGGTCCCTTTCCTTTTATCTACCCAGTTGGAAGCCTTTGCAGCTTTTTTGCAGGCTGACACACCGGTTGAAAAACGCAAAAATGAGGGCTTGCAGGCTGCCTTCAACGGTATATTTCCTATTGAGAGCCATTCCAAGAATGCGCGCCTTGACTTCGTCAGCTACATGCTGGGCATGCCTGCCTTTGACGTGAAAGAATGTCAGCAGCGCGGCCTGACTTATGCGTCGCCGCTGCGCGCGCGCGTGCGTCTGACCATTATGGACAAGGAAGCCTCCAAGCCTACGGTCAAGGAAGTCAAGGAGCAGGAAGTGTACATGGGGGAAATGCCCCTGATGACCAATACCGGCTCGTTCGTTATCAACGGCACCGAGCGCGTTATCGTTTCACAGCTGCATCGCTCCCCAGGTGTGTTCTTCGAGCATGACCGGGGTAAAACTCATTCATCCGGAAAATTGCTGTTTTCCGCTCGCATCATTCCTTATCGCGGTTCATGGCTGGATTTCGAATTCGATGCCAAGGATTACGTCTACTTCCGTATCGACCGCCGCCGCAAGATGCCGGTCACTATCCTGCTGCGTTCATTGGGTTACAGCAATGAAGACATGCTGGGGATGTTCTACGAATTTGACACCTTTCAGCTGGGGAAAAAAGGCGGGATTCAGTTTGAGGTCGTGGCAGAGCGCCTGCGTGGCGAAGTCGCGCGGTTCGATATTGTCGATAAGGCCGGCAAGGTCATCGTCGCCAATGACAAGCGTATCACCGTGCGTCACATACGTCAGATGCAGGAAGCGGGCATAGACAAGCTGGCTGTATCCGAAGACTTTATGCTGGGTCGTGTGATTGCCAACACCATCGTTGATAAAGACAGCGGCGAAATCATTGCCAACGCCAATGATGTCATCACTGAAGAATTGCTGCATAAATTGCAGGAAGCTAACATCAGCAAACTGCATACTTTGTACACCAACGATCTTGATCATGGTGCCTACATCTCCCAGACATTGCGCACTGATGAATCGACTGATCAATGGACTGCACGCGTCGCGATTTACCGCATGATGCGCCCTGGTGAGCCGCCTACCGAAGAATCGGTTGAGGGTTTGTTCAATGGCCTGTTCTTCAGCGAAGAGCGCTACGACCTGTCTGTAGTGGGCCGCATGAAATTCAATCGTCGCGTAGGCCGCGAGGAATTGACCGGTTCACCCATTCTTTCCAACGATGATATCGTCGCCGTAGTGAAGATTCTGGTTGAATTGCGCAATGGTCGCGGCGAAATCGACGATATCGATCACCTGGGTAACCGCCGTGTTCGCGCAGTGGGTGAATTGGCTGAAAACCAGTTCCGCGTTGGTCTGGCACGTGTTGAACGCGCTGTGAAAGAGCGCCTGGGACAGGCGGAAGCGGACAATCTGATGCCGCACGACTTGATTAACGCCAAGCCGATTTCTGCTGCGATCAAGGAATTCTTCGGTTCCAGCCAGTTGTCGCAGTTTATGGATCAAACCAACCCGCTCTCGGAAGTCACGCACAAGCGTCGTATTTCTGCTCTGGGACCAGGCGGTTTGACGCGTGAGCGCGCCGGTTTTGAAGTGCGTGACGTACATCCGACTCATTACGGTCGTGTCTGTCCGATTGAGACACCGGAAGGCCCGAACATCGGTCTGATCAACTCGCTGGCCCTGTATGCACGTACCAATGAATACGGTTTTATCGAAACCCCGTATCGCAAGGTCACTAACGGTAAAGTGTCCAACGATGTGGATTATCTCTCGGCCATCGAAGAGAGTAACTTCACTATCGCGCAGGCCAACGCGGCACTGGATAAAAAAGGTCATTTCAGCGACGACATCGTGTCCGCGCGTCGCCACAACGAGTTCGTGCTGGCCGAGCCGGCTACCATCAATTACATGGACGTTTCGCCGTCACAGGTCGTGTCGGTCGCTGCCTGTCTGATTCCGTTCCTGGAACACGACGACGCGAACCGTGCGTTGATGGGTGCCAACATGTCTCGTCAAGCAGTGCCTTGTCTGCGCGCTGAAAAGCCGCTGGTCGGCACGGGTATTGAGCGCACGGTTGCGCTCGACTCGGGTACGGCCGTTCAGGCAGTCCGTGGCGGACGCATCGATTACGTGGATGCGGCCCGCATCGTGGTGCGGGTGAACGACGAGGAAACCACCGCGGGTGAAGTCGGTGTGGATATCTACAACCTGATCAAGTACACCCGTTCCAATCAGAATACCAATATCAATCAGCGTCCGCTGGTCAAGGTGGGTGATGTGATCGCGCGTGGAGACGTGGTTGCCGATGGCGCATCTACCGATATGGGCGAACTGGCTCTTGGTCAGAACGTGCTGGTCGCGTTTATGCCGTGGAACGGTTACAACTACGAGGACTCCATCCTGATTTCGGAACGCATCATCGCTCAGGATCGCTTTACTTCGATACATATTGAAGAATTAACCGTGGTTGCACGCGATACCAAGCTGGGTACGGAAGAGATCACCCGCGATATTCCCAACTTGTCTGAAGTGCAGCTGGGGCGCCTGGATGATTGCGGTATCGTGCATATAGGTGCTGAAGTTGCGGTAGGCGACGTGCTGGTTGGTAAAGTTACTCCCAAGGGTGAAACGCAACTCACGCCGGAAGAAAAATTGCTGCGTGCAATCTTTGGTGAGAAGGCATCAGACGTCAAGGACACCAGTCTGCGTGTTTCTGCGGGCAGCTCCGGCACGGTGATTGACGTTCAGGTATTTACCCGCGAGGGTTTGCAGCGTGATCGTCGTGCTCAGCAGATCGTTGATGACGAATTGAACCGCTACAAGAAAGATCTTGCGGATCAGATGCGTATCGTTGAAAGCGATGCCTTTATGCGTCTCGAAAAGCTGCTGGAGGGCAAGGTTGCCAACGGCGGGCCGAAGAAGCTGAGCAAGGGCAGTGCGCTGAGCAAGGAATACCTGAGCAGCGTTGAGCATCATCAGTGGTTTGACATACGCGTAGCGGATGATGAAGTCGCCGCGCAAATGGAACAGGTCAAGGATGGTCTGGCGCAGAAGCGTGTCGAATTCGACGCTGCATTCGAACTTAAAAAGAAGAAAATGACACAGGGCGATGAGCTGCAAGCCGGTGTACAGAAGATGGTTAAAGTCTATGTGGCGGTGAAACGCCGTCTGCAACCAGGCGACAAGATGGCGGGGCGTCACGGTAACAAAGGTGTCATCTCGCGCATCGTCCCTGTTGAAGACATGCCCTATATGGCTGACGGCACGCCGGTGGATGTCGTGCTGAACCCGTTGGGCGTCCCATCACGGATGAACATCGGTCAGATTCTTGAGACGCACCTGGGTTGGGCGGCGAAAGGTTTGGGCAAGAAGATAGATCAGATGCTGCAGACCAACGCCAAGATCAACGAGTTGCGCGGATTCCTCGACAAGATATACAACAACAATAACGGTCAGTCCGTTGATTTCAAATCGTTCAGCGACGATGAAATCATCGAATTGTGCCGTAACCTGCGCGCGGGTGTGCCGTTTGCTACTCCGGTATTCGACGGTGCAAGCGAAGAGGAAATCAAGTACATGCTGGCACTGGCCGATTTGCCGTTGTCCGGTCAAACCACATTGCATGACGGTCGTACCGGTGAGGCGTTTGATCGTCCGGTTACCGTGGGTTATAAGCATGTGCTGAAACTGCATCACCTGGTTGACGACAAGATGCACGCACGTTCTACCGGTCCCTACAGTCTGGTCACACAGCAACCGCTGGGTGGTAAGGCGCAATTTGGTGGTCAGCGCTTCGGTGAGATGGAGGTGTGGGCGCTGGAATCGTATGGCGCGGCGTATACCCTGCAGGAAATGCTTACCGTCAAGTCGGACGACGTGGCCGGACGCACCAAGGTGTACGAAAATATCGTCAAGGGAGATCACAAGATCGATGCCGGTATGCCGGAATCTTTCAACGTGGTTATCAAGGAAATCAGATCCCTGGCCATCGATATGGATTTGGAACGTAACTGATTATAGGGAGTAGGTCGGGCTTTAGCCCGACCAAGCGCCAGTGCCGGGCTAAAGCCCGACCTACCAGTCACCAGTTTTAGGAGTCACACATGAAGTCATTGTTAGATTTGTTCAAACAGGTCACACAAAAAGAAGAATTTGATGCGATCAAGATCGGCCTCGCATCGCCTGAGAAGATTCGTTCCTGGTCCTATGGCGAGGTCAAAAAGCCTGAAACCATCAACTACCGCACCTTTAAGCCTGAGCGCGATGGCTTGTTTTGCGCGAAAATTTTCGGGCCGGTCAAGGACTACGAGTGCCTGTGCGGCAAGTACAAGCGTCTCAAGCATCGCGGGGTGATCTGCGAAAAATGCGGCGTTGAAGTCACGCTGTCCAAGGTGCGTCGCGAACGCATGGGCCACATTGAGCTGGCTTCGCCAGTCGCGCATATCTGGTTCCTGAAATCTCTGCCATCCCGTCTGGGTATGGTGCTGGACATGACTTTGCGTGACATCGAGCGCGTCTTGTATTTTGAAGCGTATGTAGTGACTGAGCCCGGCATGACACCGTTGAATCGCGGCCAATTACTGACTGACGATGATTACCTCGCCAAGACTGAAGAGTACGGCGACGAGTTCGTCGCCATGATGGGCGCAGAGGGTGTGCGCGCATTGCTGAGCAGTCTGGATGTAAGCAGCGAAATAGAAACGCTGCGTGCCGATTTGCTGGCAACCGGTTCCGAAACCAAGATCAAGAAATATGCCAAGCGTTTGAAGGTTCTGGAAGCATTCAATGCCTCAGGTATCAGGCCTCAATGGATGGTGCTCGAAGTGCTGCCGGTATTGCCGCCGGAATTGCGTCCGCTCGTGCCGCTGGACGGTGGTCGTTTTGCGACTTCTGATCTGAATGACCTCTACCGTCGCGTGATCAACCGCAACAATCGTCTGCGTCGCCTGCTGGAGCTCAAGGCGCCGGATATTATCGTGCGCAACGAAAAGCGCATGTTGCAGGAAGCTGTTGACTCATTGCTGGACAATGGTCGCCGCGGAAAGGCGATGACAGGCGCAAACAAGCGTCAGCTGAAGTCGCTGGCTGACATGATCAAGGGCAAGAGTGGTCGTTTCCGTCAGAACCTGCTGGGTAAGCGCGTCGATTATTCGGGGCGTTCAGTGATCGTGGTGGGTCCGCAGCTCAAGTTGCATCAATGCGGTTTGCCCAAGAAAATGGCGCTGGAACTGTTCAAGCCGTTTATCTTCAGTCGTCTGGAAGCGATGGGTCTGGCGACCACGATCAAGGCATCCAAACGCATGGTAGAGGCGGAAGAGCCAGTGGTATGGGATATCCTCGAAGAGGTCATACGCGAACATCCGGTCATGCTTAACCGTGCGCCGACCCTGCACCGTCTGGGTATTCAGGCGTTTGAGCCCATCCTGATCGAAGGCAAGGCGATACAGCTGCATCCGCTGGTCTGTACGGCGTTTAACGCCGACTTTGACGGTGACCAGATGGCTGTACACGTTCCCTTGTCGCTGGAGGCGCAGATGGAGTGCCGCACCTTGCTGCTGGCTTCCAATAACGTGCTGTCGCCTGCGAACGGCGAGCCTATCATCGTCCCTTCACAGGATATCGTTCTGGGTCTGTATTACATGACTCGCGAAAACATCGGGGTTAAAGGCGAGGGTTCGATGTTCGCCAATATCGCCGAAGTGTCTCGCGCTTATGAGTCACGCGAGGTTGACCTGCAGGCCAAGGTGATCGTGCGTCTCAAGGAATTCCAGAAGAATGCCGAGGGGGAGCTCGTTGAAAAACTGGTGCGCCATGAAACGACAGTTGGACGTGCATTGCTGTCCGAAGTATTGCCGGCCGGGTTGCCTTTTGGATTGATTAATAAGGCTTTGAAAAAGAAAGAAATTTCCAAGCTCATCAATGCGAGTTTCCGTCTGTGCGGTCTGCGGGATACCGTAATCATGGCCGATAAGCTGATGTATACCGGATTTACCTATGCGACACGTGCGGGTATCTCGATCTGTGTAGATGACATGCTGATGCCTCCGCAGAAGAGCGCGCTGATCGAAGCAGCCGAAAAAGAAGTCATGGAAATACACACCCAGTACACCTCGGGTCTGGTGACTGATGGCGAGCGCTATAACAAGGTGGTGGATATCTGGGGCCGCACCGGTGACATGGTGGCTAAGGCTATGATGGATCAGTTGAGTTCTGAACCGGTGGTTGACCGTGCTACAGGCACAGCGCGTATGGTAAATGGTAAGCCTGTAATGCAGGAATCGTTGAATTCCATCTACATGATGGCTGACTCGGGCGCGCGTGGTTCTGCTGCACAGATTCGCCAGTTGTCAGGTATGCGCGGTCTGATGGCCAAGCCGGATGGTTCCATTATCGAAACCCCGATCACGGCGAACTTCCGTGAGGGATTGAGTATGTTGCAATACTTTATTTCTACTCACGGTGCGCGTAAAGGTCTGGCTGATACCGCGCTGAAGACAGCCAACTCCGGTTATCTGACCCGTCGTCTGGTGGATGTGACCCAGGATCTGGTCGTGGTCGAAGAGGATTGCGGAACAGAAAGCGGTGCCATGATGAAGGCGATCGTTGAGGGCGGTGAAGTCATCGAAGCCTTGCGTGAACGCATTCTGGGTCGCGTTTTGAGTCGTGATGTGGTTAATCCAGAGTCAGGCGAAACGCTGTATGAAACGGGTACTCTGCTGGACGAAACGGCTGTTGAGCGCATTGAAGCGCTGGGTGTTGACGAGGTTGAGGTTCGTGCGCCACTGAAGTGCGAGACCCGTTTTGGTCTATGTGCCAAGTGCTACGGTCGCGATCTGGGCCGTGGTTCCATGGTCAACGTAGGTGAGGCCGTCGGTGTGATTGCGGCCCAATCAATCGGTGAGCCGGGTACTCAGCTGACTATGCGTACCTTCCACGTGGGGGGGGCTGCCTCACGAAACGTGATTGCCAGCCAGATAGAAAGCAAGTCTAACGGTGTGTTGAAATACAGCCCGAATATGCGTCTGGTAACGACGGTGCGCGGTGAAGCAATCGTCGTTGCACGCAGTGCCGAAATCATCATCGCCGACGATTATGGCCGTGAGCGCGAACGTCATAAGGTGCCGTACGGCGCGACCCTGGTCATCAAGCAAGACATCACGGTACGAGCGGGTGAAGTGCTGGCTACATGGGATCCGCACACACGCCCCATCATCACCGAATACGCAGGTAAGGTCAGCTTCCAGAATGTCGAAGAGGGCGCAACTGTCGCCAAGCAGATTGATGAAGTTACCGGCCTGTCTACGCTGGTGGTTATCGATCCGAAACAGCGCACGGGAACGCAAAGCAAGACCATGGTTCGTCCTATGGTGCGACTGTATGACGAGCAGGGTGAAGAGGTTAAATTGACCGGCACGGAAACTGCGGTTAGCGTGACTTTCCAGACCGGATGCATCATCACCGTTGAGGATGGCCAGCAAGTCGGTGTGGGTGATGTGCTGGCACGAATTCCGCAGGAATCGTCCAAGACGCGCGATATTACCGGTGGTCTGCCGCGTGTCGCCGAATTGTTCGAGGCGCGCATCCCCAAGGATGCGGGCATGCTGGCCGAATGCACGGGTATCGTATCCTTCGGCAAGGAAACGAAGGGCAAGCAGCGCCTGGTGATTACCGATGTAGAGGGAATTGCCAATGAATTCCTGATTCCCAAGGAAAAGCATGTGCTGGTGCATGATGGTCAAATGGTAACGCGCGGCGAGATGATCGTTGACGGTCCGGCTGATCCTCACGATATTTTGCGCTTGCTGGGTGTGGCCGAATTGGCACGTTACATAACCGATGAGGTGCAGGAGGTTTATCGTCTGCAAGGCGTGAAAATCAATGACAAGCACATTGAGGTTATCGTGCGTCAGATGTTGCGTCGCGTCCAGGTCAAGGAAGTCGGAGATACGCGTTTCATCGTTGGTGAGCAGGTAGAGCGTGCCGATTTGCTGGAAGAAAACGAGAAGATGATAGCCGCGAATAAAACTCCGGCAAGCTTTGAGTTCATGCTGCTGGGTATTACCAAGGCATCGCTGTCTACCGATTCGTTCATCTCGGCTGCTTCTTTCCAGGAAACTACACGTGTCCTGACGGAAGCGGCGATTATGGGCAAACGCGACGAATTGCGCGGCTTGAAGGAAAATGTCATCGTAGGCCGCCTGATTCCGGCCGGAACGGGGATGGCCTATCACAATGTACGACGCAAGCAACGTCTGGGTATCGATATTGCGGAAGGACGTGAGATACAAGCGTTCGATGCATCGGGTGAGTTGCTTGACAGCGAAGTCATTTCTGAATAGAATCTGCAACCCTTTTACCGTCGCGGCGGGCTTTTCAAGACCTGTTGCGACGTTATGCTTTTGTTTTTATTTAGTTTTTAACGGAATTTTGATATTAATTTAGGATGTGTAGATAATGCCAACCATTAATCAGTTGATCCGCAAG
>Ga0209231_1000898_pt1 | contig 13483 bp, 7 predicted proteins | sample Deesub45470m_DNA_FD_188086 | JGI IMG/M metagenome (GOLD analysis project Ga0209231, IMG submission 188086) | Deep subsurface microbial communities from North Pacific Ocean - 450_OLKR46/470m Metagenome (SPAdes) (version 2) | ecosystem: Environmental > Terrestrial > Deep subsurface > Unclassified ... | reverse complement strand
GTAACAATGGATGTTGCAAAAGCGGTTACAGAAGTAAAAGCCGGTAAAATTGACTTTAAAGTTGATAAAACAGGGATTGTACATGCTGCGATTGGTAAAGTTTCATTTGAAGTGGAAAAAATTGAGCAAAATGCACATGAACTAATTCAAACTTTAGTGAAGTTAAAACCAACAACTGCGAAAGGAACGTATATTAAGAGTATATACTTGTCTAGTACTATGAGTCCTGGAATAGGTGTTGATTCAAAAACAGTTTAATTTAAGTTAAAACTTATTAATTATGACGAGAGAAGAAAAATCACAAGTAATAGAAGCTTTAACAACTAGGTTAACTGAAGGAAACATTATCTATTTAGCAGATATCTCAGGATTAAATGCTTTAGAAACTTCTAATCTACGTAGAGCTTGTTTTAAAGCAAACATAAAGTTAGCAGTTGTTAAAAACTCATTGCTTGAAAAAGCAATGGCAAAATCTGATAAAGATTTTGGAGACTTACCATCAGCATTAAAAGGCAATACGTCTTTAATGTTTTCTGATATAGGAAATGCTCCAGCAAAATTAATTAAAGAATTTCGTAAAAAATCAAAAAAACCTTTATTGAAAGGGGCTTTAGTTGAAGAAGCAATTTATATTGGAGATGACCAATTAGATGCTTTAGTTAACATAAAATCTAAAGAAGAAGTAATAGGAGATATTATTACGTTATTACAATCACCAGCGAAGAATGTTATTTCAGCATTACAATCGGGTGGTAATAAATTGTCTGGTATTGTTAAAACATTATCAGAAAAATAAATACGTGCACTAATAAACTAAATAATAAAATTTAAACAAAGAGAAATGGCAGATTTAAAAGATTTCGCAGAAAAACTTGTTAACTTAACAGTGAAAGATGTAAACGAGTTAGCTAAGATTTTAAAAGACGAATATGGTATTGAACCAGCTGCAGCAGCAGTTGCAGTTGCAGGTCCAGCAGCAGGTGGTGGAGAAGCAGAAGCAGAGGAGAAAACTGAATTTGACGTAATTTTAAAAGCAGCAGGACAATCTAAATTAGCAGTTGTTAAATTAGTTAAAGAATTGACTGGTTTAGGATTAAAAGAATCTAAAGAAATTGTTGATAGCGCACCAGCACCAATTAAAGTAGGTGTTTCTAAAGATGAAGCAGAAGGTTTAAAAGCATCATTAGAAGAGGCTGGAGCTGAGGTTGAACTTAAGTAAGTTCTCAACAGCTAAAACAATTTAAGGTTTAGGTCTGGGTAAACTCCCAAGACCTAAACCATTTTGTGTATATACTAGTTCTTATATTTTAATAGTTTTTTTAACCTAAAGTTTTGTCCATTGGCCACTAAAAATATTACCGAAAGAATAAACTTTTCATCAGCTAAATTGATGACTGAATATCCTGATTTTTTAGATATTCAAGTAAAATCATTTCAAGATTTTTTTCAATTAAAAACTAAAGCTGACGAACGAAGTACCGAAGGATTATACAAAACCTTCCTTGACAACTTCCCGATTTCAGATACTCGTAACCAATTTGTGTTAGAGTTTATAGATTACTTTGTAGATCCACCAAGATATACCATACAAGAATGTATAGAAAGAGGGTTAACTTATAGCGTTCCTTTAAAAGCTCGTTTAAAATTATATTGTACAGATCCTGAACACGAAGATTTTGAAACAATAGTTCAAGATGTTTATTTAGGGACCATACCTTATATGACAAATAGCGGTACTTTTTGTATCAATGGTGCAGAAAGAGTTGTAGTGTCTCAGTTACACCGTTCACCTGGTGTATTCTTCGGACAGTCGTTTCACGCAAACGGAACAAAATTATATTCAGCAAGAGTAATTCCTTTTAAAGGTTCTTGGATTGAGTTTGCAACAGATATCAATCAAGTAATGTATGCTTATATTGATAGAAAGAAAAAATTACCAGTAACCACTTTATTTAGAGCAATTGGTTACGAAAGAGATAAAGATATTCTTGAAATTTTTGACCTTGCAGAAGAAGTTAAAGTTTCAAAAAGCGGTCTAAAAAAATATATCGGACGCAAACTTGCGGCACGTGTATTAAAAACATGGTTTGAAGATTTTGTTGATGAAGATACTGGCGAAGTAGTTTCTATTGAAAGAAATGAAATTGTATTAGATAGAGATACCATTTTAGAAAAAGACGAAATTGAAGAAATAATTGAATCGGGCACTAAAACCATTTTACTTCATAAAGAAGATAATGAAATGGCAGATTATGCAATTATTCATAATACGCTTCAAAAAGATCCAACAAACTCTGAAAAAGAAGCTGTTGAACATATTTATAGACAATTACGTAACGCTGAACCACCAGATTTTGAAACTGCAAAAGGAATTATAGATAAATTATTTTTCTCTGAGCAACGTTACAATTTAGGTGAAGTTGGTCGTTATAGAATGAATAAAAAGTTAGGCTTAGATGTATCAATTGATGCTAAAGTTTTGACAAAATTAGATATTATTACCATTATCAAAAACTTGATAAAATTAGTAAATTCTAAAGCTGAAGTTGATGATATTGACCATTTATCTAATCGTCGTGTTCGAACTGTTGGTGAACAATTAGCAAGCCAGTTCGGTGTTGGTTTATCTCGTATGGCTCGTACCATTCGTGAACGTATGAATGTTCGTGATAACGAAGTATTTACTCCAATCGATTTAATTAATGCGAAGACATTGTCTTCAGTAATTAATTCGTTTTTTGGAACAAACCAATTATCTCAGTTTATGGATCAAACAAATCCATTAGCAGAATTAACTCACAAACGTAGGTTATCAGCATTAGGACCTGGAGGTTTATCAAGAGAAAGAGCTGGTTTTGAGGTACGTGATGTTCACTATACACATTACGGTCGTTTATGTCCGATTGAAACTCCTGAGGGACCAAACATTGGTTTAATTTCATCTTTAGCAGTTTTTGCAAAAGTGAATAATTTAGGATTTATTGAAACACCTTATAGAAAAGTTGTTGATGGAAAGGTAAATATTACTGATGAACCAACTTATTTAAGTGCTGAAGAAGAAGAAGGAATGAAGTTTGCACAATCAAATCTTCCGTTAGATAATGAAGGGAATTTTGAAAATGATAAAGTAATTGTTCGTGAAGAAGCTGATTATCCAGTAGTTGAACCTATTAAGGTTAATTATATGGATGTAGCTCCTAACCAAATTGCTTCAATTTCTGCTTCTTTAATTCCATTCTTAGAACATGATGATGCGAACCGTGCATTGATGGGATCGAATATGATGCGTCAAGCTGTACCTTTAATGAAACCAGAAGCTCCAATTGTTGGAACTGGATTAGAGCGTAGAGTTGCTAAAGATTCTCGTATTTTGATGAATGCTGAAGGCGCTGGTGTTGTTGAATATGTAGATGCAAATACCATAGTAATAAAGTACGACAAAACTGATGAAGAGCGTATGGTAAGTTTTGAAGGAGACACTAAAACATACGATTTAATTAAGTTTAGAAAAACAAATCAAGGAACTTCAATTAACTTAAAACCAATTGTTAAGAAAGGTAATAGAGTTGAAGAAGGACAAGTACTTTGCGATGGTTACGCCACACAAAAAGGTGAATTAGCACTTGGTAGAAATATGAAAGTTGCTTTTATGCCTTGGAAAGGATATAACTTTGAGGATGCAATTGTAATTTCTGAAAAAGTAGTAAAAGAAGATATTTTTACTTCAATTCATATTGATGAATATTCATTAGAAGTTAGAGATACCAAACTTGGTGCTGAAGAATTGACAAATGATATTCCAAATGTTTCTGAAGAAGCGACGAAAGATTTAGATGAAAATGGAATGATTCGTATTGGTGCAGAGGTAAAACCTGGAGACATTTTAATTGGAAAAATTACTCCAAAAGGAGAATCAGATCCAACACCTGAAGAAAAGTTACTAAGAGCAATTTTTGGTGATAAAGCAGGTGATGTTAAAGATGCATCATTAAAAGCATCACCATCATTAAGAGGTGTTGTTATTGATAAGAAATTATTCGAACGCGCTGTAAAAGATAAAACGAAAAGAGCTCAGGATAAAGTTAGCATTGCTAATTTAGAGAGTAGATATCATGCGTTGTTTGAAGATTTACGTTCAGTACTCACAGATAAATTATTTACTTTAATCAATGGAAAAACTTCTCAAGGAGTTTTAAATGACTTGGGTGAAGAAATACTTCAAAAGGGTAAAAAGTTTACCTTAAAAATGTTAAATGCTGTACCAGATTTCGCTTACTTAACAAAAGGAGTTTGGACAACAGATGATCATTTAAATAAGCTTGTAGTTGAGTTAATTCATAATTACAAAATTAAAGTGAATGATTTACAGGGAGGTTTACGTCGTGAAAAATTTACAGTTTCAGTGGGTGATGAATTACCAGCAGGAATTTTAAAATTAGCAAAAGTATATATTGCTAAAAAACGTAAATTAAAAGTAGGTGATAAAATGGCAGGACGCCATGGTAACAAAGGTATTGTTGCACGTATTGTCCGTCAGGAAGACATGCCTTTCTTGGAAGATGGAACACCTGTTGATATTGTATTAAATCCACTTGGTGTGCCTTCTCGTATGAATATTGGACAAATTTATGAAACAGTTCTTGGTTGGGCTGGTCAAAATCTAGGGAAAAAGTATGCAACACCAATTTTTGATGGAGCTACAATTGATCAGATTAACCAAATAACCGAAGAAGCTGGAGTACCTAAATTTGGTCATACATACTTATATGATGGTGGAACAGGTCAACGTTTTGATCAACCAGCAACTGTAGGTGTTATTTATATGATTAAATTAGGTCATATGATTGATGATAAAATGCATGCACGTTCTATCGGTCCATATTCATTAATAACGCAACAACCATTGGGTGGTAAAGCTCAATTTGGAGGACAACGTTTTGGGGAGATGGAAGTTTGGGCACTTGAAGCTTATGGAGCATCAAGTACTTTACGTGAAATTTTAACAGTAAAATCTGATGACGTATTGGGTAGAGCTAAAACGTACGAAGCGATTGTTAAAGGTGATGAAATGCCTGAACCAGGTCTGCCAGAATCGTTTAACGTATTAATGCACGAGCTTAGAGGTCTAGGATTAGACGTTAGGTTAGAAGAATAACAACTAAAGATAGTTAGGAAGTATTCCTTCCTAACTATTCATTATATTTTTACATTTTAAAATTCGAATCCATCAGTATTATGGCAAGAAAGACAGATAATAAATACACTGTAAAAAAATTTAATAAAATTTCAATTGGCTTAGCATCTCCAGAAGTTATTCTTGAGAAGTCAAATGGTGAAGTTTTAAAACCAGAAACAATTAACTATAGAACTCACAAACCTGAAAGAGATGGATTGTTTTGTGAGCGAATTTTTGGGCCTATAAAAGATTTTGAATGTGCTTGTGGAAAGTACAAAAGAATTCGTTATAAAGGAATTGTTTGTGATCGTTGTGGCGTTGAAGTAACGGAGAAAAAAGTTCGTAGAGATAGAGTAGGACACATCAACTTAGTGGTTCCTGTTGCTCATATTTGGTATTTTAAATCATTACCTAACAAAATGGGATACCTTTTAGGGTTGCCATCTAAAAAGTTAGATATGATTATTTACTACGAACGTTATGTCGTAATTCAACCAGCTGGGGCAAAAAATGCTGAAGGAGAACCATTACAAAAAATGGACTTTTTAACAGAAGAAGAGTATTTAGATATTCTAGATAGTTTTCCTGTTGAAAATCAATATTTAGACGATAACGACCCAGAAAAGTTTATAGCTAAAATGGGAGCGCAATGTTTAATAGATTTATTCAACAGAATAGATTTAAATGAATTATCCTATGAATTGCGTCATAAAGCAAATACAGAAACATCTAAACAACGTAAAACAGAAGCATTAAAGAGATTAAATGTCGTTGAAGCGTTTAGGGATGCTAACAAAAATAGAGAAAACCGTCCAGAATGGATGATAATGAAAGTAATCCCGGTGACTCCACCAGAATTACGTCCATTAGTTCCTTTAGATGGTGGTCGTTTTGCGACTTCAGATTTAAATGATTTATACAGAAGAGTAATTATTCGTAACAATCGTTTAAAAAGATTGGTTGAAATAAAAGCTCCAGAAGTTATTTTACGTAATGAAAAACGTATGTTACAAGAATCGGTTGATTCATTATTTGATAACACACGTAAATCTTCAGCAGTAAAAACTGAATCAAATCGTCCATTAAAATCATTATCAGATTCATTAAAAGGTAAACAAGGACGTTTCCGTCAAAACCTTTTAGGAAAACGTGTGGATTATTCTGCTCGTTCTGTAATTGTTGTTGGACCTGAATTAAAATTATACGAATGTGGATTGCCAAAAGATATGGCAGCTGAATTATACAAACCTTTCGTAATTAGAAAACTAATTGAAAGAGGTATTGTAAAAACAGTAAAATCTGCTAAGAAAATTATAGATAAAAGAGAACCAGTTGTATGGGATATATTAGAGAATGTTTTAAAAGGACATCCTGTAATGTTAAACCGTGCTCCTACATTACACAGATTGGGTATTCAAGCTTTTCAGCCAAAATTAATTGAAGGAAAAGCAATCCAATTACACCCATTAGTTTGTACGGCATTCAACGCCGATTTTGATGGGGATCAAATGGCGGTTCATTTACCATTAGGACCTGAGGCTATTTTAGAGTGTCAGTTATTAATGTTAGCATCTCATAATATTTTGAACCCTGCAAATGGGGCGCCTATTACTGTACCTTCTCAGGATATGGTACTTGGTTTATATTATATGACCAAAGAAAGAAAATCAACTCCTGAAGTACCTGTAAAAGGTGAAGGATTGACTTTTTATTCTCCTGAAGAAGTAACCATTGCATTCAATGAAAAAGCAGTTGACTTAAATGCGGTTATTAAAGTAAGAACCAAAGATTTTAATGAAGAAAGAGTTTTAGTTAATAAAATAATTGAAACAACAGTAGGTAGAGTTCTATTCAATGAAGTTGTTCCTGAAAAAGCAGGTTATGTTAATGAAGTTTTGAATAAAAAATCATTAAGAGATATTATTGGTAATGTTTTAAAACTTACTGATGTTCCTACCACAGGAAAATTCTTGGATAACATGAAAGATATGGGATACAAATTTGCATTCCAAGGAGGTTTATCATTCAGTTTAGGTGATATTATTATACCACCAGAAAAACATACAATGATTGCTGAAGCTAATGCTCAAGTTGAAAATATTATGGTAAACTATAATATGGGTATGCTTACAAATAAAGAGCGTTACAATCAGGTTATTGATATTTGGGGGTCAACAAACAATCGTTTGACTGAACTTTCTATGAAACGTTTACGTGAAGATCAACAAGGGTTTAACTCAGTATTTATGATGTTAGATTCTGGTGCAAGGGGTTCTAAAGAACAAATTCGTCAGTTAACTGGTATGCGTGGATTAATGGCGAAGCCTAAAAAATCTACTGCAGGTGGTGGTGAAATTATTGAAAACCCAATTTTATCTAACTTTAAAGAAGGTTTATCTATTCTTGAATACTTTATTTCTACTCACGGAGCTCGTAAAGGTTTGGCCGATACTGCTTTAAAAACAGCGGATGCGGGTTATTTAACTCGACGTTTAGTAGATGTTTCCCAAGATGTTATTATTAATGAAAATGATTGCGGTACACTTCGTGGATTAACAGTTACACCTCTTAAAAAGAATGATGAAATTGTTGAAAGTTTGAGCGAAAGAATTGATGGACGTGTATCTCTTCATGATGTTGTAGATCCAATTACTGAAGAAGTATTAGTTAAATCTGGACAAGAAATATCTAGCGAAGTTGCAATACGTATTCAAAATTCACCAATTATTGGTGTTGAAGTTCGTTCAGCATTAACTTGTGAAGCTAAATCAGGAATTTGTGCAAAATGTTATGGGCATAGTTTGTCTACTAGAAAAATGGTACAAAAAGGTGAGGCAGTTGGTGTTATTGCAGCACAGTCTATCGGTGAACCAGGTACACAGTTAACGTTAAGAACTTTCCACGTTGGTGGGGTAGCAGGAAATATATCTGAAGAAAATAATTTACAAGTTAAAATTGCTGGGAAAGCAGTAATTGATGATTTAAGTACTGTAAAAGGTAAAGATAATGATGGAAATGATATTGATATTGTAATTTCTAGAACATCTGAAATTAAAGTAGTTGATGAAAAAACGGGATTAACATTAAGCACCAACAATATTCCTTATGGTTCTACCATTTTTGTAAAAGATGGTCAAAAAGTTAAAAGAGATGACTTAGTTTGTAAATGGGATCCATTTAACGGTGTTATAGTTTCCGAATTTGCTGGAACAATACAGTTTGAAAACATTGAAGTTGGAACTAACTACCTTGTTGAAATTGATGAACAAACTGGTTTCCAAGAAAAAGTTATCATAGAATCTAAAGTTAAAAAAACGATTCCAACTTTATTATTATTAGATAAAAAAGGAGATGTTATTAGATCTTATAACTTACCAGTTGGGGCTCATTTAATTGTTGAAAATGGTGACAAAATAGCAGCAGGTAAAATCATTGTTAAAATTCCTCGTAAATCAGGTAGATCTGGCGATATTACAGGAGGTTTACCACGTGTTACGGAATTATTTGAAGCACGTAATCCTTCAAACCCAGCAGTTGTATCTGAAATTGATGGTGTAATTTCATTCGGAAAAATTAAACGTGGTAATCGTGAGATCATTGTTGAATCTAAATTAGGAGAAGTTAAAAAGTATTTAATTAAACTTTCTAACCAAATCTTAGTTCAAGAAAATGATTTTATTAAAGCAGGAATGCCACTTTCTGAAGGTTCAATTACGCCTGATGATATTTTGAATATTGAAGGACCAAGTAAAGTTCAAGAATATTTGGTGAATGAAATTCAAGAAGTTTACCGTTTACAAGGGGTGAAAATTAATGACAAACATTTTGAAGTTGTAGTTCGTCAAATGATGCGTAAAGTGAAGATAATTGACTCTGGAGATACGTTATTTTTAGAAAATCAATTGGTTCATAAAAATGATTTTATTGATGAGAATGATGAAATTTACGGAATGAAAGTAGTAGAAATTGCTGGTGATTCTAAAAATTTAAAAGAAGGTCAAATTGTGACTCCACGTCAATTAAGGGATGAAAATTCTGTTTTACGTAGAGATGATAAAATATTAGTTGAGGCAAGAGATGCTCAACCAGCAACAGCTGAACAAATTTTACAAGGAATTACAAGAGCTTCATTACAAACGAAATCGTTTATTTCTGCAGCCTCTTTCCAAGAAACAACTAAAGTATTAAATGAAGCTGCTGTAAGTGGAAAAGTTGATGATTTAGATGGATTGAAAGAAAATGTAATTGTTGGTAAGCGAATTCCAGCAGGTACAGGTATGAGAGAATATGATCATATTATTGTAGGTTCTAAAGAAGAAATGGAATCAAAATTATAGTTATGAGCGATCAAAAACCGAATAAAGAAGGGCAAATTAATATTGAGTTGGATGATAAAACTGCTGAGGGAACGTATGCAAACTTAGCAATTATCAATCATTCAGTTTCTGAGTTTATTGTTGATTTTATAAGTGTAATGCCTGGGCAACCAAAGGCTAAAGTAAAATCAAGAATTATTTTAACCCCTCAACATGCGAAGCGACTAGTGAAAGCTTTAGCTGAAAATGTAAGTAGATTTGAGAAAAGTCATGGAGAAATAAAAGATTATGAACAACCTCCAATCCCATTGAATTTTGGGCCGACTGGTGAAGCATAAAATAGCTAAAAGAAGCCGTCTCAATATTAAATTTTGAGACGGTTTTTTATTTTAGAATTACTTTATCATAAGCTCTTTTTAAAATTTTAATAACCGGTTCTATTTCTTCTTCATTTAAATGTCCAAAACCAAAACGAATTGCACACGTGTTTTTATCCTGATAAAGAATTGTTTTTGGTAGATATAAATCGTTTTTTTCGGCTTCTTTAGCTAGTTTTAGTAACGATATTTTAGGATGAAATTGTAACCAAATAGCTAATCCGCCTGAGGGGATTTCCCATTGCGCAGTTTCTAAAAAATATTTTGTTAAAAGAGAGCATAAAAAATCTCGTCTTTTTTTATAAATTACAATATTCTTTTTCATGAGGCGGTATATTTCACCTTCATTAATTAATTCTGATAGCATTTGTTCTTGTATTAAATCGCCTTGTTTATCTAGTAATTCTAAATAATTCTTAGCTTCTGCGATCAGATTTTCTGGAGCTACTACAAATCCTGTTTGAAAACTTGGAAATAAAGACTGCCCAAATTTTCCTAAATATATAACCATACCGTTTACATCTGCACTTGCCATAGGTAACATTGCGGAACCTTCAAACTGAAAATCGTAATCAAAATCATCTTCAATAATAGCAAATCCATACTCTTTAGAAAGTTGTAGTAGTTCTAAGCGACGTTCGGCACTTAATTTTACTGTTGTTGGATAATCTCTATGAGCGCATATATATACACATCTAATGCTATTTTTTATAAAATGCTTTTTTATGTACTCAATATCTAAACCATTTGTATCTACAGGAATTGTTTTTAAGTTTGCACCTGTTTGTTGAAAAATCATATTAGATGCATAATTACTTAAATGTCCTACTAAAACAACGTCGTTTGGTTTTATTAAGAGTTGAGATATTATGTACAAACTCATTTCTGTACTACGTGTATTTATTAGGTTATTTGGAGTTATATGAAAACCTCTAGTTGCATTTAAGTAATTACATAGTTGAGTTTTGAATACAGAGTTGAAAAACTCGTCTATTCTGTTCCATTTATTTATTAACGTTTTCCGTTTCATGGCGGCACTGTACCACCTTGTAAATTGATGAACAGGGTGCAAACGTAAATCGGGTTTACCATCGTTAATGCTATACTTAGCATTTGTAAACTGAACAGTTGATTCTAAATTAAATGACTTTTGAAAAGGAAATCCTGTTGTTTTAGCATAGGTGTATGCTTCATTTATTTTTTGAGAAGTTGCTTTTATTTTTGCTGTTTTTTTCTCTGGTTCTAAAACAAATGTGCCTTTATTGGGTATAATTTCAACCCAACCTTGTGAAGCTAATTCTTCGTAAATAGCAACCGCAGTATTTCTATGGGTTTTTAATAATTGACTTAAAACTCGAGTTCCTGGCAGCATTGTCCCTTTGGTTAAATAGCTGCGCTGTATAGCATTTATAATTTGTACCGAAACCTGTAAATATAGTGGTTGTGGTATAGATTTATCAAATCTAATTAGCTGTTTAAACAACGTATTTACCGGACTATCTAGCATTTTAAAACTGGACTATATTAATCGTCCGGAAAGTTACTATTTTTGCAGCGTTTTTAAATAACTATTTATGAAAATTAAAATTATAATAATATTTGTATTTATTTCTGTATCGTTAAAGGCTCAAAAAGATACTATTAAGCTAAAAGAAGTTGAAGTAACAACAAAGCGTATTTCACTTCCTTTTTCAAAAACGTCACGTACAATTACACTAATAACTTCAGAAGAAATTTTAAAATCATCATCTACTAATGTAGCTGATTTATTGCAAAATGTTGCTGGAGTTGATATTAGAAGGAGAGGTATAGATGGAATGCAATCAGATTTATATATTCGCGGAGGGAACTTTGACCAAACTTTAGTATTAATTGATGGTGTAAAAATGGATGATGTGCAAACGGGTCATCATACCATGAATGCTATTCTTTCATTGGAAAATATAGAAAGAATTGAAATAATTAAAGGACCTGCAGCAAGAATTTATGGTCAAAATGCATTTACAGGTGCAGTTAATATTATTACCAAAAAAGTAAAGGATAGTTCATTAAATGTTAATTTGAATTATGGTTCTTACAATAATAGAAAAGCTGCTACTTCTTTAACTCAAAAATTTAATGAAGGGAGTCTACTGGCTTCTGTAAATTATCAAGATTCTGATGGTTATAGGTTCAACACCGATTTTGAGAATATTTCAGCTTTTTTTAAGACTGAATGGAAAGGGTATGATTTATTAACTTCTTTTGCGCAACGTAAATTTGGTGCTAACGGATTTTATGCAAGTCCAGCTTATAAAGACCAATATGAAGAAACTCAAACAAGTTTAGTTTCTTTTGGAACAAATTTCGGTTCAGAAAAAATAATTGTGAAACCAAGAATATATTGGAGAAGAAATCAAGATATGTATTTATTTTTACGACAAGACCCTTCATATTATAGAAATTTGCATATCTCTAATAAAATAGGAGCAGAAACAAACGTTGTTTTTAATTCTTCATTAGGTAAAACGGGTGTTGGCATTGATGTTTTCAGAGCTTTTTTAGTGAGTAATAATTTAGGAGATCACAATAGAACCTCAGTAACTGGGTTTTTAGAACATCGATTTGAATTGTTGAATGAAAATTTAGATGTAACTCCAGGACTAGCAATTAGCAACTATTCAGATTTTGGAACAAAAGTATTTCCTGGTTTGGATATTGGGTATCGTATTTCTGAGGATGTTAAATTATATGGAAATATTGGTTATACTTACCGGGTTCCAACTTTTACAGATATGTTTTACGTAGGTCCAACAACAATTGGAAATCCTAATTTAAAACCTGAATCTGCGCTGTCAGAAGAAATTGGGTTTAAATACACTACTTATAATGTTCAATTTAATATTGCTCTGTTTAATCGTAAATCAGATGATTTGATTGATTGGACCAAGGATAACATTGATGATAAATGGCAAACTAGAAACTTTAGTGAGGTTGTAACTAAAGGATTTGAAACCAATTTTGTGCATTCTTTTGTTGTAGGTAATTTTAATCAAAAAATTAACTTTGGTTATAGTTTTATTGAAGATGATATTAAAGATAACAATGTTCAGTTTACCCGTTATTCCTTAAATAGTATTAAACATCAGTTTACGTCAGGTTTAGATGTTACATATTCAAAAATATTTAGTCAAAATATAGCATATAGATTTGTTGAAAGAACTGATGGTGAGAGTTACAATGTTGTTGATGCTAAGTTAATGGCTACATTAAAAAAGGGAGTCGAATTTTCTATTACATTAAATAATATTTTTAATGCTGAATATACTGAAACCAGCTTAGTTCCAATGCCTAAAGGGAATGCCATGCTAGGTTTTAAATACAAAGTTTATTAGTTTATAACCAATTTAAACATAAAATTAAAAACCAAACTTAAAGTTTGACCTTTAACGTTTTAGCAATAATCTTGCAAATTAATTATTAATTTGTAAATTCAAATTTTATTATCAATTATGGAAGAACGAATAACAACATTTGAAAATTTTTATCCCTTTTACTTGAAACAACATAGTAATAAAATATGTAGATTATTACATGTTATAGGTACAACTTTCGTATTAGCGATGCTTTTAACA
>Ga0209231_1000897_pt1 | contig 13485 bp, 9 predicted proteins | sample Deesub45470m_DNA_FD_188086 | JGI IMG/M metagenome (GOLD analysis project Ga0209231, IMG submission 188086) | Deep subsurface microbial communities from North Pacific Ocean - 450_OLKR46/470m Metagenome (SPAdes) (version 2) | ecosystem: Environmental > Terrestrial > Deep subsurface > Unclassified ... | reverse complement strand
CGATTGAGGCGTCGAAGGCAAGGTCGGTGATCGACGCCTCAATCGGGCCGATGGTGATGGCGCCATAGCCATCATCAAGGGTGCAGGCCCCTTCACAAAGCCGGTTGTGCGGACAGATGCGGCCAAGAATTTCCGGAAACGGCGAGGTCTCGTTGGAAAGCAGAAACGCCTTTTGCAGATCCCTCTCGGCGATCGCCTCCAGCCACTGCGGGATGGCGTTGTTCAGCGGGCAGCCGATGGTGGTGCAGAACGGGTCGCCACACTGCACGCAGCGTTCGGCCTGACGGGCAACGACGCGGTTGTTGAAAAAAGCGTAGATCTCATCGAAGTTGCGCAGCCGTTTGCTGACCTCTTCTTTGGACGGGTCCTGGCGTTGGTTTTCAATAAATCCTTGCATGGTATCCTCTTGGGCGGCGTCCATTGGCCGCACATCTGCGGCGTTGCCGCTTGTCGTTCGTCCTCGACGTAGCTACCGCTACGCCTGCGGCGCCCAACCGCGCGGCGCCTTGCATCTGCACAACCACTGAACGCCTTGGTATTTGTCGGTTTGGAACAGCACTTTTACAGAAACAACAAAAAACAAAGGTGCGCTTTAAATTTTTAAAACCCGGTCAGCAGGGCCCGTTGCCATAGGGCCCGGTCAGTTGCAACGTCGTTGCGACAACGCAAAGACTCTCGGCAACCGAAATGCCCCCCGCTAGGGGAAAGCCATTTTTTGCTTACTTTTTTGTGGCGCTTGCCAAAAAAGTAAGGCGTCTGGCGGGCGCAATCCGCCGGTTTTGCTCTTTGGTCTTTCCGCCAAACAAGTTAAACAAATCAATCCCCATCCTTCGGATTGAGCGGCGACTTCATATTCTTCGGCGTCACCATCCAGAAATAAGCCAGCTCCTCGCGGAAATTATCGAGGATGCGCTGCGCCTTCGGGCTGCGGGTGCGGTTGTGGAAGCTGACCAGGATCTTCTTCAGGTAGAGCTTGGCTTCGCTGTCTTCGTCAACGTCGATGCGCCGCGCCTCAACCAGTTCGCGGTTGAGATTGTCCATGAAGGTTTTGGCTCGATCATAGATGAACGCGGCTCCACCGGTCATGCCGGCGCCAAAGTTGATGCCGGTCTCGCCGAGGATGACCACGGTGCCGCCGGTCATGTACTCACAGGCGTGATCGCCGGTCCCCTCGACCACCGCCAGGGCACCGGAGTTGCGCACCGCAAAGCGGCCGCCGGTGACTCCGGCGACAAACAGCTTGCCGCCAGTGGCGCCGTAGAGGCAGGTATTCCCCACCGCCGATGTCCCCTCCTGATAGATGCGCGGCGTGACAATAATCCGACCGCCGTGCATCCCTTTACCGGCATAGTCGTTGGCGACACCGTTTAAATGGATGTTGATGCCGTGGCTGAGAAAAGCGCCGAGTGATTGGCCGGCGACACCGGTGAGGCGAAAAGTAATCGCCTCTTTCGGCAACCCCTCGTCGCCGTAGTATTTGGCAATCTCGCCGCTGGTCAAGGTGCCGAAGGAGCGGTTGAGGTTGCTGATGTTGCGCTCGATGACAATCTCCTCCTGCGGGTTCTTGATCACCGGCATCACCTCCTGCAGCACCTTCTTTTCAAAGGCGTTGTCGTCAAACGGGTGGTTGCGCCGCTGCCAGGTGTCGACGCCGTCGAAGCGCCGCAGCAGGTTGGAGAAATCGAAGCGATCGGCCTGGGCCGTTTTGATCGGTTGCAGCAGGTCGGCGCGGCCGATGAGTTCATCAAGGCTGCGGTAGCCGAGCTCGGCGAGAATTTCGCGCACGTCTTCGCCGACGTTGCTCAGATAACTGACCACTTTTTCAACCGTACCGACGAAGTGGGCGCGCAGGTTCTGGTCCTGAGTAGCGACACCGACGGTGCAGCGGTTGAGATGGCAGACGCGCAGCATCTTGCAGCCGAGCATGACCAGCAGCGGGGTGCCGAACCCGTAGAACTCGGCGCCGAGCAGCGCTGCCTTGACGATATCGCGACCGATCTTCAGGCCGCCGTCGGTCTGCAGTTCCACCAGTTCGCGCAGATTATTGGCTTTGAGGCTCTGGTGCGCCTCAGCCAGGCCGAGCTCCCAGGGGTTGCCGGCAAATTTGATCGAGGTCTGCGGTGCGGCACCGGTCCCTCCTTCACAGCCGGAGATAACGATGCGGTCGGCGTAGGCTTTGGTCACCCCGGCGGCGATGGTGCCGACCCCGGCGCTGCTGACCAGCTTGACGCTGATGCGGGCATCGGGGTTGACCTGCTTGAGGTCGAAGATCAGCTGGGCGAGATCTTCGATGGAATAGATGTCGTGGTGCGGCGGCGGCGAAATCAGGGTGACGCCGGGGACGGTGAAGCGCAAGGAGGCGATGAGCGGCGTCACCTTCTCGCCCGGCAACTGGCCGCCTTCGCCCGGTTTTGCTCCTTGCGCAATCTTGATCTGGATCTCGTCGGCGCTGCGCAGATAAGCCGGGGTGACGCCGAAGCGCCCCGAGGCAACCTGCTTGATCCGGCTGTTGCGACTCGATTTCAGCCGCTCCGGCGCCTCGCCCCCTTCGCCGCTGTTGGAGCAGCCGCCGAGCAGACGCATCGCCTCGGCCAGCGCTTCGTGCGCCTCGGGGGAGATGGAACCCAGCGACATGGCGGCGGAGTCGAAGCGGCGGGTGATGGCCGCCAGCGGTTCAACCTCGTTGATGTCGATCGGTTTCCGGTCGCTTTTAAACTGCAGAAAGTCACGGATAAAGCGCTGGCCGCGGCCGGCGATCAGATCGCGAAATTCAAGATAGCCGGCCCGGGTGCGGTTTTCAGCAAAGCGGTGCAAGGTGGTGATGACGGTGGCATTAAAGTCATGATACTCGCCCTGCGGATTGTCGCGCAGTTGACTGCCCATGGCCAGCGGGTAGAACGGGCGCAGGGTCGGAGCGAAAAAGATCGACTTGTGGACGCTGTCGATGCGCGCTTCGAGATCGGCGTAACTCAAACCCGGTAGCAGACAGGACGAGGCCGGGTAACAGCGCTCGACGATGTCGGCTGAGAGGCCGATGACATCGAACAAGGCGGCGTTACGGTAGCTGGAGACGGTGCTGATCCCCATTTTGGACATGACCTTGAGAATCCCCTTGGTCAGGGCGTCGTAAACGTTGTTCAGGCCCTGACGCGCGCCACGGTGACTGGCATCGAGCCGTTCCATGCTGTGCAAAGCGGTGGCGTAGAGCAGCCAGGGGTAGATGGCCAGAGCGCCGCAACCGATGAGGACACAGGCGGCGTGGGCATCGACGACTTCACCGGTGACGGCGACCAGCGAGACCAGATGGCGTAACTGTTCCTGCAACAGACGCTGGTTGAGGGCGCCGACCGCCAGTGCCATGGGGATGAGCCGGGTCTTGGCGTCCAGACCGCGATCATCGAGGATGACGACGCGGATGCCATCGTCGCGCACCGCGGCGACGACCTGATCGCACAGGGCATTGAGACCGGCTTCGAGCTTGCCGCTAAAACCGGTGGCGAAGCTGGCGTGGCGGTAGCAGGCTTCGAAGCGCGGCTTGCTCGGGTCACCGAACGAGAGCAGGGCGTCAAAGATTTCGCGCGACAGAATCGGCGAGATGCTTTTCAGCCGGCGGCCGCGGTCGGGGGTTTCGATCAGCGGGTTGCCGATCTCACCAATGCCGATGGTGGTCGACATCACCACCTTCTCCCGGTAGGGGTCAATCGGCGGGTTGGTCACCTGGGCAAACTTCTGCCGGAAAAAATCGCTGAAATTGCGCTGTACTTCGGAGAAGGCGGCCAGCGGCGCGTCATCGCCCATGGAGCCGGTCGGCTCCTTGCCGTCGCGCAGCATCGGCTTGATCACCTGCTCCAGGGTCTCATGCGTAATGTTGTGATAGCGCTGCAGGCGGTGCAGATCGTCGATGTGCAGATCGGCCTGCTGCTCGAACTGGAGCTCGATAAACTCCTGCAGGTAGTAGGTGCGGTCGGTCAGCCAGGCACTGTAAGGACTCGACGCCATCAGGTAGGTGTCGATATCGTCGGTGGTGAAAATTTTCCCCTGCTGCAGGTCGGCGGCGATCATCTCGCCGCTTTGCAACCGGCCGCGTTCCAGCACCCTCTCCGGCGGTACGCCGAGGACGCCATACTCGCTGGTGAGCAGCAGACGACCATCGGTGGTGATGACATACTTGGCCGGACGCAGGCCGTTACGGTCGAGCATACAGGCGACGTAGCGGCCGTTGGTCAAACTGACCGCCGCCGGGCCGTCCCACGGTTCCCAGGCGGTGGAGGTGTACTCGTAAAAAGAGCGCAGGCTGGCCGGCATGTGGGCAACGTTGTGCCGCGCCGGCGGGATCAGCATCCGTGCCGCCTTGAAAAAATCGACGCCGTTGGCGAGCAGAAACTCAAACATATTGTCGAGGCTGGCGCTGTCGCTGCCGACCGGTTGCAAAATCGGCAACAGGCGCTGTAGTTCCTCATCAGAGAAGATCGGGCTGTGCATGCCGGCGGCTTTGACCAGGGCATTAAAGCGGTTGGCGCGAATGGAGTTGATTTCGCCGTTGTGGGCCAGATTGCGAAACGGCTGGGCGAGCCGCCACTGCGGCAGGGTATTGGTGGAAAAGCGCTGGTGAAACAGGGCAAAACTGGTGGCAAAACGCTCGTCGGCCAGGTCGGGGAAGAGCTGACGCAGCCGATTCGGCATCACCAGCCCCTTGTAGGAGATCAGGGTGCGCGACAGACTGCTGATGTAGAAACCGGCGTCGGCGACCAGGGCGTGTTCGACCTCCTTGCGGGTTAAATAGAGCAGGGCGTCGAAGCGCTTGGTGGCAATCAGCTGGTTCGGAACGACAAAAACCTGGACGATCTTCGGCAACCGCTCCCGGGCATAGACGCCAAGGGCGACCGTGTCGAGGGGCACCTCGCGAAACAGGACGGCCTGCAGATCATTTCGTTCACAGGTCTGGATAAACAGAGCGGTTTGCACCTCTGGCTCAGTCAGAAACAGGGTGCCGACGGCGAACGCGTCCGGCAGCGACACCCCGTGCTCTTCTGCGATCTGGCGCATGAACGGTGCCGGCAGGGCGCAGAGCAGGCCGCAGCCGTCTCCGGTCTTGCCATCGGCGGCAATGGCACCGCGATGCATCATCCGTGACAGAGCGCGGATGGCATCTTCGAGCAGATCGTGCGAGGGGGTGTTACTCAAGCTGGCGAGCATGCCGAAGCCGCAGTTGTCGCGGTACTCCTCGGCCGGATTGACGGGTGGCATCATAATCGTGACTCTGCTTTATGGCGTGCGGTGTGAATGAAAAGTGTAGTTTGTTGATTTTACACGATTGCGAAGAAAAGGAAACGATTGAGAAAAAGGTATCAGAGCTCAGGTATCAGGTATCAGGTGAATCCGAAAGCTTGGTGAACGGTTCCGCTTACGGTACTGCCCGGCAAAATGGAATTTTTGTGTGGCTTGAGTCTGAAACCTGATGGCTGATACCTGCTTCAGTGAAACAGCTTGTCGATCAGCTCCTTGTAGCGGCGCTCGATGATGTGCCGTTTTTTCTTCAGAGTGTTGGTCAGCTCCTCGCCCGGTTTAAAATCCTCCGGCAGAAAGCTTAAGTTCATCAGCTTCTCGTGCGTTTTGAAGCCGTCTTTGTGATGCAGCAGGCGGTTGATCTCCTGGCGGACGCGATCGATGACCGTCTTGTCGCCGAGCAGCTCATCGTGGGCGTGCATGACTCCGTGCATCTTGTCGCGGGCAAATTCGCGCAGTTTGTCCATGTCGGGGACGATCAGGGCGGCGAGGCCTTTGCGGTCCTGGCCGACCAGCACGGCGTCTTTGATAAACGGCAGCCGGGTGATGGCCCCCTCGATGCGTGACGGGTCGACGTTTTCACCGGAAGACAACACGATAATCTCTTTGGCGCGGCCGGTGATGACCAGTTCGCCGGTGATGGTCAGCATGCCGAGGTCACCGGTGCGCAAAAAGCCGTCTTCGGTGAAGGCCTTGAAGTTTTCGGCATCGTTGTTGTAGTAGCCCGGCATCACCTGCGGCCCGTGCACCTGAATCTCGCCTTCGGTGCCGGCGGGCAGTGGCTGATCGTTTTCGTCGGCGATGCGCAGTTCGGTGCCGTCGAGGGCCGGGCCGATGCTGCCGAATACTTCGCAGTTCAGTCCCCGGGCGGTAATCGCCGGAGCGCACTCGGTCATGCCGTAGGCATTGACAATGCGAATACCCAGCGCGTCGATCCACTCATCAATATACTTCGGCAGGCTGCCACCGCCGCTGACCGCCAGGCGCAGCCGACCGCCAAACCGTTCCTGAACCAGGACAAACTTCTTCTGCGCCAGACGGTAGGGGAGGGCCAGGAGCAGCAGTTTGATCAGGGCCAGCCCCTTGACCAGCAGGGTGGCCGGCAGCGTGCGCTGACTGAAGCGCGGCAGCTGATCGAGCAGCAGGCGTCGATTGTAGCGGTAGGCGCTGGCGGCGGCGACCAGCAGGTTGAAGGCGCGCGCCTTGCCCTGTTCAGCCAGGGCATTGTTGATCCTTGTGTAGAGCGATTCCCACAGGCGCGGCACCGAGCAGACCAGGGTCGGCTGGTAGCGCTTGAGGTCGTCAGCAAAGGTTTTCACCGACGAGTAGACCGTACAGCCGCCGCTGGCGATGGCCATGTATTCGGCGGCGCGCTCGAAGATGTGCCAAGTCGGCAGTACCGACAGCCAGCGGTCGCTGCTTTTCAGGTCGACGATGCCGGGGATGACGTTGACGTTGTACATAATGTTGCGGTGAGTCAGTTGCACCCCTTTTGGCTGTCCGGTGGTGCCCGAGGTGTAAATCAGGGTGAAGGGGTCGTCGGCAGCCAGCGATTTGCTGCGGCGCTCAAAGGTGGCGATATCCGACGGGGTGATGGTGCGGTCACCGAGCAGGTCATTGTAGCAATAAAGATTGCTGAACAGTTTGTGCTCGTTCTCGCCTTCAATCAAAAAGATGTTCTGCTGTTTACGGCTGCCGATCAGTTCGGCATTCCGGTCGAGCAGGGTGTGGTTTTCGATGATCAGGGAACTGCAGCCGGAATGGTCGAGGATGTAGTCAAGCTCGCGAGTCGGGGTATCGCTGCCGCGGGGGACGCTGATGGCGCCGAGGGCGATCAAGGCAAAGTCGGTGACAATCCATTCGTAGCGGTTGTCGGCCAGCAGCAGAACCCGGTCGCCCTTGCGGATGTTGCGGGCGGCGAAGGCTCGCGCCAGCAACAACACATCTTCGTAAAATTTGTGGTAGGGGACCGAAAATTCGCAGCCAGCGGCGCGGTAGACAAACGCTTCTGCGTCAGGGACATTGCGCTGCGTACGCAGCAGGACGTCGTGCAGAGATTGTGCTTCAGTCGATGTCGTCATCAGCGCCTCAATTCGGCAATCGGGAGCCCTATCTTACGGAAAAGACGACCTCTTCGGCAAGAAAGTAAATTTTAATGTCAGGGCCTTATTCTTCCCCACTTTTTTTGAGGTCTTCACTGCGACGGCTGAGCAGGGAGTTGAGGTGTTTGTGTACGCCGCGTTGCAGAAAGTTAAAGGTGTTCTCCAGTCGGTTGACGCCGACCAGAATGGTAACGGTGAGCAGGGCGGTGGCGATGGCGGCCGGGTTGTGGCCGATGCCGGCCAGTACGCCGATAGCCGCCAGAACCCAGATAGTTGCCGCCGAGGTGACACCAAGGACCGCCCCTTCGCGGGTGAGGATCACTCCGGCACCGAGAAAGCCGATGCCGGTGACCACCTGGCCGACGACGCGCGACGGGTCGCCGAGGGCGCCGGTGACCGCCACGCCGGAGATGACAAAGACGTAAGTGCCCATGCAGATCAGGCAACTGGTGCGGATGCCGGCCGGCTTGCCGCAGAGTTGGCGCTCAAGGCCGACCACGCTGCCGCAGAACAGGGTGGTCAAAATTCCGCCCCAGGTCAGGGGAGCAATGGAGAGGTCTACGGTCAGGCCGAACAGGGACATAAAGGGACTCCGTATCGATGGCAATCATTACGCAAAGCAGTTTAGGGGTTTATTCGGGGGAAAGCAAGTTGCGCGCGCTGCCAAAAACTGCCGACAGATGTTGTTTTTGCACTGGTATTTGCGCGATTTCCTGTTTGACTTCTTTCGTACGCGTCTGTATGCTATCTCGCTTTGCTTACCGTACCCTTACTTTTTTCGAAAAGAGATCGGCGTTACCGTTATGAATGAACTGCGCAACATTGCCATTATCGCCCACGTTGACCACGGCAAGACCACCCTGGTCGATGTCATGCTGAAACAATCCGGAACCTTCCGCGACAACCAGAAGATCGTCGAGCGCGTCATGGACCGCAACGACCTTGAGCGCGAGCGCGGTATCACTATTATCTCCAAAAACCTCTCCATCCAGCGCCCCGACATGAAGGTCAATGTCGTCGACACCCCCGGCCACGCCGACTTTGGCGGCGAGGTTGAGCGCGTGCTGAAGATGGTCGATTCGGTGCTGCTGCTGGTCGACGCCTTTGACGGACCGATGCCGCAGACCCGCTTCGTGCTCAAAAAAGCCCTCACCCTCGGTCATCTGCCGGTGGTGGTGATCAACAAGATCGACCGTCCCGGCGCCCGCCCGGAAGAGGTCGTCAACATGGTCTTCGACCTGTTTTGCGAGCTCGACGCCAACGAGAAGCAGCTCGATTTCCCCATCGTCTACACCAGCGCCAAATTCGGTATCTCCAAGCTTGAGCCGGGCGACCCCGATGGTAACCTCGATGCGCTGTTTGAAATCATTCGCACCCGCGTTCCGGCACCGGACGGCGATCCGAATGCGCCGCTGCAGCTGCAGGTGGCGAGCATCGATTACGACGACTACATCGGCCGCACCGCCACCGGCAAGATCTTTAACGGCCGCATCCGCGCCGGCGAGACCGTCGCCGTGGTCGACCGCGAAGGTAAAGTCCGCAACGGCCGCGTCACCAAACTGCTCGGTTATGTCGGCCTGCAGCAGGTTGAGATTCCCGACGCCGTGGCCGGTGACATCGTCACCGTCGCCGGTTTTGACGAAGTCGGCATCGGCGAGACCATCGCCAGCCTTGCCAACCCGGTTGCCGTTCCGTACACCGCCATCGACGAGCCGACGTTGTCGATGAACTTCATCGTCAACAGCTCGCCGTTTGCCGGTCGCGAAGGCAAATTCGTCACCAGCCGCCAGCTGCGCGAGCGTCTGCAGCGCGAACTGCGCACCAACGTCTCCCTGCGGGTTGCCGACACCGACAACACCGACAGCTTCAAGGTCTCCGGCCGCGGCGAACTGCACCTCTCCATCCTGATCGAGAACATGCGTCGTGAAGGGTTTGAGATGGCGGTCTCCAAACCCGAGGTTATCTACCGCGAAATCGACGGCGTCAAATGTGAGCCGATCGAATATCTGACCATCGACGTCCCCGAGGAGTTTCAAGGCACCGTCATCGAGAAACTCGGCACCCGTAAAGCCGAGATGGTCTCCATGTCACCGATGGACGGCATCACCCGCCTCGAGTTCACCATCCCGGCGCGCGGCTTGATCGGTTTCCGCACCGAGTTCATGACCGATACCCGCGGTACCGGTACTCTTAACCATGTCTTTCACGAATACTCCCCGTACAAGGGGGCAATTCTCGGCCGCAAAAACGGCGTCCTGATCGCCATGGAGAGCGGCGAAACCGTTGCCTACTCCCTGTTCAACCTGCAGGAGCGCGGCACCCTGTTCGTCAACCCCGGTACTGATGTTTATGAGGGGATGATCCTTGGCCAGCACGCCAAGGAGAACGACCTGGTGGTCAACTCCTGCCGTGGCAAAAAGCTGACCAACGTCCGCGCCTCCGGCACCGACGAAGCGGTCCGTCTGATTCCGCCGAATATTCTCACCCTGGAGCAGGCGCTGGAGTACATCGCTGACGATGAGCTGGTCGAAGTCACCCCGAAGTCGATCCGCCTGCGCAAAAAGTACCTCGACGCCAACGAGCGCAAGAAGTACGACAAATACAAAAAGGTGTAACCTTTCGCTGCGAGCGTCTTGACCGTTTGCTTAAAACACGCTAAGTTTGCGGCGTGTTTTGGTATGCAATCGGATGAGGGGTTATGCGGGGCATGGATTACACGAATAACAAACAAACCAAGGGACCGGCCGCTTTTTTATAAAGCGCTGGTCCTTTTTTGTTTTGGCGGAGGGGGGATGGAGATCAAGGCAACCTTCAAGCCGGGGCAGAACGGCACCCGGCAGCTGGTTCAAAAGTACGGCGACCAGCTGGTCTGCGTACGCTACCGCTACGACAAGCTGCGCCAGAAGCGCTACAAGACTGTTGAGTTGATTGTCGATGAGCAGGACTGGATGCCGGGGGTGCGTTTCTCCTCGACCGAGCGGGTGCTGATACGGATCGGTTATGGTGAGGAAGAGCTGCGCGAGACGGTGAAGAAGGCGGGGGCTTTTTGGAACCCGGAGAAAAAAGCCTGGGTGCTGCCGTTTGCGCAAGTGCTCGCACTCGGGTTGGAGCACCGACTGATCGATGAAACAAGTGGTTTATAGTTTATATATCTATAAACAAGATATCCATATATAGAGACCTGGTGCCCAGATATAGAAATTGTTTCTATATCTAGATGCGGCGCCTAATAAGATGGTTACATGAATAAATGACTTGAGAAATCAATATGAAATGTGGCTCGTGTTCAAATGAATATCCTGAACCAGACATAATTGATAATGTTGCTTACTTTGTTTGCTCAAGTTGTGGTCATTTGCATGAAGTTAAAAATTATCAGGCTCTGACAAAAGATCAGATAATTGAGAAAATTGAAGCCGCCTTTACAGGAGTTACACTTGGAGACGGCATTGGCCTTTTCGAAGCTCAAGCTTTAGATGACTACGAAACCGAAGAGGTACAAAAACAACGTAGAGAGGAAGATGAAAAGATAAACTGGAAATCATTAACCTATGATCTGCTCCAGAGTTACCATAGTAGTCTTTCTTTCTTCGATGCAGATGGAATGAGATTTCATTTACCTGCATATATCATAGGGAGTATTAAAGGCAAGGTAGATGATCCAATCTTTCATTTAACATACATGGGAAGTTATATGGAGTCGAGATTGGTCTCTTTAAATGTTGGACAACGTCAAGCAATCATTGAGTACCTAACATGGTGCCTTACTGAGGATGAATATAGTTTCGATTATCCCAATATTACAAAGGCATTGGCTGAATATTGGGAAAAATAATATAAATCAAGAAGGAAAACACATGTAACCAGCCATTCCAGCGGACTCGTGACCTCGCCGCTGAATTTCACGTTAGGTGTCTCTTATGTTCACATTCGCAATTCGGCCAGGGCACAAAACAAAAGAACTTCTTATTGAGTTCCGGAAGGGTTCTGGTGATGACGAAATGGTATCTGCCATGAAGGCTGTTCTTGAAAAGGCAGATATGAAAGTTCTTGAGAAAATCGATTTGTGGCAAAACGATGAGTTTATATACAAAATGCAAAGTAAGTTTGGTGAATTTGAGCTTTCCACTAGTAATTACGGCGGCATTTTTATCCTGGCCCCTGATAATCAATTAGCAATTGAGTCTTTAGGAGCTTTGTTTTCACATTCAGAGCACTTTCAATCCGAGGTAGTGGATTTTGCGCAATACACCTAACCAAGAAATGAAGGCGGAATAAGGACCTTCCCCCGATATAGTTGACACCTCAACCTAACCAAGGGGGTGTTGAGATGGCTAAGAACAAAGGGCCGCGCAAGGTCCGCCGCTACGACAACTCGTTTAAGGTCAAGGCGGTCAAGCTTAGTGATCTGCCGGGTGTGCAAGTCAAGGATGTCGCCGAGTCTCTGGACATCCATCCGTTTATGTTGTCAAAGTGGCGGAAGCAGGTTCGCGATGGGGTGCTGACTGCTGACGATGATGTGATCATCGAGCCTAGGTCAGCAACCGAGTTGAAGCGGCTACGCCAGCTCGAGAAAGAACACATTCGCCTGAAACAGGAGCACGACCTGTTAAAAAAAGCCATCCGGTTCTGTTCCGAACGAAAGCTGAAGTCTTCGCTTTCATAGAACAGAACCGGAAACAGTATGGTGTGACTTTGATGTGCCGCGTCTACGGCCTGACGCGCCAAGGTTTTTATGCCTGGCGATCTCGCCCGGCCAGCGCACTCACTCAAGAGGATTGGCACCTGGCCAACCGGATCAAGGCGCTCTACTCTGCCAGTCGTGGAACCTATGGCAGTCCACGGATTCATCAGATGCTGCGCCGAGAGGGAAAGCGAGTCGGTCGTAAACGTGTTGAACGCCTGATGCGCTGGCTACAGATCAAAGGGCGTAGCGCTCGCATTTATCAGAAAAAAGCGCGCCTGCGTAAATACTTTTCCGGCATCCCGAACCACAGCCGGGGTGTGACGCTCACCCGTCCAAATCAGGTTTGGCTGGGTGATATTTCCTACTTGAAGGTCGGGCGTCGCTGGAGTTACTTGGCAGTAGTTTTAGATAAATATTCAAGGCGCGTGGTGGGCTGGAAGTATGGCCCGCGCAAAGATCTGGACCTGACCATGGCGGCATTTGACCGCGCTGTGAAGGAGCGCGAACCGGCCCCTGGTCTGATATTCCATACGGACCGGGGGACCGAATACGGGGCGTTTGAATTCCGAGACCGGTTGCGCGAACTTGGTTTCACCCAGAGCATGAATCGTCCATCGGCGAAAATGGCAGATAATTCCACCATGGAATCGTTTTTCCACTCCATGAAGGCCGATGGTGTCCATGGTGCAACGTTCAAAGATGGGCGATCTGCGGCGGGTTTTGTTAGGTGGTACATGCCATTTTACAACAGCAGAAGATTACACTCTTCACTGGGCTACAGGTCGCCAGTTGAATTTGAAGAGGTAAACTAACCAGAAACCAGTGTCAATTTTAGCGGGGGAACATCCCGAAAAGTAGCGTCGTTGTTCTCGAAAAGGTCTCTACTAGGCCGAAGTGGAGCGTCGTCGCCGCTTATCTCAAGCCGTTAGCAAGTCGAATTATGAAAACAATAAAATACATAGCAATATTCACCTGCGGGTTTTTACTAGGCTCCTTTGTCGTGCTCAAGCTTTTGGCAATAAAAGACGTAGATATAACTTCATTTCCTTATCTGAATGAAACCGTAATACTTGAAGAAGGTGCCCGAGTTGAACAAAACGGCATAGCAATCCAACTACCAAAGAACATTGAAATGAATTTGGTCTATCGCATGCCTGAAGGGTTGGAATTTTACAGCATTCCAGTTCATTTCGATTATTCAAATGAACCAAAAATCGACTACGTTTCAAAGAAAAACCAAAGGACAAGTTATTTTTACGGTTTAAAAGAAGTTCAAAAATAAAAGGCCTTGCTAACGAATAAGGATAGATTGCGCGAGGAACGAGCCGCGATCTTATCCATGGTTGGACAAGCCCGGCCACATATATAAGCAAATATCTTTTTTTGAATTTCAGGGATTCGAAGTGCTGA
>Ga0209231_1000896_pt1 | contig 13487 bp, 14 predicted proteins | sample Deesub45470m_DNA_FD_188086 | JGI IMG/M metagenome (GOLD analysis project Ga0209231, IMG submission 188086) | Deep subsurface microbial communities from North Pacific Ocean - 450_OLKR46/470m Metagenome (SPAdes) (version 2) | ecosystem: Environmental > Terrestrial > Deep subsurface > Unclassified ... | reverse complement strand
CCTCGGTCAGAACATGAAGCGGCGGTGGTGGCATCCGTAGGGTGAATCAGCCAATCGACCCCCGCGCAACACTTTTCTGCCAACCCCGTGAGCAATTACGCGGGAACAGGCCGCGTAGTTAAATTCCTGTTAGCCACGCCTAAAGCCCGTCGTTGCCCTGCCGTTATGACAGCTATCAAAGGTTCGGGAGACGACAGATGAAGCCGATCAGGATTGTGGTTGTCGACGATTCGCTCACCATCAGGGCGATGATCGAGACGTTGCTGGAGCGCGACCGCCGGGTTCAGGTGGTCGGGATCGCCCGCAATGGCGAGGAAGCGATCGACATGATCCGGCTGGAAAAGCCCGATGTCGTGACCCTCGACATCGCTATGCCCGGCAAGGATGGCATGGCGATATTGGACGAGATCATGGACATGGACCCATGCCCGGTCATCATGCTGTCCAGCCTGATGCGCGAAGGCGCACCGATCGTCGCTGAAGCGATGGACCGGGGCGCCGCCGCCTGCTTCAACAAGGCGATGATCGTGCGCGAAGCCACGCGCTTTATCACTCTGATCAAGGCGGTAGCGCACGGTCTGGTGGAGATGGATGCGGAGCCAGTCGCGATTGCGGCTTGAGCTATATCGAATTTTCAAATCGTAAACGCCGCATGATCAATTGTTCACAGACTGCGGTAGTTTATTCTCAGTGGCTGACTCATAAAGAAGCGGTTTGATTACAGTCGCTTGCGATTCTGCGGGTGATTTGGTTGACGGATGCGATGAAAAGCCAAGTGGTGGCGCTTTCGATGGTTCGTTCGAAGTCCTTGGCGAGGCGGCGGTTGCGGTTCAGCCATGCGATTGTCCGCTCGACTACCCAGCGGCGTGGCAGAAGCTTGAAGCCCTTGGCGGCGTCGGAGCGCTTAATTATGTCCAAGGTCCATGTGCCGATTTTGGTGAGCGCGGTGCGCAGTTTGTCCCCGGCATATCCCCCATCGGCGAAGACGTGACGCAACCACGGGAAGGTTTGGCGGATGCTGGCAAGGACGTCAGGCGCACCGTCGCGATCCTGGATATCGGCGGTGTGAACGATGGCACCGACCAGCAGGCCCTGCGTGTCAGTGACGATGTGCCGTTTGCGACCCTTGATCTTCTTGCCCGCGTCAAAGCCCCGTGGGCCGCCACTTTCTGTCGTTTTCACACTTTGGCTATCGATGACACCTGCGCTGGGAGAAGCTTCCCGACCCATCGCTTCACGTGCCATTAGCAGCAGGGCGTGGTTGATCGATTTCCACACACCCATTGCGCTCCATCGGTAGAAATAATGCTGTACAGTGGTCATGGGCGGAAATAGCCCTGGCGGCAGCATCCGCCACGGCAGTCCGCCCCGAAGCAGATAAAGGATCGCCTCGACAATCTGCCGGTAATCCCAAACTGGCGGACGACCGAGCTTCGAACGCGGTGGGAGCAGCGGTTCCAAAATCGCCCATTCCGCGTCAGTCAGATCACTTGGCAAAAGCAGTTCGGCTCTGGCATACTGCCGCCGGGTGGTGTCGGTCCACATGTGTCACTCCGTCGTCGTTTCGCAACTCCGACTGAATCACATCTCGCTGATATCACCCAACTCCTTTTTCGGTCAGCCTCTCATCTATTTCTGAAATGCTCGCAGCCCATTCGCTATATTTATGAGGATACGCCCGAAAAGATAGTTGTGCTGTTAATGCATTTACGAATTCTTCCGACGGTGTATAATTCTCACGACCGTATCCAGTCATAAATACGCTTGATGCTGTGATATCGTTGGCAACGCTGGAAAGATATCTCTCTGCATTAGACGTTATTATTTCTGTTGGGCCGAACAAATCGATCAGTTCTGGCTGAAATACATCGCTCCGTACATATAATATGTCTTGGTAAAATGTCGACAATGCGGGAATACAATCTTTCAGAAAACTATCTCCAAGAGCAAGAAGGCGCCGATCTGACTCGGCCTTTCTGTTGAGAGAAATGACTATATTGTCGATGTTTCCTGGCAAAAATGGACGATTGTCGAAAAATTTAAAGCTATCATCAGCGACCGCAAAGTGTTTTTCCGGCATTCTTATACGTAAATCTGCCATGTTGGATAGGTCACCGGGCCGGGAACACTCAGACATCTCCATATGATCAATAGGATCATGGACGTGACCCAAGGCTTGTAATATCCCGCGCGCGACAACAATATTTCCGAATGCCGTCATATGTGTATCATGCTTACAAAAGACTTGATCTACATTCTTTGAGGCAAGCAGGGCATCCCGCGCATAAAAGATATTATTGTTGCCAGAAATCTTTAATGGCTCAGCATAATGTCTATCGAATAAGCTGACTACTTGATCAGCGATTGCATCCGGCAAAAATTCTACCATCACCACCGGCTTTGATGGGAAGGTGACGTGAGCGTAAGCTATGCTCCGGTCAGCGCAAAATTTGTTCCTCGCAAGGAGGTTAGAGACGAAATTCTCTATCGAATTTCCAACGGGATCTCGTTTGCCGGTGAGAAAGTCGAATTGTCTTTGCCCGCCCTGCCAGAGAAATAACCAATCGTCTTTGCCAAAGAGTACATTGTTAACAACTTCCCCAACACCGCTCATCGAAGCAAACCTTAACTCGCATAACGTGTCGCATCATATGATGCATGAGCGAGCTATAGAGCATATCATGAATACGACAATGTGCAGTGGGACCGTCTCCCGCCGGACGATTTCGAACAATTGCCGCTGTGTAAAATGGTATCTGGCTTCGTGCGCGAAGGCGCGCCGATCGTCGCTGAAGCGATGGACCGGGGCGCCGCCGCCTGCTTCAACAAAGCGATGATCGTGCGCGAAGTCACGCGCTTCGTCACTCTGATCAAGGCGGTGGCGCATGGATGCGGAGCCAGTCGCGATTGCGGCCTGAACGCAATATAAAGGGGGAAGAGGCCAATGGCTTCTTCCCCCTTTTTTTATGCGTCACGCATCAGCGCGCGGATGGTTTGGAACTGGCGAGTGCCATGGCGTTGGCGGCACCGCTGGCGGGCTGTACCGGCCCGTCTTTCCCCGAAATATAATAAGCGCTCAAAGTGGCGACGCCCAAGACGATCACCAATCCCAATATGGCGCGATTGCCTCTGCCCGACCTTTGTCCAGAGTTGGTCCGACCGTCATCATCACCTTTGCGCATATCTTATTCTCCATCGGGTGTATCCGTGAGGGATAATCACTACCGAACCCCGGTGTTCCTGCGCAAAATGGTGATATTTTGTTGCTGAACCAGTCCCTTAGTTACTCAATAAGCAGATCAGGACGCGAGCGCTTTAGGCGCATTACGCAAGGCACTCAGATCGATCATACCGGCAAATTCTACGCCCATTCGGTCGCCCTTCGACCATTTGGCGGTGGCATTGACCGATTGGCCTTCTGCCAACTCGATGGCGAACAAAGTGCCGGATGGCACATTCCATAGCCCTTCGATCAGCGCGCCAGTGGCCGAGATGTTGCGGACCCGACCCGTGTAGACATGGCCTTGGTGGTGAATGGCCACGGTTCGCAACATGGTCTTGCGACTGGGCCGACTGGATTTAAAGCCGTCCATCGCCACGTTGGCGCCATGCGTGTCGTGGCTTGCCATGACATCGACGAAGGGCATGGGGCGGCCATAGATATAGCCTTGAACATGGCTGCACCCCAATTGGCGGATCAGCGCCAGTTCGTCTTGCGTTTCCGCGCCTTCAGCGGTCGTATCCATCCCCAGCGCCTCCGCCAGGCTGACGATCGCCTTGATGATGGCGCTATTGCGGCTGCCCTTGATGGCCGCGCCCCGCACGAAACTCTGGTCGATCTTGATCTTGTCGAACGGCGCCTTCTTCAAATAGCCGAGCGAGGAATAGCCCGTCCCGAAATCATCCAGCGCCAATCGCACGCCCAGTGCCTTCAATCGCGCGAACATGGCGTCGGTGCCATCATCGTCGTTCAGGAAGACATTTTCGGTGATTTCAAGTTCGAGACGTTCGGGGGCCAGTTGCGACGCGGCGAGCGCATTCATGACCGTGGACGGAAAGCCGATATTGGCAAATTGCGTCGGCGAAACGTTGACTGCAACGCGAATGCCATCGTCCCATTGCGCTGCGTCTCGACAGGCGGTGTGTATGACCCATTCGCCGATCTGACTGATCATCCCGCTATCTTCGGCGATGGGAATGAACAAGGCGGGCGAAATCGGCCCCCGCACGGGATGAGTCCAGCGCAACAGCGCTTCATATCCAGTGATCTGATCTGTCCGCAATGACACGACGGGTTGATAGGCCAGATGCAGGCCATCGCTGGCCAGCGCATGGCGAAGATCCTGTTCCAGGCGACGGCGATCTTCGGCGTCGGCATGCATTTCCGACGAATAGAAGCGATGCCTGCCCCGGCCGTCACCCTTCGCCGCATAGAGCGCAAGGTCGGCGTTGCGAATAAGCGCGTCGGCCGTGGCCCCATCCTGGGGCGCACAGGATATGCCGATGGATACGCCGATGACGACGGCATTGCCTTCGATCGAATAGGGCTGGGCCACCGCGTTGATGATGGTCTGGGCCAGAAGGGCCAATGCATCCCGGTCATGATGTCCAGGCAGCAATATCTTGAACTCGTCGCCACCCTGACGCCCGACCAACCCCTTGTCGCCGACGGTGCGTTTAAGTCGCTGGCTGACCTGGCGCAGCAGCGCGTCTCCTGCGGGATGGCCCAGCGTGTCATTGACCAGCTTGAACCGATCAAGGTCCAGCATCATCAACGCGCAATCGCCCGGTCGGCCCGGCCGCTCCGTGACCGCCTGCTCCAAGGAACTGAGCATCTGGATACGATTGGCAAGGCCGGTGAGGGAATCGAACTGGGCAAGGCGCGTCACTTCGGCCTGACTGCGGCGCATTTCGGTCAGATCCGTGCCGCTGCCGCGAAAGCCATGAAATTGCCCATATTCGTTAAACACCGGCTGGCCGGAGATCGACCACCATCGCTCTTCCTTCGCCATCGCCGCGCAGACCGAGAGGTCGGAAAAGCCAGTCCGCGCCGACAGATGAAAGCCCAGTGTGCGCTCCCCGTCGCCTTGCTGCCTGTCGCCCGGCCGGATGATTTCCGTCATCGGGCGGCCGATCAGCGCGCCTTCGCGCGCATCAAGCGTTTGCGCCAGCGTATCGGATATGTAGGTCAGGCATCCGTGTCGGTCGGTTTCCCAGAACCAGCCCCGCCCGGTGCGCTCATGCTCCCACAATAGTCGGTCGGAACGCTGCGCGCGCAAATCCTGTCGATGCCGTTCGATGGCGCAGTCCCGATCAACCGTGGCTTGCCGCACCGTCGCAACAGCCATCACGATCACGCAACACAACAACATGCCGATGTGCGTGACACCGGCATTGTCCGTCACGGCCACCAGCAAAAGGCCGAGAAAATAGCCGATCCCCAACAGACGCCTGTCGCCGAAAATGCAGACAGACAATAGAGCGACGGCCAATTCGGGGACTGCCAAAAGAAAAGCAGGTGCCGACGCCGCTGCGGGTGCCTGCCCCAGCCAGAGGCTGAAGCAGAGCCCCGACAAAAACACCATCGGCAACATCAGCCGATTCTGGATATGGGGCTTGACTGCTTGAAACGACGCCTGGCGCGGGGCGATCATCAAGACGCCGTCCACCAGCAACATGATAGCGAGGACTACGGCCTGCTCCCGGTCCCCGGCGCGATAGAAGGGGATATGCAGGAGGCTGACGATGCAGATCTTCGCCAGCAGGATCAACGGCCACAAGCGCGCGATCGGCGCGAACGCTCCCGAAATCCAGGATGCAGAAACCTCGGTTCCGCTTTCCGTCAGGCCCAGTGCGACCATCAAGGTCATCGGCCGCGAAGACGGATCGGACAAGGAAGCGCGCAATGGATTCATGCGCCCGACAATAGCGCCAAGTCGTTGACAGAGGCTTACTACCCGAACTCCTGTAATCATAAGATTACATCATCGGGTCAGGCAGTAGCGCCCGCTACTCAGACACGCATCGGCATAAGGACATACAGGGCGGGACTGGCATCATTCTCGCGAATCAAGGTCGGTGCGGCGGCATCGGCCAGATGCAGCTCGACCAGATCGCTGTCGATCTGCCCCAATATGTCGAGCAGATAGCGCGCGTTGAACCCGATATCGAAGCCCTCGCCCTGGAAGGCGCCGGGTACTTCTTCGGCCGCCGTGCCGTTTTCCGGGCTGGTCACCGACAGGGTGATCTTGTCGCGGTCGAGGCTCATCTTGACCGCGCGGGTCTTTTCGGTCGCGATGGTCGCGACGCGATCGACACCTTCTTCGAAGCCACGCGGGTCGATCTTGAGCAATTTGTCGTTCGCGGTCGGGATGACGCGGCTATAATCGGGGAAAGTACCGTCGATCAGCTTGCTGGTCAGGATCGCGCTGCCCAGCCCGAAACGGATCTTGCTCGCCGACAGCGCGATCTGGATCGAGCCATCGACTTCGTCGAGCAGCTTGCGCAGTTCGGCGATGCATTTGCGGGGAATGATGATGCCCGGCATACCGTCCGCACCATCAGGGCGAGGCACGGTGATGCGGGCCAGGCGGTGGCCGTCGGTCGCGGCGGCGCGCAAAACCGGCTGGCCGTCGTCGGCGACGTGGAAATAGATGCCGTTCAGATAATAGCGCGTCTCTTCGGTCGAGATCGCAAAGCGCGTCTTGTCGATGATCTGCTTCAATGTCTCGGCCGGCAGTTCGAAGCTGGTCGGCAGTTCGCCTTCGGCAATGACCGGAAAGTCGTCGCGCGGCAGGGTGGACAGGTTGAAGCGCGCGCGCCCGGCCTGGATCAGCATCTTGCCCTCGGCCGCCTGCAGCGAGACCTGGCTGCCTTCGGGCAGTTTGCGCGCGATGTCGAACAGCGTGTGCGCCGAAATGGTCGTCGCGCCGGGCTGCTCGACTTGGGCTGCGATACTGTCCACGATCTGCAGGTCGAGGTCGGTCGCCATCAGCTTGATCGCGCCATCGGCCGATGCTTCGATCAACACGTTGGACAGGATGGGAATAGTGTTCCGGCGCTCGACCACCGACTGGACGTGGCTCAGGCTCTTGAGGAGCGTTGCGCGTTCGATGGTGGCCTTCATGTCCCTGATCTGTCCGTTTCTTTTTAAGCCGATAGCCAGGATTCGGTCGAATCCCGGCGACAATGATGGATGGTTCTTCATAACCGCTGTTGCGGCGTGGGCAAGCACTCGCTCACCCTTTCGCGCTGCACCAGGGTTGCAAATGGGGACAGGTTGGGCTTTGCCGTTCGGATGCGCGCTGCCTTTTTACTCCTGACGGCCCTGCTGCTTGCGATCGCGCCAGCCTCGGCACGCGATTCTCTTGGAATATTCGACGGTTGGGGCGCCTTTCGTGACCCGGCGACGCCGCGTTGCTATGCCATCGCCCAATCGGTGATGCGCGGTGGAAGGCGCGGCAAAGGCTTTGCCTCCGTCGGCACCTGGCCGCGCCAGCGGGTGCGCGGGCAGATTCACCTGCGCCTCAGCCGCGCCCGGTCGGACAAGGCGCCGGTGACGCTGAGCGTGGGCGAGCGCCGATTCTCCCTGGTCGCAGGCAAGGTTGACGCCTGGGTCGCGGACGCGCGCGGCGATGCGGCGATCATCGCAGCCATGCGATCAGCCAGCAGCATGAGCGTGCAAAGCATCGACGCGCTGGGCCGCGCCTTTGCCGACAGCTACGCCCTGCGCGGCGCGGCGACGGCGATCGATGCAGCGGCGCTGGGCTGCGCACGGGTGCGGTAGGCGCGCGCTTTCACATTTTGTGAAAATCGACTATGGGCGCGGCTATGCAATCAGCCGCCAACCTTGTCATGCCGATTCCCGGCCTCATCGATCCTGTGCCCGTGCCCCGCGCCGTCACGCCCCGCGCGGATGGCCGCACCGACCTGCTCGGCCTGTCGCGCCCGCAGATCAAGGCCGTGCTGGAGGAGGCAGGGCTGGACGGGAAAGCGGCCAAGCTGCGCGCCAAGCAGCTGTTCCACTGGCTCTATCATCGTGGCGAGACCGATTTCGAGGCTATGACGGACCTTGCCAAGCCGATGCGCGGCTGGATGGCCGAGCGCTTCGTCGTCGGCCGACCGGAGGTGGTGGAGGCGCAAGTTTCCAACGATGGCACCCGCAAATGGCTGCTCCGCTCGGATGACGGGCAGGATTATGAGATGGTGTTCATCCCCGATGCGGATCGGGGAACGCTGTGTGTGTCGAGCCAGGTCGGCTGCACGCTGAACTGCCGTTTCTGCCATACCGGCACGATGCGTCTGGTGCGCAATCTTACGCCGGGCGAGATTGTCGGCCAAGTCATGCTGGCGCGGGATGCGCTGGGCGAATGGCCCAAGGGCAATATGGGCAGCAACGTCGCGGTGCTGGACGACGAAGACGAGGACGCGCCGCAATATTCGCCTGATGGGCGGATGCTGACCAATATCGTGATGATGGGCATGGGTGAGCCGCTCTATAATTTCGAGCATGTGCGCGATGCGCTCAAGGTCGTGATGGACGGCGATGGCCTCGCGCTTTCGCGCCGCCGCATCACGCTTTCGACCAGCGGCGTCATCCCGATGATGGCGCGCGCGAGCGAAGAGATTGGCGTGAACCTCGCCGTCTCGCTCCATGCCGTAACCAAGGAAGTGCGCGACGAACTGGTGCCGCTCAACAAGAAATATGGGATTGAGGAGCTGCTCCAGGCCTGTGCCGACTATCCCAAGGCAAGCAATGCCCGGCGCATCACATTTGAATATGTGATGATCCGCGACAAGAATGACAGCGACGAGGATGCCCGCGAACTGGTGCGGTTGCTGCGCAAATATAAGCTGCCCGCCAAGGTCAACCTGATCCCGTTCAATCCTTGGCCGGGCAGCGATTATGAATGCTCGACGCCCGATCGTATCCGCGCGTTCAGTTCCATCGTGTTCGAAGGCGGCATTTCCGCGCCGGTCCGCACCCCGCGCGGGCGCGATATCATGGCGGCCTGCGGCCAGTTGAAGTCGGCGAGCGAGAAGAAGAGCCGGGCCGAACTCGACCGGCTGGCAGCGGAGAAGCAAGCGGCGCTGGGATGACGCGCGCCGGTTACGTGCGCCCAGTAAGGCACGAAACGATAGCCCCGCCCTGATCCGGCGGGGTTTTTCTTTGGGGGACTGATGATGACGGATGACGAGATCGAACGGCTGGCGACGGGCTTTTGCGATTGCACTCTGCCCAAGGCCGCATGGACCCATGGCGCGCATTTCGCGACCGCGCTCTGGCTGATCCTGACGCGCGCCGACATCGATCCGGAACGCGACATGCCCGCGATGATCCGGCGCTATAATCAGAGCGTCGGCGGGGTGAACAGCGACACGGGCGGCTATCATGAAACGATCACCCAGGCGTCGCTGCATATGACCCGCGCTTTGCTGGCCGTATTGCCGGCGGACGCGACACCCGCAACCGCCTTTGCCGCCCTGATAGCGTCGCCGCTTGGGAACAAGGACTGGCTGTTCAATTACTGGTCGCGCGAGACGCTGATGGCCCCTGCGGCACGGCGCGCCTGGATCGAACCCGACATACAGCCGCTCCCAGCATAGAAAAAGGGCGGCCCTTTGCAGGACCGCCCTTCGTCATTTCAACGGATCCGCAAGGATCAGAAGCGGAAGCCGACGCCGACCATCGCGGCGTCACGGCCACCGATATTCTGCTCATATTCGGTGCGCTGATATTCGGCCGAGATATAGGTCGACGGGGTCGCCGCGAATTCCAGACCACCACCGAAGCGGACGCCTTCCAGGCCAGCGCCGTCACCATCGACTTCGAAGCGGGTGGTGGCATAGCCGACCTTGCCGAACGCCAGGACGCGCGGCGTGGCGACGAAGCCAAGGCGCAGCGACGCAGCGAGATCGCGGCTGACGTCCAGGCCGAAATCGTCGACCGTGGTGTCGCCCAGGCTGACTTCGATGCCGCCGGTGACGCGAGGGGTCAGCGCCAGGTCGTAACCAGCGGTCACGCCATAAGCGAAGCCTTCTTCGCCGCCGATCTTGTCATAGCCCATGGTGACGCCAGCGCGCGGCCCGGTGAAGGGTGCAGCGTCCTGAGCGACGGCAGGGGTTGCAACAACGGCAGCAGCAATAGCTGCGAAAATCACAGTCTTCATAAATTCCTCGATATTATTATATTGCCTGACATAGTTTATCGTCAGGCTATTTGGTTCGACGCGAAGATTTCATGGCGCCATATGCGCCATGTTTATCCTATCCATGATTGCTTTTATTTTTAGCGATCATGAACGCGATCCGCATCGGCATCGCGTGATTGCCATCTAGGTGCGCCCTGTTGATTTGCAAAGGGGCTGGATTGTAAGTGGTCATGATTCTTGATTTATGTTGCAAAAGTGTGACATTGACAGCCATCGGGCTGGGTGCCGACTGTCATACAGGCTTCGTGGATTTTCCCCGAAAAAGGCGTAAGGTTGCGCCAATGGATAGCCCCACTCCCACCGACGGCATCACCGTCAAGCGCCATCGGCTTTCGACCCGGTTGTGGCATTGGCTGAACGCCGCGCTGCTCTATGTCCTGTTCACCAGCGGCCTTGGCATCTTCAACGCCCATCCCCGCCTCTATTGGGGGCAGTATGGGGCGAATTTCGACCATGCCTGGTTGGAACTGGAGCGGTTTCCCGGTTGGATCACCTTGCCTGGCCTTTATAATCTGGCGATGTCGCGCCACTGGCATCTGACCGCCGCACCGATCTTTGCCTTCGCGCTGCTATTCTACATGCTCTGGAGCCTCGCCAACCGGCATGTGACCCGCGACCTCGCATTCCGCCGCTATGATCTGCGCCCGCGCCACATCTGGCAGGATATAAAGGACCATGCCCGGTTGCGTTTCCCGACGGGGCAAGCCGCGCTGCGCTACAATGTCCTGCAGAAGGCCAGCTATGTCGGCGTGATCTTCATTCTGTTGCCGCTCGTCATCCTGACCGGGCTGACCATGGCACCGGGCATGAATGCGGCTTGGCCCTGGCTGGTCGACCTGTTCGGCGGGCGGCAATCGGCGCGTTCGCTGCATTTCATCGCTGCCTTTGCGCTGGCCGCATTTTTCATCGTTCACATCCTGATGGTGATCCTGGCCGGACCGATCAACGAAGTGCGATCCATGATTACCGGGCGATACCGGGTGCCGGAGTAACGACCATGATCCTGACTCGCCGCATGGCGCTGCTCGGCGCTGGCGCCATGCTCACCGGCTGCGACCGGCTGGCCAGCCATGACAGCGTGCGAGAGGCGCTTTTCTCGGCCGAAAATTTCCATCGCTGGGCACAGCGCAGCCTGATGGCCCGCGACGCGCTGGCGCAGGAATTTCGCCCTGACCAGATTTCGCCGATTTTCCGCGCCAATGGCACCGCAAATCCCAATACGCCCGCCTATAAGGCGTTGTGGCGCAATGGCTTTGCCGACTGGCGACTGGCCGTCACCGGCCTTGTCGAACGGCCGCTGTCCCTCTCCCTTGCCCAGCTACGGACTCTGCCGCATCGCGAGCAGATTACCCGCCACGACTGCGTCGAGGGATGGAGCGCGATCGGCAAATGGCGTGGCGTACCGCTGCGCACGATAGTGGAGGGCGCTCGGCTGCGCGATAGCGCGCGCTATCTCGTGTTCCGCTGCGCCGACGATATGGGCGGCGGACGGCCCTATTATGAAAGCATCGACCTGATCGACGCCTTCCATCCCCAGACCATCCTCGCCTTTGCGCTGAATGACGCACCCCTGACCGTCGCCAATGGTGCCCCGGTGCGGCTGCGCGTCGAACGGCAGCTTGGCTATAAACAGGCCAAATATCTGATGGGGATAGAGGCGGTCGCGACGCTGGACGGGATCGGCAAGGGCAAGGGCGGTTTCTGGGAGGATGTCGCGGGCTATGACTGGTATGCGGGCATTTGACGCAAGCTGTCCGGGGTGACAAGGTAACGGCATGAGACTGTTCGAGCGGGTGTTGGGGCGACTGGTCACACGGGGCCAGCTAACGGTAACTTATGCGAATGGACGACGCTTTGTCGTTGGACAGCCCGATCCTGCCTTTCCCGACCTGGCGCTGCGATTTCACGATGGCCGCGTGCCCTTCGACATCGTTCGCGATCCCCGGTTGGGGATGGCCGAAGCCTGGATCGACGGCCGCATCGCCATCGAAGGCGGTGGCATCCTGGAATTCATATCCCTGATCCGGGCCAACACCCCCTGGGAAAGCGGCCGGTCGATCGACGCCAAAAGCCTGTTGACGCGCAGCATGGGCAGCGTGCGCCAAAAGCTGTGGCGCGCCAATCACAAGGCGCGGTCGAAGGCGAATGTCGCGCATCATTACGACCTGTCCGGGGCGCTCTACGCGCTCTTCCTCGACCGGGACCGCCAATATAGCTGCGCCTATTTCCCCGATGGCGACAATGAAGCCGGCATCAGCCTGGAGCAGGCGCAAGAGGACAAGAAGGCGCATATCGCGGCCAAATTGCGGCTCGAACCGGGGATGAAAGTGCTGGACATCGGCTGCGGCTGGGGCGGGATGGCGCTGTATCTGCACCGTACCTGCGGCGTCGATGTGACGGGTATCACCTTGTCGGAGGAACAGCTCAAGGTCGCACGGCAAAGGGCGGTCGATGCAGGCGTCGCCGATCATGTCCGTTTCGAACTGATCGACTATCGCGACATGACGGGCGCATTCGACCGGATCGTGTCCGTTGGCATGTTCGAACATGTCGGCACCGCCCATTATCGCAGTTTCTTCAGCAAGTGCCGCGACCTGCTGACGGCTGAAGGCGTCATGCTGGTCCACACGATCGGGCGGATGGGCGGCCCCGGCGTCACCGACGCCTTCACCCAGAAATATATCTTCCCTGGCGGCTACATCCCCGCCTTGTCGGAAATGATCGCGGGCAGCGAAGGCACGCGGTTGATGGTGACCGATGTTGAGGTGTTGCGGCTCCATTATGGGCTGACCATCCGCCAATGGTATAAGCGGACCATGGCGCATCGCGCCGAGATCGTTGCACTGTATGACGAGCGCTTCTTCCGGCTGTGGACCTTCTACCTTGCCGGGGCAGCCACGGTGTTCGAGCATGGTGGCATGGTGAATTATCAGGTCCAATATGCGCGCGACCGACGCGCACTACCCATCACCCGCGACTATATGCTGGAGGCCGAGGCCGCGCTGGCCGGACGCTGAATGCTGCCTGACAAGGCCATTCGCTGACGGTTCAGCCGACGGGCGCCATTCTCCCCGTCATGCCCCGCCCACCCTGCGGGGTGGATAAGGAGAGAGCACATGAACATTTTATGGAAGGGCGCGGCTGCGGTGAGCCTCGCCATCGCAGGGATTGCCGCGGCAGCCCCCGCGCAGGCGCAATATCATGGCGGCTATCGCGACGGATGGCGGGGCGATCGTGATCGCGGATGGGACAACCGCCGTTGGGACCTGTCTCTTA
>Ga0209231_1000894_pt1 | contig 13522 bp, 9 predicted proteins | sample Deesub45470m_DNA_FD_188086 | JGI IMG/M metagenome (GOLD analysis project Ga0209231, IMG submission 188086) | Deep subsurface microbial communities from North Pacific Ocean - 450_OLKR46/470m Metagenome (SPAdes) (version 2) | ecosystem: Environmental > Terrestrial > Deep subsurface > Unclassified ... | reverse complement strand
ATCGCTGGTGATGCCATCTGCCAGTGCCGTATCTACTGTGAGCCCGAAGGATGGGGTTACCGCTGCGGTATCAACCGTGATTGCTGCGGCGTTATTCACTACGGCGCTTAAGTTACCTGCCACGTCGGTCTGACGAACCTGAACTGCACCGATTGCGTAGGTGGTACCTGCGCCACCTGATCCAGGCAGTGTAAAGCTGGCGCCTGTTCCGGCAACCCAACCTGCACCGATGTTGTATTCCCATGTGGCACTAGCTTCAAGACCCGTCACATTGACGAGACCGTTGCTGGTAACACCATCCGCTGCAGCCGTATCTACGGACAGCGCAAAGGCAGGAGTGACTGCAGCCGTGTCGACGGTGATTGCTGCGGCGTTACTGGTCACCGTACTTGTTGTGCCAGCCACATCGGTTTGGCGAACCTGAACCGCGCCTGCCGCGTAAGTGGTACCCGCGCCGGCCGAACCAGGCAGTGTAAAACTGGTACCTACCCCGGCAACCCAACCTGCACCGATGTTGTATTCCCATGTGGCGCCAGCCTCGAGAGCGCCCACATCGACAGTACCCACATTGGTGATGCCGTCAGCCAGCGCACTGTCGGTTGCCAATGCAAGCGTTGGGGCTGCAACCTGCGTATCGACAGTGATAGCAGCCGCATTCTTAGCGGATACGGCGGTAACGTTACCCGCAACGTCGGTTTGACGGACCTGCACTTGATTGATCGCGTAAGTTGTACCTGCCGCCGTTGGCGCTGCGGTCAGCGCGAAGGTGGTAGTGGCTTCTGCTTGCGCCGCACTCCATGTATTACCAGAATCGGTACTGTATTGCCATGTCGCACCTGCATCGATGCCAGTTACATTGATGGTGCCATTATTTGTGATGCCGTCAGCACCCGCACTGTCCACCGCTAAAGAGAATCCTGGCGCTAGCGGTGCTGTGGTATCCACCAGCACATCGAGTGTAGACAGAATATTATTCAATGCAACGGAAACGGGAGCGCCCCCTACTGCATTGACGATAGTTCCGCCATTCAGAGCAATCGAACCGGGCGTGATAGCAATACCGTTAGCATCCGTTTCTAGTGCTTGCACGGTATAAAGGAAGTGCAGCACCGTCGTCGTACTTGTGCCTGCATCATACACAGCGCTAAATGGCCCCGCGTTGTCCATATTGAACGCGACCGTGGGCGTGCCGCCAACGGTCACCGGACCCGAATAGGTGACGACGATGTCGATGATGCCGCCAGCTTTGAAAGAACCGGCAACAGCATCCACCGAAGTTACAGCAGCGGTGGTTACCAGAGATACGGTATCAATTGCAATTGCATTTCCTGCACCGGTCAAGTCATCGGTTGTGACGGTCAAGGTGCCGCCCACGCCCGCATAGGCAACGCCGTTTTGGCCGTTGGCCAGCGTGGTGTTGATATCCGCGGTAGTCCCGGACAGCGTGACGGTGGACGTGCCATTGGCACCCGCAACAATCGTGACCCCGGGAGCCAGCGCGCCGAGCGTCAGTGTGCCTGCATCCACCGCCAGGGTGGTTTGCACGACAGCCGTATCGGCATCGGCGACGCTGATGCCTGTAATCGTAGCGACATTGGCCACAACAGCTTGCGCACCCGGCACGGTATTCACAGGCGCGTTGTTGACGGCTGTGATGTTAAGGACAGTACTTGCCGTGCCGGTCGCCGTAGCAGTTCCAGAGGCATCATTTGCGACCATGGTCAGCGTTATGCTGGCAGCCGGAATCGGGTTGACATCGGTAAAGGTCAGTGAGTTACCAGAAGCCGCGCTGGTGAGAAAGCTATTCAGTTGCGCTGTGGTACCGTTCAGCACCAGACTATTCGTGCCATTGCCACTGGCAATAGTCACGCCGGAAGTGCCAACCACTGCATTCAACACACCCTCGGGCAGATTGGTGGACAACGTCACGCTGGCAATAGCTGCCAGACCCGCTCCGCCCGACTGGCCTGCGCCATCCGCATCAGTGACAGTCAAACCTGTATTGATCAGATCCAGCGCAACACCCTCTGTCGCTGCCGTAAGCGCGGTCATCGTCACGACAGGCGCGTCATTTATCCCAAGGAAAGTTGCAGTCACCGCGACATCGGTTTGCGAGCGCAAATCTCCTGCGTTCAGCCACGTGCTATCAACATTATCAATCGCACGCGTGTTGAATAGTGTTTGCAAACCATTCGCATCAGCGGCCGGTTTGAAATAAACCTTACCATCCCCGAGAGTAATCCGGTTATTTTCAACATAGATACCATCAATACGAATGGTTATCGAATACGTTCCCGCAAGAAGAGATGCGCCTGTATATAAGGCATCAACCTGCCCTGCACGTGTTGACAGCAACACGTAATCTGAATCAGCACCCGTTGATGCCATTTTGACGTAGAGATTTGACAGATTTGCATCATTTACAATCTGAAATCCATCTGTAAATACAGACTCATTCGCCGCATTTTTCAATGATGCATAATTAATACCATAGAAAGTATCTTCTACTGCGCCCGTTAATTTACTTGCAGTAACGCTTGTCAATGTTACGGAAGGACTATCATTGGCTAGGGTGTATGGCATTTTTTGCATCTCCTCTGATTGGAATTCGGCACTAAAAAATACTCGGTCTCAAACCGAGCTTGCTGTTGTGGCGAACTCTATACCCATTTACATATTCAGTTCAAGTTAAATTTTTAATAAAAAAATATCGAAATGAACTTATTTAACCCGGTTTTGTCGGCCCAAAATTTTGGCAGAGCGGCGCACCGTGATGGGTCACTAAAATAGCAAAAATATTTCCGTTGAACTTCAAGGCGATGGCTCATATTCCTGAGAAAATACTAATTTATAAGGAAATACTAATGCAACCGTCGTTGCAAGCCGCCCCTTTAAGGCGGTAGCCGTCTTTGCGAGCGTAGCCTTTAGCCGCACTGCCGTCGTTGCCGTCGTTGCGAGCGCAGCGTGGCAACCCAGTGGTTTGCCTTGCCTTTCGCCGCCCTGCCTTTAGCTGTCGTTGCGAGCGGCCTTTAGCCGCGAGAGAAACGTGGCGGGGCGCGGCAACCCAGTGGTTTTGCCTTGATGATTAACTGGATTGCCGCGGCCTGCGGCCTCGCAATGACGATGACGTGAGGTACGCATGCCTTTATCCCAAGCCTTTAGCCGCACTGCCGTCGTTGCCGTCGTTGCCGTCGTTGCCGTCGTTGCGAGCCGCGAATGCGGCGCGGCAACCCAGAGGTTTTGCCTTGATGATTAGCTGGATTGCCGCGGCCTGCGGCCTGATGAAACAACTGATTTGACTACTGGTAAAACAACCCAATTCTGATTATGACGATAAAACAGTCATATCATCATTGGTCAATTCTGGCTAAGGGCTAAAGCCCAAGCCATCATTGATAGCCATTCCACTAGGCGAGCAAACTACGCTCACCAAGTGGCTGGTTATCGCAATGACGATGACGTGAGGTACGCATGCCTTTATCCCAAGCCTTGGCCGCACTGCCGTCGTTGCCGTCGTTGCGAAGCCCGGAGGGCTGTGGCAACCCAGCGCTTTTTTAAAAGTGATTCTGGTTTGCCACGGCCTGCGGCCTCCCGCCACGTGCCTCCCGCCACGTCCCTCCCGCTACCCGCATCATGCAGACCATGCCTGCGATGTGTGTAACACACGAATAATCTCAACCCGTTTTGCTTTTGGGTGGACGCGGTAGATAACGATAAAATTTGTCCTGGCAATAACCAGCTCGCGAGAGCCTTTTTTGCGCCCAGCGTGGCCGATCTCTGGATGCGCGGCAAGGTGGTTAACTTGCGCCTCGATGCGGTCATCTTGCTCAATGGCAGCCCTCGGGTTTTCTTCCGCGATGTAATCAATCAGCTCATCCCTGTTTGCAATTGCCTTGGGTAGCCACGCAATTATCATGCTGCTGCCTCAAGGCGTTGTTCCAAAGCCTGACGCTTGGCTGCAAAGTGTTTTTGAGCATCCTCATTGGAAACCCATTTCGTTTTGGGATCATCGGCTTCTTTGATGCCTTCCTCGATCTGCGACCGAAACCACGTGTCATAAGCCGCCGCCTCGTGAGCGTGCTTCAACCGTTCTGCAGAGTCGGGGCGGGCCGGGCGCATAACATCATCCCTGCTGAAGTTGCTGGCATCCAGACTATCGAGCCTGAAAATTCGCAGCTCATTGATGACATAACCCATGCAAGCATCCAGACTGCGCCACTTGCGCGGCTTGTCTGTTCTTTGCGTGCCTAGCGGCTTTTCAGTCAACCCCATTTTGAGCATGATTGACCAACCGCCAGGCTGACCGATTATGGACGCGCCTCGAATGGCGCAAGCATCTACCATTTGTCGAGCTAAAGCCGTGTCTATCGTGTTACTCATAAAATCCTCACGCTGGTGATTGAAATTCAACTGTTGGTATTATGTTTTTTATCTGTTAAAAATGCAATCATGTATGAAACTCGCGTATCGATTCATTTGGCGCGAAGCAATCCAGAGGTTCGTCTTTGCGAGCCGCGGCCTTTAGCCACGACCGCGAGACACCGTCGTGGCGGGTGGCGGGGCGCGGCAACCCAGAGGTATTGCCTTGCCTTTCGCCGTCGTTGCGAGCCGCGAATGCGGCGTGGCAACCCAGAGTTTTTTCGCCGTCATGCCTTTAGCCGCGAGCAACGCGTGGCGGGAGCAACGCGAAGCAATCCAGAGGTTTTGCCTTGGACGACTGACTGGTTTGCCACAGCCCTTCGGGCCTGATGAAACAACTAGCCATTCCACTAGGCGAGCAAACTACGCTCACCAAGTGGCTGGTTATCGCAATGACAGCCCCACCCCACCGTCATGCCTTTGACCGTCTTTGCGAGCCCCGGCCTTTAGCCGCGACCGCGAGACACCGTCGTGGCGGGTGGCGGGGCGCGGCAACCCAGAGGTTTTGCCTTGGAGATTGACTGAATTGCCGCAGCCCTTCGGGCTTCGCAATGCCAGTAGCGGGAGCCGTCTTTGCGAGCAACGACGATTAATCAACATCTCCCTAAAACCGGGAGACCTTGACCGGACGAGAACCCTTATGAACGCTCATGTGCGAGATAGCCTCGGAGTCGGTTTCGAGCACCTGATTCCTATGGTTGATTACCGGATCAGAACGATCGGCACGTGGTTACTGCAGCGATACATGGCGCTGCCCCTCATTGCAAGCCACACATCACAAAATCGGTGTTTTGCTCAGCCCGTCACCAAGCGGCGTGCGGCGTAAATGATGCAGCCCGTCTTAAATCTTGATTTTCAATCCGGCCTGTTTCAAAACTGCGTTTGCGGTGTTGCGCGAAACAATGGTGGTCGCCACAGAAAATCGGCATTGGCTAACAGGGCTTTGCCAGACCTCGTAGCTTCCTTTCCCCTGACGGATAAAGGTGCATCCATGTTCAAGAAGTATTTTGCGCAATTGCGCGTAATAGCCGCTTCCCATGGTTTACAAAGCCAAGAGTTGCTCGTCTGCGGATTGAATAAACTCAAAGTTGAAGCGCAGGGATTTTGGGGCAATGCTCAGGTCGTTAGCCTCGATCATGTCGGGCGCAAGCTCCCACACACGGGCGGTAAGTGCTTCGAAGGTTTCAGCCTCAGTGACCAGGTGCAAAGCATCGCATTCGGCGGTATATACCCCTTCACCGTGTGTAATCGTCACGGTGAGCGGCTTTCCAAAGGAAATAATATTGCTCATTATTCCAACTCCTTCAATCAGTTATGGCGCAGATTCTACTCTTTCACATTGCCGTTACGCAATCGATAGCCGCACTGCCGTCGTTGCGAGCCGCACCTTTAGCCGCACTACCGTCGTTGCGAGCGGCCTTCAGCCCAGGCCTTTAGCCGCGAGGGACGTGGCGAGAGGCACGTGGCGGGAAGGAATCCAGAGGGTACGCATGCCTTTATCCCAAGCCTAAGCCGCACTGCCGTCGTTGCGAGCCGCGAATGCGGCGCGGCAACCCAGTGCTCTTCCCTTAAATGACGGCCTGATGGATTATAAAAACCTGAATTTCGTATCTCATTATTGACATTCATGCAATTTTGCATAGAATGAGAATCACTATGCCAGCACGCACTCCTCTCATTGCAAGCAGCGTCGCCAACAAGCTCATCGCAATTGGCAAGCAGATTCGCGCTCATCGCAAGGCACTCCGCATCAGCGCTACCACTGCAGCTGAGGCGGCTGGCATGTCGCGGGTGACGTTGCACCGGATCGAAAACGGTGAACCATCGGTCACCATGGGGGCGTATCTGAATACCATGGCCGTATTGGGTATGAATTTCGACATCATCAAACCCGCTGACTTGACTGTTGACAAACACAATATTGACCGCAAGGGATGGATTCCCGCGCACATCCGTTTGGCTGACTACCCGCAACTCAAGAGACTTGCATGGCAAGTTCATGGCACTGAAGAATTGACACCGGTGGAAGCACTGAGCATCTATGAGCGCAACTGGCGTCATGTTGACTTGCAGGCTATGGAACCGAGTGAACAGCAACTGGTCGAGGCGCTTCGTTTGGGGCTTGGAGAACGCAGTGGAACAATTTGAACGTCCGCACCATCAGCGAATTGCTTATGCTCTTCGCACCCTGAATGGTTCACTATTGAGAGCAAACAACTGTTTGTTTGCCGGAGGCACAGCTATTGCGCTGCGCTATGGCGAATATCGGGAATCAGTTGATATGGATTTTTTGGTGTCGGATATTGCCAGTTATCGCAATCTGCGCCGGTTACTCACTGGCGCAGACGGAATAGCCGCCCTCGTTCGAGAAGACGCTGAACCATTGATGCAGCTCCGTGAAGTACGTGCGGATCAATACGGCATCCGGACGGCACTGCAGGTGGCCGACCAATCGATCAAATTTGAAATCGTTCTCGAAGGACGCATTGAGCTATCACCCCCAGGAGTCAAAGATTACGTGTGCGGCATTGCAACGCTTACACCGCTTGACATGGCCACCAGCAAATTGCTGGCAAATTCAGACCGCTGGAAAGACGACGGCGTGTTCAGTCGCGACGTGATTGACCTTGCAATGATGAATCCAACACTAAATCTGCTACGCAGGGCAATCGCAAAGGCTGAAACGGCCTATGGCAAATCTGTACGTGAAGATCTGGACAAGGCCATTCAGCATCTGCAAGATCGCCACGATCGGCTTGAACGTTGCATGGAAGCCATGGCGATGGACTTGCCCAGGGCGCTTGTATGGAAAAAACTTCGTGACTTGCGCAGAGTGCTACGCCAGGGCAGCGCTGATTAAATCGTTTTTGTGATAACCAGCCGTCATTGCGAACCGCGGCCTTTAGCCGCGAGAGAAACATGGCGGGGCGTGGCAACTCAGAGGTTTTTCCTTGATGACTGGCTGGATTGCCACGGCCTGCGGCCTCGCAATGACGTGCCTGTTAATGCCGCGAGGCACGTGGCGGGAGCCGCGAATGCGGCGTGACATCCCAGAGTTTTTTCGCCGTCATGCCTTTAGCCCAGGCCTTTAGCCGCGAGGGACGTGGCGAGAGGCACGTGGCGGGAAGTAACCCAGAGGTTTTTCGCCGTCATTGCGCGCAACGCGAAGCAATCCAGAGGTTTTTCGCCGTCGTTGCGATAACCAGCCACTTGGTGAGCGTAGTTTGCTCGCCTAGTGGAATGGCTATCAATGATGGCTTGGGCTTTAGCCCTTAGCCAGAATTAAGTAGTCACATCAGTTGTTTCATCAGCAACGCGAAGCAATCCAGTGGTTTCGCCTTAGACGAGTGACTGGATTGCCACGGCCTGCGGCCTCGCAATGACGTGCCTGTTGAATGCCGCAAGACCGTCGTTGCGAGCCGCGAATGCGGCGTGGCAACCCAGAGGTTTTTCGCCGTCATGCCTTTAGCCGCGAGCAACGCGTGGCGGGAGCCGCGAATGCGGCGCGGCAATCCGGTCGTCAATCGACGAGGAACTGCGGATTATTTCGGCTGGCTGATGAGGCTGTCGATTAACGCCACGCTCTGGTCGTTCAGGCTGCCGGTCTCGGCCTGCAATTGCAGCCTGCTCAGCAGGTAGGTATAGCGCTGCTGCTGCAGATCCCTTTGGGTGACGAACAGTTGTTGCTGGGCGTTGAGTACGTCGGTATTGGTTCTGAAGCCGGTGCGCTGCCCTACCTTCATGCCCTGCAGGGTGGTTTCGCCCGATTTGACGGCCTGTTCCAGCGCCTTGACCTGAGCGATGCCGTTGACCACGCCCAGATAGGCCTGGCTGACCTTGATCCGGCTGTCTCTGACCGCCGATTCCAGCTCATGCCTGGCCTTTTCCTTACGGAAAAATGCCTGCTCGTTCATGCCCGTAACTTTCCCACCTTCATACAGCGGCACGGACAATTGCAGCCCCACCCGGCTGGAACTGTCGGAATTGGTGAAGTAATTGGGCGCGCTGCCTTTCTGTCTGCTGGCCACCAGATTCAGGCTGGGCAGATGCCCGGCCCAGCCCTTGTCCGCCTGAATTTCCGCGACCCGCAGATTCAACTGCTGGCTGATTACCCTCAGGTTCTGACGCGCAGCCGATTCCAGCCACGCGTTAACATTCAGGGGTTCGGGCAGAGCCATCTCGAACGAAGCGGTGATACGGCGGATATCGCCGGGCAGTGCGCCCGTCATTTTTTCCAGTTCACGACGGCGCACATCCAGCGTGCCGCTGGCCGCCAGCAACTGCGCCTCGGCGATTTCGTAACGCGCCTTGGTCTCTTCCACGTCGGTGATGGTGCCCACGCCGGACTTGTAGAGTTTCTCGGCCTGAATACGCTGCTGGGACAGCGCGTTTTTCTGCGCCTCGGCCATCTCCAGATTGTCGCTGGCCAGCAGATAGCCGAAATAGCCTTGCGCCACGCGCACGATCAGATCGGCTTGCGCCTCGGCAAAGAGGGCTTTGGCCAGCTCGGTGAGCGCCGATGCTTCGTTGTAGGCGGAAATTTTCTCCCAGTCGAAGATAGACTGGGTCAGCTGTATGGTTTGCACACGCGAGGTGAAATTGTAATCCGCCCAGGGCAAGGCGGTCGTCTCCAGTCCGTAGCGATTGCGCGTGGAAGAAACGCTCGCCGAAACACTCGGCAGCAGACCCGCCAGGCCGATGTCCTGATTCTTCAACCCGGCCTGGTAATTCGCCACGGCGGCACCGAAGTCCGGATCCCCTTTCTGCGCCTGCTGATAAATATCCAGCAGGCCGGAAGGCGCGGCCAGGGCAGCCATGGCGGGAAGGATCAGGGCGCAGCCGATTATCAAATGTTTCCAGGTTGTCATGACTTAACGCTCCGTAAAAGCAAACCGCATACTGTTAAACAAGGGCTTCAGCATATAACCCATCATGCTGCGCTCGCTCACCTTGACCACCACATCCGCAGGCATGCCGGGCTGCATGCTGTGCTTGCCTAGAACCTTCATCCCCTCAGGCGTCACCATCACCCGCCCCACGAAATACGGCATGTCAGTCCTGGGATCGACCATGCGGTCGGCCGACACATAGGTCAGCTTGCCCGGTATCGTGGGCACCAGCGTATGGTCCATCGCCGTGAAGCTGATATCCACATCCAGCCCCACATGCACGTTGTCTATCAGATGCGTCGGCAGTTGCGCCTCAATCAGCAGTCCGCCGCCCTCGGGCACGATATCCATCAGTTTCTGGCCCGGCGCGATCACGCCGCCTATGGTGTGCACAGTCAAATCCACCACGATGCCCGCACTCGGCGCCCTCAGCACGACACGCTTGAGTTCGTCCTGAGTCGCCACCAGTCGTTCCTTGAGATCGGCCACCTTGCTCTGGGTCTCCGCCAGCTGGGTTTGCACTTCTTTCTGATAAACCTGCCGGCTCTGCATCACCTTGAGCCTGATTTCGGAAATCTGGCTCTTCGCCCGGCCGATATTCGCCAGGTCGTCGCTGCGCTGGCCCGACAGATAGGCCACCGCCCGTTCCAGCTCGAACAGGCGATTGCGGGGAATGTAACCGTCTTCATGCAGCGGCCGCAGCGCCTTCAGCTCTTCCTTGAAGGAGCTGAGCTGCTCCGCCTTGGACGCCTCCTGAGCGATCAGACCGCGCACCTGTTCTTCCAGCCCGATGATGGTTTCGCGCCCGATGGCCTCCTCGCCCCTCAACGCCGCGCGCCGGGTGCGAAATAACTGCCCCTGCACCTGCATCGCCTCGGCCGCCTGAGGATGATCCTGGCGCGCCAGCAGAAATTCCGGGAAAACCAGCTTGTCGCGGTTGTCGCGTTCCGCGTTCAGACGCGTCTCCATCGCCATGGCAATCACCAGCTGACTCTCGACTATCCCCTGCTGCGCCTTCAACTGGGTTTCGTTGAGCCGCATCAGGGGCTGATCCGCCGCGACCCGGTCGCCTTCCTTGACCATGATTTCCTCGACTATCCCGCCGGCCAGATGCTGTATCGTCTTGCGATTTCCCTCCACCTTGATGAATCCGTGAGCGGGCACGCCCTCGCTCAGCGGCGCGAAGATCGCCCACACCATGAACGCGCCCACGCCGATCAGCAATATCCGCAATCCCCAGCGCGCGGCACCCTGTTCGTCCGTGGTCAGGGATGACTTGTTATCGGCAATGATGGAGGACACCTCTGCGTCATCCTTGTCAGTCTTGAAAAAATGCAGCCATTGCTTAATTTTCATGTCGTCGCCTTCTCCACCGTTAGCTTGTTCACCTGCGCGGGTTGCCGGAGCGCCGCCAGCACATCGTCACGCGGGCCGTAAGCCGCTAGCGCGCCTTCGCGCAGCACCAGTATCTTATCCATTACATCAAAAGTGCTGGGCCGGTGACCGACCACTACCACCGTCCGCCCGCGCGCCTTGAGCGCCTTAATCGCCTGAACCAGCGCCGCTTCACCCGGCTCGTCCAGATTCGAGTTAGGCTCGTCCAGCACCACCAGCGCCGGATTGCCGAACACCGCCCTGGCCAGACCGATGCGCTGCCGCTGTCCGCCTGACAGGCCGCTGCCGTCCACTCCTATGGGGGTGTCATAGCCCTGCGGCAGATGCAGGATCATCTCGTGCACTCCGGCCATCTGCGCTGCCGCCATGATCTTGTCGCTGTCCAAATCGCCGAAACGCGCGATATTCTCCGCGATCGATCCGTCGAACAGCTCCACGTCCTGCGGCAGATAGCCGATGTTGGGCCCCAGCTCCGCCTTGTCCCAGCTGGATACATCCGCCCCGTCCAGCCGCACATGCCCCACCTGCGGTCGCCACACACCCACCAGCAGGCGCGCCAGCGAAGATTTTCCTGCCGCACTCGCCCCCATCACGCCCACCACGTCGCCGTGATTGATGCGGAAGGCCAGATTCTTCAGCACGACGCGCTGAGTACCGGGCGGTGCCGCGGTGACGTTTTCCACCAGCAAATCGCCTCTGGGCGCAGGCAGCGAGAGTCGTTCAGGCTGCAGGGGATAAGCCTTGAGCATCTCGTTCAGGCGGTGGTACGCGGCTCGCGCGGCTATCCATTGCTTCCACGTCGAGATCACCTGATCGACCGGCGCGAGCGCGCGCCCCATCAGGATAGAACCGGCGATCATGGCTCCCGCGGTCACCACATTGTCCAGCACCAGCCAGGCGCCCAGACCGAGCACCAGCGATTGCAGCGTAATCCGCATAAACTTGCTGACCGCCATCACCACACCGGAACGGTCACTCGCCAGCGCCTGCAGGGCGAGGAATTTCTGCTGGCGCTCGTGCCAGCGACGACGGATATTGCCCAGCATCCCCATCGCCTCGATCACTTCGGCGTTGCGCAAATTGTTGTTGGCATACTGGCCGGCCGCCATGGCGTGCGTCATGGCTTCCGCCAAAGGCTTGCGGGTCACCATCTCGTTCAGCCAGGCCAGCGCGAGCAGGATCAGCGCACCGATCAGGCAAAACAGGCCGATCAGGGGGTGGAGCAGGCCCGCGACGATGATGAATATCGGCGTCCACGGGGTATCAAAGAAGGCGAAAATTCCCGCGCCGGAGAGAAACTGGCGCACCGTGGTCAAATCGCTCAGCGCCTGGGCCGGATTGCCGCCCTGCCGCTGAAGATTGCGCTCGAAGGCCGCCGTAAATACCCTGTTGGAGAGCATCACATCCAGCTGGGTGCCCACCCGCACCAGCACCCGCGAACGAACCAGTTCCAGCATGCTCAGCAGCACATACAGCACCAGAACCACCAGCGTCAGCATCAACAGCGTGGCGCTGTTGCGGCTCATGAGCACGCGATCGTAGAGTTGCAGCATATAGATCGCCGGCACCAGCATCAGCATGTTGATCACAAAACTGAACCCCCCAACCTGGAGGAAGGCACGCCGAAAACCAAGCAGTACACCGTCGATTTCCTGCTGCGGGTCGAGAAGTTTTTTCATATTTTATTCAGTTCTTTATTCATCACGCAGGGTTCATTAAAAAACTCGTCACACCCTCAGCCGCAAGGGATGCGGCAATTTACAGGCACGTCATTGCGAAGCCCGAAGGGCTGCGGCAATCCAGTCATTACCTCAAAAGGAAAACCACTGGATTGCTTCGCGTTGCTGATGAAACAACTAGCCATTCCACTAGGCGAGCAAAAGACGCTCACCAAGTGGCTGGTTATCGCAATGACGTGCCTCTGGATTGCTTTGCTCCCGCCACGTGCCTCGTGGCTAAAGGCCGCTCGCAATGACGATGGCTGACAACCCGGCATCAATACACCGTTTCCTTCTTGATGCTGATACAGCCCTGACCCGCCGGCATCAGATATACCTTCGCGTAAGGGCCGCCATCCAGCGTCTGGATATGTTGACGCAACGGGGTGACGCGTTTGAAACCCGGAAACGAGGCGGCGACCTGATCGCAGCTGCCGCCCCAGTAGGTGACAGCCTCATAAGTGCCGTCGCAGGATGTCGCGGACGGGCTGAAGGCGGTCGCCACATAGGACAGGCCGTTATTGCCCTGCACCTCCATAGAGACAGAAGTCAGGCCGCGATCCGGTTCGCGCGGATTGATGAACACGCTGGCGCCGCTGGTGGTGCCCGCTGTCAGGAAATTACTGAGCTGATCTATACGACCGAGGCACTGCCGGACACCGCCCTGTGCGGCGTAACTGGCGACAGGGCCCATTGCAGGCTTGGGGTCTGACTTTTTGGCGGCCGGTGCGGCCAGCGCCGGCATTGCAATGAACGCGGCCAGAAATGCGTACTTAGCCGACTGAGTGTATCGGGAAAGAATTTTCATGATGCTCCAGCATGGATAAAGGGCCGGAAGTTTAGCATGCAGCGGGGGAGCAACGCCAAGCAGAAAAAAATAACGCGGCGGGAGGCGTGGCGGGTGTCGCCGTCATGCCTTTGGCCGTCATGCCTTTGGCCGCGAGCAAAGCGTGGCGGGAGCAACGCGAAGCAATCCAGTGGTTTTCCCATAAATATCTGACTGGATTAATGGAATGGACGCCCACTTCCTAAAACGGCATCAAAGTGCCAAAGTAGCGGTTGCTTAGACCACTCAACTAGAAAGGGGCATCCGAAATGAAG
>Ga0209231_1000893_pt1 | contig 13531 bp, 14 predicted proteins | sample Deesub45470m_DNA_FD_188086 | JGI IMG/M metagenome (GOLD analysis project Ga0209231, IMG submission 188086) | Deep subsurface microbial communities from North Pacific Ocean - 450_OLKR46/470m Metagenome (SPAdes) (version 2) | ecosystem: Environmental > Terrestrial > Deep subsurface > Unclassified ... | reverse complement strand
GATCTGGGCGAGGTTGGCGTCGACGGGCGCGCCGACGCTGTGGGATGCCGCGCACAAGGCGGGGCTGAAGACGCTGAACGTCCATTGGCCGGTCAGCGTCGGCGCGCCCGTCGACGCCAACCTCGCCCAGATCTGGCGCACCGGCCATGACGACGACCGCAAGCTGCTGCGCGCGCTGAGCACGCCGGGACTGGTCGATCGGCTCGAACGGGACGGCACGCCCTATCCGCAGGGCATCGACGAAAGTGTCGACGCCGATGGCGCCCGCGTCGCTGCGGCGGCGAAGCTGATCGGCGATCTCAAGCCGGGCTTCGCCACCGTCTATCTCGCCGGGCTCGACCATATCGAACATGAACATGGCCCCGAGACGCCCGAGGCGAAGGCCGCGCTCGAGCGCATCGACACGATGCTGGGCGTGCTGATCGCGGCGGCGGTGAAGGCCGATCCGGCCACGATCGTCGCGCTCGTCTCGGACCATGGCTTCGCCCCGGTGGCGACCGACGTGAACCTGTTCGGCGCCTTCATCCAGGCCGGGCTGATCACGCTCGACGGCGGCAAGGTGAAGAGCTGGGATGCGACGCCCTGGTTTGCCGGCGGCAGCGCGGCGGTGGTGCTGGCCCGTCCCGACGACGCGGCGTTGAAGGCGAAGGTGGCAAAGCTCCTCGCCGACCTGCGCGACAATCCGGCGACCGGCATCGCCGGCATCATCGAGCGGCCCGAAATCGCCAGGCGCGGCGGCGCGCCGACCGCCGATTTCTGGATCTCGTTCAAGCCCGGCTTCGAAACCGGCCGCGACCCGACCGCGCCGCTGGCCGCTCCGTCGGCGTCGAAGGGCATGCACGGCTATGACCCCAGCCTGTCCGAGATGCGCTCGACCCTGCTGCTGTGGGGCAAAGCCCTGCCGTGGAAAGGCGACCTTGGCGAAATCGACATGCGGACGATCGCGCCGACCCTCGCGAAGCTGATGGGCGGCGATTTGCCCAGTGCCGATGTGGCGGGGATCAAGCGACGCCGATGATCTGATGCGGCCTCGGCCGAGGGGGGTGGCGGAGACTGCCGGACCCGTTACAATCGGCTTATGGCCTTTGCTGTTTTCATCCACCGATCCGACTCGATCTATGATGATAGCCCGGCCGAGCGCTATCAGTTTCCGCGTCAGTATCTGAACCGCGCCAGCGCCTCCGTCGGAGACTGGATCGTCTATTACGAACCGCGCAAGGTCCCCGGCAGCAGGGGATATTTTGCGGTCGCCAAGGTTGGAAGCATCCTCCCCGATCCGACCCATCCAGGCATGCATCTCGCGCTGATCGAACCCGGAAGCTATCTGGACTTCACCCAGCCGGTGCCGTTCAACGGGCCGCTGGGGATCGTCGAGCGCGGTGTGCTCAACGAGCACGGCGCCATTTCGGGGCGCGCCCAGGCTGCCGTGCGTCCCCTGTCGACCGCGGACTTCAATCGCATCGTCGATATGGGCCTGGAGGAGGAGAAGATCATCCTCCCCCGCTTTGGCGAGCCCGCGCCGGAGATGCTCTCCGAAGACCCCTCGCCATTTCGCTATGAGGCGGACCGCGAGCGCGTCGCCTATCTCGGATCGCGGATCGTCCGCGACAGGGTTTTCAGGCGCCTGATCGTAAACGCCTATGATGCCCGCTGCGCCATCACCGGATTGAAACTGATCAACGGCGGTGGCCGGGCCGAGGTGGAGGCCGCTCATATCCGGCCGGTCGAAGCCGGCGGCCCGGATATCGTCAGCAATGGTCTCGCCCTGTCGGGAACGGCCCATTGGATGTTCGATCGGGGGCTCATCAGCCTCTCGGACGATCTCCAGATATTGGTCAGCCGTCAGGCGAATGATTCGGACAGCATCCACGCGATGATCAACAGAAGCGGCGCGGCCCGTCCGCCGGAACGCGCCTCGGATCGACCTCATCCCCATTTTCTGGCGTGGCATCGAGAGCATTGCTTCAAGCAGTGAGCATCGACGATCGAAGCGAGCTCCCCGAGCATCGGATGAAGCGCTGCCCAGTAGCGGGTTCGTTCATCTGCTATTTATCTTGCTAACATCACTGATGATAGCGACTGACGGGACGATGTGCCCTGCCTGCCGTGTGGATTGCCAATGATGTTCAATGATGCTCACATAACCGCCGCTGCCGATCTGGCTATCGAACGTTACGGCAAGCGCGCTCCCGACGCTCTCGCCGAGTTGATAACGGCGGCGGTGCGTCTCGATGACGACGATCTTGCCATGGATTTCGATCGGATATTACGGCGAGTCGAAGTTGTCATCGAGCAGAACAGCCTGTTCGCCCATTGGGGCGCGGCGGTTGTTGGATAGGTCTGCGGACCAAGCTGCCCCTTGTAGCGCCCGCCGCGCTTCTGGCCGGGAGGGCCGGATCGTCTCATGTGGGCAAAATGGTCGGGGCGACAGGATTCTCGGTTTCTATCTGCGTGTCGCTGTCTAACCGCCGGCTTCCGGCACCTGTCTCCGAGCAGGAATGTCCGTAATCTGCTGCGCCAGAATGAGCGCTTCCAGCGCGAACGTGGCAATCCAGGGCGACTGTCCGATGATGCGCGCGCCTCTGGCCGTGCGCTCGGCAACCTCATCCGCGCTCGGGAACCGTTCGAGACCCGCCTGGATCGCGTCCAGATCGAACATCTCCGTCAACGTCGGCAGCGATCGCGACCGTAGCTCGGACAGAGTTGCCAACAGCGTTGCTCGGCGCTCGGCATAGAAAAGGAAACGGTGATCGAACAGACCAAGCTTGCTTGGGGCCAGGCGAACACGCTCGGGAAGGACACCGCGCATCGCTCGGCGAAAAGGCTGTCGACTTTGTCCGTCCGCCAGGAAGAGATGGATTGGCAGCGACAGGACGAAATCGACGATGCGCCGGTCGAGCAACGGAAAGCTGGCCGCGATTCCATGGCGTGCCGCCATTATCGAATAATAGGTGCAGCGCGAAGGAATATGGTGATCGGAGAATGCGCGTGCCCGGTCTGCGGCCCGGTTGCTCCGCAGCACGGGCGTGAAGCGCCCTGGCGTAACGCGCGGGACCATCGCTGCCGCCAGATAACGCACCGCGCCGTGTCTTTTGTCTAGGACGCCCCGCCGTCGGCCAGGTCGAAGCACATCGGCAAGAAGAGGAAGGGCCAACCGGCGGTAGACTGTGAGAGGCAGAGACACGCCATCGGTCCTGGCCCGCGCCGCCAATTGACTCAGGAGGGTTGGCAATCGGCCGGCACGCAGCGCTGCGACATAGAGATTGGCGCCGTTGTACGTCGCGCCCTCGTCACCGCCGACGCCGCTCAGGATGCGATCGGCACCGAACGCGGCTGCGGTCGCCATGATCTCGTCATCCGCTCCATCGACGATGCTGCCGGGCCAATCGATGTCCGCTTTCCTTCCCGGCATCGGCGGCACGTCCGGCACGGAGCGATAGGCAATATCCGGCTCCTGACGCAGGACCTCGGCGATCATGGGGCGTTCGTCGAGTTCGGCTGGGCCGGACGCAACTTCGGTCGCCATAGTGAGCGCAATCGTCCGATCGCCGCGCGCGCGGGCCATTCTGGCTGCAACCACGGTGATGGAGGAGCTGTCGAGGCCGCCGGTGAGATGACAGGCGACGGGCCCGCCTTGCGGCATCCGCGCAGCGACCGCGTCGTGGACCAACATCCGTAACGTCGCTGCTGCCTGTTCCGGCGTTCCGCGCCACCGGCCGACTTGCGATGCGTTCGGCCGGTAGGCGCGATACGGCTGCGGCGGAGCATCGTCCTCGGCGCGAAAGTGCAAACTGTGTCCGGCTTGCAGGTAGCGGATTGCTGCAAACCCGCTGTCCGCGCCCGAGAAATAGGTCTGGGTCACTTTTCTCGCCAGAGCGACGCGGTCGATTGCCGGAGTCGCAAGCCCCGACGCGTGCAGCCCCTTCGGCAGGCTTGCGAACGCGAACCAGCGACCCTGTTGCCATGTCCACGCCAGCGGCCTGGCGCCGATAAAATCGCGCCCCAGCCACAGCTCCCGGCGTTCGCGGTGCCAGAGCGCAACGCCGAAATCGCCATCGAGCCTATCGGGGAAATCGCGGCCGTGTTCGCCCAGGGCGCGCAACAGGTCAGCCTCGGGTTCTTCCTGCGGACGGTCCAGCCTCAGGTCGGCGGCGACGATCCAGCCGTCGCGATCGGGCAGGTGCGCCTCATCGCCGGAAAAATCCAACATCAGCAGGCCCGCCGGCCCATCCAGCCGCCGTGCGACCGAGGGGCGCAGGCCCGGCGGCGTCATCGCCCCCGCCATCCGCGCCAGGACCGCCTCGGTCGCCAGCGCGCCGTCGAGATGCACGATGCCCGCGATCAGCCGCATCGCTCAGCCTTCGAGGAGCAGGCCCCGGTCGCGGAGCCCCGACACGAAGGCGGCGACTTCGCGCTGACATTCTTCCGGGGTGACGACGAATTCCTCCGTCAGCCGGGCAACGAGCGTGGCTTCGTCGCTGGGCTCGGCCAGCAATTCCCAGATGCGCGCCGCAACCGGGTTGAGCCCATGATACCGCCCCGTATCGGAATTGAGCAGCAACGTAGTATCGTCCAGCGGTGCCGCGAACACGTCGTCATTGCGACGAAAGACCCGGTTCATATCGCTCCCTTGCAGCGTTCCTGCCGCCTGTTCTTCTCGGTCGCGCGGCGCATGGCAATGCTTTTGTCACGCGCCGATCGCATATCCGTGCACCCCCATCACCTGGGCGAACCGATCTTCGAGCACGCTGCTCTGGGCGCTGGTCAGCACCTCCCGCCAGCCGCCGACCCGGCCTGCGCGGAAGAAGCGTTCCTGCCCCGGTCGACTCTCGCGGAAGCCGTTGCGCACTTCCTGGCGCTGCAACTCATCGAGGGCCGAATGGCGCACGGCGCGCGCGATGTCCGCGGCGCTTGCCTGGCCGCCGAGGAAGTCGATGATCTCGCGCACCGTTCCCGGCGTGTCTTCGCGCATCGACTCGTATCGCACGACCTTGGTCCGCACGAGGGACTGTTCGGTCCATCCCGTGACGTGCGCTCCCCAATCGCCGACGGCATAGGGGAGTTGCACCCGACCGTTCGAATGCGCGTCCGCATTGATCATCTGTGCGATCACCTCGTCGATCGAGAGACTGGCGTGATGGCTCAGCGAGATGGCGACGTCACGTGGATCGCGGACGATGTACAGCGCGCGCCGAGCCTGCGTCCCAAGCGTGGGTTCGCCCGACGGCCGCCAGAATCGATCGTGCGTCTTGCAGAAAAACGCCTGCCTGCGGTCCTGTGCCGCAAAATCGCAATGCAGCGGACGCATCCGTTCCAGCTCGTCCCGCTCGAGCATGTCCGCGTCGACCAGCATATCGTCGGCGAAGCGCCACCGCCCCACCACCGACTCTGGCTCTGCCAGATTGTTGATATCAGCCGGATGGTCGGCACCGGACCGCAGATTGGCCAGCAGGATGCGCACCCACGTGTTGCCGGACTTGGGATAGGAAGCGAGCCAGACGAGGCCCGGGGGAAAGACGGTCATCGGCCCCGCCTCCTATTGCAGACTGGCCCAATGGGCCTTGAGCATGGCCACGCTTTCACCAAGGCGGCTGAAATCCAGCGGTCGCCGCAAGTGAAAGACGCGCACATGGGACAGCAGCATCGCCGCCCGCATCGCCAACTTCCCTTGGCTCGAATAAGCGAGTGCCAATCGGCGGCGATAGGTCTGATGGAGCAATGCCTGGGCTGCAACCAGGGGAGGAAACGGCGTTATGCCCGGTGGGGCGGCAGCGTGCGAGCTGGCGAGCATATAGACGGCTGCCAACGGAGCGCTCTCGGGCGCGGCGTGCGAGGGGTCGCCCAGTGCGACGTGGTATTTTTCGATCCGGCGCCGCACGCGCGCGCCGACCGCGCCCTCCAGCCCGACATGGTCGATGCTGTCGCGATACAGGCGCAGCGCGCGCCCATCCGCGCGGACCGCAGGTGGGCCCTGAAGCCGCTGTTCGATCGAGCAGACGTCGTCGGCGAGAAAGGAGGAGCCCGCCTGCACCAGAGCGCCCGCGAGCGTGGACTTCCCGGCACCGCTTTCTCCGCAGAAAACGAATGCCCGCCCGTCCTGAACGACCGCGGAGCCGTGGAGAAGCATCGCTCCGCGCTGGTACAGGATAGCCGCCAGGGCCGTGCCCGTTACGAAAACGAGAATATCGTCAAGGCCGCTCCCCGGTGCCGGACACAGGGTCAAGCGACGGCCATCCTCCGACAGGAAGCGGCCAATCTGCGGCAGATCCAGCAGAAACGCCCGATCAGTGGCCGTCCAGTTGGCGCCGCGATGCAGCGGCTCCGGAAGACTATCTGGGACATCGCCCAGGTGAAAGGTGACGTCGGGGGTGGCGGCCTCTGCCGGGTCGATTGCGGCCCGCATCGGTAACGCGAAATCGGATGCAACCGACAGGCCCGACAAGCGATAATGATACATCGACGGAGAAATAGCAGACATATCGGGGACCTGCGATCGCCTGCAGCGAAAGACAAGGATTTATTCCCGACGGCAGGCTGTTCTTCAAGTCTCTCGAAGATCACGTGATTTTTGATTGATCGCCGGCTGGCCTGCTTCTAGGTTATGCTTCGGGGTTTATGTTGCAGGAGAGTATCATGGCCGCTGAAATGACGAATCCGTCGGCGACAGAGCAATCCGGCGACGACCGGCGCAAGGTCTGGTCCCCACCGGTGATCGAAGATGCCGATATTGGCGCGCTCACCCATGGAAGCGGCACGTCGGGCCTCGAAGGCACTTCGTTTCTCAAGGCGGGATCCTGAGCCTATTCTGCTCGGGACCCTGCTGCTGCTAACGCTCGATTCTGGCTTCCGCCCTGTGTCAGTCCCCCGACGAGGGCGCGTTTCGCAGCGTGATCAAGCCCTTGTGGGCCAGGGCGACCACGCCATCGTGAACGGTCTTTTCGTCGCTGTCGGGTAGTCCTGCGAGAAGACGGGCGACCGTGCGGCTGCGATCCTCCATGACCAGCTCGAGAATGCAGCGCTCGGCGCCACTACGGTCCAGCTCTGCCGCCCGGCGTGAACCGTTCGGCTGTTCGCAGCGGTGCCAGACTCGTCATCGGGTGTGTTCGACAACGGCCAACGCAGCTGGACACGGGCTCGAAAAGCCCGTTGGACGATCGCGTTCAGTCGCCCTGTATCGGGATCGAAGCGTTCGACGGCATTGATGATCGTGCTCACGCCCTGCTGCGCATAATGGTGAAGCGCCGTCGTCCGCATGCGTGTGGGCGGCTTTTGACGCTCGGGCCGGACGATCGTCATTTCAGCGGGCAGAATGGCATTGTTGCGCGCGAACTCGATATCACCCGCGAGCACCCTGTCCGCGGTGACGAGGTCGTTGAAACGCTCCCATGGCATGAACCCCGCGAACTCGCCGGCGCGGTCGGTGCGAAGAAGCAGTCGCTGTCCGCTTGCCGCTGCGGCGCGCAGTTCGTTCGGGTCGTGGGGGTGCAGCAGGTCCGCAAATGACGTAATCATGGAATGTCCCGACAGGGATCCGCGACGCGAGACAAAACCCTTCCTGCAATGCAGTCCGGGCCGGCGTCATCCTGTCAAGCGGGTTGCACACCCCCCGAGCCGATCGGCATCCGGAATGGCGCGGTTGCGTCGCGCTGGCATGCCGTCCACGTTCGTTCTTCCCTCGGATCGGTGATCGGAACCGGCATGATAAGGCGATACTGGCGCAACTTGCCTTGGGACGGCCAAGGCTGGGCGAATGGAAGCGATCCCGTTCTTGCCGCGCTGAGCCGGTGGGCGGCGAGCGAATGGCGTCGCGAGCGCGCGCCGATGCTGCGCGGCTTTATCCGGCTCGCCAGCAGACTGTTGTGGCCTTTGGCGGCGGCGGGAAGGGTGATGCAACTCGCCCGCAGGTTGGACGGAATTGCCCCGGTTGCCGTCTATCGAGACTGCGTGCGGACCGGCGCGACACCCCTGGAGGCGCATATATGGCGGTCCCTGCACAGGACGCCCCATCCCTTGCCGGCCAGGGCCGCCGCCTTGCTCATGGCCCGCCTGGGAGATCCCGAAGCCCATATCCTGCTCGCGGACAAGCTGGCTGCGGCAACGGCGCTGTCAGCGATCGGGCTCGAATTCCCCAGGCTCGTGCACCTGTTCGAACGCGAAAAGCCGATAGAGCTTGCGCATCTGAAGCGCTTTAGCGGTGCCTTGTTCGTGAAGACGAGACATGGTCATGGCGGGCGAGGCGGTTTTGCCCTCACCATGGATGGCGGCGGGTGGCGCGTCGACGGGTGCGCCGTCTCGACGCCTGCGCTGCTCGAGCGATTGGCGCGGTTGGCGGCTCACGACGATCTTTTGATCCAGGAGCGTCTTCAGACGTCGCCGGATCTGACGGATCTCGCAGTCGATGGTCGAGCGCCCGTGCTGCGACTCACCACGTCCCGGCTTCCTGGGGCCGAACCCGTTCTCCACGCCGCGCTGCTGGCAATCGGCGTGCCCGGCCACTCTCCCCGGCATTTCCTCAAGGGCGCAGTATATGTGCCTATCGATATTTCGACGGGGCGAATGACGCGGGGCCTCTCGCTCGCTCGCCCGCAGGACAGGCTGGAAAGCCTGGCCTGGAACGCGGCAGCGCTCAGTGGGCGTCAGCTTCCCGCTTTCCATCAGGCCGCCGAAGCGGCGCTCGGAGCGATGAGTGCGCTGCAGCTTCCATTGGTTCACTGGGACCTGATCCATACCGCAGACGGCCCGGTACTGCTCGAAGGCAATACGAACGGCAACTGGATCATAGCCAGCCTGCCGGAATGGGACGGCGTGGCATCAACTGCGTTTTCGCAAATACTCGCCAAATGGCGACTTGCACTGCCGCGCACACGCGCTTGACTGCGAGGGCGGTTTCATTCGCCCCGAGCGCTCGCGCGAGCAGTGAAAGGCAAGGGTTTCGGCTCTTGCGAAAGCCTGTCCAGCCCAACAATGGGCGAGAAATCTTGCTCGAGCCCTTGATGTGGCTTCCAGATTTGGCTCAGCGCAACATTGCCCGAAAGGTCATCTCGCCTGGCCGCTGTTAATCCCTTTAGATGCGTCATGGACACAGCAACATGTCGGACCCGATCCAGTGCGCCCCCGCCGGTGACGACCATATGGTATGATGGTGGCTGCCCGCTGTGCAGCCGTGAGATCGCGCTGATGCGCAGGCTCGACTGGCGACATCGGATCGCCTTCATCGACGTACAGTCCGACAGCGCGTCCTGTCCGATCGATCGGTCAGAACTCCTGGCCCGCTTCCATGCGCGGGAAGCGGGGGTCCTGCTGTCGGGAGCCGCAGCCTTCGCCGCGATGTGGCGGGCCATTCCGCTGCTGCGGCCCTTGGGCCTTTTGGCGCGCAACCGCTATGCGCTTCGCCTGCTCGAGGCCGCCTATATCCGCTTCCTTCGCTTTCGCCCCATCCTCCAGGGGTGGCTGCGATGAGCGATCGCTTTCGCAAGGTCCCGTCGGCCCGGCTGTCCCGGCTCGCCGCGTTCGGCCAACTGGCGGGTGGTGTCGCGGGCGGCATGCTTGCAGAGGGGGCTCGACGATTGTCGCGCGGCGAGCGGCCGCATCTGTCGGATCTGTTGCTGACCCCAGGCAATGCCCGGCGCGTGACCGACCAGCTGTCGCGGTTGCGTGGCGCGGCCATGAAGCTGGGCCAGATGATTTCACTCGATGCCGGCGACATGCTCCCGCCCGAGCTGACAGCCATCCTTTCACGCTTGCGTGAGTCTGCGCATTTCATGCCGCCCTCGCAACTCGAGAGGGTTCTCGCAGTCCATTGGGGACGCGATTGGCGGACGCGTTTCGCGCATTTCGAAACCAGGCCGGTCGCGGCCGCGTCGATTGGCCAGGTGCATCGCGCGCGCCTGCACGACGGCCGGATCGTCGCAGTGAAAGTTCAGTATCCCGGCGTTGCCGCGAGCATCGACGCCGATGTCGACAATGTCGCGACGCTGCTGCGAATCTCGGGACTGCTGCCCGCCGGGATCGACGTCGCGCCGCTGCTCGTCGCCGCGAAGGCCCAGCTCAAGGAAGAGGCGGATTATCTCCGCGAAGCCGAACAGATGCGACTCTATGCCGATCTGCTCGGGGGTGACGACGCTTTCGTCATTCCCCGGCCGGACGAGTCGCTCACCGGACCCGATGTCCTGGTGATGGACTTCATCGACGGCAAATCGATCGATGCGCTGGCGACCGCCTCACAGGACGAGCGCAACCGCGCGATTGCCGCGCTGCTACGGCTGACGCTGCGCGAGCTGTTCGAGTTCCGCTTCATGCAAACCGACCCGAACTTCGCCAATTATCGCTGGAAACCCGCAACTGGAGAGATCGTGCTGCTCGATTTCGGCGCGGCACGGCCCGTTCCGGCAGCGACAAGCGCCGCCTATCGCGAGATGGTGGAGGCGGGGATCTCCGCAGACCGTACTGCGCTGCGCATGGCACTGACGCGGCTCGGGTTCGTGTCTCCGGCGCTATTCGCGGCCCATGGGCCAGCGTTCGATGCGATGATCGACACGGTGATGGCCCATATGAACCGGCCTGGCGTGTTCGATTTCGCGGACCGTGCGTTCGTCGCGCGGCTGCGCGAGCTGGGCATGCCGGTCGCGGCGGACAGGGCGAATTGGCACGTGCCACCCGCCGATACGCTGTTCGTTCAGCGCAAGGTCAGCGGAATGGCGCTCCTCGCCGTCCGAATGGAGGCGAGACTTCCCTTGATGGAGCTGGTTCAGACCTCGCTGGGTCGGGGCGGCTGACGGTCAGCATCGCAAGGCCATCGCGGCGCCTGGCAGTCTCGATCAGAAAGGAATGGCTTCGCCGTTCCAGGCGTAGAAGCCGCCGCTCTCGCCAGGCGTCAGTCCGCCGATGACGGTGAGGAGATGTCCCGCGCTCTGGCTCGGCGACTGCAGCGCCCCGTGGGCGACATTGCGTTGGAACGGCTCGGATAGCGAGGTTGCGACGGTGCCTGGATGCAAGGCGACGATCACCGCGAGCGGATTGCGCCGGGCTGTCTCGATCGCGAAATTGTGCACAAGCATGTTGAGCGCAGCCTTGGATGCGCGATAGCTGTGCCATCCGCCGAGGCGGTTATCCTCGATCGATCCCACGCGGGCCGAAAGCACCGCAAACACGGCGCCGTGCCGGGACAGCAGGGGCAGCAGATGCTTGCCGATCAGCGCCGGCCCGATCGTATTGAGCGCGAAGACCTCGGCCATCACCTCCGGGTCGAGCGCGCTCGCGCTTTTCTCCGGGCCTATTGCGCCGGGGCGGTGCAAGATGCCGGTGGCGACGATGACCAGATCGAGCGCGCCTTCCGATGCGATTTCGGCGGCGACGCCTGCAATGCTGGCCTGGTCCGTCAGGTCGAAGGCGAGGGCGACGACGCTCGGCGCGGAAAAGGGCGATCCGGCCCGGCTGCAGGCATAGATGCGCGCATATTCGCCCGAGGCCGCCAGCGCCTCCACCAGCGCGCGGCCGACGCCACCCGATGCGCCGAAGATACAAGCACGTTTACCGGTCGTCATGGCGCAATCCCGCGAAAATCCGAGGTCTGCCTGCAAATGCGAGCCGAGCTATCGGCGATCGCCAGGGGGACGCCTGTCTCTTCATGCCAATGGGCCGCCGCCATGAAAGCCGATCGCAGCGCCCTTGTCCTCCGTTGCGATCCAGGCCCCCAGCCGTCGGCCGGAAAGCCAGGCCAGCTCGACTCTCGGACCCAGCAACCAGTCGCCACATGCGCCCAGCTTGAGGGCGGGATTCCACAGGGCTCCCTTGTCGGTTCCCGACGTCATCGCAAATCGCCAGCGATGCGCGGAAAGGTTCAGCACCGGCGGCAGGGTTTCGGCGGTGCAGTGTTGCTGGAGCGCCTGCAGAAGGCGGCGGCCGATGTCGTCGGGCTCCGCTTCCAAATGCGCGGACGACCAGGCGCCCGATGCCTGGACCACCCACGTCTCCGGGCCATCGCGACCTGGCTTGGCGCTGTTGCGGCACGCCCAGGCGATGGGCCCGCTGTCGCGGATATGGTTCGCAGATACGGCAAGCGGGCCGTCGAATATAATCATCGCGGTCCAGCATGGCTGCGACCGTGCCGACATCGCCTCGCTGGCCATCGCCAGATCTGCCAGCGCGAGACAGGGTGCAGCTTGCTCGGCCGGCAAGGCCACGACGACGCCATCGAATGGGCCTTTGAGGCCACCCTCGAAACGGATCCACCACAGGTCGCGCTCGCGCAAGAGCCCATGGACGTGATGGCCGAAATGGACCTCATGGGCCGACGCCATATGCCGAACCGGCGCATTCATCGCCGGGCTGCCGACCCACGCGTCCGCTCCCAGTTCGTCCCAGCGTGCAACGATGCCGCTTTCCGCCCAGATGTCGACCTGCGCCTGGAACATGGGATCGCGCGCAGTGAAATATTGCGCCCCGTGATCGAGTGCGACGGTACCGCGCGCCGTCTCGATCCGCCGGGTCGACATCCGGCCGCCCGGCCCGCGGGCCTTGTCGAACATGACGGCGTCGATGCCCGATTCCCGCAGCCTGTCGGCACAGGCGAGGCCGGAAATACCGGCCCCTATGATGGCCAACTGCACGGCGATGATCCCCTTGTGCACGGATCGATGCGATCCAGTGCATTCTGTTTGCAGCACTCCATGCGTTTTGGGCTACATGGCCAAAGGGTCATGGCGTCGGCTCGCCGGCGCGAAAGAGGGTTGGGAATGCAATGTCGCTCTCGGAAATGATCGCGGGCAGCGCGATCGCCGCCGTCATCAGCAACCCGCGTCTTGCCGACAATCCGATCGTCGAATGCAATCAGGCCTTCATCGCGCTCACCGGCTATGATCGCGAGGAAATCCTCGGCCGCAATTGCCGGTTCATGTCCGGCCCCGGCACCGAAGAGCAACTCACCGAAACGATCCGCGCCGGCATCCGCCAGCAGCGCCCGGTTCTCGTCGAGATATTGAACTACAAGAAAGACGGCACGGCGTTTCGCAACGCGGTGATGGTCGCACCGGTCTTCGGCCCCGATGGCGAACTCGAATATTTCCTCGGCTCGCAGATGGAAGTCGATGCGGACAAGGCCGAGATCAACGCTGCGCGACATGAATCGGCGCGGGGACAAATCGCCCGACTGTCACCCCGCCAGAGCCAGGTTCTCATCGCGATGGCCGCGGGCAAGCTCAACAAGCAGATCGCCTATGATCTCGGATTGACCGAGCGGACCATCAAAATGCATCGAGCCGCACTGCTGCGCGCCATCGGGGTCAGGACCGCAGCCGAGGCGATCCGGCTGGCGATCGAAGCAGGCTATTGAACGCAAGGCTCTGGTCGTTCAGCGCCGCATCAGGGACAGGACTTCGCGCCGGGCGGCAGCATCCTCCCTGAAGCAGCCCAGCATCCTGCTTGTCACCATCGATACGCCGTGGGTCTTCACGCCACGGCCCGACATGCAGGCATGGCTTGCTTCGATCACGACGGCGACACCGCGCGGCTGCAACCGCTGCCAGATACAGCC
>Ga0209231_1000892_pt1 | contig 13532 bp, 11 predicted proteins | sample Deesub45470m_DNA_FD_188086 | JGI IMG/M metagenome (GOLD analysis project Ga0209231, IMG submission 188086) | Deep subsurface microbial communities from North Pacific Ocean - 450_OLKR46/470m Metagenome (SPAdes) (version 2) | ecosystem: Environmental > Terrestrial > Deep subsurface > Unclassified ... | reverse complement strand
GCCTTCATTCTCGCCGTGGCCTGCGAGCGCGACCTGACCGCCGGGATCCGCGATGCCTACCCCCTGCCGGTGATCGGCATTCTCAACCACCGCCCCAAGGGTCCCTGCCTCGACACCCACGTCGTTCTCGACGAGGTGGCCCGGGTCCTCGACGATCATCTCGAACCTTGAGCCCCTTGATTTTCCCCGCCCCGGCCATTATATTGGCGGTAACACGCATTTAAAAACCGACAGAGGTGATATTGATGAATACCGTTCGTACCGTCATGCTCATGACCCTGCTGACCCTGGTGCTGGTGGGAGCCGGCGGCGCCCTCGGCGGCCAAGGGGGCGCCCTCTTCGCCCTGATCCTGGCGGCGGCGATGAACCTGGGGAGCTACTGGTTTTCCGACCGGATCGTCATCTCCATGTACCGCGGCCGCGAAGTGCAGAGCGGACCCCTCTTCGAGGTGGTGCAGGAGATCTGCCAGCGGGGCAACCTGCCGAGGCCAAAAGTCTGCATCCTCCCCCAGGAAACTCCCAACGCCTTTGCCACCGGTCGCAATCCCGAGCACGCCGTGGTCGCCGCCACCGAGGGGATTCTGGCGATTCTCAGCCGCGAGGAACTCCTCGGGGTGATGGCCCACGAGATGAGCCACGTCAAGCATCGCGACATCCTCATCGGCTCCATCGCCGCCACCCTGGCCGGGGCGATCTCCTACCTGGCGCACATGGCCCAGTGGGCGATGATCTTCGGCGGCGGCCGCGACGACGAGGACAGCAACCCCCTGACCCTGATCCTCATGATGATCCTGGCACCGATCGCCGCCATGCTGGTGCAGATGGCGATCTCCCGTTCCCGGGAGTACGAAGCCGACAGGGGCGGGGCGCAGCTTTCCGGCAGCCCCCACCATCTGGCCAGCGCCCTGCGCAAGCTCGAAACGGCCAACAGCCGACTTCCGATGCCCAGGGTCAACGAGGCGACCGCCCACATGTTCATCGTCAATCCGCTGCGCGGCGGCGGACTGAAGTCTCTCTTTTCCACCCACCCGCCGGTGGAGGAGCGGATCCGGCGTCTGGAGAGCATGCCTCGCAACTGAAGAAGCGGAGATGTTTTCCAAAGAACCGATCGCCATCCCTAGTCGTTGGCGGGGGCATGTTCGCCATGCTCCCGCCTTTTTTGAATGATAAGCCGAGAGCCGAGGTCACACCTTTTGAAACTGCTCGATCCGCGCCACATCGCCTACGAGGTTCTCCGCCGTGTCGACGAGGGGGCCTTCTCCGACCTGGCGCTCGACGCCGCCCTGCGCGCCGCTCCCGGGATAGACCCCCGCGACCGCGGCCTGGCCACCGAACTCGTCTACGGGGTGCTGCGCCGCCGCGGCTCCCTCGATTTCGCTCTCGGCCGCTTCTGCAGCCAGCCCCTGGAGAAGGTGGAGGCCGGGGTCCGCACCTTGCTGCGTCTCGGCACCTACCAGATCCTCTTTCTTGACCGGGTGCCGGCTCCGGCCGCCGTTCACGAGACGGTGGAGCTGGCCCGCACCCTGGGGCTGGAGCGGGCCACCGGCTTCATCAACGGCATCCTCCGCGCCCTGATCCGCGGCGCCGCGGCGATCTCCTGGCCCGACCCGCAGAAGGCGACCCTCGCCCATCTTGAGAAGGTTCTCTCCCTCCCGCCCTGGCTGGCCCGGCGCTGGCGCAGTGAACTCGGCGACGACGAGGCTCTGGCCCTGGCCGCCGCCATGCTCGAGCCGGCTCCCTTCACCCTGCGGGTCAACACCCTGCGCCTGGAACGGGACGCCTACCTGGAGGAGTTGCAAAAGGCCGGCTACGAGGTGCAGGCGACCCGCTATGCCCCCGAAGGGGTGAGGGTGACCGCCCGTCTTCCCGGGGCGCTCCCCGGGACCGGCGAGGGGTTCTGCCAGGTGCAGGACGAAGCGAGCATGCTCATTGCCAGCCTTCTCGCTCCGCAGCCCGGGGAACGGATTCTCGACGCCTGCGCCGCCCCCGGCGGCAAGACCACCCATATCGCCGCCCTGTCCGACAACGCCGCGGCCATTCTCGCTCTCGACCTGCACCCCAAGCGGGTTCGCCTCATCGGCGAAGGGGCCTATCGTCTCGGCTGCGAGGGGATCGAGACCAGCGACTGGGATCTCACCCGCCCCCCCGGATTTCTCGACGCCGAAAGCTTCGACCGGGTTCTCGTCGACGCCCCCTGCAGCGGTCTCGGGGTGTTGCGGCGCAACCCGGAAACCCGCTGGCGGCGCATCGAGGCCGACATCGGGCGCCTGGCTCTCCTCCAGGGGACCATCCTCGGCAACGTCGCCCCCCTGGTGCGCCCCGGCGGAACGCTCCTCTATTCCCTCTGCACCCTCACGCCGGAGGAGACCGACGGTGTGGTCGACGCCTTTCTTGCCGGCCATCCCGATTTCGTCCGGGAGGACCTGCGCCTTTCGGCGCCGGCCGGATGGCAGGAACTCTTTGACGACAGGGGGGCGCTGCGCACCTTTCCCCATCGCCACGGGGGGATGGACGCCTTTTTCGCCGTGCGCTTCCGGCGCCGAGGATAGACGCCCCTTCTCCGACCCTTCGCCCGCACCGGACGACCTTTACCCAGGGAGTTTTCCATGATCAAGATCGCACCGTCCATCCTCTCCGCCGACTTCGCCCGTCTCGGCGCCGAGATTCAGGCCATCGATGCCGGAGGAGCCGACTACGTCCATATCGACGTCATGGACGGCCACTTCGTCCCCAACATCACCATCGGTCCCCTGGTGGTGGAGGCGGCCCGCCGGGTGACCAACCTCCCCCTCGACGTCCACCTGATGATCGAAAACCCCGACCGCTTCATCCCCGACTTCGCCCGGGCCGGCGCCGACCTGATCACCGTCCATGTTGAAGCCGTCCCGCATCTGCACCGCACCGTGCAGCTGATCAAAAGTCTCGGCAAGAAGGCCGGGGTCTCCCTCAACCCGGCGACGCCGGTTTCGAGCATCGAGGTGATCCTCGAGGATATTGACCTGGTGCTGATCATGTCGGTCAACCCCGGTTTCGGCGGTCAGAGCTTTATCCCCTCGTCCCTGGCCAAGATCGAAGCGCTGTGCGCCGAGATCGACCGCCGCGGGCTTCAGGTGGAGATCGAAGTCGACGGCGGGGTGAAACCCGACAATATCGCCGCCATTGCCGCGGCCGGGGCCAGCGTCTTCGTGGCCGGCAGCGCCGTCTTCGGCACGGCCGACTACGGCGCCACCATCGCCGCCCTCAAGGACAACGCGGCGCGGCGCTGATGCTCGATCCGGATTTCGTCGCCGCACGCCTGGCGGCCCATGCGCCGCGTTCCATCGCCGATCGCGGGCTGCGCCCCTCCGCCGTTCTCGTCCCCCTCTTCGCCCGCCAGGGGGAGGACACGCTCCTCTTCACCCGGCGGACCCGGCATCTCAATCACCACCGGGGGGAAATCTCCTTCCCCGGAGGGGCCTGGAGCGCCGGGGATGCCGACCTCTGCGCCACGGCGCTGCGGGAGACCGAGGAAGAGATGGGGATTGCCGCCGCCGATGTCCGGATCCTCGGCCGCCTCGACGACTTCATTTCCGTTCACGGCTACCACGTCGTCCCCTTCGTCGGCAGCTTCCCCTGGCCCTACCCCTACCGGGTCAACGGCGAAGAGATCGACGAGGTCATCGAGGTCCCCCTGGAGACCCTCCGCGACCCGGAGATCTGGCACAAGGAGAACTGGAAGCACCGGGGGCGCCTCCATCCGGTGCACTTCTATACCGTCGGCGAGCACGAAATCTGGGGACTGACCGCGGCCATCCTTCGCCAGCTCCTCAAGCGCCTCTTCGACTAGTGTCCCGATTGGTTAATTCCGTCCATTAATTCTGGTCCTTTTGGCCGCTCCCTGCGTTGGGTCTCCTCGGCTTAAGCCCGGCGAGGCCTGCGTCGACCCGCCTTGGCAGCGACCAAAATGCCTCAGAATTATCTGAATGGACGAACCAAACGGGACACTGGCCCTCCTTGCAAGGGAGGGACAAGCCGCTAGAATGTAGCCATCCTGTCGGAAAGAGGAGCGCCCATGAACCTGTTGCGCAACCGCAGCCTGCTGAGCAAAATCAATCTCACCATCGCCGCCATTCTCCTGATGTTCTTCGCCCTCTCCGCCTGGCTCGGCTACCGGCAGCAACGGGCCTTCATTCTCGAGGACGCCGTGGAAAAGGCCCGCCTGGTCGCCTCCCAGGCGATCCGCACCCGCGAATACCTCTCGGCCCAACTGCAGATCGGCGGCATCGACCTCTCCGAGCAGCGCTACGGGATGATTCCGGTGGTGGCCTCCAACCGCATCGGCCTGCGGGTCGCCGAGGATCTCGATTACCGCATCCGCCAGGTTTCCGAGCGCTATCGCAATGCCAGCAACGCCCCCGACCCCTTCGAGTCCCTGACCCTGAAGCGTTTTCGGGAGACGCCCGCTCTTCGCGAGTATTTTGCCATCACCACGGACCAGGGGGAGCCGGTCTTCCGTTACCTGCAGCCCTTCACCGCCGAAGAGAGCTGCCTGGAGTGTCACGGCGATCCGAAAAACGCCCCGGCATTTCTCCAGCGCCTCTATCCGCTGGCCAAGGACCAGGCCTACCACTACCAGATCGGCGAGATCATCGGCGCCGCTTCCGTGACCATCCCCATGGACAGGCTCCACCGGCAGATCATGGCCAACGTCCGTCACGACATTCTCTACACCGGCGGGGTCTTTCTCGCCCTGATCACCTGTCTGGGGCTCCTCATCCGGGCGGTCGTCACCCGGCCCCTGGCCCGCTTCGGCACGGTGATCGGCGAGGTTGTCCGCACCGGACAGTTCGAGGAAAAACTCCCGCGCCGCGGCGGGGACGAGATCGGCGTGCTCATCGACGGCTTCAACGAGATGATCGACCATCTGAGGGAAAAGACCCGCCATCTCGAAGAGTCGGAAAAACGCTATCGCGTCCTCACGGAGACAGCCCGCGACGGCATCATCTCCTTTCTCGCCAACGGTCAGATCATTCTTTTCAATCACGAGGCCGAACGGATGTTCGGCTACAGCAAGGCCGAGGTCCTCGGCCTCGGCGTCGACCGACTGGTTCACGAGGACTTCGTCGATATCCACCGCCTGGGGGTCGAAGCCTATCTGAAGGAGAAGGGAGGGGCCGCGGTGAACAAGCTCAACCGCCTCCCCGGGCGGCGCCGCGACGGCACCGTCCTCCCCCTGGAGTTCTCCCTCTCCGTCGCCGAGTCGGAGGGACACCTCTTCTACACCGCCATCGTCCGCCTTCAGGGGTAAGCATTTGACCCCGGCCGGAATCCCTGCGGGGCCCGGCCGGGGTCAGACTCCTGGCTCCTTTATCTTTTGCTCTTTTTATGGCATAACCTCCTCTGTGGCTTTCGACCGTTTCCCCCCCCTTCCATTTTGGCCGATATGAAGACCCTGAACCCGCGAAGCGCCCTGTTCCTTGAACGTCTCGCCGAAGAAGTCATCATTGGCGACGGGGCGATGGGGACCCTCCTCTACAGTCGGGGCGTCCCCCTGGATGTCAACTTCGAATATCTCAATCTCACCTCCCCGCAGCAGGTCCTGCAGGTCCACCGGGACTACGTCGCCGCCGGCGCCCGGCTTCTGGAGACCAACACCTTCGGCGCCAACGGCGCCGTTCTGGCGGCCATCGGCCTGGAAAAGAAGGTCGGGGCCATCAATGAGGCCGGAGCCCGTCTCGCCCGGGAAGCCGCCGGCGAACTCTGCTTCGTCGCCGGCTCCGTCGGTCCGCTGATGCGCCCCCGCGGGGAAGCCCAGGAAATTCCTCCGACGCAGAAAGAGGCGCTGCTCGCCGAGCAGATGGAGGCCCTGGCTCAGGGCGGGGTCGATCTCTTTATCCTCGAAACCTTCGCCTCCCTGGCCGATCTCGAGCTCGCCCTGGGTATTGCGGCAAGGCTCGGCCTGCCGGCCGTGGCCCAGATGGCTTTCATCGAGGACGGCCGGACCCGCGAGGGGCTGTCTGCCGAAGAGGCGGCGCGGCGCCTGACCCAGGCGGGAGCGACGGTGCTGGGCGCCAATTGCGGCTCCGGTCCCAGGGAGCTCCTCAAGGTCCTGGAACGGATGGCCGGGGCCACCGATCGGCCCCTGTCGGCCTTTCCCAACTCGGGGTTCCCCCAGTATCTCGACGGGCGCTACATTTATCTGGCCACCCCCGACTACTTTGCCGCCATGGCAAGGGACATGGCGGGCGCCGGGGCATCCCTGATCGGCGGCTGCTGCGGGACCACACCCGAGCATATCCGCGCCCTGGCCGGGGCTCTGGCCGGGGTGAAGCCGGCGGTCCGTCCCCGGGCTCGCCGGGTCGAGACGCCGGTCCGCCCGGAAGCCGAAATTCCCTCGGCCAGGCGCCGGACTTTTCTCGACGGCTGGGGACGGCGGCCGGTGGTGACCGTGGAACTCGACCCTCCGCGGGGGCTCGACTGCGGCAAGGTGATCGAAGCCGCCCGGGCCCTGACGGCTGCGGGGGTCGATGCCATCAGCCTCGCCGAGAACCCCCTGGCGCGGATCCGCATGGGGAATATCGCCCTGGCCCGGAAGATCGAGGAGGATACCGGCACCCCGGTCATCGTCCACGTGACCTGCCGCGACCGCAACCTGATCGGCCTCCATTCCGAACTGATGGGGGCCCATCTGCTCGGGCTTCGCACCCTCCTGGCGGTGACCGGCGATCCCGTTTCCGTGGGGGGGGAGGGGGGCGCGACCAGCGTCTTCGATCTCAATTCCATCGGCCTTCTCGAACTCCTGTCGGCGCTCAACGCCGGCAAGAGCCTTCTCGGCGCCGACCTCGGCGGCTGCAGCCAATTTCTGCTCGGCGCCGCCTTCAATCCCAATCTGCCGAGCATGGACGGTCAGCTGCGGCGCCTAGAGAAGAAGATCGCCGCCGGGGCCCGCTTCGTGCAGACCCAGCCGGTCTACTCCCCGCAGATCCTCGACGAGCTTCTTGCGCGCACCGCTCCCCTGCAGGTCCCGGTGCTCGTCGGGCTCCTGCCGCTGGTGAGCGAACGCAATGCCGAATTTCTTCACAACGAGGTGCCGGGGATCAGTCTCCCCGATGGGGTGCGGGCGCGGATGAAGGGGAAGAGCGGCGGCGCAGGGGCCGCCGAAGGGATGGCGATCGCCGGAGAGCTGGTGGAAGGGTGCCGCGGCCGGGCGGGGGGTTTTTATCTCATGCCCCCCTTCGGGCGGGTCGAGCTGGCGCTGGAGCTGATGGCTCTTATTCGCCGGGAGGCTTGAGTCCGAGGAGGCGGTCGAGCTCTCCTTCTTCGTCGAGGTCGAAGAGTTCGCTGCAGCCGCCGATCAGTTGGCCTTCGACGAAGATCTCGGGGACCGTTTCCCGCCCGGAGCGGCGGCGCATTTCCTGCTCCAGGGCCGGGTCGACGGTGACATCGTACTCGGTGTAGGGGATTTCCTTGATGCGCAAAAGCTCCATGGCGCGACTGCAGTAGGGACAATAACTCTTGGTATAGATTTCGACAGTTTTCATGGGAACTCCTCATCTGTACCCGAATCGAAGACAGACAATAACTCTATACGAAACGGGCCGAGAAGCAAGAAAGGCAATCAATGATACGAAAATTTTTCCGTCGCAGCCCGCGTCTGGCGGCCTTTGCCGCTCTCCTTCTTCTCTGCTCCTGCGGCGCGATGGCGCGCTCCGAAGCGGATCTGACCCGGGAGAGCCGCGACTTCAGCCAGCGTCTGCGCTGGGGGGATTTTCAGGGCGCGGCGCGCCACATGGCCGATCCGTACCGGGAGGATTTTCTCGCCCTCTTTAACGGGATAACCGATCTGCAGATCGTCGATGTGCGTCTGGAATCGGTGGAGCAGCCCCTTTCGGAGCTCGAAGGCGAGGTCGAGATGGTCCTCGAATACTATCAGCTCCCTTCCATCCGCGTGAAGGAATTCCGCTTCCGCCAGCAGTGGCGTTACGAGGGGGGGAGCCGCTATCATGCCGGTCTCTGGCAGGTCGTCTCTCCCTTCCCTCCCTTCCCCTGAAACCGGCTCGCCGGGAAGAAATTTCCCTTGATTTGCCATCGGTTTTTGTGGTAATTAGCTGCATACTGTATACAAAATAGACGGGGGCAACTGCCAGAAAAGACCCGTTTTTTGCTCTTTTCGAAGGCATGTGGACGCGGTCCGCGAGCTGTCTGGCGGTCTTGAAGGAGGTCGATTTGGCTCAGGTTGTTTTTTCCAGTTGGGGAAGAGAGGTCGTGGATAACCGCAAGGGCGGTGAAGTGGATCTGGCCACCCTCAAGCTCAAGCTTCCCGAGAGATATCTTGACGACGGCCGGGTCGGGGCTTTCATGGGCTGGGACGGCATTATTCTCCTCGACCCCGAGACCGACATCGTCGCCATGGCCGCCGAATACATGAAGCGGGTGCAGCAGAACTACTGCTGCGGCAAGTGCACACCCGGCAAGAAGGGGACGCGGGTCCTGCAGGATACCCTGGCGCGGATCCTCGCCGGTCACGGTGAGGAGCGGGATCTGGAGGTCATCGAGGAGCTCTCGGCCCTCCTGGAGAGCTGCAAGTGCACCCTGTGCATGACTGCGGCGGTTCCGGTCTTCGACAGCGTCAAATACTTCCGCGACGACTTTCTCGCCTATGTCCGCGGCGAGCGCAAGCCGAAGTTTGCCGCCTCCTACAAGGAAAAACTCACCGCTCCCTGCATGGACAAGTGTCCGGCACATATCGACATCCCCGCCTACATCGAAGAGATCAAGGAATACCGCTTCGATGAGTCCCTCTCCGCCATCCGCCGCAACATGCCGATTCCTGCGGTCTGCGGCCGGGTCTGTCCCCATCCCTGCGAAAAGGCCTGCCGCCGCGCTCTGGTTGACGAGCCGATCAGCATCATGGTTCTCAAGCGCGTCGCCGCCGACCACGAATGGATGCACCACAAGCAGCCGCCGATGATCCCCGCTCCCCGCAAGGACAAGAAGGTCTGCGTCGTCGGCGCCGGCCCGGCGGGGGTGACCTGCGCCTACTACCTTCTCCTCGAAGGCTACAAGGTCACGATCCTCGACATGCTGTCCGAGCCGGGGGGGACGGTGGCCGTCGGCATCCCCGACTACCGCATGCCGCGGCACCTCCTGCGCCGCGATATCGAAATCATCACCAACCTCGGCGGCGAAATCCGCTTCAACACCAAGCTCGGCCGCGACGTCTCCCTCAAGGAGCTCAAGGAGCAATACGATGCGGTCTTTCTCGGCACCGGAGCCTTCAAGTCGAAGCCGATGGGGGTCGAAGGGGAAGACGAAGGCTACGAAGGGTTCTCCGCCGGCGGCATCAACTACCTGCGGGAAGTGGCCCTCGGTGAGCCGATCGAGACGCCGAAACGGGTCATCGTCGTCGGCGGCGGCAACACCGCCATCGACTGCGTCCGCGTCGCCCTGCGTGAAGGGGCCGAGGAATCGATTCTCGTCTACCGCCGGACCCGCAAGGAGATGCCGGCCGAGTCCTACGAGGTCGACGACGCCGAAGAGGAGAACGTCCAGTTCGAGTTCCTGCGCAATCCGACCCGCCTGATCGCCGAAAACGGCAAGATCGTCGGCGTCGAAGTGGTGATCATGGAGCTCGGCGAGCCCGACGAGTCGGGGCGCCGCCGGCCGGCGCCGAAGCCGGGGAGCGAGTACGTCATCCCCTGCGACATGGTTATTCCGGCCATCGGCCAGGATCCGGATCTCTCCTATCTCGGGGAGGAGGATTTCGGCATCAAGCAGACCCGCTGGAACAGCATCGTCACCCACGGCGGCACCATGATGACCGACTGCGAAGGCGTCTTCGCCGGCGGCGACTGCGAATACGGGGCGATGACCGTGGTGGTTGCGGTCGGCCACGGGCGGCGCGCCGCCCGGGTCATGAGCCGCTGGCTCTCGGAAGGAAAGGCCTTCCTCGACGAGGAGGATGCCATGGAAGATATCCTCAATCAGCTCGGAGTCTTCGACGACAAGGAGCAGGTCGGCATTCTCGGCGGGCTTCACCGCGAGCATCAGCCCAAGGTCGCGGGTGCGGAGCGGGCGCAAAACTACGAGGAGATCGAACTGGCGATGCCCGAGAGCCAGGCCGTGCGGGAGGCCGAACGTTGCCTGCGCTGCTATCGGGTGGCGATGGTGGCCATCAGCTGACCGCTCCTTTTCTCTGCTCTGAACCGGCCCCGACGTTTTCTCTGCCAACTTATCGGCGGCGGCCATTCCCGACGTGCTAAAGGTGAATAGTCCATGATCAAACTCAAGATCGACGGAAAAGACGCCCAGATTGAAAAGGGTGCGACCATCCTGGCTGCCGCCGCCAGGGTCGGCATCAAGATCCCCACCCTCTGCTACCTGCAGAAGGTTTCTCCCACCGGTGCCTGCCGAGTCTGCATCGTGGAGATCGAGGGGGTCGACAAGCCGATGACCGCCTGCAACACCCTGGCCGTCGACAACATGGTGGTGACCACCCAGTCGGAGCGCCTCCGCACCATGCGCCGCCAGCTCGTCGAGCTGCTGCTCATCAACCACCCCCTCGACTGCCCGGTCTGCGACGCCGCCGGCGAGTGCGATCTGCAGAACATCTGCTACGACCTCGATGTCGTCTCCCAGCCCTTCGGCGCCGAGGACGTCTGCCACGCCCCGATCAACGACTGGCCCCTGATCCAGCAGGTCCCCTCCCGGTGTATCCTCTGCGAGAAGTGCGTCAAGACCTGTCATGAAGTCGTCGGTGCCAGCGCCCTGGTGGTGCGGGAGCGCGGCGAAAAAGCCTTCATCGACACCGTCGACGGCCAGCCCCTGGACTGCGAGTTCTGCGGCAATTGCGTCGAGGAGTGCCCAACCGGCACCCTGATCGCCAAGACCTTCAAGCACAAGGCCCGTCCCTGGGAGTTGACCAAGACCCCCTCCGTCTGCACCTACTGCGGCAGCCAGTGCCAGATCGATCTGCACGTCAAGGGAAACCGCATCTACCGCGTCACCTCCGACGATGGGACCGTCAACGGCGGCAACCTCTGCATCGGCGGTTACTTCGGTTACGGCTATGTCAACTCCGAGCGCCGTCTCCTCCACCCCCTGGTCAAAAAGGGCGAGGGCCTGGAGAAGGTCGCCTGGAACGAGGCCCTGACCGCCGTCGCCGGCACGGCTCTCCGTCTCAAGAGGGAATCCGGCGGCGCCGCCCTGGCGGGACTCGCCTCGCCGCGGCTGAGCAACGAGGAAAACTACCTCTTTCAGAAACTCTTTCGCGTCGGCCTCGGCAGCAACAACATCGATTCCGAGGCCCGTTTCGGCGCCCTGCGGACCCACAAGACCCTCGATGCGGCGCTCGGCCTCAAGGGGGCGAGCAACCGCATCGACCGCATTTCCGCAGCCGAGGCCGTCCTCGTCCTCGGCTGCGACGTCACCGCCGAAGCTCCCGCCCTCGACTGGCAGATCGAAGCGGCCTGCCGCAAGAACGACGGCAAGCTGGTGGTCGCCAACATGCGCCGGGTCAAGCTTAACCGCTACGCGAAGACCTCACTGCAGTACCGCCCGGGAAGCGAAGTCCTTCTCGCCAACGCCCTCGGCCGACTGATCCTCGAGGCGGGGCTCGCCGACGAGGACTACCTGCGGCGCTTCGTCGGCAACCTCGACGAGCTCAAGGCCCACCTGTCCGCCGTCGATCTCGAACAGGCGGCCTCCGGGACCGGCCTCTCCCTCGATCTTCTGCGCGAGGCCGCCGATTACCTCGGCCGCGCCGGTTCGGTGGCCCTGATCTTCGGCGCCGACATCAGCAAGTCCGAGGGGGCCGAAGAGAAGACGGCGGCCATCGCCAACCTGGCCATGGTCAGCGGCGCTCTGCACGGCGACGTCGGTGGCCTTTTTCCTGTCGATGAAAAGGGGAACATGCAGGGACTTCTCGACATGGGCGTCTGCCCCGAGTTTCTCCCCGGCTACCACCCCTACGAAGCCGGGCGCGCCCCCTTCGAGAAGGCCTGGAGCGTCAAGCTTCCCGCCGGGGGGCTCGACGCCGCCGGAATTCTTGCCGGCATCGAGAAGGGTGAGATCCGCTTCCTCTATCTGGCGGCGACCAACCCGCTGGTTTCCTACCCCGACAGCGGTCGCTGGCGCAAGGCTCTGGCCAAAGTGGAATGTCTCGTCGTTCAGGATATCCTCGATACCGAGCTCTGCGCCCTGGCCCACGTCGTTCTCCCCGGCTCCTCCTTCGCCGAGAAGAGCGGCAGTTTCACCGCCCTCGACGGCCGCGTCTCCTGCCTCGGCAAGGCGTTGCAGCCCGTCGGCGAGTCGAAGGAAGACTGGGACATCCTCGCCGACCTCTACGACCGGGTCGCTCCTCAGGGGCTCTCCCTCGACCGCGACGGGGTCCTCACCGAAGCCAAGGAACTGAGCGGCCTCCACACCGAGGTCTGCTTCGCCGGCAGCGGCCGCTGCCAACCGTGCCTTAAAAAGCCGTACCGCCCCGCCGACAAGAGCCTGACCTACACCCCCGTCGCCGGGTCGGCCGCCGCCCCGGCCGGCATGGAACTCCTCAGCGGCAAGATCCTCTTCCACTTCGGCACCACCTCGACCTTTGCCGAGGGGAATCTGGCTGTCGCCCCGTCGGGCTATATCGAGATCCATCCCGAGGATGCCGCCGGGCTCGGCGTCGCCGAAGGGGGGATGCTCAAGATCACTTCGGCCGTCGGCAGTGCCCGGGGAGAGGCCCGCCTCAGCGGCGCCGTCCCCCGCGGTCTTCTCTTTGCCCCCTACCACTTCGCCGACCTCAACATCCAGCAGGTCGTCCCGGCAGGCGTGAACCGCGTCGCAGTCCAGGTCAGCAAGGGTTGACGTCCGGCGGAAACAAGGGTTAAACTCTGGCGTTCCGGCGATTGTCGCCGGAGCGCCTTTTATCGTTCCGGGGAGATTTTATGGAAAGCATGTTCTGGGATTACAAGGAGAAGGTCGCCTTCGACAAGGAAAAGGCCGGCAAGGTTGTCCTGGCGGAAACCGCCCACTCCCGCACCACCCTCTGGTGCCTGCTGCCGGGGCAGCACATCCATCCCCATGTTCACGCCGGGGACCACATCTGGGTCGTTCTCGAAGGGACGGGGGACTTTCTCAGCAACGCCGCACCCCGCTCCCTCGAGCCGGGGATGGTCGTGGTGGCGCCGGCCGGGCAACCCCACGGCATCGACAACAGCGGCAGCGAAGGGCTTGTTTTCGTCAGCGTCTCCGCCGGCTGATTGCATTTCGGAAAATTGACAACGACAGAGCCCCCAGTCCTGCAGACCCGGGGGCTCTGCCGTTTCTTCTCCGCTCCGGCGGCGGCGCGGAAGCGATTCAGCGCCAAGGAGGTTTCCATGAAGGCAAGGATCAACGGCATCGAACTGGCGTGGGACGACTCCGGCGGCACCGGCAAGGCCGTCCTCCTCATCCACGGCTATCCCCTGTGCCGGAGCATGTGGCGTCCGCAGGTCGCGGCCCTGGCCGCCGCCGGTTACCGCGTCATCACCCCCGACCTGCGGACGCCACATGCTCCGGCACAGGGG
>Ga0209231_1000891_pt1 | contig 13554 bp, 12 predicted proteins | sample Deesub45470m_DNA_FD_188086 | JGI IMG/M metagenome (GOLD analysis project Ga0209231, IMG submission 188086) | Deep subsurface microbial communities from North Pacific Ocean - 450_OLKR46/470m Metagenome (SPAdes) (version 2) | ecosystem: Environmental > Terrestrial > Deep subsurface > Unclassified ... | reverse complement strand
GGAAAACTTTTCCGAAGTCCGCGGCCAGGAGCACGTCAAGCGCGCCCTCGAGGTCGCCGCCGCCGGCGGGCACAACCTCATCATGGTCGGCCCCCCCGGCAGCGGCAAGACGATGCTCGCCCGCCGCCTGCCGACCATCCTACCCCCTCTGGGCTTCGACGAGGCGCTGGAGACGACCAAGATCCACTCCATCGCCGGTCTCCTCGGCGGAGCGCACGCCCTGGTCGCCGTCCGCCCCTTCCGCTCCCCCCACCACACCATCTCCGACGCCGGACTCATCGGCGGCGGCACCTATCCCCGCCCCGGCGAGGTCTCCCTGGCCCATAACGGCGTCCTCTTCCTCGACGAGCTCCCCGAATTCAAGAAGAATGTCCTGGAGATGCTCCGCCAGCCGTTGGAAGACTGCCAGGTCAGCATCAGCCGCGCCGCCCAGAGCCTCACCTACCCCGCCGCCTTCATGCTGGTGGCGGCCATGAACCCCTGCCCCTGCGGTTTTGCCGGCGACGCCCTGCGGGAGTGCATCTGCGCCCCGCCGATGCTGCAGCGCTACCGCTCGCGCCTCTCCGGGCCGCTTCTCGACCGCATCGACCTCCACGTCGAGGTCCCCCGGGTCCTCCACAAGGATCTCGCCGACCCCAGGGACGGCGAAGGGAGCGAACCGATCCGCCGGCGGGTCGAGGCCGCCCGACTTCTCCAGGAGGAGCGCCTGGCTCCCTACAACCTCCACTGCAACGCCCACATGCAGTCCCGCCACATCCGCAAATTCTGCGCCGTCGATTCCGACGGCCACAGGCTCCTCGAAATGGTCACCGACCGCCTCGGCCTCTCGGCCCGCAGCTACTCGCGAATCCTTAAGGTGGCGCGGACCATTGCCGATCTGGCCGGAGAAGAGGCAATCCGCCAGAACCACCTCGCCGAGGCGATCCAGTACCGCTCGCTCGACCGCAAGCCGGGGTGAGGGGCGTTCACCGTTCAAAGTGAGGGTCCGTGTTGTTCATGCCAGTGCGCCGCGCTGCGGCTCATTCACCCACAGGAGGGACTTATGCAGAAAATTCCACAGATCACCATCTATGCCAGGCAAGCCGGAGTTGCCATCTCCCCCTTCGAGCGTCGCAGTGAAGGCCGGCCGACCGAAGGGCGCATCGTGCTGCGCTTCTTCCGTCTGGAGAGCGGCAGCAACGCGATCCGCTTCCTCGTCGAACCCTGTGAAGCCTTCGCCCTGTACCGCAAGATGCACAGAATTGCCAGCGACGGCGGCCAGGAGAGCCTCAACCACTCTTTTACCGGTCCGGACGGCGAGGTCCAGACGCGCCTGACGGTCGAACGCTGGACGCGCAATGACAAGAGCGGTTATGCGCTTGCCGTGCAGCGCGGCGAAGAACAGCTCAACGTGCCGGTCCAAGCGGAGCAGTTCCTGTTTGCCGCCGAATTTCTCCGTCACCTGTCGCTGCAGCAGGCCTGGGTCGAGGAACCGGAGCGTTCGGTTGGATAAGCAATGGCAGGGCCGCCTGATTGATCGCGCCGGGATATTTGCATGCGGTCATGGCTGCAGTGAGGTCTCCTGAATCGGGCGGACAGGAACTATTTTGGCGCTATTTCAGTGAGTCAGTCAAAAATTATTTATTCCCGTACGGGAAGAAATATCTTGTGTTTTTCTCCTGCCGCCTATATTCTTACCGAAAAGGAAGATTTTTGGCTTGGAGCCCTCATGAAAAGCAAAAACATACCGAACGGGAATATTTCGAATCCCGCACAGCTCGGTACCCTGATCCGCCAAGTACGCAAAGGGCAGGGGATCACCCAAGAGGACCTCTCGTCCATTGTTGGCGTGGGACCACGACTGATTGGTGAGATCGAGCGGGGAAAGCCGACCGCAGAGATCGGCAAAGTTTTTCAACTACTGGCAGGCCTGGGATTGGTCATCTCCATTCAGCCTCGCACCACAAGGGATCATCGGGAATAGTGCCATGGATAAAATCACGGAGCAACTTGAGGTCTATCTGGGAGACCGCCGCATCGGGTTGCTGATTCGGGAGAACGGACGGCTTGCCTTTGTTTATGACCGTCAATGGCTGGATAATCCCCACAGCCATCCTTTGTCCCTCTCGCTGCCTTTGCGCGAAGCCCCGTTTGCCGATTTCGAAACCCGGACCTGGTTTGGCAACCTTCTGCCGGAGGGAGACTTTCTCAACGCCGTCGCCCGCCGTCTGGGAAGAAGTACCGGCGATATCTTCGGTCTACTTGTTGATCTCGGGGGGGAGTGCGCGGGCGCAATCAGCCTTCGGCCGACAGGAAAAGCTTCACTGGAAGCCGGCCGTTACCAGCAGTTTAGTGAAGACGACCTCTTTGCCCTGGTGTCCGCCGATCCACCTCTGCCCCTGTTGGCCGGTGAGACAGGCGTTCGCCTCTCCCTGGCCGGAGCCCAGAACAAGGTGCCGGTTTATGTTGATGGCGATAAGATTCTCAAGGCGACCGGTACCCTGGCGACCACCCACATCCTCAAGCCCCCGATTCGTGCTGCAATCGCTCTGCCGCACACCGTGCAAAACGAAGCCTTCTGCATACAGTTGGCCGGCAAATTGGGCCTCATCGTGCCGAACGCACAGGTCCGTGCGGTTCGCAGCCTGAATTTTTACCTGGTGGAGCGCTTTGATCGTCGCAGGGCACAAGGACGGATCGAGCGTCTGCATCAGGAAGACTTTTGTCAGGCGCTGGGCGTTGAGGCCAACCTCAAATATGAAGAAAGTGGCGGACCCAGGTTTTCGACAATTTGGCACCTTCTGCGCAACCACAGTTCTGCTCCGGCTGTGGATGGGCGTCAACTGCTACGTTGGCTCGCCTTCAATTTTCTGATCGGCAACGCCGACGCCCATGGAAAGAACCTCGCGCTGCTTTACAACCAAACAGGAAGCGTGCGTCTGGCACCATTTTATGATCTCCTTTGCACCACCGTCTACCCGGAGCTTGATCAGCGTATGGCCATGCGTCTGGGAGGCGAACGACGGCCGGATCGTTTACGCCGCAAGCACTGGGAACGCTTGGCCGAGGAGTTGGAAATCTCTCCTCGGGCGGTTTTTGGTGAACTGGAAAATTTGACACAGGCAATCGAAAAAACAGCAGAAACTCTTGCCGGGGAATTCAACGATCGCCATGACTGCGGCGACACCATGAACAACATCCTGGAGATAATTCGTCGGCGGTGCGGGCGATCGTGGGCCATTCTCGGGGGTAGACAGGAGTAAGAAACAAGAACCATCGCCCAGAAAGAGATCAACCTCCCCCCGGTTACACTGACACGGTTTGTGGCGACCGCTTAGCCCGTTAGACAACTGCTTGGGGTCACGGCCCATCTCGGCACCAAGCTGTGCCCAGGACAGGCCGTTAATATGCTTGTACCAGCCCAGTCTTTCCATGTCTTCGTCAGGGCAGGGGATGGGATTGTAGCCTAGGAACTCGATGACAGGAGGTATATATCGGAGCTCCGGGTTCATCCCATGCTCCCAGTTCAAGAGGGTGAAGTCGGTCAGGCCAATCTGTGCGGCGACATCTTTTTGCACACGTCGACGGCGAAGCATACTGGCTCCTCGAGGGGCAGAACGGATGAATTTGCCGCCGGTTCCTGGCTCGTCCAACAGGCTAGCCGCCCCAGATCGGATCCTGGGCAAATTGCTGGCGCAGCCGCTCCTCCGGCCTCTGCTCCAGGAATTCCTCCCGGCTGAAGGAAAACCGGTAATCGCGGCAGTAGGCCAAAAGGATCTGATAGGCGGCGTTGATCTGCCGGATACGATCATTTTCGCTGCCGCCGGCATCGGGATGATGGCGTTGGAAATCTGGGCCGTGTCCAAGATTTTCGTACCAAGCCAACTCCTTGGCCCCAGACAAAAGCATCCGTAATGGCCAAAGAAATTGATCATTTCCTCAACTGAAGGCAATGAGCGAAATGAGGGAAATATGATTTCAATGGTTGACTATTAGGATCAGGTTCCATTATGCTTTTAGCCTGTCCACGAGGATTTATATGGTTCGAATCTTTCACAGGTATAAAATATCCGTTTCCGCTCTTGCCGTCCTGGCCTACCTGTTGATCGGGTCGGGAGTCGGAAGCGCCCTTCTCTGGTGTCAGGAGTCAGAGTCCGATTCCCACCTGGAATACAACCTGGCCGGGCAGTGCCAGAACGTCTGTCTTCCCGCCGATGGCGACCATGAACGCGATCGCCAGAGAGACATCTTCCCAGTCTTAACGTCTTTGGCAGATGACTGTCAGGATACCCAGGCCTCCCTTTCACATGCTCCTGCGCCAGGCGGAAAGAACTTGCCGGTCACCCCCGTTTCCCCCGGCAGTTACTCATTTCATCTCACTCCCGCCAACCGCTCTGCCGTTTCTTTACTCTCCCGGCTGAACCTGATTGCTCAGCCGCCCCCGTCACAGGCGCTCGTTTCTCTGCGCACCATCATTCTTCTGGTTTGATCCCCGTCCCAGCGCTTCTCTGAGGACGGCTGCGGTTTTCTCCCTCCGACAGCCGTCGCCCCGTTTTTTTCCCAATTATAGACCAATACAATCTGAAGGAGTTCCACCATGCGTTTGACCACTTTTGTGGCCGGAACGGGCGCTCTCTGGCTGGTGATTACCTGTAGCAACGGGTTTGCCGCGGCTTCCGGCTCTTTGCCGGAGCCGCGCCCCCTTGGCCGCGAACTGCCCGTCGCCGCACCCGAAACCCCGATTCCCGAACCGACCGCTGCAACCGTCACCGATGAGCTGACCCTGCGCAAGGCCCTCTCCCTGGCCCTGCTGCACAACCCGGACCTGGCCGCCTTCTCCTGGGAGGTGCGGGTCAAGGAGGCCGAGGCCCTGCAGGCCGGCCTCCTGCCCAATCCCGAACTGGGCATCGAGATGGAAAACTTCGCCGGAGACGACGAGTTCTCCGGAACCGATGCGGCCGAAACCACCGTCACTCTGAGCCAGCTTGTCGAACTGGGAGGCAAACGCGGCAAACGCCGGGCGGCCGCCGCCCTGGAGGCGAACCTGGCCGGATGGGACTTCGAGACCCGGAGGCTCGATGTCCTGACCGCCACGGCCAAGTCTTTCGTCGCCGTTCTGGCGGCGCAGGAGCGCCTCGTTCAGGCCGACGAACTCTCCGCCCTGGCCGATCGCTTCTTCCGCACGGTCAGCGAACGGGTCGAAGCGGGCAAGGTCTCTCCGGTGGAGCAGACCCGGGCACAGGTCCCCCTTTCCGCCGCCCACGTCGCCCAGGACCGGGCCCGCCTCGCGCTGGAAGCGGCGCGCAAGGAGCTGACCGCTCTGTGGGGGAATGAGGCGCCCACGTTCGAGCGCGCTGCCGGCACCCTTGAGAGCATCACGCCCGTCCCCTCCCAGGAGCAGTTGGTTTCACTCCTCGAACAGAGCCCCGACGTCGCCCGTTGGAAAACCGAAGAACAACAGCGCAACGCCCGGCTGGCCCTGGAGCGCGCCAACGGCATCCCCGACCTGACTCTGTTCGCCGGGAATCGCAATCTTCAGGCGAGCAATGACAATGCCTTCGTCGCCGGCATTTCCATCCCCCTGCCCCTGTTCGATCGGAATCAAGGGGGGATCGCCGCGGCCCGAGCCGCCCGCAGCAAGGCTCGCGAAGCACGCCGGTCCGCCTACAGCCAGGCCGTCGCCTCTCTGGCCGCCGGCTACCGGGACCTGAGCGCCGCCTTCGTTGAGGCCAGAACTCTTCGGGAAGAGATCCTGCCGGCGGCCGGACAGTCTTTCGAAGCCGCCGAATTCGGCTACCGCGAAGGGAAGTTCGGCTTTCTCGAGGTCCTCGACGCCCAACGCACCCTTTTTGAGGTCAGAGGCCAATATATCGAGGCTCTCGCCGCCTACCATCAGGGCAGGGCCGAGGTGGAGCGCCTCATCGGAGCTCCACTCGAATCAGACATCGTCAATAACGGACAGGAGAAATAAATCACATGAAATCGATCAAACAATCCAAGACATGGGGGCTTGCCGTACTGGCTCTGCTCGCCTCCCTGATTCTTCTTCCCGGCTGCAACCGCCAGGACACCCCGGATAGCCACAAGGAGGGTGCGGCCGGGACAACCCCCCAGGTCTCCGCCACCGGCGATAAGGGTCACGAAGACGGGCACTCTGACCACGATGACCATGACAAAGAAGAGACGGCCCGCGCCGACCACGATGATCATGGAAAAGAAGGAGCGGCCCATGCCGGGGAGAGCGGAGAAGACGAACACGGCGAGGAAGTTGTACGCCTGAGCGAAACCGAGATCAGGGAGTTCGGCATCGAGCTGGCCACGGCCGCCACGGCAAAACTGGACCAGTACGCCGAGCTGCCCGGCGAAATTGTCCTCAACGCCGACAGGCTGGCCCACGTCGTTCCCCGGGTCTCCGGCATCGTGCGCGAAGTGCGGAAGAACGTGGGGGACGACGTCAAGGCCGGTGAACTGCTGGCGGTGCTCGAAAGCCGCGAACTGGCCGACGCCAAAGCTGCCTACCTGGCAGCCGTCGAGCGCGAGACGCTGGCCCGGGCCAACTTTGTGCGCGAGGAGCGGCTGTGGCAGAAAAAGGTCACCAGCGAGCAGGAGTACCTCGACGCCCGCCAGGTCCTCGCCGAGGCGCGCATCGCCAGAAGTTCGGCGGAGCAACAGCTTCACGCCCTGGGCTTCTCCGATGCCTCTCTCAAGGCGCTGCCCGAACAACCGGATGCCACCTACACCCGTTATGAGATCCGCGCTCCCTTCGCCGGCACCATCATCGAAAAACACCTTACACTGGGAGAAAAGATGAGCGGCGACGCCGAGGTGTTCACCATCGCCGATCTCTCCACGGTCTGGGTCGACATCAATGTCTACCAGAAAGATCTTGCCCAGATTCGCCAGGGACAGGCGGTAGTGATCGAGATCGGCCACGGCATCCCTCAGGTTTCCGGGAAAATTGCCTGGGTCGCGCCCCTGGTCGGCGAAGCGACCCGCACCGCCAAGGCCCGGGTGGTGCTTGCCAACCCCGAGGGAATCCTTCGCCCGGGCCTGTTCGTGACCGCAAAAGTGGCGGTGGGCAGCACGGCGGCCGGCATCGTCGTGCCCAAAAGCGCCCTGCAGACCTTCGAGGAGCGCAGCGTGGTCTTCGTGCAGGACGAGGACGGTTTCGAGCCGCGCCCGGTAGAACTGGGGCGGCAGAATGCCACTCAGGTGGAAATTCTCTCCGGACTCGAGGCTGGGCAGACCTACGTCAGCCAGGGGGCCTTCACTCTCAAGGCGCACCTGTCGAAGGGCGCCTTCGGCGACGGCCACAATCACTAGGGGCTGAGAAAAAACGCCCATCTGCGGCGTTGCCCTTGCATTGGGACATTTTTGCCCAGTCCTAGGACCAAACAGCATTCCATGGAGTTGAATTTATATGGAAAAAATCATTCGCTTTGTTCTGCACAGCCGGCTGCTGATGAGTGTGCTCGGCGTGCTGGTACTGGCGGCCGGCTGGTTCAGCTACAGACAGCTGCCGGTCGACGCCTTTCCCGACGTCACCCCCGCCCTGGTCCAGGTCTTTACCGAAACCGAGGGCCTTGCTCCCGAGGAAGTGGAAAAGTACGTCACCTACCCGGTCGAGACCGCCATGAACGGTCTGCCCGCCCTCAAGGAAATCCGCTCGGTCTCCAACTTCGGCCTGTCGGTGATCAACGTCTACTTCGAGGACGGCACCGACGTCTACTTTGCCCGCCAGCTGGTGAACGAGCGCCTGCAACTCGCCCGCGAAGAGATCCCCGAAGGCTTCGGCGACCCGGCAATGGGGCCGATCGCCACCGGCCTGGGGCAGATCCTTTTCTACGTTCTCGAGGATGAAACCGGCAAGCGCACCCCCGAGGAGATGCGCGAAATCCAGGACTGGCTCATCAAGTTCAACCTGCAGACCGTCCCCGGCGTGACCGAGGTGCTCTCCCTGGGTGGGGAGGTGAAGCAGTTCCAGGTGCGGGTGCGCCCCGCCGACCTCTTGCGTTTTGATCTCGCCATCGGCGAGATCGTCGATAAGGTCGAAGCCAACAACGGCAACGTGGGCGCCCAGTTCCTTGTCCAGAACGCCGAGGAATACATCGTCCGCTCCGTCGGCCTGGCTGAGAAAATCGATGACCTGGAGCGCATCGTGCTCAAGGTGCAGGACGGCACCCCGGTCTACCTCGAGCAGGTGGCCGAGGTGGTCATCGGCGGCGAGATCCGCCGCGGCCTGGCCACCATGAACGGGGCCGGCGAGGTGGTGGTCGGCATGATCCTCAAGCTGATCGGCACCAACACCTCCACCGTCATCGCCGACGTCAAGGAGAGGCTCGCCGAGATCAACAAGGTGCTCCCCGAAGGGGTCGGGGTCGTCCCCTACTACGACCAGGCCACCCTGGTCAGCAAGTGCGTGAAGACGGTCACCGATTCACTGATCTTCGGCGTCCTGCTGGTCGCCGGTGTGCTGCTGATCTTCATGGGTGGCCTGCGAGCGAGCCTGGTGGTGGCCATGTCCATCCCCTTCTCGATTTTCTTCGCCTTCATCCTGATGAAGATCTTCGGCATCAGCGCCAACCTCATGTCGCTGGGGGGCCTCGCCATCGCCATCGGCATGATGGTCGACGCCACCATCGTCATGGTGGAAAACGTCGACCGCTTGCTGCGCGAGGCCGATCCGGAGGAGTCCCGTCTGGCCATCGTCACCCGCGCCTGCGCCGAGGTGGGGAGGCCGATCATCTTCGCCATCGCCATCATCATCATCGTCTTCCTGCCGCTCTTCACGCTACAGGGCGTGGAGGGCAAAACCTTCAAGCCCCTGGCCTACACGGTCTCGATGGCCATGCTCGGCTCGCTTCTTTACGCACTGCTGCTGGCCCCGGTCGCCTCCCATCTGCTGATGCGCCGTCCCAAGTCGGTTGCCGAAGGAGAAGGGGCCAAAGAGGCCTGGATCGTGCGCTGGCTGCTGCTTCCCTACCGGCCGGCGGTGCGTCTGTTCGTGCGCCACCGGTCCGTTGCGGTTGGACTGGCGACGGCAATGCTGGTCGCAGGACTGCTGATCTTCCCGCGGCTCGGCTCGGAGTTCGTCCCCCGTCTCGACGAGGGGGATCTGCTGATCCGCGCCACCATGGCCCCCTCGATCTCGTTGGGGGAGTCGAAAGAGACTATGACGCGTTTCGAAAAACGCCTCATGACCCGATTCCCGGAGGTGACCCGGGTCGTTACCCGCGTCGGACGCGGCGAGGTCGGCGCACATGCCGACCCGGTCAACAGCGCCGAGGCCTTCGTTGCTCTCAAGCCGCAGGATCAGTGGACCAGCGCCGAAAGCCCCGATGAGCTCTACGCCGCCATCAGCGAGGCGTTCGCGGACTTTCCCGGCGCCCAGTTCAACGTCACCCAACCGATCGCGGCGGCGGTTGACGAGCTGCTCACCGGCACCAAGGCGGAGCTGGCGATCAAGATCTTCGGTCCCGACATGGAAGTGCTCAAGGAGAAGGCGGCCGAGATCGAGGCGGTGATCCGCGAGATTCCCGGCGCCGCCGACGTGCAGAAGGACCAGGTGACCGGCACGCCGCAGCTGCGCATCCGTATCGATCGCCAGGCCATCGCCCGCTACGGCATCAACGTCGAGGACGTGCAGGGCGTCATCCGCACCGCCGTCGGCGGTGAAACGGCCGGACAGATCTTCGAGGGAATCCGCCGCTTCGACATCTTCGTACGCTTCGCTCAGGAGGCGCGCGACGACGCCGAGGCGATCAAGCACATCCTGATCGCCGCCCCCGGTGGAGCCAAGGTTCCCCTCGACCAGCTCGCCACCATAGAGGAGATCGTCGGCCCGCGCCAGATCACCCGCGAGAACAATCAACGCTTCATCACCGTGCAGACCAACGTGCGCGGTCGTGACATCGGCTCCTTCGTCGCCGAAGGGCAGAAGGCCATCGCTGCCAAGGTGCAGATGCCGCCGGGGTATCTGATCAACTGGGGCGGCCAGTTCGAGCTGCAGCAGCAGGCCAACAAGCGCCTGGCCCTGGTGGTTCCGGTGACGCTGCTGATCATCGTATTGCTTTTGTTTATGAACTTTGGCTCGCTTAAGAACACCGCCCTGATTCTGTTCAATATTCCCCTGGCGCTGGTCGGCGGCATCGTCGGGCTGTGGCTGACCGGGCAGAACCTCTCGGTCCCCTCGTCGATCGGCTTCATCGCCCTGTTCGGTATCGCCCTGGAGAACGGCATGATACTCGTTACCTACCTCAATCAGCTGCTGCGCGACGGGGTGCCGATGGATGAAGCGTCAGTCAAGGGGGCCTGTTTGAGGCTGCGACCGGTGCTGATGACCGCCATCACCACGGCGTTGGGGCTCATCCCCCTGCTCATCTCCAGCGGCACGGGGAGCGAGGTGCAGCGCCCCCTGGCCACGGTGGTGGTCGGCGGCCTGGTGACCTCGACTATCCTGACCCTGCTGGTCATTCCCGCTCTCTACAAATGGTTCGCCGTCAAGGTCGAGAAGGAGGTATAGATATGAAAGAGATCAAGGCCTACATCAAGAAGCACAAACTCGACGATGTCATTCGCACCCTGCGCAAGATCGAGGGATTGACCGGCATGAGCGTCATCGACAGCAGCGGCTACGGTATCGGCTGGAGAGACGCCAAAGGTGAGGGGGAGACCGACCGCCGCCCCGGCGTCAAAGTGGAGATCATTTGTCGGGATGACCTGGCCGACGAAGTGGTTAAGGCTATTGAACAGGCGGCCCACACCGGGCTCAAGGGGGACGGCAAGATCTATGTGAGCGGTATTGAACAGGTTGTGCGGATCAGCACCGGCGAGCGTGGCGAAGGGGCCGTGTGAAAAAGCGGGGCCGGCTTGGCTCGCCCAAGTCGGCCCCGCCAAGGAGTCTGTCTTTTAAAATTAATCTTTTAGCCAACGTGTCCGGAAAAAAGGTCGCCAGCGATCAGGATATTTGCCTTGCTGGTGGTCTTTCCGCTGATTCTGGTGCTAAAATGGACCGCCCGTTTCTGGAACTTTGCTAGAAATTCCCAAAACAGTCATAAGGCTGCGAAGGAGAGGCGTCATGAATGTACGAAAATGGGCTGTAGGATTGACACTGCTGGCAACCGCACTGGGAGGTTGTGCTGTGCCGAAAGTTGATAAGGTGCGCGAAGGCTCCGTTTTTTTGGATATCATCCCCACTGAGATGGCTTCCGTCTCCGAAGCCCGGGTGGTGCAAAAAGGAAAGGACCTGATCATTTCAGGCAAAGTGAAAAAGTCGCACGAGTTTTTCCTGGCGGGCCATGTCGATATTGTCGTTTTCGATCCACAAGGGAAAATGATGGGTAAAGAACTCCCGAGGCTTACCGGATATGCCTCGAAAAGGGGGGGAGTGAAGGAAGGTCGGTTTTCAGCGCAGGTAAAGTTGACGCCCCCTTCCGGGTCAACGGTTCGTGTCAAATACCATTCCCCCTCTTCCGGCGAGAAGCATCTTGGCTGTGCTTGAAGAATGACAAGAAAGGTGTCCGCAGGGATGGACCAGAAGCCCTCCCTTATTTACAAACCAGGAACGAACGAGGAAGACAGTTTTCCCAACTACGGCCGTGCCTGCGTTTGTCACATTGCAGATTTTTCGCCGACAATCAGTAAGCCCGGCTAAACTTGAAGGAGAACAGATCAACATGAAGATTCTCCCAATGGAAAATGGCTCGGGTACAATTAAACGACTGACGGCAACTTTTATCGTCCTTATTCTCCTCATGATTGGGTTAACACCATCGGTCCAGGCTCAGATTTACTCCTGTGTGACGAAAGATGGAAAACGGTTTTTCACGGATGATCCCAACCTGGCCCCGCCAGACTGCCGCAAGGTGACCACCAATGAAAATGCGAGCGATGGAGGGCTAAGCATCGTAGACTCCCCGTCCATCCCTCCCGGCCCTGTCCGGGACCTGCTCGTTGAGATAAACGAAAAAAGAGAGAAGCAGAGCCTGCAGGTGGAGGAATGGAAAAGAACCGCTGTGGAGCTGGTGTCCGAATACGAGGCGGCCCGAACGCGCTTATACCGGACAACAAGTGTGAGTACAGAATTGCAAACCAGACAGGAGATTCGTGACATCAAAGCACGCCGCGATGCTTTGCTCGCGGACGTTGCTGCCGGCAAACTGCCGTTCAGGGACAGGGGGACGGTCGAAGAGATACTGACCGCCATCCCCGTGGATTGATCAACAACAGGGCTGGCGCCATTGCTCGCACACTTCAATCCCGAGGAACCCAGCGAAGGGGCCATCCAGGGAAGGAAGGCAATCTCATGAAAGTGGTTTACAAGGCCGCAATGGTCTTTTCCACAACTATTCAAGGTTGCCTCTGACGGAATTGGCCCGTGCCCCACTAGGGTATGGGCTTTTTTTCCAAGATCGCGCGAACGAAGCTCAAAGCTTGGTCATCGGCAATGATCGCGCCTATTGGACAGTGTCTTCGATAAGGAAGAGAAAAAATGTCGCGACGAATCGATTACAGAATCCAGGGGCTGGATTGCTCCGAAGAAGTCGCCATCCTGCGCCGCGAGGTCGGTGGGAAACCCGGGATCATCGATCTGGAGTTCGATGTTGTCAATGCCCGGATGTCGGTGGAGTACGATCCCGAGGCGCTCTCTGCCGACGCCATTGTTCAGGCGGTCGGGGCAACCGGAATGAAGGCCACGCCCTGGGAGCTGCGGCTGGCCCGGGAAAAGGGGACGTTCTGGCAGCAGCACGGGCGGTTGGTCATGACCGTCACCAGCGGAACGCTGCTTCTGGCCGCCTTCGTCACCCACGGGGTGTTGCACGAGAGCCTGCTCGATGCTTTTGCCGGCGGGCATCGGGAAGGTCACTTCTTTCCCCGCGCGGTGAAGCTGCTGTATGTGGCCTCCGCGGCCAGCGGCGCCTGGTTCGTCCTGCCCAGGGCTCTGCAGGCCGCTCGAAGGCTGCGGCCGGACATGAACTTCCTGATGGTCGCGGCAGTCCTCGGAGCGCTCATCATCGGCGAGTGGTTTGAGGCGGCGACGGTCGCGTTCTTGTTCGCCCTCTCACTCCTGCTGGAGCACTGGAGCGTCGAGCGGGCCCGCAATGCCATCGGCGCACTTTTGGACCTGTCGCCGTCCACGGCCCGCTACCGCTGCCCGGAGCATGGGGATCTCCATGAAAAACCTGTGGAAGAGGTCCCTCTTGGGACCATCGTCCTGGTTCGCCCGGGAGAGAAGATTCCCCTGGACGGTGAGGTGGTCAAAGGCGAATCCTCGGTGAACCAGGCCCCGATAACCGGCGAGTCGATGCCGGTCTCCAAACAACCTGGAGATGAGGTCTACGCCGGCACCATTAATCTGGAGGGGGGGCTGGAGGTACGCACCAACCGGCCCGCCAGCGATACGACTCTGGCAAGAATTATCCGCATGGTCGAAAGCGCCCAGTCGCGCCGGTCCCGCAGTCAGCAATGGGTCGATCGCTTCTCGACCTACTACACCCCGGCCATGATGTTCCTGGCCATCGCCATTGCCATCGCACTGCCGCTGCTGGCGAACCTGTCCTGGTCGGAAGGCATTTA